>ENA-OYWS01000001-OYWS01000001.1-human-gut-metagenome-genome-assembly--contig:-NODE-1-length-357581-cov-21.090595_pt1 | contig 357581 bp, 284 predicted proteins | sample MGYA00244813_ERZ653402 | MGnify/ENA primary metagenome ERZ653402 (study PRJEB26926, sample SAMN06165021) | human gut metagenome | biome: ENVO:00009003; feature: ENVO:2100002; material: ENVO:00002003...
ACTTATACCAGTAATAATCTATAAACCCGAGTCAACCTAAATCAGGAAAGTACAAGGATGTACGAAACCACATAAGGAAGGTGTTTGGTACACCAAGAGGTCCGGTACGAAATTATCTTGCGATGACAGTTGGCACACAGGAAGGGCGGTCTGTATACGGACTGTATGTGGGAATGCATTCATCAAACGCATCATTACGAGTAACCTGAGGGTTAGCGGACATATTCAAGCAAGCATATTCATTAGAAATTGCGGCGAGCGTTTCGTACGATATTCTTTGATTTCGTACATTTGTCGGGAGGGAGTTGGTGATTATTTGGAAATAATCTGTACATTCGTGGGCGAAAGATCTGGAATTGATGGGGAAATATCTTGTCATAGAGACTACGGCCAGCCTTCTGCGGATTCCTTTGGAGAGCCTTGTGTATGTCAAGGCGGAGGGAAACTACAGTCGGATATTCACTGTCCTTGACGTGGTGAAAGGCAGCAAGGGCACGTTGGTGACGTACAAGCTGGGGTGGATCCACAACAGTTTGTCCGATGTGATCGGCGATGTCGAGAGCAAGACTATCGTCAGGGCGGGAAAAAGCCACATCATCAATCTGGATTTTGTCTCTGAGATCAACATCTCACAACAGACGTTGGCCTTGTCAGACTGCGACAGGTTCAATGTGGTGCTTTCCGACGGGCTGTCAAGAGAAGTGCTGAAAGCCTTGAAGTCCGCTCTTGGCAATGACAACAACGACTAAACGAAGACTCAAATGAACAGACAGGACTACGATAATGTACGAGACGACGAAGTCATCTTCATAGGAGGTGACAAAGGTCGGAACACCAGCGGAAACAAGCCTCCCAGGCGGCCAAAGTGGCTGATCCCTGCCATCACGTTGGCTGTGCTGGCTGCAGTGGCCTTGATCGTGGTCTGCGGGAGAGGCGAAAAGGCCGTGAGCGACGAGCAGACGGGACTGTTCGAGGAAAGCGTGGAGTCGAAAAGCGATTCTTTGATGACCGTCGCCACGGAAGACCCGGACTCCTGCGGGACGGCATATTCAGAGAAAATAGACACCACGGTCGCGGGCGGCGTCCCGCTGACTTTGTACATCCCGCACTGCGCCGTTCCGGAACTCTCAGTCGGCGCGCCCGAAGCGGACAAGAGTGAATATGTCCTCGCGGCCCAGGCTGCGGACATCCGCGCGGACAACCGCGAGATTCTCGGATCCTTTGTGCTCAAAGGAGAAGTGCTGGCTCAAGGAATATCCAAGAAGGGATATTGCGCCATCATCGACGGCCGGATCACAATCGGAGTCGCCGAAAACACGGACCTTTTCGACAAGGCCGTCGAGACGGAAGGCTACTTTTTCAGGCAATATCCTCTCGTGGACAACGGCTCGCCAGTTGATAACAATCTGAAGAGTTCCACTGTCCGCAAGGCGCTTTGCTCGAAGGCCGGCGAGATATTCATAGCAGTCTCCCGCGAGGAGATGACGATGCAGGATTTCGCCGCCGCTCTCGCCGCATTCGAAGTGGACAACGCGATCTACCTCGTCGGAAGCGCCTCGTCCTACGGCTGGTATATTCCTAAGGAAGAGGAAATTGTGGAATTCGGCATCAACGTGCACCGCCGTTCCTACCGGAACGAGTCCTACATCCGCTGGCGGAAGGCGGAATAACCCGGCAATTATAGCCCAAAGGCAGCCGTTCAAATGAACCGGGCGGGGACATCGGTCGCTTCGACAGGCTCAGCGACCATGAAAAACGCATTTTCTGTTCATATTTAAAAGAGAATCGGAAGATTCCCTTCGGTTTTGCAATGAATATTGGTAAATTATTCATAAATTTATAGCCACATATTAAAAACACATAACCACTATGGCAAAGATTATAGAATGCGTGCCCAATTTCAGTGAAGGGCGAGACAAAAATGTTATTGATCAGATCGTTAAGGCCATCGCTTCGGCCAAGGTGACGGTCAACGGCAACGAGGAGGGCGTCAAGGTGCTCGACGTGGATCCGGGCGAGGCGACCAACAGGACTGTCGTGACCTTCGTGGGCAGCCCCGAAGCTGTGCTGGAGGCGGCTTTCCAAGGAGTCAAGTGTTCCGGCGAGGTGATCGATATGAGGCATCACCACGGGGCGCACCCTCGGTCGGGGGCGTGCGATGTGCTGCCGCTCGTGCCGGTCGCGGAGACGACTTTGGAAGAGTGCGCGGAACTGGCGCGCGGGCTGGCGAAAAGGATCTACAACGAGCTCGGCATCCCTTGCTACTGCTACGAGGCGGCGGCGTTCAAGCCGGAAAGGAAGAACCTCGCGGTCTGCAGGGCCGGGGAATATGAAGCCCTGCCGGAGAAGATCGCCGATCCTGCCAAGGCACCGGACTTCGGGCCTAAGGAATATAACGAGACAGTGGCGAAGAGCGGGGCTATCAATGTGGGAGCCAGAGACTTCCTTGTGGCCGTCAACTATAATCTCAACACGACCTCAACCCGCCGCGCGATGGCGATCGCGTTCGATGTGCGTGAGAAAGGACGCAAGATGCGCGAGGGCGGAAGCCTGACCGGAAAGGTCCTCAAGGACGAGAACGGCAAGGACCGCTGGCAGCCGGGAACCCTCAAGGGGTGCAAGGCAATTGGTTGGTACATTGATGAATATGGCATCGCTCAGGTCTCGATGAACATCACCGACATCAAGACGACACCTCTGCACGTGGCCTACGAGGAAGTCTCCAGAGCCGCCGCCGCCAGAGGACTCAGGGTCACCGGAGCCGAGATCGTCGGACTGGTACCGAAGCGTGTGCTGATGGAGGCCGGAAAGTTCTACCTTGAGAAGCAGGAGCGCTCGCTCGGAATCTCGGACGAAGAAATAATGAAGATAGCAGTCAAGTCGATGAGCCTTGACGACCTCAAGCCGTTCAACCCGCACGAGAAGGTCATTGAATATCTTATGGAAGATCCTGAGCAGATGGCCATTAAGGAGAGGCTCATCAGAATGACGCTAAAGGGATTCGCCGAGGAGACGGCATCCGAGTCCCCTGCCCCGGGCGGCGGATCGATCTCCGCCTACATGGGCGCTCTCGGAGCGGCCCTCGGCACAATGGTCGCCAACCTTTCAGCCCACAAGAGAGGCTGGGATGACCGCTGGAAGGAGTTCTCCGACTGGGCCGAGAAGGGACACGCCGTAATGCGGGAGCTGGTAAGCCTCGTCGATGAGGACACCGCGGCGTTCGACAAGATTATGGCCGCGTTCGGGCTTCCTAAGGGAACGGATGAGGAGAAAGCCGCACGTTCTGAGGCAATCGAAAAGGCCACTCTATACGCCACACAGGTGCCTCTGCGCACGATGAAAGCCTCGTTCAAGGCCTTCGAGATCACAAGGGCGATGGCCGAGACCGGAAACCCAAACTCCGTTTCAGATGCCGGTGTCGGAGCGTTGGCGGCACGAAGCGCGGTGCTCGGAGCGCAGCTCAATGTCAAGATCAACGCGGCTTCCCTTGGCGACAAGGCCAAGGCCGCCAAGCTGGTCGCCGAGGCCGATGAGATTGCGGCGAAGGCAGTTGTGGAAGAGAAAGAGATTCTGGACATCGTAAACTCGAAGATCAATGGATAAGTTTCAGGAAGAGATACTTGCGGGCATCTCGCAGGACAGGCTCCCGGAGCCGAAACCTTACGACAAGACCATAAACCACGCCCCTAAGCGCAAGGACATCCTCACAGCCGAAGAGAAAGTGCTGGCGCTGAAGAACGCGCTGAGATATTTCCCGGCCAAGTTCCACGCTGAACTGGCGCCGGAGTTCGCCAAGGAACTCAAGGACTACGGACGCATCTACATGTACCGCTTCCGCCCGTCCTACGACATGTACGCCAGACCGATCGATGAATATCCTTGCCGGAGCCGCCAGGCCGCTGCCATTATGGCGATGATCCAGAACAATCTGGATCCGAGGGTGGCGCAGCATCCGCACGAGCTGATCATCTACGGAGGCAACGGAGCCATATTCCAGAACTGGGCGCAGTACCGGCTGACGATGAAGTACTTGGCCGAGATGACCGACGAGCAGACACTCTCGATGTACTCCGGCCATCCGATGGGACTCTTCCCGAGCCACAAGGACGCGCCGAGAGTCGTTGTGACCAACGGAATGGTCATCCCGAACTATTCGAAGCAGGATGACTGGGAGAGATTCAACGCCCTTGGAGTGTCACAGTACGGCCAGATGACAGCCGGATCGTATATGTACATCGGTCCCCAGGGGATCGTGCACGGAACGACAATCACGGTGATGAACGCGGCACGCAAGCAACTGAAAGCCAGAGGCATCGCAGGGACGAGGGAGAATATGAAGGGAATGCTATTCGTGACCGCCGGTCTTGGCGGGATGTCCGGGGCGCAGCCTAAGGCCGGAAACATCGCCGGGGTCGTGAGCGTCACAGCCGAGATCAATCCGCTCGCCGCCCGCAAGCGTTACGACCAAGGCTGGGTCGATGAGCTGCACGAGAATCTGGACGAACTCATCCCGCGCGTCCGAAAGGCGATGGAGAACAAGGAGACCGTCTCGCTGGCCTATGTGGGCAACGTCGTGGATCTCTGGGAGAGACTCGCGGCCGAGAATATTCCTGTGGACCTCGGTTCGGACCAGACATCGCTCCACAATCCGTGGGCCGGAGGCTACTATCCTGTCGGACAGACATTTGAGGAGTCCGTCAAGATGATGGCCGAGGAGCCGGAGAGATTCCGTGAGGCGGTACGCGCGTCGTTGAGGAGGCACGTCGCCGCCATCAACGAGCTGGCAGCCAAGGGAATGTACTTTTTTGACTACGGCAACGCCTTCCTGCTGGAATCCTCAAGGGCCGGAGCGGACATATTAAAGGCAGACGGCACCTTCCGCTATCCGTCTTACGTCCAGGACATTATGGGGCCGCTCTACTTCGACTACGGTTTCGGCCCGTTCCGCTGGGTCTGCATGAGCGAGAGGCCGGAAGACCTCGCCAAGTCCGACGAGATAGCCGTGAATATTCTTAAAAAGGAATTGGAAACGGCTCCGGAAGAGATTCAGGGACAGCTGAACGACAATATTCATTGGATAGAGGAAGCCGGCAGGAACCATTTGGTGGTCGGTTCGCAGGCCCGCATCCTCTACGCCGACTGCGAGGGCAGGACCAAGATCGCCCTGGCCTTCAACGAGGCCATCCGCAAGGGTGAGATTTCAGCGCCGATCGTGCTTGGCCGCGACCATCACGACGTTTCCGGCACAGACTCCCCGTTCCGCGAGACATCCAACATCTACGACGGATCCCGGTTCACCGCCGACATGGCCATCCAGAACGTCATCGGTGACGGTTTCCGGGGAGCCACCTGGGTTTCCATCCACAACGGAGGCGGAGTCGGCTGGGGCGAGGTCATCAACGGAGGCTTCGGCATGGTGATCGACGGATCGGCTGATTCGGACAGGCACATCACCCAGATGCTGTTTTGGGACGTGAACAACGGAATAGCCCGCCGCAGCTGGGCGCGCAACGAAGGCGCGGAACACGCCATAATGAGGGAAATGGAACGCACACCGGAACTTACGGTGACAGTTGCGAACCACACAGACGAAAACATTGTCAGAAAAGCGATTGAGGAACTATGACACACATCATCTCACACGAACATCTGAGCCTTGGAAGGCTTAAGGAGATAATTGAGAACCACGAGAGGGTCGAACTCGGCCCGGAGGCCGTGGCGGCCATCGAGAAATGCCGTAAGTACCTGGACAGCAAGATGGAGGACATCGGTCGCCCGGTCTATGGAGTCACCACCGGATTCGGTTCCCTGTGCAACGTGACCATCCCTGCCGACCAGCTCTCGCAGCTCCAGCACAACCTGGTGATGTCGCACGCCTGCGGAACCGGCGAGACTGTACGCCCGCAGATCGTGAGGCTGATGCTCCTGCTTAAGGCCCAGTCCCTTTCCTACGGCCATTCCGGAGCGCAGCTGATTACAGTCCAGAGGCTCCTGGACATGTTCAACAACGACATTCTCCCGGTAGTCTACCAGCAGGGATCCCTCGGCGCTTCCGGTGACCTCGCTCCCCTCGCCCACCTCAGCCTACCGCTAATCGGTCTCGGAGAGGTTCTCTACAAGGGTAAGGTCAGACCAAGCAAGGAGGTCTGGGACGAGATGGGCTGGGAACCTATCAGCCTTCAGTCCAAGGAGGGTCTCGCTCTTCTGAACGGAACCCAGTTCATGAGCGCCCACGCCATCTGGTCGCTCATCCAATGCCACAGGCTTTCCGAATGGGCCGACAGGATCGGCGCGATGTCCCTTGAGGCATATGACGGCCGCGTCGAGCCGTTCCTGCCTCTGACCCACCAGCTTCGTCCGCACAAGGGACAGATCGACACCGCGGCCAGATTCATGACCCTGCTGGATGGCAGCGAACTGATAAGGAACCACAAGGAACATGTTCAGGATCCATATTCATTCCGGTGCATCCCTCAGGTACACGGCGCGGTAAAAGACAGCATCCGCTACGTCGAGTCGGTGATCGAGAACGAGATCAACAGCGCGACGGACAATCCGAACGTCTTCCCTGACGAGGACATGATCATCTCCGCCGGCAACTTCCACGGAGAGCCTATCGCCATCCCGATGGACGCCCTGGCGATCGCCATGTCCGAACTCGCAAACATCTCTGAAAGACGAATATACCGTCTGATCTCCGGCCAGCGAGGTCTGCCGAAATTCCTTGTCGCCACGCCGGGACTCAACAGCGGCTTCATGATTCCGCAGTACACGGCGGCCTCGATCGTGAGCCAGAACAAGGGACTCTGCTGGCCGGCGTCAGTGGACTCCATCCCATCCTCACAGGGTCAGGAGGATCACGTGAGCATGGGTTCCAACGCCGCGACGAAACTTGTGCGCGTCATCGACAACTGCGAGGAAGTGCTTGCCATAGAGCTGTTCAACGCCGCACAGGCGCTCGACTTCAGGCACCAGATCGCCGGCAACAAGTCCTCGGAGGCCATCGAAGGCATATTCAATGACTACCGCAAGGTCGTGCCGTTCATCAGCGATGATGTCTATATGCACCCGCTCATCCAGAAATCTATCGAGTTCATAAGATGACCATAATCACCCACATCGGCGAACTGGTCGGAATCGTTCCCGAAGGCGTTCTGCGCAAGCAAGGCGCCGAGATGGACGAGGTCGGCTCCTTGCGGGACGCTTACCTCACGATCGAGGGCGAACGAATCTCTGGTTTCGGGAATATGTCCGAGTGCCCGGTGCCCGGCCCACAAGATGAAGTAATTGACGCAGAGGGCGGTATGGTGATACCAGCCTTCTGCGACTCCCACACCCACATCTGCTACGCCGGAACCCGTGAGCAGGAGTTCATCGACAAGATCAACGGCCTGAGCTACGAGGAGATAGCCGCCCGTGGAGGCGGAATCCTCAACTCCGCCGATCTGCTCCACCGCACGAGCGAAGAGGAATTATATTCACAGACAATGGCGCGCGTGCGGGAGATGATCGCCAAAGGAACCGGCGCCATCGAGATCAAGAGCGGCTACGGCCTCACCTTGGAGGACGAGCTGAAGATGCTGCGGGTGATCCGCCGCGTCAAAAAGGACTCCCCCGCCACCATCAAGGCGACCTTCCTCGGGGCGCACGCCGTCGGCAGAGCCTTCAAAGGCCGGCAGAATGAATATGTCAACCTCGTCTGCGAGGAGATGATCCCCGCCGTCGCCGCCGAAGGGCTTGCTGAATATGTCGATGTCTTCTGCGACGAGGGATTCTTCACGGTCGCTGAAACGGATCGAATTCTTTCTGCCGGAGAGGCTTACGGTCTGATACCGAAAATCCACGCCAACGAGCTTGCCTGCTCCGGCGGCGTGCAGGTGGCCGTGAAGCATAACGCTCTTTCGGTCGATCACCTTGAGCGCACGACAGACGCTGAGATTGAAGCGCTTAGAGACTCACGCACGATGCCGACGATGCTCCCCGGCTCCTCATTCTTCCTCGGAATCCCCTACGGCAGGGCCAAGGAATATGTCAGCGCGGGTCTGGGCATAGCCCTGGCCTCAGACTACAATCCGGGATCCTCACCTTCCGGCGACATGCGTTTCGTGATGGCCTTAGGCTGCATCAGAATGCGCCTCACCCCGGCTCAGGCATTCAACGCCTGCACCCTCAACTCCGCCTACGCGATGGGTGTCGCTGAGGAACTCGGCTCTGTGACCGTCGGCAAACTCGCCAACCTGATCGTCACAAAACCAGTCCCGTCCCTAGCCTTCATCCCGTACTGCCACCAGACCCCGTTCATCGCCAAGGTTCTCCTCCGAGGCACTCCTATCTGCTGATCGCAGGATCCTCGGCAACCTTCACCGACAACGACGGCGGCATTATAATGGTATAATGCCGCCGTCGTATGCCATTTTACCCTCGACTGGAGCGATATTGCCTGTTTCCGCTCCTCAGGCTATATCTTAAGTCACCCCGTCCTTAAAAGTTCTAATCCCTTCTGAATGAATAGAGGATTGTCCCTTCAACCAGAGTCCCTTGCGACTTATCCAATAAAGAGCATTCAGACCTGCACACAAAAGAGCCGTCACCAAAATAATGGACGTTAGCCTTTTTCATCGAATGGACAATATATGTTCCATCCATAGAAGTCTCCGGCACAAGTTCAAATGTTTCTGTCGAAAGCTTAGGATTCTCCCCGCCACCACGCCACCATCCTTCTATCTCAATTCCTTGATAGCGGACAGATGACAAGACATATTTGCCATCTATTTCAAGTGTGACATAATCCGGAACCACTATCTTGAAGAGCAACTTTTCATCATCGGGCATTGACACCACCGCCGCCTTCCCAAAAGATTCAACATAGCCTGGAATATTCTTGAACTCCTCCTTCAAATCCCTTCGGCCTATGCCATCCTGATCCAAATCAACAATAGGCCCAGTCCAATAAATGTCTGTCAAAGAATATTCTCCACACAGCTTATCCTCAAGTCTTTCAAAATCAGTCAGGGCATCACGCTCATTCGAGCAGGACACCAGACTGATTCCAATAACAGACACTGTCAAGATAAACTTTAATACGGTCATATGGTTCATAACAATACATTTTTTTCCAACCGCAAAGTTCGGTAGAGATGTTGGTTATACAAAAAAAGTCTCACTTTTGATAGATATAGTTCCCTAATTCTAAGCAAGTTACATATCCAAAGAAATTCACACCCTCATTCCATCCAAACTAAACAACTGGCCATCAACACCTTAGACCCATCAATAAACCCTAACCATTGTCATTATATATCTATGGGGCTTATAAGATTGCAAAACCAATTGTTTATCTGTTTGCTCCAAGATAAACCAATCACCTCCGACCAATCCATCGACAAAATGGATTATAGAGCCATCAATCCTGTATTTAAAATCAAGAGAATGACTCTCACCATTATCATCTTGATATATTTCCTGACCTTTACTCTCCGTTAAAAACTCCAGAACAGATGTAGAGGAGCCGACGACACGGTCATTATCATCAAACCAAGTTTTGGTAGCGTTCCATATAGTCTGATTAAAATTCAGATGTTGTTCTTCCACCTCGTGGCAGCTAAATAATATCATCAGCATCATCAATGATATTATCTTAGATATTGTCCTCATCACAAACCAATGATTTTATTCGATGCAAAAAACTCATCAACATCAGAAACGCCAACGGCCATCGCGCCAACATTGGATGAACGTTTTCTCGCCATCAGATTTTTCAACTTCAACAACTCTTCAGTCTCTTCCAATAGGACCAACTCACCCGAATTCAAAGAATCCAAACTTACAACAGATCGTGTTGTCAAAGGTGTAGGATCGTTATCAGAACACAGATAACGATCCTCTTTTGAACAAGACAACAGTAGCATTGCTGCAAGCCCAGTCAAAGTGTAAATGTACTTAGTTAAAGATTTCATAACAATGATATAATATATTAATGATTAAGCATCTAAGACGATAATATGGTTATCATTCATAGTTCTCTGTACTCGTGAAAAATACAGCATAGTAGTTATGACCATTTTCGGTCACAATGTCCATTCGGTATGCGGTATCTGATCCTACTGGAATCAACATCCTTCCAGAAGAGCTGTTCCCAACATAGTCTTGGATTTCTCCTGTAGCCTGATTTTAAAGAGACACTGTCACTGTTCCTATATTAGACATAAATGACAGCTCAAGGTTGTTCAAATAAGAATAATAACAGCATTCAACTTGAATCTTCGCAGGAACGTGATTACCTTTTGTATTCGGCTTCTTTATTTCTATGACCTTAATCGGTATGATGTCTTACTTTTGCGAATACAACAACACATTGCTGACTGTCAGCAGTGCTAATAATAGTATAACCTTTCTCATAAAAAAATGTATTATTTCCGACTGCAAAGTTCGGGAGAAAGGTTGATAACTCAATGAAAAAAAGTTTTACTCAACCAAAGTATAACATATTCATTCTTAATAATTTAATATGCAGTAAAAATTCATTTTCTTACTTTCACCAATTAAATTACTAATTATCAATATTTTAACCGACAACCCATAATTTACAATGAATACAAAAGTGCTGATTATCAAACAATTACTCTTTTCAAGATATTAATTCAGAGAAAAGAGCCTGATGTTCGCTATTCAATCTTAAGATTTTATCTTTAATATTATGCCGCTTTGTGTAAACCGTGCTAACATTGTAGCCCATCATTCTGGCTATCGTCTTAGTGTCGAAACCGAGGATTAAGAAGGCAATAAAACGAAAGTCTTTCTCGGCGGTGTTCGGCATTTCAGCGCGTAATTTTGTCATTATTCCGTCAAGATTATCATCAAGCATAGACTCAAGCTCCTTTTGGTTTGGCTCATCCAATATCGCAAGGATCTTTTTAACCTCCGCATAAATCTGATCATCACTTTCTTTTGAGGATTTGCTGGACTCGAAATACCGGCGGCACAGGTTATTCAATTGGGCATACTGCTGTTTGTTCACCTGAACAAATTTCGCCCTAAGCGCCATCAACACCTGTTCCTTTTCGGCCGCGCTGGAAAGTTTTTCCGACAATGTTTGTATATTCTTCTCAGCTAATTCATTCGCGGATTTCAGGGAATCTATGGAGCGCAAATGTTCAGCCTCACAAAGGAGTGACTCATTAAGCCTTTGGTTCACTTCATCATTGAGAGTGACCATTTCTTCCAGTCGATGTTGTAACTCTTTCCTATATTTCGAATGAATGGACAAGGCAAATATCATAGTAAACAAACCAATAAGGGCGATTATCCATTTCATTTGACGCTGGATTTTTCTATCCCTATCCAACAATAAAGACTTGTCCTCATAATAATCTGACTGAGCCAACGCCACTGATTGGCCAACAGTTTCCAAGACCTTTGAATTTCTATCGTTTAGAGACTGTTCAAGGTATGTCAAAGCTGTTTTGTAGTCTGCGCGATGCTTTGATATCCTATACTTCCAGATTTTTAATATGGTCGAACTGCTGTCCACATTCTCCAACTGTCGGATCACATCGTTCGCAGTTCTATGATCTCCTATGATTTCAGAAGCATAGGCATAGACACAATAATCATCTATAGAAGGCATTACGCCAAATTTTCCTGTAGCCCTTTTAAAAAGATCAATAGATTTATGAGCATCAGAGTTTGGTTTGAAGATATTATTCCAAGCAAGGGTCAATAATTGCTCCGCATAAATGGATGTATCACGGATTGGTTGCGAGAAGAAAACAGAATAAAGGCTGTCGGCCTTCGCCCAGTCTTGAATGTTCGAATAAAGGCACGCCAAAGATCCGGTAGTATTCCACAGCCTAAAAGAGTCCATAGCCTGAGCAAAATAATCATAAGCCTCTTTGCTATATGAGATACTCTCCGAATTATTATTGTTCCACAAATAGACATCAGAAATCGAGGAACTGATGATCCCTCTGAACACAAGATTGTCCGAACGGGATGAATATTCCTTCGCACGGATATAACTCGCTATTGCGGATTCCGGATCTCCTGTGTCATACTGCGCTGTCCCAAGATAAAAATACATCTTCATCTTATCATCATTGGAACCGTGGTTTTCATAGTAGCTCGCTGCCGGTTTGATGACACGCAAATCCTGGATTGTGAGGTGATTCCTGTCCAACGCCATAGTGTACAACAGCGAGTATCTCGCACGCTGCGACTTAGTCTTAAGAGCCAACGTGTCAATCGATTCCAACGCAGTTAAAGCGCTGTCTGGCCTTGTCCACATAACATCCTCGGCGGAATCCATAATCCGCTCGGCCTCCCTGTTCCCGCAGGATGTCACCAATGCGGACATCAATAAAAACAAGGCTATATACAATTGTTTCATCTCGTTCATAAATTTGGTCCTGCAAACTTACATTTTTGCCGGATTTTTCGCAAAAGAAATGATCGGCCAATTCAAGGGTTGAGTCTCAATGCTTATGTATGGACATCGCAATCAGGAGTAAGCGGGGTCCATTGGCCATTGTAAACAAAGGAAGTATCGGTAATTTTTGCAAAATTACCGAGTAAATTATAGGATGTCATATACCTGTTGACTATCTTCCTCCGTATCACACCAACTTCCAGATGCGCGAGCATATTCGCACATAAAAGAGCAATTCTCTGGTTATCAAGCCGCTAAAGTTCCAGGTGCGAGTGTTTTTTCACACCTGGAGGTCAGGGGCACCAACAGAAGGCTCTGTAGCGAGGGTATCGACTTCCAGGTGCGTGAATATATTCGCACCTGGAACGCCAAAACGTTAGTTATCAAGCAGATATTGTTTTAGGTGCGCATAGTTTCTTGTCGGATCTAAAGCTCAGAGACCATTCCATAATATGTCCATAACGCTATTGTGAAAAGAGCGAAGGCGTGTACAATTCGATAAAGCATTGATTATAAAGCGGTGGAGCATCACCTACTGACTATCAATCCGTTGTACAATGCTGACCTTCCGATTTGACTGCCAGCATCTTCTATCGCACTAATAGTAAGTAACTTATCCACCAGTGCATTTTTTAACAGGCCTCAAAACAATGCGCTGATCAAGTCATGTGATCATATTATGCTTAACCAAATTCACCAGATACAAATAATCCCCTCACCTGGTGCATTGGGAGAGGGGCTGAAACATCGTGGGTTTCGGAGCCAGCAGCGGGCTACAGATCCAGTGTGGCGGATTTCAGGCCTTTGGCCTTGACGGTGAGTCTGGCGGGGCCTTCAACGCCGGCGAGGGAGCGGACTATCACGGTGAGTTTGCCTGAGAACAGGTGCATCTTTGGCAGATGAAACAATTCAAGGGAACACGGGTCACCATTGGCTATGGCGCGGAACTCACCGGCACCGGACACTGTGGCGAAAACCTCACGGGTATCGGTCGGGACAGGGTTCCCTTCCTTGTCAACCACACTCACGGTCACGTAGGCCAGATCCTCACCGTCACGGGCAATTGTCTCACGGTCGCACTCAAGGCGCAAGGTGTAAGGTTTGCCGGCGGTACACACGGACCCTGAGGCAGCCGGATTGCCATCGGCGTCATAGGCCACGACACGGATCTCGCCCTTATGATACACAACATTGTCCCACATCAGGCGGTAGCGTCCCTCGACATTCTCCTCCTGCAATCCTTCGCAAGGGTGATCCGGAACGGCCTTCGAGCGACGGCCCATCGAGACACCGCTCACAAACAGCTCGGCCTCAGGCCAGGAAGTGTACACATAGACCGGAGTGACCTCGCCCTCCCGGCCTGGCCACGTCCAGTGAGGGACAATATGAAGCGTAGGGCTGTCCGTGTTCCAAACGCTTCTGTAAAGCCAATATCTGTCCTTCGGGATAGAGGCTAGGTCTATGATTCCGAACATCGAGCTATGGTTTGGCCACGAGTCTGTGTCATAGGGGCTTGGCTCGCCGAGATAGTCGAAACCGGTCCAGACGAACTGTCCGAGAGTCCACGGATAGTCATCCGCCAAGGCGAAATCCACATCCGGAATATTAGACCATTTGCAGGCCTCAACGTCATAGCCTGACGACTGATGGTCCTTATGAATGGCGCTGAAAGCCTTCTCGACCGGGAAATGATATACTCCTTCTATGTAATTTATTTGACTGGCACGTGATTTTGCAATCGCCCAATACCTATGCGTTTTTTCATAGACACTGATTCTCCGATATACTCCGTTAGCCTTTGCATCATCAAAACTTTTATTTAAACTTACTAACAACAATCGGTCATTTGGATTCATCTTGATCTTCCCACAGTCATAAATAGTACGGATTTCATCAACATGCTTAGAAGCTGCTTTGAATTGTTTGTTTGAAGGTTGAGTCCACTTGAAAAAGGGCTCACCAGAAAATATCCGTGTCTGACATGATAAAAAGTCGTTTTTTGAAAAACATGTGCCTCGCAGATACTTCTGTAATGGGTAAAAGTGGCAAATAGCACTATTTCAAGTGGACTCAAGTTTTGAGAGTGAAAAACATCAGGTTTCAGCGGTTCTGTGGGGCTCACAGGGGCTACAAACAGCTGGTTTTTAGCGGTCTGAACCACGGCCTTGCGGCATGAGGATAAATTTTGAAAAAAGTCTCAGCGGGAAGGTGAAAGCCTCGCGTCATCCTCGGCTTATGGTCAGGACAGGGGACACCTAAGTAGTTACGTCAGATTTATGAGGATAGATTTCTTTGGGAAGAAGGCGTGTACTGGAGGTAGACGACTGATGAGAAAAGAAATATAGACCATAAAAATATACAAATTGTTCAAGTTATTTTTTAAGAATTACTATACAGATTTCTGTTTCCGAGGAATAATTCGTAACTTCACAAAGCGAATTATGCAACCGAGAAGCCCTCGGATCACTAAGGCAAATTTTAACACTTAAAATACAATGAAAACAATTAGATTTTGGGTGACATTGGCGGCGATGCTCATTGCAAACGGAAGTTTCGCACATGGAATATCAGGAACCGGCGCTTTGGCAGACTCAGCGACCGGTAGAAAAGAATGCCACGCCATCGAAAAAGGCAAGAGTTTGACTGATGGACAAGTTGTGGACACGACCCATCCGTGGTACGGAGCGAGGGTCGGAATCATCGGGGATTCGATCTCGGATCCGAAGGTGGCGAACGGACCGGAAAAATACTACTGGTACATGGCGCAGGAAATCGGAATCATCCCTTGCGTGGTGGCGAGGAACGGACAGCAGTGGAACGAAGTGCTTCCGCAGGCGAACCGGTTGAAGAGCGAGTATGGAGACAACATCGACGCCATCCTTATCCTGATGGGGACCAACGACTTCAACGCCGGAGTACCGATCGGGGAATGGTTCACGGAGGAATATGTCGAGGTGGAGGCCGCCAATGGTGAGCCTAAATCTCTGCAGGTAATAAGGCATAGGATGCCAAACCTCGACCAAAGCACGTTCAAAGGACGTATCAACGTTGCCTTGGACTCACTTAAGAATATGTACCCGCACAAGCAGATAATCCTGATGACTCCACTTCACAGGGGCTACGCCAAATTCGGCGAGACCAACATCCAGCCGGACGAGAACTACACCAACAGGTGCGGGGAATATATTGACGCTTACATCAATGCCGTGAAGGAGGCGGGTAATGTCTGGGCCGTGCCTGTGATCGACCTTAGCGCCGTCTCAGGAATATTCCCGCTCAACCGGTCGCAGAAGGAATATTTCCCAAGGGACAAAGACAGGCTCCACCCTACCGACGAAGGTCATGCCCGTATGGCCCAAGCTATCATGGCCGCCCTCAGAGGATTGGCGCCACGTTTTGAATAAGCATTTTTGATGTAAATCCAGAGAGCCTCTGTTCTGAATTTTTGTAACGTGAAAAATTCAGGTTAGAGGCTCTCTGGATTTTCTACATACTGAAAAAAAATGCGTAATACCCATGTTGACATCGACTCTCGGTCACTTCGACAGGCTCAGCGACCGAGGGAGGCGATGTTAAATTCTACAACGTAAGACCATCGAGAAGGGCGACGTACGTCTCGATACCGTCCGCAATCTCGTCAAGACGGATATATTCATCGGCGGAATGGGAGCGGGCGGAGTCGCCCGGACCGATCTTGAGGGTCGGGAAATGGCAGAGGGCCTGATTGCTGGTGGTCGGGGAGCCGAACGGTTCAAGGCCTAAGGAAAGACCTCTGACAACGGCGGGGTGATCCATAGGAAGATGCGAGCTGCCGATTCTTGTGGAACGTTCCTTGACCTCGCACGATACGGAGGACTTGATCATCTCCAGAAGTTCCGGATTGGTGTACATTCCGTTCGGGCGCACATCCACCACGAACGTGCATCTGTCCGGCACGACATTGTGCTGGGTTCCGGCATTGATCTGCGTGACGGACATCTTGACGGCTCCGAGGAAATCCGACACTCGGTCAAAACTGTGACTTTTGAACCACTGAATATCCTCGATGGCCTTGTAGATGGCGTTGACACCTTCATTTCTGGCAGCATGGCCGCTCTTCCCGTAGGCAGTGCAGTCCAGTACCATCAGTCCCCTCTCGGCGACGGCCATCCTCATCCCGGTCGGCTCGCCCATCACCCCGAAATCAATCCGGCCCAGTTCCGGCAGGATCAAGTCGAGGCCACCTTTCCCGCTCACCTCTTCCTCGGCGGTGGCGGAAAAGATCAGCCTGTACGGCTGCTCCTTCTGAATGAGCCTTGAATATGTCTCCAGAAGCGCGACCAAGGATCCGCCGTCATCATTGCTGCCGAGACCGTACAGACAACCGTCCTCAATCTCGGGCGTGAACGGGTCACGGGTGTAGCCAGAGGCCGGTTTCACAGTGTCGATGTGGGCGTTCAGCAATATGGTCGGCCTCCCGTCCGCCGGGCCGGACTCCATCCACAGATTATTGCCCAGCCTCCTGACCGCGAAGCCTTCTGTCAACATCCAACGCTCCAGGAAGTCGGCCACAGCCCCTTCATCCCTGCTGAAGGAAGGAATCCGAATCATATTCTTCAAAAGATCTATCGTGTCCATGAATTCTAAATCTTTATCTATTAATACTTTAGCACATTGTCTTTAGTCGAATCCCGCTAAAGAGAACATACCAACTTAAAGTCCATCAATCTGTTACACAGCACTCATTGATAATCAACCAGTGGCACGCAACATATTGACAATCATTCAAATGAGCTTCGGTCTCCAGTACAATCCCACCGAAGAGAATCGCTTTACTCACAGTGTGACAAACAGTTACATTTCACAGACTAAGATTACAGCCCACTCACTTGCCAATGCAAATGTACGCAAAAACGATGGTTTTTATGTACATTTGTGGATATGGATTTAGGGACACTTAACAGACGGCAGAGAGAGGCGGTGACCTCGACGGAGGGCCGGGTGCGGGTCGTTGCCGGAGCAGGCTCGGGAAAGACCAAGGCTTTAACCTATCGGTATGCGTACATAGTAAACGAACTGGGCGTGGAACCGGCTAACATTCTGTGCCTTACCTTCACGAACAAGGCGGCGCAGGAGATGAGGAGCAGGATCACTCAGCTTGTTCCGCCGGGGTACACGAACGACTTTGTCTGCACGATCCACGGGTTCTGCGTGAGGTTTCTGCGCGAGGAGATCCATCGGCTCGGCTACCCGAAGAACTTCCAGATTCTGGACGAGGAGGATATGAAGTCCCTGGCCAGGCAGGTGCTGACGGAAAACAACACGGAACGAAGCGTGAAGACAGTGCGGCAACTTCTTGAGGCTCTTGCCGGTACCAAGGCGGCTGAGCCTTATGTTCAGCAATACATTGTCCCGACCTCGCCGGTCTCCGGAAGGACTGACCTTCCGCTCAGTGTCCAGCTTCTGTTCAAGCAAAAGGACAAGATGGCGCTCGACTACGATGACCTCATCCAGTTCACCAGACATATTCTTCAGACATATTCAGAGGTAAGGGAGAAGTGGCAGGAGAGGATGAACTATGTGATGTTGGACGAGGCGCAGGACTGCAATGGCGGTGACTGGGAGATTGTTGAGACGTTGTCCGAGAAGTGCGGTAACCTGTTCATAGTCGGGGATCCGGACCAGTCCATTTATGAGTGGAGAGGGGCGAAACCGGAGAGGTTTCTGGCGTTCAAGGCCGACAAGGACATCATTCTGGACGAGAACTACCGTTCGACTCCAGGGATTCTGAACGTAGCCAACTCAATCATAGTCAACAACAAGAACCGGATAGACAAGCGGATGTTCACCCGCCGGGGCGAGGGCGAGAAGATCGTGCACTTCCACGCGACGGACGAGCGGCAGGAGGCGCAGTGGATCTGTCAGGAAATTCTCCGGAGGCTTGACAATGGCGAGGCGGCATATTCAGATTTCGTGGTGCTGTTCCGCGCGGCGCATCTTTCGAGGTTCATCGAGCAGGCGTTCATCCGAGCGAACATTCCTTACGTGATGTGGGGAGGCGTGCGGTTCTTCGAGCGGATGGAAGTCAAGGACTGCATCAGCTATCTTCGGCTGGTCGCTTCGGACGACGACATCGCTTTCGAGCGGGTAATCAACACTCCGTCCAGAAAAGTCGGCAAGGTAACCCTTGAACTGATAACGGCTTACGCATCACAGGAGGGGACGACACTTTACCAAGCGCTCAAAAATCATCTGGATGACCCGAAGCTGAATCGTGACGCAGTCCGTGAGTTCGTGGCGTTGATTGAGGAATGCCGCTCAAGGGCATATTCAATGGGAGTCTGCGCGATGCTTGAATATATCCTCGAAAAGACCGGCTTGAAGCAGGAATATCGTGACGACAATGACGAGCAGCGCCTGGAGAACATCACCGAGTTGGTGGATTCCATAAGGCTTTACGAAAGCGAACACACTGAATGGGAACAGCTTCCGCTCTACGATTACCTTCAGGACATCGCCCTGTACACGAACGCCGACTACCGGAAGGAAACCAACAAAGTCAAGCTGATGACCATCCATCAGAGCAAGGGATTGGAGTTCCCTTACGTGTTCATCATCGGGCTGAGCGACGGAATATTCCCGAACGCCAGAAGCATCCGGGAACGTAAGAGGACGGCCCTTGAGGAGGAAAGGCGCTTGATGTACGTTGCTGCCACGCGGGCGGAGAAGTGCCTGTTCCTGACCGAGTCCGAAGGCTATGACGTTCAGGCTCAGCAGCAAAAGTTGCCGTCAAGGTTCATCGCCGAGATAAAGCGTGACCTCTTTGTCACGGAAGGAGAGATGGATGAGGCCCTTTGGCGCAGGCTGCAGGAGCAGATCGCCAATGAGAACCTTGACGAGACGACCGAGACTCCCGATGATGCGGGCAGGGCCGACAGCATCACCGTCGGCGACAACGTGTTCCACAAGATCTTCGGCCAAGGCGAGGTCCTTGAGATCAGCGACACCGGCTCCTGCAAGGTACGCTTCGCCGACGGCAAGGTCCGGTTCCTCCGCAGCACGTTTCTAAGCCGTCTCGCATAGGATTCACTCTACCTTAACTTGAATATCACCGGGAAGGTGTAGGTGACTTTCACGGCTCTGTCACGCTGGCGGCCCGGAGTCCATTTCGGGGACATCGAGACCACACGGACGGCTTCATTGTCAAGTGAGGAATCGACTCCTCTGAGGACCTTGACATTGCTGACGGATCCGTCCGGGTTGACCGTGAACTGGAGGGTCACACGGCCTTCGACACCGTTAGCCTGGGCTATGGACGGGTACTTGAGGTTCGAGTTGACCCATTTGGAGAACTCGTTGGCATCCCCACCGTTGAACAACGGCTTTTCCTCAACAGCGAAGAACGGCACAGGAGCCTCGTCAACCTCCTCATCCTGGACACTTTGTGGGATATAATCCATTATAGGAATCTCCATCTGACTGTCATCCAAGGATTTGAACTCCAGATCCTCATCAATCTTTATGTCATCCGGAAGAATTTCGATCAGATCGTTGAGAATCACGGCCGGAGCCGGAGGTGTCGGCGGAGTCTCCATCGTCACCGGGATCTCGATGTCATCGCTGATGAACGCCGCATCGTTACCGGCAAGCGTGGCGACCTTGGTCTCAGGTGTCCCCCACTCGAACGCCATCAGAACTATTCCCATCGCAGCCACCAGCCCGACTTCCGTCAGAAGGGTTCTCTTGTTCTCAAGATTGGCCTTGTAAGTTTTCTTTGTCTCCATAATCGTTGATTTTAATGGTTAAACTTTCTGGTGCAAAGTTACGGCTTCCCGGTCACGCCCACCAAATTTCCGGCCTCTGAAAATCTCTCATAGGTCCAATCTAAAAGATTGCAAATCAATAGATTGTGCAAAGTGATATCACCCAGATTCTCGCATATACAATCCACATCTCTTAAATCATTATTAATAAATATATTAGCCCTTCTCCTTTGGTAGACTCACGCCAATGGAGATGAGTGACGAGTAACAGACTGAAAATCATTTCAAAAGGCTTTCACCTATAGCGTAACAGCACTGAAGGCGAAAGCCTATCATATTCGTTAACAAGCAGTTAACAGACACACAGACCTCGCTCAGTCGTCGGTCTCGGGGTCGGCCATGATGGTGGTGCCGGCATCCAGGGCGGAGGCGGAGGTGATGACGACTCTGGAGACACCGGAGTTGATGGCTTCAAAGGCGTTCTGGAGTTTCGGGATCATTCCCTCGGAGATGGTGCCGTCGGCGACCATCGGGGCGAAATCGGAACTGGTTATGGTCGGAATCACGCTCGACGGGTCGCTCAGGTCCTTCATCACACCAGGGGTGGACGAGCAATATGTCAGTGTCACGTCATAGACTGAGGCAAGGGCCTGGGCGACGGACGAGGCGATCGTGTCGGCGTTGGTGTTCAGCATCGAGCCTTCCTTGTCATGGGTCAGCGGAGCCAGAACAGGCACGGCGCCGGACTCAAGGAGGTTCTCCAAAGCCTTGGCGTTGACGTACTTGATGTCACCTACGTAACCGAAGTTGATTGGCTGTACGGGGCGCTTCACACTCATAATCAGATTGAGGTCAGCGCCGGTAAGGCCAATGGCATTGACACCAAGGGCTTGCAGACGTGCAACCAGATTCTTGTTGACAAGTCCGCCGTAAACCATCGTTACCACCTTCAGCATCTCGGCGCTGGTGATCCTGCGGCCATCGATCATCTGGGTCTCCACGCCCAGCCTGGCCGCCACCTCAGTGGCGATCTTGCCGCCTCCGTGCACGAGTATCTTTCTGCCCTTGAGGCTTGAGAATGACATCAGGAGGGACTGGAGAGACTCCTCGTTCTCCACTATGGCTCCCCCCACCTTAATTATATTCAATGAATCCTTTATCATATTCGTTTTCTCAAAATTATTTCCGTACACCATAAAGGCTTTTCCTGTACCAAACGATGACAAAAGGCCATTTGGTACAGGAGAGGCCCCTTTCCTGTACCGTTTCCGCAACAAAGTCTTATTGCAGATCCTCCAGCATCCTCTTCATCACGACCTGGGCGGAGACGACACGGTTGGCGGCCTCAGGGATCACGATGCTGCGAGGAGAATCAATCACTTCGTCGGTCACGATCATATTCCTTCGCACAGGAAGGCAGTGCATAAAGTAGGCGTTGTCGGTGACGGCCATCTGGCGCGCCCCGACTGTCCAAGCACGGTCCTGACTGAGGATCTGGCCGTAGTGTGAGACGGAGGACCAGTTCTTGGCATAGATGAAGTCCGCACCCTCAAAGGCCTTCATCTGGTCGTACTCCACACGGGTATCGCCGACGAACTGAGGATCAAGCTCGTAGCCTTCCGGATGGGTGATGACGAAATCCACATCGGCGGCATTCATCCACTCGGCGAACGAGTTAGGCACAGCCTGAGGCAGCGCACGCGGATGCGGAGCCCAGGTCAGGACCACCTTCGGACGCGCCACGCTTTTATATTCATTGATCGTTATGAGGTCGGCGAAGGCCTGGCACGGATGGACGGTGGCTGATTCGAGGCTGATGACAGGTTTGCCGGAATATTCAATGAACTGCCTGAGAATGGTCTCGTTGTAGTCGAAGGACTTGTCCTTCAGGCCGGCGAACGAGCGCACTCCGATGATGTCACAGTAGCTGCCGATGACAGGGATCGCCTCACGCAGATGCTCCGGCTTGTCGCCGTCCATCACCACGCCCATCTCGGTCTCAAGTTTCCAGCTGTCGCCATTGACATTGAGTACTATCGAGTTCATTCCCAGATTCATGGCCGCCTTCTGGCTGCTCAGGCGGGTGCGCAGGCTGCTGTTGAAGAAAATCAGAATGATCGTCTTGTTCCTGCCCAGATTCTGCCATGCGAACGGGGTCGCCTTGACCTGCTTCGCCTCCTCAAGCGCCTTGCCGAGGTCGCCTATGTCACTTACGTGAAAAAAACTTCTCATAATACTTCCTTCAATGCGTCAATGAATATGTCAACGTCCGCCTTGGTGAGTGTGAGCGGGGCAAGAAGGCGGATCATGTTCTTGCCGGAAACGCCTGTGAATATGTGCTTTTCGTAGAGGAGGCGGCCTCTGATCTCGGCGATCGGCTCATTGAATTCTATGCCGACCATGAGTCCGCGGCCACGCACCTCCCTGATTCTCGGAGAGGCCGGAATGGAATTCTTCAGATACTCTCCTACCTCAAAAGCGTTCGCAACGAGATTCTCTTCCTTGAATATGTCAGCGACGGCGTTTGCCGCGGCCATCGCGAGGTAATTGCCTCCGAATGTGGTGCCTAGCATTCCCTTTGTGGCCTCGAACTCAGGAGAGATGAGGACTCCGCCGATCGGGAAACCGTTCGCCATTCCCTTGGCCATCGTGACGATGTCCGGCTTGATTCCGGCCCATTGGTGGGCGAAGAACCTGCCGCTGCGGCCGTAGCCGCTCTGGATCTCGTCCAGAATCAGCACTACGTCGGCTTCCTTGGTGACCTGACGAAGGTCTCTCATGAACCGGTCATCAGGGATGACGATACCGCCGACCCCCTGGATGCCTTCGACGATCACGCCGGCGACATCGCCCTTGGCTAGTTCTGTTCTCACTGCCTCAATGTCATTCAGCGGCAGGAAAGTGACTTTGTGATGCGAGTTGAACGGCGCTGAATACTTAGGATTGTCAGTGACGGCCACCGCTCCGGAGGTTCTTCCGTGGAAGGCTCCCTTGAACGCGATCATCCTGTCCTTTCCGGTGTGGAAAGAGGCCAGTTTGAGGGCGTTCTCATTGGCCTCCGCTCCTGAGTTGATCAGGAAGAGGGAGTAATCCTGTAGTCCGGATAGTTCACCGATCTTTCCGGCCAGCTCGACCTGAAGCGGATTCTTCACGCTGTTGGAGTAGAAGCCGATCTTGCTCAGCTGGTCGGTGATGGCGGCCACGTATTTCGGGTGACAGTGGCCGACTGAGATGACGGCGTGGCCTCCGTAGAGGTCGAGATATTCCTGACCCTTGTCATCCCAGATTCTGGTGCCTTTGGCTTTGACGGGAGTCACATCAAAGAGGCTATATACATCGAATAAGTTCATAATATGATTCGAATATTAAAAACGAGTGCCTTTCAGGTGAAGACCGGTGCCCTCCGGGAGGCCGAAAATGAGGTTCATATTCTCGACCGCCTGACCGGAAGCGCCTTTCACGAGATTGTCGATTATGCTGATCACGTGGAGCTTACGGCCGTGTTTACGTACATTGAGCACACATTTATTCGTGTTCACGACCATCTTCAGATCCGGATTCGTGTCGATCACGTGCACGAAAGGCTCGTCCTTGTAGTAGTCTTTGTAAAGCGCAACCGCTTCTTCCTCGGAGAGGTCGCAATCAAAATAAACCGATGCCAGGATCCCTCTTGTGAAGTCGCCTCTTACCGGGACGAAGTTCAACTCGCCCTCGTAACTTGGGGCGAGAGTGTGGAGGGTCTCCCCTATCTCGCCAAGATGCTGATGGGTAAACGCCTTATAGACAGAGAGGTTATTGGCCCGCCAACTGAAATGCGTGGTCTCGGACGGAGCCTGTCCCGCACCGGTCGATCCGGTGATTCCCGTCACGTGAATCTCAGGCAGTTTGTCAGCCTTCGCCATAGGCAGAAGCGCCAACTGGATAGAGGTCGCGAAGCAGCCAGGATTGGCGATATGCTTAGCCTTCACGATCTTGTCTCTGAATGCCTCTGGAAGTCCATAGACAAAATCCTCCGCATCGGCGGCCAGACGGAAATCGTTGCTGAGATCGATGATAGCACCCTTATAACTCTCTGGCAAAGAATGGACAAAGCCTTTTGATTTTCCGTGACCGGAACAAAGGAATATTACATCGGCCTCTTCCACAGGGGCTCCCGCACTGAACTTCAGATCTGTCTCTCCCAACAAATCCTGATGCGCTGACCACACAGGCTCACCGGCGTGGCTGCCGCTCTGCGCGAAGACAACCTTCACGGCCGGATGATTGGCCAGAATCCGCAGAAGCTCGCCGGCCGTGTAGCCGGCGGCCCCTACGATCCCTACCTTTATATACTCATTTATAATCATTTACAATTCCTTTTCAAGCTGTTCTCCTTCGTCCTTGTGGGCGGTGTAGTAAACACGCAGAGGGGTGGAAGTCACCTTAATGAAGCCCTTGGCGTCCTCACTGGTCCAGCCTTTCTGCATCTCGCCATATTCACCGAACTTGGTCTTGACAAGGTCGCAAGGGGAATCCACACCGACGGTCGAGAACGACCATGGACGAAGCTCCATTGTAACCTTGCCGGTCACGTTCCTCTGGCTGCTCTCCAGCATCGCCTCGATGTCCCTCATCACAGGCTCAAGGTACTGGCTCTCGTGCAGGAACATCCCGTACCAGTTGGAAACCTGATCCTTCCAGTATTGCTGCCATTTGCTGAGGGTGAACTTCTCAAGGAACTTGTGAGCGGCGATGATGAGCATAGGAGCGGCGGCTTCGAAGCCGACACGTCCCTTGATGCCGATGATGGTGTCCCCGACGTGCATATCCCGGCCGATGCCGTAAGGAGCGGTGATAGACTCAATCTCCTGAATGGCAGTCACTTTGTCAGCGAACTTCTTGCCGTTGACAGCAACGATCTCACCTTTCTCGAACTCGATCTCGATGGTCTCGGAGCCGTCCTTTGTGATCTGCTTCAGATAAGCCTCCTCCGGAAGCCCCTGGGTGGAGTCCAGAATCTCGCCCCCGCAGATGGAAGTGCCCCAAAGGCCGACATTGTAGGAATATTTAAGTTTCTTGAAATCAGCCTTGAAGCCGTGCTCATTAAGGTAATCAACCTCAAACTGGCGGGTCAGAGCCATATCCCTTGTCAAGGTGATGATCTCTATTCCCGGAGCCATCACAAGGAAAGTCATGTCAAAACGGACCTGATCGTTGCCGGCGCCAGTCGAACCGTGGGCGATGGCGTCAGCGCCGATCGCCTTGGCATAACGCGCGATGGCCATAGCCTGGAATATCCTCTCGGAAGAGACCGAGATCGGATATGTACCGTTCCTCAGCACGTTGCCGAAAATCATATAACGGAGGCTCTTGTCGTAATATTCCTTGGTCACATCAAGGGTGACATATTCCTTGGCGCCCAGCTCATAGGCGTGCTTCTCATTGTCTTTCAGCTGCTCAGCGCTGAATCCGCCGGTGTTCGCACACGCGGCGTAAACCTCATAGCCCTTTTCCTTGGCCAGGTACATCACCGTGAAGGATGTGTCCAGACCGCCGCTGAAAGCGACCACTACTTTCTTCTTTTCCATATTCATTAATTTTTGTTGTCATTCTCGGCCTCGTCGATCCTGCGGATGCGCTCCAGCACGTCCTGAGGAATCTTGGCCGGCAGATGCTCCTCCGGATCGAAGAGCATTCCCGTGCAGATGCAGTACTTCCTGTCGGTGCGCTTGAGCACATCCACATTGACGCACCCCTCGCAGCCTTTCCAGAAGGCCTCGTCGCTGGTGAGCTCGGCGAAAGTCACCGGCTTGTAGCCCAGTTGGGTGTTCATCGTCATCACCGCCGCACCGCTTGTGAGACTGAATATCTTGGCGTGCGGCCAGCGTGTGCGGGCCAGCGAGAATGTCAGATCCTTTATCCTCTTGGCAAGTCCCAAACCACGGAAATCCGGATGCACGATCAGTCCGGATGTAGTCACGTACTGCTTGTGCTCCCATGTCTCGATATAACTGAATCCAGCGAATTTCTCGCCCTGAAGAGCGATCACGGCCTTGGCCTCCTTGATCTTCTGGGCGACATATTCCGGCTTTCTCTTCGCGATGCCGGTGCCCCTTACCTTGGCCGCCTCCTCTATTGTCTTTAGAATCTCATCGACATAAATGAGGTGCTTGTCCGAAGCGACCTCAACAGTCAATTCGTCCTGCGTCATCTTTTGTTTAGTCCGTTAAATTAATTAACCCTTTTGGTCTCGATGCCTTTGAATATCTCAGAAAGAGACGATGTCACATCTTCGTGCCGGAATCCTTCCCTCAGCACAAGCAGGATCGTGTCATCACCGGCCAACGTGCCCATAACCTCCGGAAGATGCCCGTCGTCAATGATAGAGGCGATCATCCCGGCATGGCCAGGCCTCGTCTTGATCACCGCCATCGAGCCGGAAAACTCCAGACTGTCGATGCTATCAGATGACATTGAGGATTCACGGAAGCTGTTACGCAACATTCCAGGCTGGGGAAGACTGTAACTGTAACCGCTTCCGTCATGTATCTTGGTGATTCTCAATTCTCTGATATCCCTTGACAAAGTCGCTTGAGCGACGCTGAGCCCACGCTGTTCCAGCAGCGTGGAAAGTTCCTCCTGATTAGAGACCCTGTTATCCTTGATCACTTCGCGGATTATTCTTTGCCTTTCAAGCTTACCTTTCATATCAAAAGCATATTTATTCAAACGTTCTGCAAATATATGTATATTTTTTCAACATTTTGGCATTATTAACGAATATTTTTCAGGAATGATGAGAATATCATAAGACTTGGAACGAATCGCCCCCAATATGCAACCATATTCATTCCAAGGCGTTGAATATTCAAGGAAGCTCCAAGCCTGACCGACTTGAAGCCTCCTTGAATATCACTCCCAAAGGTCAACCGGACAAGGACCATGGAAGGCTATGCTCAAAAGCCCTTTGCTATGTTGTCAGCGATGGATTGTATCAGACGTTCACGAGCCTCGATGCTTGCCCAGGCGATGTGAGGAGTCATGCTGAGACGTTCCGGATGTCTGGTATGGAGAAGAGGATGGTCCTCCGGTATCGGTTCGGTCGAATAGACATCCAGGCCCGCTCCCCCAATGACACCCTCGTCAATGACTTTAGCCAAGGCTTCCTCCACGACTATCCCACCTCGTCCCATATTCACGATGATGGCTTTCGGTTTCATCATCCTGAGTTCTTTCTCACCGACAAGGCCGGCTGTGCGCTCATTGTACGGAGCGTGCACGGAAATGACATCGGACTTGCGCATAAGGTGCTCAAGAGAGACCGACGGATACTCTTCGGAATGGTTTGTTCCGGAAGTGGAGTAATAGATGACTTTCATCCCAAACGCGGATCCGATTCTGGCAACTTTTGAGCCTATCGCGCCCAGACCAATGACACCCAACACCTTGCCAGTCATTTCAATGAATGGCCTTGAATAATCAGTGAACAACCCGCTGCGTGAATATGCCCCGGACTTCACGACATTGTCAAAATAGGCCCCGTTGCCCAGAAGGTTAAGAATATGCATGAATGTTTCCTGAACAACGGAATCCGTGGAATAGCCGGCGACATTCCTGACAATCACTCCATGTCTGGCACAGGCATCCACATCAATATTGTTTATGCCGGTGCCGGCCTCACAGACAAGCCGAAGTTTCGGCGCCGCCTCCAGCAGCAGGTCATTCACCTTTATCTTGTTCACAATCAAAACTTCGCAATCACTTACCCTGCCGATGGACTCCTCCGGAGTCGAATTCGGCCAGGCTGTCAATTCCCCTACTCTTTCAATCGGAGCCAACGATGACGTCCCCATCGTCCCGGCATCCAAAAACACTATCTTCATCTCTTCCGAAATTTTCCACTAATATAAGCATTTTTGCGAATCTATGACATGCCCGTCCAAAGCCCTTTTGCCGGACCAATCTGTATAACCGGGAACATTGTCCGCCAGAACCGAGGTGGTTCCGTGAATCCTTTTCCCGTGTTCCTCCGGGGATGTCACAAAGTGACCGATGATTGAATATTATGATTGAGGGTGGCCAAAAAGATACTTTTTAGCCACCCTCGTTCCTGTGCGCGGGATGAGAGTCGAACTCACACGTCGCAATTGACACTAGCTCCTGAAACTAGCGCGTCTACCATTTCGCCACCCGCGCTTGAAATGGATTGCAAATATACGGAATATTTGCGAAATCGCAAACAAAATCAGGCACGGATACATAATTTAAAAACTGTAGCCCAAAGAGAACGCCAAAATATTCAAAGATGAAGCTCTCTGGTAGGCGAAATCCACCCTCACTCCGTGGAATTTGCAACCAAGGCCGGCTGACACTCCGGACGCGATCACATCAGAACCGGACGCTCGATAGCCGACACGCGCGAACACCATGCCGTTGAATCCGTACTGAACTCCTCCGGAAACAGCGAACTTTCCGGCAAAAAAACAATCAGCGTCCATTCCGGCCTCAAGGGAATGTTTTTCCTCGAAAGTCTGGCCATAGCCAGCCGCCAGCCGCACTGACGAAGGTATATGATAAGACGATCCGGAGGCATCCTTGACAGAAGTGCCCACATTGGCAAGTCCGGCGCTGAAGCGAAGCATCCTCCAACGGTACAAAGCATACACATCTGACGCGAACACACCTTGGTTCGAGTCAGAGGCAAGCCTCTCGCCGGCATATTTCAGATTGATGCCAACACTCAGCGCGTCAATCACCTTCAGTCCCAAACCTGCGGAAAACATCATGGAAGATGTCTTGAACATACCGTTGCGGTTGCCAGAGTCGTCTATGACCTCATACTCACCGCATGAATTGTAATTACCGGCGACAGAAAATCCCAGACGTTCTCCTGTCTTCATGCCTACGCCGACATCCAGCCCACCGGTTGTCATGTCACCAACAGCGGGTGAATATGCCGCTGTCACCGCAAAACGACTCTCCGAATATGGAATCACCGCAGGATTCCGGAACGCTGAAAACGAAATGTCTGAAGACGGAGCAAGAGAGACTCCGGCCATGGCCACTGAAACAGGGTCATTCCTCTGACACATCCAACCGAACGCCTCATCCTGGGCTTGCAAGTGGAACGCCGGCAAAAGAGCGGCGAAGGCCACGATCAATACTCTTTTCATTCTACCTCTTGACAATAACATAATCATACTTATCCGCACCCACAGTCAGCCCAAGTTTGTACTCTCCAGGAGCAAAGGCGCTCATGTCTATCCTGGCCGGATCGAACACATTGCAAGAAACCTTCTTCTCAAGAATGACAGACCCGGATGTGGAGGCTATCTTCACCATGACATCAACAACCGCGGTGCTGCCTGGACGGACATTCAAGAAATCACGGACAGGGTTCGGATAGTAGTCAACAGCATAACTTTCATCACGTGCGACAATCTTGAAATCGGTTGAGACCTTAGCGCCAAGGCGATCCTTGGCTGTCACGGTGATCACCGCCAAGCCATTTTGCTTTTTGGCGACAACAAGCTTGCCGTCGCCACTGATCGAGACATCAGCGACACCGTCAGGAGAAATCTTCGCGGAATATTCCAGAGGCTCGTCGTCAGGATCCGAGAACACACCGTCCAGATAGACAGACATCTTTCCGTCGCCGGAAAGGACAACGTCATTGATGGGCTCTGAGACAACCGGCGGACGGTTCTCGATCACCTGGTAGGCAAATTCATATTCCGCCGTGCCGCCATAAACGTCAGTCGCTGTGATCTTTGCCTTCTTAGGTGTGAAATCGGAGACTAACTCGCACAGGATCTCAAAGTTGTAGACATCAGGATCCTTGGCGCTGCGGACCAGTTTCGCCCTTCCCTCAAAATCTGTAGTGACCTCGACATTGTCGCCATCAGGATCCGACACGGTGAACGGAATCGACACGCTCTCCCACTGGCGGAATTTGAAATCACCCGTATAGGATGTCTCTATGACCGGGGGATTGTTATTCTCTCTCCCGTACTTGGAAAGGCCGTATCTCATCGAGCCCATAACATCGAGGTATGGGCCCATTGCCTTGCCATTGTAGTTTATCAGGCTCGCGTTTGCACCTTCAAGAAGGACTTCCTTCAGATTCTCGTTGGTGAACCCTTCTCCTCCGAATTGAGAGAGCAGCAAAGCCAAAGCTCCCGAGACATGAGGACAGGCCATCGAGGTTCCTTGGTAACGGTCGTAAGATCCTGAAGCCACACAACTGTAGATGCTCTCTCCAGGAGCGCAGATGTCCACCCAACTACCATAGTTGGAGAATGAGGACAGCCTGCCTGTCATTCCGGAAGCGCCAACCGCGATCACCGGCGCGTACGATGCCGGAACACCGTTTGCTATGCCATCATTTCCCGCCGCGAAGACTACCAGACCTCCTTTCATTGGAGAGTCCGGCTTTTGGTTGCCATCCTTGTCACACCCGGCATAAGCGATAAAATAATCAATCGCAGCCGCCATTGAAGAGGAAATCCTGTCCCGCAAGGCATAGTCCTTCTCATAGGCGGAAAGCACACCGTTACCATCGAAGTCATAGTCATTGCCCCAGCTGTTCTGGCTGATGACCGCTCCGTTGTCCGCACCCCAAACTATAGCATTTTGAAAACTTGAGGCAGTACTGTTTCCCTGGAAAACCTGAGCGCTCATCAAAGTCACGCCCTTTTTCCCAGTCGCATAGTCACCTCCAGCTATTCCCGCAAGTCCCTTTCCATTGTTTCTGACCCCTGCGATTGTGCCGGCGACATGACATCCATGGTCTTCAGGGGTAATATTTGAGCTGTTTCTCACAAAATTCCAGTTGACACTGCCACAGTTCCAAGCCAGATCCTCATGCTTGAGGTTGATCCCTCCGTCAACGACACAGACAACGACCGAAGGATCTCCGGTTGTGTACTTCCAGGCGTCCTCAATATTGATGCTGTAGCGACCTGAATATTCCCAAAGGTAGGTGTAGCCAGGGTCGTTGGTGGAAGCGGACCTGCAGATTATGTTGCGTTTTTCAGAAGCCTCTACACCGTCAAGTGATCCGAGAATCTCCTGAGCCTTGGCAAGAGGCAGAGCAGAATCGAAGTCCACGATGTAGTACTGATGGAGGCCACATTTTCTGTGAAGCGGTTCATATTCGCCGGCATCAGGGAAAAGACGCTCGGCATGCTTGACACCAAGGCTCTCTGAGACAGAAGATAGCAAAGCACTCCCCTTCTCCATCGCATCCGCGGCTTCAGGCGTCAATTTCACGATCATTGATCCAGGAATATAAATTGCCTTATCAATCTCGTCTTGAGTATAGGGGCTTTGCTCTTGAAGACCGGAAGGCTTTGCATTCCCCCTGTCAGACGACAATGCCTGCTCCGATTTGGAACAGGAAAAGAACAAAAATGACGAGGCCGCGAGCAGGGCAGCCGCAGATAAGAGTGAACTTACTTTCATATTTTTCGAAAAAAGGGATCCGAACCGTACAATCCGGATCCCTTGAAAAATCAAAGGTATATAAATTATTTCAATTCAAGAAGCTTGGCGCGGCCGGATTTCGCGGTTCTCGCGTCCACTTTCTTGTCTTGAGCATCGCGTAACTTAGTGTCACGTGCAATGGTCATACTTGACGGAAGCGACTTGGTGTCAAAACGAACACTCTTGCCGGTCTTTGGAGCGGAGAGGCTCTTTACCGACTTGGAGGCGGCTGACGGAGTCAACGTCGCCGGATTTACTATGTAGTCGGCATCTGAGAAAGTGTACCATTTCTTAGTTGATGTGGACAGCCCCAGAACACCCCAGTACTTGGCATAGACCTCCGGCCTTTCTTCGGACAGCTTATACACCACGTTCTCGAACTTGATGGTCTTGTCCGCAGACTTGGTGACAGTGGCGATCTCTCCTGTGTCAGGATCACCGGTGCAGACATAATCGTCATTGGTGATTCCAGAGACATAGAAATTGTAGGATGAACTTGAAGAGAAGTTACCATAGACCAGTGAGCACTTGTCGCCTTCCGCATCATAAATGAGAGGAATGCCATCGATTCCTATGCCATCCAAAGCGATCGTCTCGTCAGGAAGGGCTTCCCTAAGGACAACATTGTAGGTTGTGTCATTACCTGTCTTTATAGACTTTGTGCTGAGGGTGTAGCTTCCGAGCCAAGCTTTGTATGCAGACGAGGCCTCCTTGAGCTTTGTCATGTCCGAAATTATCACCTCTGGCCAGAAATTGCCCTTGCCTGCGTTCTCTCCGGCCTGTATCTGCCAAGTCAGGCAGAATGAGAGGAATTTACCTTTCTCACAAGAACCGGCGTAAACGGTCATACCGCCTCCTTTTTCAAGGACGTAACCAGTAAGAATGACTGACGGCTCTTCGGTGTACCATCCATAAGCGGCGTAAACCTTATAATTGTAGTTGAACTTTCCGGAAAGATAAATGTCACAGTCACCATATTTCGGATTGTTCCATGCCTCTGAAAGCTTCTGCTCCTTGAGGATGAACTTTCCGTCAGAGAACTCGGCCTCAACAGGCGCCAATCCATTCTCGTCCTGGTTTGGAAGTCCGGTAACATTGTAAGTGCTGCCATTAACTTTCTCAGAGACGGTCAAGACGTTGTCACCCATTTTCCATCTTCCGATGAAGTCGGCATACGTAGCGACAGAGACAGGTTCCTTCTTTTCGAATTCAAAAGTCTTGTAGTCACCGGTAGGAGTTCCGTCAGCGGCAATTCCCGCGGCCACAGCCACATATTTGCCGAAGTCCTTCTCTCCGAAGCTGTCTGAACCGGTTGAGCCATCGGCGTGGACAAGCATATCATAGATTTCATCACGACCGTAGACATCGGCAAACAGATCGAAATAGTACAGCACGTCATCGCTGAGCCGCAAGGCGGCGTTCACAGGTGATCCGCCAAGTTTCGCATAATCCTCTTCAGAATAGAAGGTTAGGGTGTAAGGTACTGTTGAGCCACTCACAGTGTTGGTGATGACCTCTGGGTACTTCTTGTCTTCAGGATCAGTGCTGTATGAAAGCGTCCATGCGTTGTTCTCCTTGAATTCGATCGCGGAAACGGCGTTAAGGATCATAGAGCAAGTCTCAGCTTTCTCACCCTCCGGATAAACGGATGATGAGACATAGCCATAGACATTCACATATCCTCCTACCTTGGAAGCGAGATCGAACGACGCAAGCGGAGCTTCAAACACCACTTTCTGTCCCATCGGAGCCTTGATGAAATATGTGTCACCTTCCTTCTCAAGTTTGCCGGAAGTGATGACGTACGCAGGGAATTCAGTCACCCAGCCGAGATAGGAAGATGTCGGGGCGGTCACACTGGATGTCTCGGCCGTCACTTCGTATGAAGTGGCCTCAACCGAAACGACCTCCGTCTCCTTATCAGTCTTCTTCACACCGTTCAGAGTGATCACCTTGCCGACAGGAAGCGCGGAGGTGGCTCCTGTCACGTACAGGCAGCTTGTTCCATCGGAAACAACAGCAGAGTTATCAGAAGTGGCAAGGACGGTCTCCTTGTAAAGGGTGACCGGAGTATTGTCAGCCACATTGGCAAGGGAAGCGATGTCGGTGGCCACAGTCTCGGCAGGGTACTGGATGACATAGAAGACATTAGGAGTCTCACCCGTCACAGTGTTGATGACATCAACCTCCGCGGAACGGAACGAACCCGTCGTGTTTGCCTCGCAAACCAAGGTATAGACATCGACATGGGTTGCCTTTGTCTGAGGAGCCACGCTGATCCACTTCTGGGTTCTGTCAACATACAATTCATAGTCCATGTTGGTGGTCACGGAAACTTTGACCTCACCACCTGCCGCAGGGACAGGCTTGACGTCAGCCTCGGCGGTAAGCACACCGTCCTCAAAGACAAGAGATTTGATGTCGGTCTTTCCTCGGCCGTTGCTGGCATAGACAAAGACTTTTCCTGTTGCGTTCTCACTGTGCTTCACTCCGATGTAGCCAGGCACCTCTCCTTTAGGAAGAGAGATCACCCTGGCCTCCCATCCAGAGGTGCAGTTGAGGATGTCAACCTCTACCTCATCTCCTTCTGAAACACCTTTGAGGGAATATGGGTAAGTATATTCGTCACCACCTACAGGAACACCGAGATCCTTGCGAGCGTCGAATACCAAATAGAAAGGAAGCTCCTTCTGGATGGTATAGGCCTCGCCGTTGATGAAGAAAGTCACGGTTGTGTCTCCATCCTCGATCGAAATAGTGGAGCCACCAGGATTGCCAAGTACATCCACGTCGGCCCATGTCTCACCTTTGTCATAGGAGATCTGCCACTTGCCATCACGGATACGGAGCTGAGGAACAGCTGAATGGACAGGGATCTTGTTGCCGGCAGAGTCAAGAAGCGGCTTGCCGTCAACTGCCCAGTAGAACTCTCCGTCAGCCTCGACAACACCCACAACAGGAGTGTCGCCCTTGTCTCCCTTCTCTCCGTCCACACCGTCTGTGATGACAGCGGTGGTACCGTCAGAGAAAGTGATTGTGTAACCATTGTCACCAGGAGTGACAGAAGTGACGTAGATGTTACCCTGGATCGCAGCCACAATCGACTGCATTCCAGGTATAGTTATCTTATTGATCTCGTTGACGGTTTTTTCAAGGGCGTCAACTCTCACAACAAGATCATCAAACTTTTCGTAAAGATCATCGTTGTCAGCGCAACCGCCAGCAAGAGCCAATGTCGCGGTCATGGCGGCAGCCATCAAAGTTTTAATTGCCTTCATATTATGACTGTTTTATGGTTTTACTTTACTACAATTCTTTTTCCCAGCAAGTGAGGAACCTCAGGCAGAGCCTTATATGGGGTGCAGAACTCAAATGGTCCATTAGCGGATATGGTCCTGAAGCTGTTCCTGTCGACCTTGACCCAAGTGCCTTTGGTCTTGTCCAGACTCATAGTCTTGACTGAAGACGTGCCGGACTTGACACCGGTAAGAGGGAACTCGTCAGGCTTGCTCTTGAAGGTGTACACACCTCCGTCAGGATCAGAGATAGGCACAGCGATCAATTCCATACGGTTGAAGGTAAAGTCTCCGCCACCCTGAAGCTGGAATGAGTTTCCGGTGAACTTGACTGAACCATCGCTCTGCAATGTTCCGGTCGCCACATCGTAAGGGCCATTACCACCGGACGTGATGTAATATTCCTTACCGTCAGTGTGGATGAACTTACCTACGTAGTACAGATTGCAGGCACCCTCAGAAGCTCCGATGTCAACATTGCCCGCGATAGGCTCATCATCGTTGCCGTATAGCACGATGCTGCCTGACTCTGAGTCGAATGTAACCTCGGCAGGCTCGAAGAAATCCTGATCCATCTGCCAGCCCTTCATGTTGATGGTCTTGTCAGCAACCTTCTGAGTGAGGGCGATGTCGAACGCCCCGGCGTTTATGCTCCAGTTCCCAAGCCATTTCTTGTAGGCGTCCGAGCCGCCACCGCCAGGATTGTCGCCACTGCCACCCTTCTTGGTGAGAGTCGTAGGCAGAGGTGTCTTGTCCTTACTGATGGTGAGATATTTGCCATCAGCTGTGGCCGCGACGAACTGGACTCTCTCTAGATCATGGCTTGATCCGTCGCTGAAGCTCACATGGCCTGCGGCAAGCTTGGCCGTGCTGCCTGAAATGGTTCCTGTGAAGATCACATACGTTCCTTTGGCGAAGCTGGATTCTCCCCATCCGCCGAAGAGACCGACGGTGCATTCACCATACTTTTGGGTCGATACGGTGCCGAGTCCATCCTGAGCGCGGACTTCAATACCCTTTGTGGCAGAGTCATAAGTGGCAGTGACAGGGAATGACTGTCCCTCGATGCCGGTGATGGTATAGCTGGTTCCCTTCTCAAGCGTGGAGATCTTCCAAGTGTCAGTCGCCGATCCTCTCGTGACTGTCCAGTCTCCAAGCCAAGCGTCATAGCCCTCTGCGGAGCCACCACCACCGCTGGTAACAGTGAAATCACTGTAGGCATAGTGACCAGTGGCGGTACCATCATCAGTGAATCCGATCGCAAACGCGATGTAGTCGCCGGCATCCATTGGATCGAACACCTCGTAATCGCTATCCTCGTAAAGGAAAGTGGAGAACTCCGCCGGATATCCGATCTGGTTGTAAAGTTCAACAATATACATTATCTCTTTCCTCACGGCATCAGCCACCTCAATTGCGAAATCATCCATTTCCAATCCACTTTCAGTGAATTCAGACTTGCTGACGTAGTAGATGCTGTACTTGCCTGACAGAGCCGGATCAGCCACATCATTGTAAATGTAAGCCTTTTGCTTGCCTTTATAATCCTTGATACCACCATAACGGACAGTCCAGTTGGCGTCAACACCCATGTAGGACAAGTTGTTTTGAACCACGGAAATCACACCGCTGTCATGGCCAAGCTTCCACTCGACATTTCCCGAACGCGACATATCAGCAGGTGTTCCCTTAATGGTGTTCTCCGCGATGGCGACGTTAAGGTTGTTCTCGGTGACAGTCACGGTGATCCAATCCACATCCGCACTCGCAGTAATGGTCTCATCATACTCGTAAGGGAAATCGAATGAGACAGCCTTGTGGGAAGCCTTGATGCCAGAAGGATTGAAACCAGTGCTGTAGAAACCGAACTGCTGAACCGTGAAATCAGACTTAGCGTCACCCGACTTCACAGTGACAGTGGCATACCTGGACTCATAACTTTCATTCGCAGGAGCGGTGACAGTGGCCACATTGTCTTTCACAGAAACCTGGCACCAGTCCTTGTCAACCGTCACCTCGATAGGAGACTCGGTAACGAACTCGATTGTACCCTCGCCACCTTTGGCGGGAATCTTAAGATTGTTTTCCTTGACGGATATTGTCTGGGCCTCGCTCCCATCCACCTCCTGCTTGGAGCAGGAAGAGGATGCGATTATAGCCAAGGCCATGAATATTGCTGAAATTATCTTTTTCATGATAAAGCCTTTTCGTTATTTACGGACAAGGGTCTGAAGATAAGGGAACTGGTTGTCACCCCACCCTGTGAATTCACCGGCAGACTTGCCGCTTGCATCGGTCGCCCAAAGGATGAACGAGTCGATTACCATGTCAGTCTTGCCGTTGTCGACAAATATAAACTCTCCTTCTTGGGATCCACGGACAATCTCCATTCCGTATCCAGTGGTTGTGTCCCAAGTAAGGTTTCCGCCGCCGGAAAGGCTCCATGCGGCAAGCCATACAGTATTTGAGCCGTCAGCGCCCAGAGACTGGACATTCATGGTAAGACGGCCGCGTGCCCTATCGTAGCCAAGGTACACATTGTGATCGCCGGACACGAAGCCACTCATGAGAAAGCCGTTGCCTTCCTCGTCAGGCGTGAGTGTCACATCAAGTGTAATCCTTCCGTTGTACATAGAGAGTTTGAAGTCACCGGCGAAGTCACTGTACTGGGTGTAGTCCTCAGGAAGCTTGCCCTGGAAAACAATCGATCCGTTGGTAAGGATGTTATTGTCGGAATGATAATCCATGCTGTTGATCGTGGCTCCTGCAACCTCGACCGGCTCGTAGGTCTTGATACCTTTCGATGTGTACATGAACGGAGCCTCGACAACCACAGTCCCGTCATCCCCGGAAGTCTCGGCTGAGGCGGCCGGATCAACATACTTGAAGGTTATCCTACGGTTGTTGAAATCGACCTCGCCTGTGACATCCGTGTCACCGACCTTGCCGTCGATGATGGCGGCACGCATGCTTGAAGCCACATCAGCTACCTTGGCAAGATACGCGGCCGGGGTCAGATCAGAATCGTAAGGATAGAGGTCATAATGGTTTCCGGAACGCTTGCCACGAAGGCCGATCTTTTCAGGACTTACGCTCACGATGGTGAACTCGAAGTCACCGCCCTTAGCCTGATACTCCGTTGACGATGGAGTGGCAAAGTGATGAAGAGCCTGATTGTAAGAGTCGAACGAAAGCACGGCGCCATTGTCCGTCGTAAGCTTGTAAACACTCTTGTAGGAATTCTCCGGATCGAGCTCGTAGGATGCAGTCACCTCAGCATCTGTGAAGGCAAGATAGTAGGCATAACCACCCTTTGACTGGCCGGAACCCGGATAATACTCCATGATCCATCCTTTTTCATTGGAGGTCAAGATCTCACGGGTCTGTTCAATGTAAGCCTGAAGACGCTCAGAAGACGAAGAGTCAAAGACATCCGCCTGATCCTTGAGACAAGACTGGGCTGAAAGCACCGACACCCCTGCCAGAACGACTGTTAATATTTTATTGAATTTCATAATCTAATCACCAATTATTTTACCGTTAAATCGCTGAGGTCAACCTTGCCTTGCATCACGTCATCCTGACGACGGATGATTACGGAGCGAAGCTCGTCAATATCAATGGACCACACAGACTTCATGTAATCTCTGACAATCTGAAGTTTCGCGCGGATGAAGTCTGCTGATGAACCAGCATCCTTAAGCTGTGAGTCCCAATACTCCTGCGTGTTGGTGACATAGATGGACAGCATCTCCGCGAAGTCCTCACCGTCTGAATGCTGGGCATAGTCACTGATGAAGCCGTTTTTGAGGTACTCTTTGTTGTAAGGTTCCTCGCTCCAGTTGTCAGCCACATAACCGGAACCGGTGACCTGCTTGAAGGCTGTAGGATAATCCTTGATCTGGTTGAGGATATGGGTGAACTCGTGGTGGATCGTCTTGATGTAGTAATGGTTGAGAGCCTCCGGTCCCTGCTTGAGCATGGCGCTCAGATAATTCACACCGGAAAGGAGGATCTTCTTGCCACCTTCAGCTGTTCCAAGAATGAACGTTCCGTTGTTCCTGTACTCAAACTCACCGATAAGGAAGAACATCTTAGGGAAATACTCTCTGGTGAAGTCAACACCGGCGACCTCATCATAGGTGTCAATACAAAGATACTTCACAAGGTGGGCCATGATGACAGCCTCATCATAATCGGCAGGTACAGTGTAATAGTTCATGTCCGACTCGTTCAGTTCGAAGCGGTACTTGAAGTCAATGTTGTAAGGCCTGACATAGTTGTCGTTAAGCCATTTGTCCAATTCAGTCGCAGGAGCCGTCTCAACCTTGATGACACTGTCAGGGTTGAGGTCATCTTTCTGGCAAGCCGAAAACGACAGAACAGAAAGGGCAGCGATTGAGAGATATGTTATAATTTTCTTCATATTCCAGTCAATTTATGAGTTTAGTTTCTCGGGTTCGGTGTATATCCTGCGTCAATAACTTTCCTAGGAACCTGTATGGCGCGCCTTTCGTCATCTACCTTGAGGACATCACCAGCGGTACGAGGGTTGCCGTCAGATCCCATGACACGTCTCTGGATCTCAATGCCGTAACGCTTGACATCAAACCATCTGAGTCCCTGGGCGTAGGTGTCAACCCTCTTAAGAAGCAGACAGAAGTGAATCAGATTCTCCTGAAGCTCGCTAGGGTTCTGAAGGAACGGAGCGTTAAGCTTCTTCTTGACGGTTGAAGCCAATGCCGTTGAGTAAGGAATATCCTTCAGAAGATTGTTGATCTCCTCGGCGCTGAGGTTCCAATCAGTCTTCGAGATGTTGGACAGCCAGAGGTTCATGTCAGCCACAGCTGAGTCATATTGCTTGAGGAGGAGCTTTGCCTCAGCCCTCTCAAGAAGAACCTCGTCGGAAGTGAAGGCCGGATAGACTGTCCTGTAATAACCGATCTGGGCGACAGGGTCTGAGAATTCGAACAGGTAAGGCAACTTCCAGAAAGTGGTCTTGTCGTGGTTCGTGCCTTGGTAAACCTTCATCGGCACAGCGAAGAACGACTGGTTGTTCTTTCCCAAAAGGGTGGCAAGGGCAATACCGGTCTCATTCGTGGCAAGATAGTTTCCGGCAGCGTATTTTGAATATACTGAATACGGCCCTGTAAAGCAAAGACCCATCTTCGAATACGCCGTGATCAGAAGCAGATTGGCCGACAGTGTGGCATCGATGAAATGGTTGGTCAGAACCTCATCGTCCTGAGTCATCTTTGCCTGTGCGCGCCAGTCGCGGAGCATTGTCGCAGGAGCGCTTCCCAAACAAGCGTCGGCGTACTTGACAGCCTCTTCAGGTTTCTCATAATAGAGATAGAAACGCGTGGCGAAAGCATACGCGGCCTTCTGGTTGAAGTGGTACTTAGGCACAGTGTAGTAATTGTCGCTGACGAGCGGGAGAGCCTTCTGGAGATCCTGATCGATCTTTGCATAGATCTGAGCCACAGACTCCCTTTCGTACTTAGGATTTAGTCCCTGCTCAGGAGCGCTCATGTAAGTGACGCCGAGTTTCTGATCCGCTGTCGCCTCAGTGTAGGCCTGCGAGAACATATTCACAAGCACGAAATGACTGTAGGCACGGCAAAGAAGAGCCTCTGCCATCTCCGGCTCATACCCTTCGGCATCCGGACCGACCATGTTAGTGATGGCCTCTATTGCCTGATTGGCAGCCGCGATTGCCGAATAGGAGGATTGCCAGATGTTCTCCGGGTCCTCGTTGTCGGTGTTGGTGACATCCTTCCACGCGTAAACCTCATCGATAAAAGGATCTGTGTTAGGGTTCTCAGGGCCGAAGTCATCGACATTGTCCGAGGAGAACTCGCTGACAAGCAGATAGTCTGTCTCCGGGTAAGCGGACACCAGCAAGGAGCGGATTTTCTCCTGAGTGTCAAGCTCCGTTCTGTTGTCAGGCATCACATCCAGAAACTTGTCGCATGAGACAAGGCTGAAAGCAACCGCCGCAATGGCTATTATGGAATATTTGTTTTTCATATATCTTTCCCTCCAGATTAAAGACCAATTTTCAAAGTGAATGTGAACTGCTTAGGAACCGGGACAGCCACACCGCCGGTGTTGAAGAACTCAGGATCCTGACCGTTGAGCTTGCTGTCGGCGTAGATAAGAAACAAGTTGGTGGCCTGAGCCTTGAGTGACAGCGAATTAAGTTTAATCTTCTCAATCCACTTCCTCGGGAAGTCGTAAGAAAGCGAGATCTCCTTCATACGGATGAAATCACCTCTGGCGATTCGTTCGGTCGAGTAGTTGTAGGCGTTGTAAGCCTTGCTGAGGTGGGTGTCCTGCCTGTTCTGCCATACACTCGCGATGGCCGGAACGCTGGTGGCGTTCTCGTCTCCAGGGACAGTCCAACGGTTGGCGAACTCCTTAGGCATGGAGTCGAGATCATTGTAGGTGCTGCTGAAGACAGGGTCAAGACGGATAACGTTTCCAAATGAGTATGTCATGAACACATTGAAGCGGAAGCCGTAGAACTCGAAGATGTTGCCGAGAGATCCGACATCGGTAGGATCTGCGTTTCCGGAATACTTGAGCCACTTGGAAAGTCCTTCCTCATCAGAATACTGGAAGTCGATGTCGCTCACAGTCGTCTCTCCTGCCTCATTGATGAATGTCGGGAACCCGTCAGAATTAAGACCTTCGAACGGAATGGAGAATATTCCTCGTACCGGATACCCCTCCTGCGCGAATCCGTTGCCCGTGATGAGGTCGATGGCGCGCATGGTCGTCTTCAGATTTGTCACCTCATTGTGAGAATGAGAGTAGATGAAGTTGGTCGTCCAAGTGAAGTTCTTCTTCACAATGTTCTTGGTGGTGAGAGAAATCTCGACACCGTCAGACTTCATGGAAGCGATGTTACCAAGTTTCCCAACCTGACCGCCGAGACCCTGGGTGTTGATGACACCGATAAGGTCATAGTTGTCACGTGTGAACCAATCGAAGGTGAAATTGATGCGGTTGTCAATGAAACCGGCCTCAAGACCAAGGTTCAACTCCTTCTTCTTCTCGTAGGTAAGATCGGAGTTCGCAAGGTCCGCGATGTAAAGCATGGATTCCTTCACTGAAGTAAAAGGTCTCCACGGATTCTTTGAAGAGATCACCACAGCCGAGTTGGTCACTGTCGAAGGACCTCTGTCGGCGGTAAGTGAATAAGAAGCCTTGAGGGAAAGGTGAGAGATCGCGTTGAGCGGTTTCATCCATTCCTCCTCATGAAGGTTCCACGCACCAGAGATGTTCCATGTAGGAAGCCAGCGGGCCTGACGGCTCTTTCCAAGCTTATTGGTACCCTCGTAGCGGATTGTGCCGTTCAGGGTGTAGCGGCCCATATAAGAATATGTACCATTGGCGAAGAACGCGGCGGAGCGGACATGAGTGTTGGTCATGGTGTAGTAGTCACTGTTCTCCTCGTTGCCCTTCTTGAACACTTTGTAATCGTAGTTAGGAGTCTCGCCCATGCTGTACTGGATACCCCACCCGCGGAACCATGTTCCATGACGCTCGGTGCTGTTGACCTCGGTACCGCCGAAAAGATTGACGATGTGTTTTTCGGCGAATGTCTCGCTGTAATTGGCTGTGGCACGGAAATCCCAACCGAGCAACGAGTTGTCAGTCCTCTCGTAGATACCACCCTTAGGCAGAACCGAGATCGGCAACGCGTAAGGGTTGTCCGGATCCTTCTTGTAAAGGAACGGGTTGTTGTCCCTGATGGTGGCGGTGTACATCGCACGGTATGCGAGAGACTGGTTGGAATCGTCAAGAATATTATGCTCCTGAGATGATGCCGTGTACTTGACAGCAGTGAGAGCGCTGAGTTCCAATTGCTTGAAAGGTTTGGCCTTCAATTCTCCCTGAATACGCACGTCAGTCACGCCGAGATCTATGTAGTTGTTGTCCAGCTCATGCATGATGTTGAACGGAGCGTAGTTTCTCGTGTAGTACTCATTGGCGTCAAGCGCGCGGGAGGTGTTGAGCGCGTACGAGTAAGGGTTGATGTCGAAGTCACGCTTCACCTCACCCGAAACCACATCCATCGTCTGTCCAAGGGTTCCCGGCGCACGCTGCTTACGGAATGAAGCGTTGCTGATGAAGTTGAAAGTGAATATGTCATTGAACTTGAACGTCGTGTTGAGGTTGCCGGTGTAACGAGAGACGGAGCTCTGTTTTGTCCAACCAGGATCCTGCATCACAGAAAGAGACGCGTAATAGGTGGCGTTCTCTGAACCACCGGAAGCGCTCAAGGAATGGTTGCTCTGCAGACCGTTGCTGAAGAGAGTGTCGAACCAGTCAGTGTTCCTGTACTCGGCAGCCCTGAGGTATTCAGCCCTGGCAGCCGCCGTGTTCGCGAGACCGAACTGTCCGGATGTCTTGTCATACTGACCGATCAACTGGTACATCTTACCATAGACTCCGCTGTCTGAGGCGTTTGCCAAAGAAGCATAATTAAGGTAACCCTTCTGCTGGAGTTCCTGGTAGATTTCCATCTGATCCTGCGAGTTCATTATGTTGAACGTGCGGTAAGACGGTTTGAGCCTTGTTGTGAACTCGCCTGTGTAGTTGAGTCTGAACGATCCCGCACGGCCCTTCTTGGTCGTGACGACAATCACACCGGCCATAGCCCTCGCGCCATAGATAGAGGTGGCGGAGCCATCCTTGAGGATATCGAACGACTCTATGTCATCGGAGTTGAGTCCTGCGATCGCCGAAGAGATAAGAGTGGAGGCGTCACCAGAAGAAAGCTGGTCTGCGCTGACATCCACAACATCCTCCATGATCACGCCATCGACAACCCAAAGCGGCTTTGATGAGCCGTAGATGGAAGTGGCGCCACGGACACGGATCTTAGGAGCTGTTCCGAACGTTCCCGACACATTCTGCACGGACACACCGGCGACACGTCCCTCAAGGGAGCGGCTGACATCGGTGAGACCATCGATCTTCGCCGATTCCGCGTCCAGCTTGGCCGTGGAACCCGTGAAAAGACGGCGGTCCATTTTCTGCATACCAGTGACGACTACCCCCTCAAGAAGCTGAGAGTCCGGGGTCAATGCCACATTGATTGTGGTTTTACCTTTGACGGCCACCTCTTTCTGCTCATATCCCATGGATGAGAAGATGATAGTACCATCACTTGGCACGGGGATTGAATAACGCCCATCGGCGTCACTGCTGCTTCCCTTGGTGGAGCCTTTTACCTGACAGAACGCGAAAGGTATCGGCTCACCTGTAGAAGCATCAGTAACGACACCGGTCACAGAAATGTTCTGTGCCGATGAAGTGATCGCCACGAAAAGTGAAATCACCGCGAGAAAAAATCTGCTTTTTTTCATCGATACTTGTTTTATATACATTACTATACACTATTCAAATTAGTGAACAAGAGACTGCAGTCGCCTGCAAATAGTCTCTTTCTCACAAGTAAAAGTTCGATCCTTGGAACGCTTTCGGAGACATTCCAGAAAGAATGCCTGAGAGTTTGAACCACTAACCAACTCAATAATCGCCAGGCTAAAGTCATTACGGATCCACCTTACCGCATCTTAAATGCTTTGCTGACAAATTTTGACCGCAAATATTGCAATTTATTTTTTCTATTACAAATTTCACTTTTTATCCGCGAACTAATCATTTCTCCGATTTCCACGCCCATATCTTACGAATCTAAATCACGGCCCATGATATTCAATAAATCTCTGCCAAAATGAATCGGCATATAATTAAAATACTAATTAAAATACTTTTTTTAAAAAACATAAGTAACCCTAAAAAGAGGAATGACAGGTCATTTTTCTGTCATCCCTCTCTGAAATCAGGCTATTAAAACAAAGATCAGGCTACCTTCCATATTTCTTGAAAACCTTGTCGATCAAGGCTGCCTTGTCCGCACGGTTTTCCAGAAGGACTGATTTCAGAATCTTTATGTCATTCGTGTAGTATCCCATGCAGTCCAGGATGTCCGAGCGGCTGATTCCTCCTGCTTCAAGTTCGGATAAAATCTGAGATTTGAACCAATATTCATTGCCAAAGCCAGGATTTCTCCCGTAACGTTCCTTGTACAATGCGTTTTCCATGTAATATGCCCACATCTCTCCGATCTCGCAATAGCCTGCGTCCTCTCCATTGCCGGTGCCATAGCAGTCACCGGTTGAAATGTACGAGGTAAGAATGTAGGTAGCATACTTACGCCAATAGTCCGTCCCCACCTTGTTGAAATGACTGGCATGTGCCATCTCATGCACTGTGGTTGAGTACAATGCCGCGTAGTCCCCGTTCTTGTCCTTGGAGCCGATCGTGATGTCCGGAGCGAAAATCCTCACGATGGACGCGTATTTACCGATATACTTGCTGACCAGTTTGTTGTCAAGCAACGCTCCGTGATGCATCATCAGAGTGCTGGATGGCCTGAGAATATTCAGAATCCAGAACCTCAGGTTCTTGGGAGGCATGGTGACGCCTGTTGCCTGACACTTCTTGAAGTAGTCGTATGCGGCGTTGTTGACCACACACCTGCGGAACAAGGTGGCGTCTGAATTTTTGTCGATAGTGAGATCAATCCCCGTCGATGGTCCTTTGCCGATTGCCGAGATCGAGGCCGGAATCAAAATCAGATTCAGTCCGATCGAGAATCCGACCCTGTTCTTGAAGCAGATCCTGTAACGAGGCTTGGCGGAAAACTTGCGGGAAAACTCGTAGTTGCCGTTCTCGTCCGTGTAAGTCGTGGCGATCTTCACAAAGACATTAGCCACCATCTTGACACCGGCGACACCAACTGTCTTCTTGCTCCTAAGTTTGTCATCGACAATCGTGATCCTTCCGGAAGGCCTGGCCTTAGCCCTTGTCTCAGGCTCAAGCAGGCCACTGTTGCCTGTAACCTCGAAGGCCATCCTCTCCACCGCGTTCCAGTCAAAGTCACCAGGACTTCTGGTCTCCACTTCCTCATCCGGGATAAAACATTCATCCAGAATCTCATAACGGATTCCTTGCGGGAAATCGAAATCCGGCGGAACCACAGCGTACTGCCACGTGATCTCACCCTCCGGAACAGACGGATCATGGTAGTAGTCACCATCCCTTAGGATCTCACAATCCATAGGATGATCCAGCATCTCCACACCAAGATCAGCGAGAAGATTGAACTGCACCGTGTCCTTGGGGAGGAAACGGACATAGTAATCAGTGACCGGGACACTCACCTCCCCTCTTGTAGGATACAAAGCCGCAAGAGCCTTGCCGACATTGGTCACAGAATAAGGGTTTTCAAGCTTCCGTCCCAGCTCGATCACATCATGAGCCACGACCTCGACATTCTCCTTTGTGCTGACAGGGCTGACCTCCACCGGAGACCCTCCCTCTTTGCTGCACGACGCCAGCACCAGAGCCGGCAGCATCATTTTGAAGAACCATTTCATTGTTCAGTTGGTTTTTAGTTACGATGCAAAGGTAGAGACGACTATCCGTGGGTTGAAATATTCAACGGTTAATTGAAGAATCGGCATTCCTTGGCAATTCAAGGGCTATTTTTTATCTTTGCAGACAACATTTTTTCAGGAAAATATGGGAATATTCAGAAATTCCGCGGTTTATGCGGCATCCATAGCACTGATCATCAGTGGATTCAGCTTTTCTGCCAAGGCGCAGACGTATAGGGACAAGATCGAGGAGAATCCGGAAAGAGCCGGAGGAGTCTATCATTATTATGAATATGCTCCTTCCGCCTTGACGAAAGCGCCGAAAGGCTACAAGCCATTCTATATCAGCCACTACGGAAGGCACGGATCACGCTATCACACCAGCGCGAACCTTTTCAATGGGGCTGTCGAGACCCTTTCCTCCGCAGAAAAGGCTGGATTGCTTACCGAAGAGGGCAAGCTGCTGAAGATGCAGATCGACTCAATCAACATGGAGCATCAAGGGATGTTCGGGATGTTGACCGAGAGAGGCGCCGCCGAGCATCGTGGAATCGCGGAAAGGATGTCAGCTGATTATCCGGAGGTGTTCAACGGCAAACGCGGCGAGGTGGAGTGCGTCTCCAGTTACTGGCCAAGATGTCTGGTCAGCATGGCCAACTTCACTTCAGCGATAAAGGAAAGGAACGGAGCTCTGAAATTTCATTACCTGACAGGGCCTAAGTACCTGGATTACATCAGCATGGACCTCGACACGAAAAATGTCACGAAAGAGTCCAACGTCCTCAGGCGACATCTTCTTGACAGCCTGGTCTCCTATGACAGGTTCTTCAGCGCGATGTTCACTGATCCAGCCAAGGCGACCGAGTTCATCCCCAAGCCCAAAGAGTTCATGGACAACGTGTTCCTTGCGGGCAGCATCAGCCCTAACACTTTGGCACATCCTGACATATTCAGCCACTTCACCACTGATGAATTGATCGGGCTTGGGATATCAAGGAACAACAAGCTTTACTTCAGCTTCGGTATATCAGCCGAGGAGGGTGAATATGTCTCTTCCATCGCAAAACCGCTCATCGAAGACATTGTCGCCAAGGCTGACGAAGCCGTCAAACCGGAAAGCGGCAGAGCCGCGGATCTAAGGTTCGGCCATGACGTGGGACTTCTCCCGCTTATCGGCACAATCGGCATCGCCGGAATGGAGGAGAGATGGAAGTCACTGGACGTGCACCGGCACTGGTTCGATTTCGAAATGATGCCTATGGCATCCAACCTTCAGATGATCTTCTTCAGGAACAGGAAGGGTGATGTGCTCGTGAAGCTTGTGTACAACGACAAAGAGACTTATATTCCCGCCGTACAGACTTACAACGGTGTATTCCACAAATGGAATGATCTTCGCGAATATCTTGTAAAAACAGCCGCCGCCATCTCTGACGAGCATATCGTCAAGGACAACGACGGCAAGGAGCGTACAGGAGTAGCCGGAATGTAGTCTAGAAATAGACCACCGTCTTCTGTTCGATCGAAGACATAAGCGAGTTGGCCAGGCGGCTCACTCCGAAACGGAACAAGTCCTTGTTCATCCACTCGTTTCCAAGGATGGATTTCACTATTGAATGATAGCATACCGCATCTTTCGATGTGGAGATTCCGCCTGCGGCCTTGAAGCCGACTTTCCTGCCGGTCTTATCGTAGAAAGCCTTGATGCTCTCGCACATTACATAGGCGGCCATAGGTGTGGCGTTCACGCTCACCTTGCCTGTGGAAGTCTTGATGAAGTCCGCGCCTTCTTCCATGGCAAGGAACGAGGCGTTGGCAATGTTTTCCGGAGTGACCAGAAGACCTGTCTCCAGAATCACCTTCAATGTGACTTTTCGGCCGGCTTTCGCGGCAGCCTCGTCAATGGCCGCCCTGATTGCACGGATTTCTTTCCTTGCGGACTCCTCGTCACCGGCCATAAAGGAGTTAAGAGCCAAGACAATGTCGATCTCGTCAGCGCCGGCCTCCACAGCCATCTCACATTCCTTGACCTTCACCTCGATGAAACTTTGGGATGTCGGGAAGCAGCCAGCCACAGCGGTGACATGAACCTCATGGCTGGCGAGACTCTCCCTTACAACGGAGGCGAAATTCGGGAACACACAGACCGAAGCCGGAAGAGGGTATTCCGGGAAATCCTTAATGAAGGAATTGACCTTGCCTACCAATTTCTTCACGGACGCTGGGGTATCCTCTGTACGGAGGGTCGTCAAGTCCATGAATGACAAGCAATTGCGGAGGACTTCAGGAGAAGTCACATTGTCGATGTTGGCCGCGATGGCGTCCAACCTTTTGCTGATCCGTTCCTTATCCGGAGCGTAACCATACTTTGCGAACAAAGATTCCATATTATCAACTTAATTTTTTAATATTCTGTGTGGAAGTGCTGTCTAACCCCTTATCTGAATCGTGTACCCCTCTTCAATCAAAGGCTTTACCAGTCCCCGCATCTCATCCGCCGAAAACTTCTCAAGCCCTTCGGCCGGTGTCTCCCGGTCAAGGGTATAGACCATCACTTCTCTCGGTTTAAGTTTTCTTACTATATTCATCCATCCTTCAAGGACTTCCGGAGAGGAAGAATCAAAGAATGGGGATCTGAGGAACATTGTCTGAAGAACAAATTCCCCGCCAAACCTCATCAAATCCGCAACAACATCCTCGACATGATATTCCCCCTGCGGCTGATTGATCCGGCCCGCAAGTTCATCGGTCGGAGCGTCAATCTTAAGAATCGGATTGTCCACCTTCCTCAAAGCCTCGAAGACATCCTCTCTGAATATCCTTGTGGCGTTCGACAGAACCGACACTTTCGCCTGCGGGAAATATTTGTCTCTCAGCGCGATGGTAATGTCAATAATTTCTGCGAAATCAGGATTCAGAGTCGGCTCTCCATCTCCGGAAAACGTTATGGAGTCAATCGGAGTACCCGCACCGCTGCATTCCTTCAGTTTCGCCTCCAAAGTCTCGTGAAGTTCTCCGGCAGTCGGAAGCTTACGGTCTCCCCTGCCATCCTTGTTCCAGCCACACTCGCAATAAACGCAATCGAAATTGCACAGTTTTCCTTTCGTCGGAAGCAGATTGATTCCGAGCGAAGAGCCCAACCTTCTGGAGTGTATCGGCCCGAACACAAGTTCCTCTCGCATCATGGCTAAATAATTCTACGTGACCGGCTTTCGGAAGTGAGGCGGTCACCGTCAATATTCTCGACAGCCACCAGACCAGGCTTCATTCCGACAGCGATGCGGCCATATTCATTCTCTTTCGACAGGAACTCAGCTCCGTTGCGGCAGGCCCATGTAAGCAGTTCATTCAAGCCCACCTCAGGGAAAGCGTCCTGAAGACAACACAACTCGGCGACAATGTCAAGGTCGTCATTGCTGGAAAGCGAATCCGTGCCTACAGTGATTTTCAAGCCATTGCGACGCATCAGCGACACAGGAGGCAAAGCGTTGTGAATGAATATATTCGACAACGGGCAAAGAGCCACGAACGGGTGATTCATCACTTTCTTCACGGCATCGATTCCCTCCTGGTCCATGCAGACCTCGTGGACAAGCAGGATATGCTCGTCAAAAGGAGCCGGATGCGCTTTCTCCAGCCGGTCTATGAAATAGAGCAGGGATGACTTGCCTGTCACAGGTGGCACACTCATCCCGGCGGCCTTTCGGTTATCCCACATGGCTCCACGGCCGTATTTCAGCATATCCTCCTCTTCCTCTGTCTCTTCCGAGTGGAATGACAGGAAGCCGGACTTCAAGCCTTCGGCCGAGACTGCTGTGACAAGCTCCGGGCTCATCGTGTAGCAAGCGTGCGGGATAGGAGCGGCGTCAAGTCCATATCCATCAGCCACTGCCTTGAGTCTCAAGACATTCTCCATCACGGAAGCACAGTCCTGAGGTTCCGTCCCGAATACCTCCAGAAAGGTTCTGGTGTACATGGGAGATGCCTTCTTGATGGCGAATGTGTCGGCACAGTTGCTGATGTCCGCCATAGCGGACACTCCACGGTCCCACATCACTTTCATCCAATGAGATATGTCGTGAAGTTTCTCGTCCAAACTTTTGTTGTCACGCATCTCATTGATCTGATCGATGAATCCGGCCATGCCGGTTCCCTTGCGGAACGATTTCCAGAGATAGGAAAGTTCCAGATGGCAATGAGTGTTGACAAATCCAGGCACGACAGCCCCCTTTACAAAGGCATTTTCACGCCCCGGATCCGAACACTCGCCTACCGATGTCACGGTGCCGTCGCTGTCAAACTCGACGAATCCGTTCCTGATAGGCTTGTCCTCATTCAACGTGAAGACATATTCAGCTGCTATTCTATTCATTCTTAATCAATAAATCTTTCACCGGAGCCAACTCCAACCTTCTGATGGATTTCTCAGGATTGATGTCATGAAGCGGTTCTGACTTCATGGCGGCTGCCTGACCCGCCGTCTTTGTCATAGGAATTGTATCCTTCTCCGGCACTATTGCCGTCGTGTCTCTTATGACAAGGCGCGGACCATGGAAAACCGTGTCCTCGACAACAGGGACAGGACGATAGACTCCAAGGGAATCCTTCTCGATCCCTACACGGTCTGTCATGGCATCAACATCGAACACATCAAGAAATGAATTGAAGGTTTTCGCCTTGACTGACTTCCAAACCTTGGCCAGCGAATCTGCCTCATGCTGAAGCCTGTCCTCCAACTCAATCTCCGCGTTGATCGCGTTCAGTTCCTTCCTCAGATCCTTCTCCACGCGTCCCAACATCTCGGCATAGCGTTTAGGATCATTGAGATAGCGGTCCACACTCTTCTGGTAGTCCTTGAGCGTGAAACCATATTTCTCAAATATAGGCTCATAGAACCATGTGGTGTCCGCCATCCCGTTCTTGTCCGGATTCTCGGCGAGCCATTGGTCGGCAAGAAGCATCTCACGATAGATCCTCTCCATCTTGCGCACGGGTATCACACGCCCCTCACGACTGCAGGAGACTACAGCCGACACCAGAACCATCAATGGAAGAACTATCCTGAGAACCTTTTTCATAAGCTTACCTCAATGTCGCTCCGTACTCGTTCTGGAAAGTAGAGAGAAGCTTCTTCATTATCCTCTCCACATCCTCGTCCGTCAATGTCTTCTCCAGATCCTGAAGCACGAATCCGAGGGCGTACTGCTTCTTGCCGGCCGGAATCTTGTCCCCACGATAGACATCGAACAGGGTCACCTGTTTGAGAAGTTTCTTGCCAGCCTTGAACGAACTCTTGTAAAGGTCAGCGTAGCTTACGCTCTCGTCAAGCAGCAAAGCGAAATCCCTTCTGACCTCAGGGAACTTAGGCATCTCCTTGAAGGCGACCTTGTCCCTCTTCACAAGTTGGAACAAGGTGTTCCAGTTGATCTCTGCGGCGAACACAGGCTGGCGCACACCGAACTTCTTCGCGATGGCCGGAGACACTGTGCCAAGTACCGCGAGCGGCAGATGCTGCCCCGGAAGGGCATAAGCGACACCTTCACTGAATATGTCAGCGGGAGCCGCGGTGGCCTCCATCTGGTAAAGATTCGCTCCGAAGCGCCTCAGAAGCAGATCCACATAGCCTTTCAGTTCAAAGAAACTGCTCTTGCCCGGCTGGCTGTTCCAGGATTTCTCAGGAGTTCCGGTGACGAACATCGAGAACGCAGGATGCTCCTCGTAGGAAGCCAGCGTCTTGCCGTCCATCTCAGGATTACGGCTGTAAACGGAGCCATATTCAAAGAGTTTCATCGACGAGATCTGACGGTTCAGGTTGTATGCCACAACCTCAAGGCCGCTGAATATGAGGGTCTGCCTCATCACGTTCAAGTCTGAGCTCAGAGGGTTGACGATTGTCACGCTCTTCTCCTCCGGGAATGTGGTAAGTCCCTTATAGTAAGCCCCCTTGGTGAGGGAATTGTTCATTATCTCGACAAAGCCGTTGGCGGCCAGGAAGTTGGATATTCCGTTGCGGATAGCCTCCGGCTCAGGTGAAGGGGTTGCGTTGACGGACATCTTCATGTGCTGAGGCAGGTCGATGTTGTTGTAGCCGTAGATTCGGAGAATCTCTTCGACCACGTCACACTCTCTTGTGACATCGATCATATAGGTCGGCGCGGCGACCTTGGCTCCACCCTCTCTCCTCTCGATGAACTCGTAGGTGAGGGCTGTAAGTATCTTCTCAATCGTGTCGTGTCCGATCTTCTTGCCGATGAACCTTTCGATGCGGTCGTAGTCAAGGTCGATGACCTTCTTCTCGATCTTCTCAGGATAAAACTCCTCGATTCCTCCGACAATCTCTCCGCCGGCCACTTCCTGAATCAACAGTGCGGCGCGCTTGGCGGCATATTCATTGATTCCAGGATCGGCTCCTCTCTCGTAGCGGAATGAGGCGTCGGTCTGGAGGGTATGTCTCTTTGAGGTCTTGCGGATAGAGCCCGGATCGAAGTAGGCGCTCTCCACGAATACATTCACAGTCTCGGCCTTAACGCCGGAATCGATGCCGCCGAACACTCCGGCGATGCACATCGGACCGTCAGCGTTGGCGATAACGATGTCCTCGGCCGAGAGTTTTCTCTCAGTCTCGTCCAGGGTGACAATCTTCTCTCCCTCGGCGGCCCTTCTCACGATAACCTTTCCTCCGGTGATCTTGTCGGCGTCGAAAGTATGCAGAGGCTGGCCAAGTTCGAAAAGGATGAAGTTGGACACATCCACCACATTGTCGATAGGCCTAAGTCCGATTGACATCAGCTTCTTCTGAAGCCATTCAGGTGAAGGGCCGACCTTCACACCCTTGATCGTGATCCCGCAATAGCGAGGAGCGGCTGTCGCACCCTGCACTTCCACTGGAATGCCTTTGCCCTCACCCGGTTTCCAAGCGTCAACAGAAGGGTACTTGAATGAGCAAGGAATATTATTGAGCGTCATCCAGGCATAGAGGTCGCGGGCCACACCGATGTGTGAGGCGGCGTCCACCCTGTTGGCTGTGATCTCATATTCAATGACGGCCTCGGTCTTGAGATGGAGATAGTCCTTCGCAGAGGTTCCGACCGGCGCGTCGGCAGGGAGAACCTTGATGCCGGCATGGTCGTTGCCGATTCCGAGCTCGTCCTCGGCGCAGATCATTCCGAAAGACTCTACGCCACGAATCTTGGACTTCTTGATCTTGAAGTCTCCCGGGAGCACGGCTCCGATGCGGGCGAAGAGAACTTTCTGGCCGGCGGCCACGTTAGGAGCGCCGCAGACAACGGTCAGAGGCTCGCCGGTGCCGTCATTGACCTTCGTGATGTGAAGGTGGTCGGAATCAGGATGCGCCTCGCACTCAAGCACCTCTGCGACTACGACTCCCGCGAGTCCGCCAGGAATCTCCTCCTGTTCCTCGACACCATCGACCTCGATTCCTATAGCTGTCATAGCGTCCGCGATCTGCTGCGGAGTAAGATCGGATTCAAGATAATCCTTTAGCCAATTGTAAGAAAGCTTCATATTTCTGATGTTTTATTTGTCAATATCCTCTCTGGAGAACAGTGAGCCCACGAACTCCTTCTTGTCAAACACTTTCAGGTCATCAATGCCCTCGCCGATCCCGATGAACTTGACCGGAACCTTCAACTGGTCAACGATTCCGATGACGACCCCGCCTTTCGCCGTGCCGTCCAGCTTGGTGATAGCCAGTGATGTTATGTCTGTCGCCCGTGAGAATTCCTTGGCCTGCTGGTAGGCGTTCTGACCTGTCGATGCATCCAGCACGAGAAGCACCTCATGCGGGGCGTCCGGGATGACCTTACGCATCACGTTACGGATTTTTGTCAGCTCGTTCATCAAGTCGATTCTGTTGTGGAGCCTTCCGGCGGTGTCGATCAGTACAACGTCAGCACCCTTGGCCACCGCAGACTTTACAGTGTCGAAAGCCACAGAGGCCGGATCAGCGCCCATGCCCTGCTTTACAATCTCCACGTCTGCCCTTTCGGCCCAGATCTGGAGCTGGTCAACGGCGGCAGCCCTGAACGTGTCGGCGGCTCCGATCATCACTTTCTTGCCCATGGCCTTGTAGCGGGCCGCGAGTTTGCCGATGGTCGTGGTCTTGCCCACACCGTTCACTCCGACAACCATCACGACAAGAGGTTTCTTCGTCAAGTCGAACGGTTCCTTAGGAGATTCCTCTCCATCAATATCCAGAAGCGTTCCAATCTCGTCACGAAGCATGTCCACCAGTTCGTCGAAGGACATGTACCTGTCCTTGCTGACCCTTTCCTCAAGGCTGTCAACGATCTTGAGCGTGGTGTCCACGCCCATATCCGACGCGACTAGCGCTTCCTCGATGGCATCGAGAACGCTGTCGTCCACCTTGGACTTGCCGATTATCGACCTTGAAAGCCTCTGGAAGAAGCCCTCTTTCGTCTTCTTCACACCTCTGTCAAACAATCCCATAACGTTATCATTTGTAAACTTACAAATTTAGTGAAAACCGAGCGCAATGTGAAATTTATTTCAACATTGCCGAAAAAGGCGCAGACGGAATCCGCCTGCGCCTTCGCTATCATATTCACGGAAACTATTTTTTGTCCGCGAAGAAATCTTTTGTCTTATCAGCCTCAACGAGGAGTTCAGTGAAGACGTAAGCTCCGGTCTTTGGTGACTTGTCCATACGGATGCACTTCACCATGCTCTTTGCGCCAGCCTTGGCGGCGAATGTAGCGACTGCTTTCTTTGCCATAGTCTATATCTCCAAATTTACTTGATTTCACGATGAACAGTCACCTTGTGGAGGTAAGGATTGTACTTCTTACGCTCGATACGCTCAGGAGTGTTCTTCTTGTTCTTGGTTGTGATGTACCTTGAGATTCCCGGCACACCGCTTGCTTTCTGCTCAGTGCATTCAAGGATGACCTGCACCCTGTTTCCTTTTGCTTTCTTTGCCATAACTCAATAGATTTTAAACAAGGCCGACATATCCTTTAGCCTGTGCCTCTCTGAGAGCGGCGTCAAGGCCTTTCTTCTCGATGGTTCTCATTCCCTTGCAGGAAACCTTCAGTGTGATGTACCTCTGCTCAGCCTCTGACCAGAACTTCTTGGTCTTGAGGTTGAGGGCGAACTCGCGCTTGGTGCGAAGCTTTGAGTGAGCGACATTGTTGCCGATCATTCTCTTTCGTCCTGTGATTTGACAAACTTTTGCCATAATATTTTACTTTTTTATTGATTCAAAATAAATTGCGGGGATGCAAATTTCGCTCTAAATTTTCAGAATCGCAAATAAATCAGACAATTTTGAAGAATCTGCGCCACCGTATGTTGTTAGGGAACTTCCGACCGGCATCAGTTGAGAGCCAAACCATGGCTGGCCTTCCAACTATGTGATCCTCAGGGACGAAACCCCAGTACCTTGAGTCCAGGGAATTATGCCTGTTGTCCCCCATCATGAAATAGTAGTCCATCTCGAAAGTGTAGCTTGAAGCCTCCTTCCCGTCAATGAATATCTTACCGTCAGCTGTCGTCCTCAACTCATGCCCTTCGTAGGCAGAGATGATCCTCTCGTAAAGAGGAAGGTTCTCAAGTGTGAGAGCCACTGTCGCACCCTTCTCAGGGATCCAGAGCGGACCGTAATAGTCACGGGTCCATCCGGAGTTCTCGGTGAACGGGAACAGACTGAGGTAGGAATCGGGGTAATCCGGCGGATAAACGTCCAGATTGGGCTCGACACTCACAACTGAGGAAATCCTGCCGATCTCATCAAGCATGGCTTGCGTAAGAGGCATGGCCGGATAGCCAGGCAGACTGCCATCGAAATATAGTTCCTCAAGATTGAGGCCCAGTTTCTCAAGAGTCCTTGAATTGATCCTTCCGCCCGAAGTCACTACAGTGTAGGACAACTGGATTCCAGGATATACCTCCTGTTTCTCCCCATTGGTATAAACCAGACCATCGACCACCGAAAGCGTGTCCCCCGGAAGAGCCACACATCTCTTGACATAATGGTCTCTCTTATCGACAGGACGGACCTTTATCGGACCTCCGCTGGCAATGGTGTAAGCCTTACCCGCGTTTCTGACCCATGCGTGGTAATCCTCGGACGGGAAGCGGGACAGTACCGTGTCGCCGTCAGGGAAATTGAACACCACATAATCCCCTCTTCTGACGTTCCGGAAGCCTTTCAGACGGCGGTAGTCATTCTGGATTAAAGTCGAATATGACTCTTTTCCGAATATGACGTTGTGCGTGAAAGGAACCGAAAGCGGCGTCTGCGGAACCTTAGGGCCGAAAGCCACCTTGCTGACGAAAAGGTGATCCCCAGTGAAGAGGGAGCTTTCCATCGACGATGAAGGAATCTTGAAGGCCTGGAAGAAGAATATATTGATGAACGTCACGACGATGACAGCGAATATTATGGCGTCAAGCCAATCGAGCCAGGCGTTTCGTTTCTCCCCTTCCTTGTACTCCTTCTTCCAGAACATCCATTTCACCTTGTGGGTGATGTGATGGTCAAAGATGACGGCAAGGCCGAAGAGCCACCAATAATTCCCGAGCCAGATCACCCACAGCACATAGAGAACGGACCAGAAGCCCATCCTTACCCATTTGTTGTGGTATGTTTCCCTCAAGCTCACTTTTCAGACACTATTTTACAGAATTGACGATTGCTTCGAACGCCTGTGGGTTGTTCATGGCGAGGTCAGCGAGAACCTTGCGGTTGAGACCGATGTTCTGCTTCGCGAGCTTGCCCATGAACTGAGAGTAAGAGATGCCGTACTGACGGGCAGCGGCGTTGATTCTCTGGATCCAGAGGGCACGGAAATTACGCTTCTTGGCCTTGCGGTCACGATAAGCGTAGGTGAGACCTTTCTCGTAGGTGTTCTTCGCTACAGTCCAGACATTCTTTCTGGAGAGGAAATTACCGCGGGTTCTCTTGAGAATCTTCTTGCGGCGAGCCCTTGAGGCTACTGAATTTACTGATCTTGGCATAAATTGATCTTTTTCCGGAGGCAGTGACCGCCCTTCGGCGATGCTTTTCTACTGCGTTCCAAGTTAAACATAAAAACTTACAGGACCAGAAGCTCTTTTACTCTCTTCACGTCATCCTTGTGGAGGATAGCGAAGTGATCAAGATTTCTCTTACGCTTCTTGGTCTTCTTGGTGAGGATGTGGCTGTGGTAAGCGTGCTTCCTCTTGATTTTTCCCGATCCGGTAAGCGTGAAGCGCTTTTTGGCACCGGAGTTGGTCTTAAGCTTTGCCATTGTTTTAATAAATTAAACGTTAATATTGTTCTCCGCACCCAGCGGATTACTTTTTCTTTACAGGGGCGATCATCATCGTCATCCTCTTTCCCTCAAGGGTCGGCATGTTCTCCGCGCGGCCATATTCCTCCAGCTCCACGGCGAAGCGCAGAAGCTGCTTCTCTCCCTGCTCGGCGAACATGATGGAACGTCCGCGGAAGAATATTGTCGCCTTGACCTTTGAGCCTTCCTCCAGAAACTCCTGCGCGTGCTTTAGCTTGAACTGGAAGTCGTGCTCGTCGGTGTTAGGCCCGAAACGGATCTCTTTGATGACAATCTTGGAGGCGTTCTGCTTCATCTCCTTGGCCTTCTTCCTCTGCTGGTAGAGGTACTTCTGGTAGTCAAGGATCTTGCAGACAGGCGGGTCAGCCTTGGCGCTGATCTCAACAAGATCGAGCTCAAGCTCGTCCGCCATCTTCAAGGCTTTGGAGGTCGGGTAGATTCCCGGCTCCGCGATGTTGTCACCGACCAGACGGACCTGTGAGGCGGTGATCTCCTCGTTGATGTTCAGCTCGTCATCCGCCTTCTGACGGACGAACGGACGCGGGCCGCGTCCCCCTGCGGGTCTCGGGCCTGTGCTTGGTCTGGATGCGGAGGCTGGTTTAGGGCCACCGTAGTGTGGTTTCGGCTTGTAAGGCATTCTGCTCTGTTTAAAACTCTCCTTTTAAATTATACATTAATCGCGGACACTCCATTACTCAAGTTCCTTGGCCACCTCGGCCTTGAACCATTTGACGAAATCGTCCAACTTCATCGTGCCGGCATCGGCGCCCTCTCTTCTTACAGAGACTGTGCCGTCCGCCACTTCCTTTTCTCCCACGATGACGAGTACAGGGACTCTGAGCAGGGAAATCTCACGGATTCTCTTTCCGAGAGTCTCGTTCCTGTCATCCAAAGAAGTGCGAATATCGGAATTATTCAGCAAACCGCAAACTTTTTTTGCATATTCAGCGTATTTCTCGCTGACAGGAAGCACTTTGATCTGATCCGGGCTGAGCCAGAGAGGGAGATGTCCGCTGGTGTGCTCAAGCAGCACGGCGGTGAATCTCTCGATGGATCCGAACGGAGCGCGGTGGATCATGATCGGACGCTTCTTGCTGCCGTCAGCGTCGGTATATTCAAGCTGGAACCTCTCAGGCAGGTTGTAGTCCACCTGGATGGTGCCGAGCTGCCACTTTCTTCCGATGGCGTCCTTGACCATAAAGTCGAGCTTAGGGCCGTAGAAGGCGGCCTCGCCATATTCAACAACGGTCTTCAGGCCCTTTTCCTTAGCGGCTTCGATGATGGCGTTCTCAGCCTTCTCCCAGTTCTCGTCGCTTCCGATGTACTTGGCCTTGTTGTTTGGATCCCTGAGGGAAACCTGGGCCGTGTACTTGTCGAACTTGAAGATCCTGAACACATAGAGGATCAGGTCGATGACCTTCTCGAACTCACCCTTGAGCTGGTCAGGGGTCACGAACATGTGGGCGTCATCCTGGGTGAAGGAACGTACCCTGGTAAGTCCGTGGAGCTCTCCGCTCTGCTCGTAACGGTAAACGGTTCCGAACTCCGCCAGTCTCAAAGGAAGATCCTTGTAAGACCTTGGAGAAGAGCGGAATATCTCGCAGTGATGAGGGCAGTTCATCGGTTTGAGCATATATTCCTCACCCTCCTGAGGAGTGTGGATCGGCTGGAAGGAGTCCTTGCCGTACTTGGCGTAGTGGCCTGAGGTCACGTAAAGGTCCTTGCTTCCGATGTGAGGGGTGACAACCGGCAGGTAGCCATATTCATTCTGCTTCTTGCGGAGGAATTTCTCAAGTTCGAATCTCATTACGGAGCCTCTCGGCAGCCAGAGCGGCAGTCCGAGACCCACACGTGAAGAGAAGGTGAAAAGTTCCATCTCCTTGCCGATCTTGCGGTGGTCGCGCTTCTTCGCCTCTTCGAGGAGGACGAGATATTCATCAAGCATCGACTTCTTAGGGAAGGTGATGCCGTAGATTCTGGTGAGTTGCTCGCGCTTCTCATCGCCGCGCCAGTAGGCACCTGCGATGGCGGTCAGCTTCACGGCCTTGATCACCTCGGTGTTGCGCAGGTGAGGTCCGCGGCAGAGGTCGGTGAAATGGCCGTTGGTGTAGTAGGTGATGGTGCCGTCGGCGAGTTCGCTGATGAGCTCGCACTTGTACTTGTCACCAGTCTCCTCGAAGTGCTTGAGTGCGTCGGCCTTGGACACGTCCTGACGGACGAAGTCCTGCTTCTCGCGGGCCAGCTCAAGCATTCTCTTCTCGACCTTGGCGAAATCAGCGTCGGTGATCTGACGGCCGCCCAGATCCACATCATAGTAGAATCCGTTCTCGATGGCAGGTCCGATTCCGAACTTAACGCCAGGGAATATGTCCTCAAGGGCCTCCGCCATCAAGTGTGATGAGGAGTGCCAGAAAACTCTCTTTCCTTCGTCGTCGTCCCACTTCAAAAGGACGATCGAGCTGTCCTCTTCGATAGGACGGTTGAGGTCGTAGGTGACTCCCTTGCCGACAGTCGTGTCGGTCGCAGGCTTCACGGCCACCGCCAAAACTTCCTCCGCAAGCCTCGGGCTGATGCTCTTGGCTATCTCATAACCTGTAACGCCTTTCTCGAAGGCCCTGACACTACCGTCAGGAAATGTAATGTTAATCATACAAAAAACTAAAATAAATTGGTCTGACCAGTATTTACAGACCAAGTACTTGAACTTGGCCAGCCATATTATTAGCCAAGGGGCAAAGATACGAAATATTTTGCTATTTTTGCATAAATATTAAAGAGATAGAACGATGAAGAAAGAGTTTTCGTCCAGTGTTTCCTGGAACAGCGCCGCTTTGGCCGGACTTGTTATGGGAACAGCCACTATAATTCTCGACTACCTGCCGATGCTGCCGGCACTGCTCGGTGGTGAGGGAATGTTTGCCGACTTGCTTGGCGGCGCGCTCAAGATAGTCAAGATCGTAACCTGCATCTATTTGTTCAGAGTACTGATGCTGAGGTTCTTCAACACCGTCCAGACCGACTACGCCAGACTTCAGCGTTACGGCCTTAAAGTCGCGTTGTTCTCCTCCATAGTGGTCGCCGGATTCTCCATCCTGCAGATTCTCGTCATCAACCCGGAAATGATGTCCCAGACAATCCATGCGGTGCAGAACACCTACCAGAACATGATGGATTCCAACACGATGGCCGCGATGGAGAAGATGATCTCCAAACTTCCGGTGATAACTTTCTTCTCCTCGCTGATCTACTGCTACCTCTGGGGCTGGATCCTTTCGACAACCTTCGCCAGAAGGCTTTTCCCGGTCAACCCGTTCGGCGAGCGCGATTCAGACGACGAGAGCAACAACCTTCAATAGCATCATGGAATATTCAAAAGACCTTTCGATAATAGTTCCTCTCCTGAACGAGGAGGAGTCACTTCCGGAGCTTCTGGCGTGGATCAGAAGCGTGATGAACGCCAATGGCTATGAATATGAAGTCCTCTTCATCGACGACGGCAGCACCGACGGCTCGTGGGCGAAGATCCAGGAACTCGCAAAAGGCGACGAGCGGATCAAAGGAATATCCTTCCGCCGCAACTACGGCAAGTCCGCCGCCCTTTACGAAGGTTTCGCCAAGGCCGAGGGGCGTGTGGTCGTCACGATGGACGCGGACCTGCAGGACTCCCCGGAAGAGATCCCGGAGATGTACCGGATGGTCACCGAGGAGGGTTATGATGTGGTCTCCGGCTGGAAACAGCACCGCCAGGACAACAAACTGACCAAGAACCTGCCTTCCAAGCTTTACAACGCCACTGCCCGCTGGATCACCGGCATCAAGCTCCACGACATGAACTGCGGCCTGAAGGCCTACAAGAACGAGGTGGTCAAGAACATAGAGGTGTACGGCGAGATGCACAGGTATATTCCTTACCTCGCGAAGAACGCCGGCTTCGGCAAAATCACCGAGAAGCCGGTCCACCATCAGAAAAGGAAGTACGGCAAGAGCAAGTTCGGCCTTGAGAGGTTCGTCAACGGATTCCTCGACCTGCTCTCATTGTGGTTCCTTAGCACATTCGGCAAGAAGCCGATGCATTTCTTCGGCTTCTCCGGCCTGCTGATGTTCCTTATAGGCTTCGTGATGACGATCTGGGTGATCGTCGCGAAACTTGTCCACCAGGCCCGGGGCGTCCATTTCAGAGCCGTCACCGACCAGCCTCTGTTCTACCTCGCCATCCTTGCCGTGATCATCGGTGTGATGCTCTTCCTCGCCGGTTTCATCTGCGAGATGGTCTCCCGCAATGCTCCGGAAAGGAACAAATACAACGTCAAAGACGAAATAGAGTAAAGAGAAAGAAGGTGGCCTCAAAGTCACCTTCTTTCTCTTTTATTCTAATACTCCAGACGCATGTCATCTATCCACAAGATGGAATCCGGACTGCCTGTGAAATAGTCACCCAGCATGCTGGCCGCGCAGGAGACTATTATGTGTGTCGGGCGGCGTGATGTGGACACATATTCAAGAGGAATCTCCACCTTGGTCCATTCCATGTCATGATCGGTGACGAATCTTCCATAGGCGATGACATCCTGGCCGGCAGGATCGAAGAACGAGGACTTGTCCGTCGTGTTGACTTCAACAGGACAGCTCTCGGTTCCGCCATATTTACGGAAATCCCATGTGCCCAAAGCGACCCACACTATTCCGCGGTCATTGTCCCCGACCTTGACGACATCATCGTCAGGGTAACCGCCAAGAGTCTTCTGCTGGATCTTGCCGCTCTTGTACTTCAGCCAGACGGTCAGTTTCCGAGGGCGCAGGGTGAACGGACGTCCCATGCGGACCTTTCCGCCCGCAGTGCCGACATTCCCGCCATATTCACCGGAAAAGATGTTGCCGGCGGCGAACTTGATGACCACATACTGCGACTCCATCTTCAATGAATATTTTCCTTCAACCTTTTCGGTGTCATCCGGTTTGGTGATGGCGAATTTTGATCCAACGGTTGTCGATCCCTTGTTGCCGCTCCCCCACCATTCGGTCTGGAGCACAGGGACCGGAGACGCGGGATCATAGAACGAATAATATTTGTCAGACTCTGCGTTAGAGAACGTCTCGAAACCCGAATTAGGCAACTGGACAGCAGCCTCGGTTGTGAACCTCACGATCTCGGAAGTCTCATCGCCACTGTAGGCGACACACTCATATTCAGTCAAAGGTGCAAGGCCCTCGGCGGCAGCCGAAAAAGATCCGCCGTCAGAGGAGACTCCACCGACCTCATTCCATTCGGAATCACCGGCCTTTCTGATGCGGAAGCCGTTGTCACGACCTTCGATTCCGCTGGCACGGAGCCATGCGACACCTGTCCAAACATCCGGTTTAGAGATCGAGACAGCAGCCTCTACCTCCTCCACGAACAGTGTCCAAACCTCATTGACATCCCTATAGGAGACGTTAAGCTCGACAGGATCCTCAAAGTTTCTCAACGAGGAGATTGCCGGAGAATATGTTGTCTGTCCCTCAGGCCCCAGTTTTATGGAAGACACACTCATGCCGGTAAGATCGATTCCGGATGGCACCTGAGCCACGACACGCCTGTTCGTGGCATCAATCACCGCGCCACCGATCTGGCCGGAAAGGGAAAAGTAACGTTCTATCGGCTGTTCAGCCTTGATCGCCCAAGAGCGCTCGTTCTCGTAGGCTGAAAGTGTCACCGTAAGCGGTTTGGACAGATCTTTCGTGCCGACAATCGGATCGGAAGCGGCGACCGCCTCATCATTGAACGACACCTCGCGGATATTGACCTTGCTGATGTCCACGGTCTCCTCAAGCGTAAGCACCACCTCATGGATATCGGTGCTGATACTCACCGACTTGGCGCCGTCCGCGTCCAGACTTGTGATGGCGGCGTCTATCTCCGGGTAAGGGATGTCGTTCCGGATGCACGAGACAACCGGCAAAGAGACTATCGTCAATATTATCAAGAAAAATCTGTTCATAGCCTAAATATGGAAACTTAGTCCGAAAGAAATATCAAGCACGTCAAGCATGAAACGAACCTTGGAGAAATCCCTCGTGCCCACAATCTCTCCGTTCTTGTAGTAGTCGATGTGGTTGTAGGTAGCTCCGCCGATGCCGATCGCCACGTGCGTGCTTATGCTGTTGGTCACGAAGATCATCAGACCCGGATGGACAGCGATCTTTACCCTGTTCGCCGCGGCGTAACTGTCGAGGCTCTCCTCGTTGTAGGAGAATGAGGTGCGGGTGTAGGAATATCCCAGAGACACATCGGTGAACACTCCTATCCTGCCACGCTTGTCCAAAGAGGCGTAGGCTCTATGAAAGACCTCGGCCTGGACCGTACGAGAATCCGCCTGTATGTCATTCAAAGAGACCGCCAGATCATCGCTGAGCATCGAGAGATCAGCGTTGGAGACACCTCCTTTCGCAGATGAATATTTCGCCCTCACCCCGACTGACCTATTGTCCTTATAAGTGTAGTCGAGGAAAGGCGACAACGTCATCATAGTGCCGTTGGCATCCAAATGCTGAAGCAGCATAAGATATTCACTGTCAGTGCTGGACAAGTCCGCATAGAAGAACTGCACACCAGCGGAAAAGTCTCCCTTAGGCATGAACAGCCTGTCCGGGCCACGTTTTTCAGAGACGGACAGACTATCCCTCTCCGCGGCCATAAGGTTAAGCGCGGAAAGAAAGACGGAAAGTATCAACGCTATCTTTTTCACCGGATCACAAATAATAGTAAAGGCTGAATCCGACAGCCAGCAGATTCACCTTGAAATTAATGAATGTAAAACTTCTGTCCCCCTCCGCCACTCGGTTGTGGCTTTGGTCCGTCCAATCAAAATGGAGTCCCATCATGTTCACACTCACGTCTATGGCGAGCTTATCGGTGACAAATGCCATGAATCCGGGACACACATTGATTCCCAAAGCGTTGGACGTCTCATACGTTGCGTTCACCTTGTCGCCGTGTCCGTCCAGCACCTTTCCCTGGCCGTATGAATATGACAGCTGCAACTCGTTGAACAATCCGAGCCGCTTCAACGATCCCACAGGAATATAATATCGTCCTATTCCCTGAATCTCAAACGCATGGCTGATCTTGTGGAAATCAGCCATCTCCATGTCGATGTCCTTGAAATTCAACTTCGCGGAATCCAGCTGGAACATATTCCTTCTGTACCCGACCCTGACTCCGACTCCCATATTGTCCTTGAACATGTAGCAGAACGCCGGGCTGACAGAAAGGGTGTAGCCTGTGGATTTTATGCCGTTGACCACCAACAGACGGGAGTTATCGTTGTTGTGAAGCATATAACTGGCTCCACCGCCCACCATCCATGTACCTTTTTTAATGAAGCAAGGCTGCGATGACAGGTCAATACCCCGATCCATCCTCTGTCCCTCGGCATTGAACGAGCCAAGGGCCATGAGGAGGACTGAAAGTATTATGAATGAATATCTTGTCATTATTCGTAGAGGAGTTCCATTCCGTCAAGCCAGAGTTTGCTGTTGTCATACCCGGTGAAGTAGTCTCCGTACATGCTGGCCGCGCAGCTGATGATGATGTGCGTCGGGTATGTCGTCAGGCTGCTGTACTCGAGAGGAATCGTCATCTGAATCCAGTCCTTGGCCGGATTGGAATCGTCTGAGGTGATGAGCCTCTCACCGAAAGCGATTGTGGATTTGTCCGTGGAGAAATCCACGAATGTGCTCACGTCAGTGGTGTTTATCATTACCGGACTGTCCGCGTCTCCGCCATAACGCTTGTAATCCCATGTGCCCAAAGCGATTCTTATGGATGCCTTGTCATAGTTACCCTTCTTTCCGTCAGAAGGGACATTGCCGGACTCACGGTTGATGACACCTCCGGAATATTTCACCCATAACCTCAACGCTGTAGGCCTTGCGGTGAACGGCCTTCCGAAGTAAACAGTTCCTCCAGTGGTTCCGATAAGGTCTCCAAAATGCCCGCTGAAAAGGTTTCCAGCGGCGAACTTAACGACAACCCAACGAGACTGGAGACACACGGACTGCGTCCCTTCCTTGTAGTCAGAAGCGTCAGGATAACAGATCACGGAACCAGAACCGACAAGGGTCGCGCCCTTGTTGCCATTACCCCACCATTGTTTTTGCAGAGTAGGATCCGATGAGGAAGGATCGTAGAAAGACTTGTACTTGTTGCTTTCATCATTGGATGTCGTCTCGAACCCTCCGTTAGGCACAGGCACCGCATTCTCGGTTGTCACATCCGACGGTGCGGCAAGAATCTCCTCCTCACCTGACTCAAGGGATGTGAGCACGAGACGATACTCGTAAACCGTGGAAGGAGCCAAACCTTTGATCTCCGCGCTGAATGTGCCTTCAGAATCCCTTACGGCTGTCACAGGGGTCCAGTCCTGAGTACCTTTCTCACGTACCTCAAATCGAACCTTATCCTTGTCGTACTGAGCCTCATCGACATCGGCATGGGCCGTGAAGTGTCCGGCCCAGATCTCATATCTGGATGACTGGGCGATTCCCGTCGAGGTCCCCTCGAAGATGATGTCATCGTAAATGTTGTTCGTAGAATCATCCACCAGAAGGTCGAAGGCCAGAAGACCGTCTTTCTCCGTATATTTAAGGTTCAGCCTATACCTCTTGCCTTCCTCGACAGACTTGATCTCACCCGACTTTGTGAATGTGCTCCCATCCTTCTTCAACGTCCCGGAGAAATTCCAGTAAAGCGAAGGCTCGAAACCGGAAAGAATGAAAAAACCGTCCGAGCCGCTGTTGGAAGCGTCATAGACCAACCGTCCGTCAGTATCGGCAAGGCTGACCTCACAAGTGTAGCCACTTTGAAAAGCATCCGCGACAGTCTGGTCGAAAGCAACCTTGGAGATGACATTGGAAACCTTCGCTGTAACGGTCACGCTGCTGGATGTTCCGGCCTTGACAGTCACATCGGAAGATCCCTTGTAACTTTTCTGCTCCCAAGACGCCGCCGCAGGATTCTCCTTGACAGCCTCTCCGGCGATAACGTCAACGCGATAATCATCAGCCGGCAGATAGATGGCCTGTGGCATCTGTGAATATTCATATTCACGGACCTTGCCGGAGAAGTCACCCTTATAGATGCTTACCTTCGCGGAGGAAAGAAGTTCCTCCTGGCTCATGACGGCCCTGGACACAGGCTCACCCATCCTTACATCAAGACTGAACACTCCTTTGGCGGCCGGAGTCTCACCATAGTTGGCACAGGCTCCAAACGCGAGCGCCGAAAGAGACAATGTTATGATTGTGAGTTTATTTCTCATATTCATTCCTCCTAAAGTACCTCAAGACTGATCGGGATGCTCTTGCGGCAGCCCTTGTTGTCAATAACATTCATCGTGAATGTGTGCGTGCCCTTGAACGCCAGAAGCGGAGCCTGCGCGTCGGAAAGGTCAAATTCAATCTCCGTCTTGCCCGACAATTCCGCGCCGTGAGGGAACGGAACGATATCGAAAACACCCATCGCCGCCTCAGAAGGATTGATCAGATCAAGTGTGGTTCCACCGACCGAGTTCACGGAATTGATGAAGTCAGCGTTGGTGGAAGCGATGTCAACTGTGAACTTACGCACGCCGTTAGGAATCTTGGCTGTCATCGTGAGCGGGAATGCACCGGTCTCCGGCACAGTGACAGTCTTTGTTATGTCGTAAATGCTTGTACTGATAAGTTCGATTCCTCCGTCCCCGATCGGAGCGTTAGGATCGTTGCCGTCACCAGGCTCTTCAGCGGTCACGTCACCATTCAATTCGGCATCCTCGACCAAGCCATCGATCTCAACAGTGAAAGAAGCGTTGCCGGAGGCATCGACTTTCTTTATGATGGTGACCACGTGCCAGTCCTGAGCTTTCACATTGGTGATGGTCGCGCGCATCCTTTGGGTCTTGCCGTCAATGGAGCCTTTGAATACCAAAGCGATAGTGGCATCATTGCCATTCACCGCGAAATAACCCATGCGGCGGTCGTATGTCGGATTGCCGTTTGAATATTCCAGTTTATACTCCAAAGGATAACCTGCCGCCAACTCCACGGTAGCGGCCCCGTCACCAGTGACCGACTTCAGGAAATCCTCGTTGTATCCAACGCTGACAACAGCCTGAAGAAGCTTGCAGGTGATTGAACCGAGCGTCGTGGTCACTCCAGCCTTGATCGCGAAGTCCTTTGTGGCGCCATAGACCGGAGCGTTGAACTTGGCGTTTGGAACATCAGCGCTGGTCGAGCGGGCTTCCAGGCTATAGTCACCCTCCGGAAGAGAGACATCGCCACCGCCGCGCACCTCCTGATAGGTCTTCTGCCAGACAAGTTTGCCGGCATTGTCATAAAGGAACAGCGTGTAGTCATCACCGGCGGCCTCAGCCTTGGTCGTGACCTTGTGAACCTCGTCAGAGACCTCTATGGAAAGGCCGTCAAACGAAAGCGTGCCGGTCTTGTCCCCTTTGCCGTAATTGAAATTGTCCTTCTTGCAGGACACCGCCAAAACCATGACGGCGGCCAGAAATATGTAAAAAATCTTTTTCATCTTGTCAGTCGTTAAGTTCAACTTCCGTCAGTTCAACATCTTCAATCGTATCGTCAAAGGAGATGGAAATAGAGTTTCCTCCCACATTGGACACATCGAACTTGATAGTGTAGCAGGTTTTCGGAGAAAGGGATCTGTACTCCTTGGAAAATTCCTGGGTCTTGCCACTCTGACTTGTCAACGTACCTGACACAGAGATCATGTAGGCATCGACAAACGCGGCTCTTGTCTCCCCCTTAGGAAAATCTATCACGGTGCCGCCACCGGTCTTGACAGTAAAGGAATAATCCGTGTAGTAAGCCTTGAAAGCATCTGTGCACTCCACTTTGACGATGGTGTTCGCAAGAGTAACCGGAATGGCCACCGTAGTCGTCCCCCCTCCCGTGACGGAGAAAGACTTCACGCCCGTGAAGCAAGGCTTTCCGAAGCCCTCTTCGCTGGCAGAGCCATAACCTGCCTTCACGGAATAGTTGCCGGCCTTGAGCTTTTTCGATGCGGCGAACTGCTCCAGCAATCCATTATAAATCTCATCTCCGCTGCCGTTGGTCAGGACAATCGTGAATTTGCCGGTCTGGGGCAACGTGGTGTAATCCGACACATTGCTCTTTGTCACCACATCCACCTGGCCGTCAGTGGCGACGGAGAACAGGACGTTCCCGTCAGCGGTGTCCTGATGCCGGGAACACGACGTCGGCACGAGTGCCAAAGCCATCATTCCAAGCAGTAATCTGTTAATTTTCATATTCATTGTCACTTTTTGATCTTCACTTTTATGTTGTCTATGTAGAGCCAGCAGGTGTTGTTGTTGGCTCCCCAGTCTTTATCGGGCATTGTTCTCCAACTCAACCTCAACGGAGCACCAACACCCTTCAATAAGGTATTTGCCGTATGGTTGATATTTGTATATGAGCCAGTTGTCTCATTAATCTTGAACGATTCCGGAAACGTACCAGTCTCATCGCCACTAGAGGGGTTCTTACTTGTAGTGATATAACCGAAATATACGGTTTGGGCTATTTTCGGAGTTCCCTCCCTGCCCATAGAATAATCATACGTGATATCTAGGTTCACAGTCTTACCATCCTTCAATCCGGAAAGGAATGGAGAATCCGCCCTGGCAGAATAGTTGGCCAATCTAGTTTCCCTACGACAAGCGATTCTGATTGCGGTTCCAGCCTGCGCTCCAGCCCTGGCAGCACTCCAGCCACCTTTCTCTGGGCTCCAAGGATTCTCAGCATCGATGGTATAAGGCGCAAAAAGATGCGGTGAAAAACTTCCCGGACTTGACCAACCATACTCATCATTCGAATTGAAGCCTTCCACCCAGCTGAAGTCCTCAAAGAACAGATAAGGGCAATTCAACTCGCATTCTCCCCTGATGGACGAAGAAAAGTCGCCTAATGTCACAGTCTCCGAAACGACAGCGCTTTCCGACTCATAGGTCACGGCAAGCCGCTTCGAGGACAATCCCTTGAAGAATGCTTTATCCTTAGTCCGGAATACGTACGTGTCACCAATTCTCACAAGTCCGTCATTGCCACCATCTATTCTCAACTCAGACGACGACAATCCCGGCCACACAGCATCATCCGGCAAAGTAATCCTGATGTCTTGCACATCCTCACCCAAATTGTTGGATGCGAGCATAAATTTCAATTCATACTCAATAGGCTTCGCCTCAGTCATTTTTAACGGAACCTTAGTAGTATGCCCGGCCGCGAAATCACGCCCCGCCAATGAGAAAGAGACCGACGCGCACTTATTCTCCGAATAGGCGTCAACCGTAATCCGATCCCCGGCAGAATATGCCATCCGAGGAGGGAATATGCCGGCGACAGCCACTTCCGTCCCGTCCGCCGACTCGTCGATCGGATTCCGAAGTTCCAATGTCAACCCGTTCACTCCTTCGCCGAAGCTGACCGTGGAAGCGTCCGTGACATCCACCGAAACATTGCCGGCCACCGCCTGAGGCATAGTGACCTCAATTCTCTTCACCGGCTCGCCCAGCACGTTATGGCCTTCAGGAATATAAAACCTCAGGAAATGCAGCAGATGCCTCATCTTAACCCTCAAAAGGTTGTCATCATCCACAGGCACACCCTCCCCGACAGCCGAGAGAGCAGGTCCGGAGACCGGCCCGGCCACAAGAACATCAACCCCTCCGGAGGCGGCCCCATCCTGAACGTCCGGAACTGTAAATGTGGCTGTCGTTCCGCCCACCGATTCCGGAACAGGATATGTCATGTAATATGAATATATTCCATCTTCCATCGGCGAAGGCAGAGTGCTTGTGAAATAAGCGGCCGAGTTGTCCGGTTCTCCTGCCGACTGATGCCCGGCTCCGGACGCGAGAAGACGAAATGTCTGATTACCAAGGGCAAACGCCCCCGCTGAGGATTTTGCCCAGACCGCCACTTCGTCGCCCGTCTTCCACACAAAGCGCTTGGTCTCCACATCGTATTCCGTTCTCGTCCTCGGGGTGTTCCCGACAGCGAAAACGACATTCACCGAAGATGAAATCATCTCAGATTCAGTGGATTCAAAGTCACCGCAACCACACAGCGCGACTCCAGCGGGGACAAGAATGATTCTTAATATAGTCTTCAAATACACTACTTTTCAATTTCCGCGAACAGGCAGATGCCGCCGCACTTATATTCACAAATGTAATGTTTTTTAGCCATATACAAAAATTCATCAGATAATGTCACGCATCATCTGACTGATTTTCTGATCATCAGCTCTATCTCTGACAAGTCAGCGCGAGCGAGTATTGTTCCGTCAGGAGCGAGCAGCAGGTACGTAGGCACAAAGGTCACGCCATAGAGTTCCGCGGCCGATTCCTCCGTACCAAGGATATTCTTCCAAGTCAAGCTTTTTTCCCTGACCGTCTCCTTCGACTGACCTGCCTCCTCCCAGAGGGGGACACCAATGACATCAAACCTATTTCCTCCAAACTCCTCGTACAATTCCATGATATGCGGGAACGCACGGCGGCAAGGACCGCAACTGGTCGACCAGAAATCCAACAGAATATATTTTCCTTTGCCGGCATAATCTGAAAGCCGAACCGTGTTTCCAGCCATGTCAATTCCCTCAAAGTCTTGGAACCTCATTCCTACAGAAGTATTATAGACCGCCTCTATGTCCCTTTTCAGTTTGGCTGTTCTTGGCTCCGCCAGCATATTCGGGGCCAATGTCCCCGCAAGCTCAAACCGCGTCTTAGGATCCGTGTTACCGAAATTCGTCAAGAAGAACAATGCCATGTAACCCACAGCGTTGTCACGATTGGCATGGATAACCCTTTTATATTCATTGATCATCAATGTGCTGTCCTTATAGTTTCTCCGGCGGAACGACATCAGAGAGTCCAGCGCCACGGTCAATGAATTAACCTTGTCGCTGCTGACCGTACAACGTCCGTCAGGCCGCCTGCTGATGGTCAAGGTGCCGCCTTCAGGCACGATGGTCACCTTGACATGGCGCCCCATGCCTACATCGTATGACTTGGTAACGTCAGTCGGTAGTTCCACACGGAAACGTCCGTTCTCAACCGGAACACTCACACTCTCGCCGCTCCGGTAAAAGAAGTCCACTTCCTTAGGCGCACCTTCCGGTCCTAACTCTCCCTTGACCACCGTCTTGTCCTGTGCGGTCATTACAGCGCAGGAAAACGCGAATACAGTCAAAATCACTACTGTTCCTCTCATAATTATCCAATGAATATGTCCGTTCACGCTCCTGCAAAAACCATACGATTAGAAGTACAGCATTGATAGCCATGGTATGCCAAGCACGCCCAAAGCCTTATACAATTCTGTCGCCAGGCGTTCTGTCTTAAGATTGCCACGGGCCTCAGGCGCATTCTTGAAGACTTGTGCGACCACCTCGCAAGCGTCGATCTCCGCACAGTCTGCGCATGTGTCGTAACCTTTTTCACTCACGCACTTGCCGGCATCGCCCTCGACGACTACTTCAAGCAGCTCGGTGAAGAGTTCCATTCCCTCCACAAACTCCTACAACCAATGCACCCCATCCGTGTTGAACTCACATCATCCCAGATGTTCAGATTCAACACCTACTTCTCCACCATCCAGACCCGCCAACTTGACAGTTATGGTGAATACATCGTTGCATCCGTCCGTCGCCTCGGTCTATCCACCTTCCGGATAATTCTGATTTTCACCGCCCTGCGCATCCTCGAAACCGGTGACCTCTCCTCGCCCCTGACCTGTACGGAGCCTGACTTCCGTACAGCCCTGACTATCTGTGATGTCCTCATAGTCCACATCGACAAGGTTTTCAGCACCCTCCCGCAAGTCGAAGAACCCATATCCGCCACATCTGCAAACACACGCCAGCAGACTTTCTTCGACGCTCTCCCGGAAACCTTTGACCGCCAAACATATCAGAAACTCGCCGCCACTCTCGGCATCCCGGCCCCCTCCGCCGACAGGTACATCAAGAAGTGGATCGAAACTGGCAAGGTCGAGAAAATTGAGTATGGGAAGTATCAGAAGAAATAACAAATAAAGAACTATATTTGCAAAACAAAAAGACGACAAAATGAGTAAGTTAATAAATACAGACAGTGATTATAGCCTCTGGATAAATCAACTTGTTGAACGTTACCACAGTTGTCAAATCCGTGCGACTGTCAAGGCTTACGAAGAGTTGCTCAGATTCTATTGGTCAACTGGAGAAGACATCATAAAGAAGAAGGCCGAAAGCAGGTGGGGAGAAGGTGTTATCAACTCAATCAGTCAAGATCTGACTGCTGCGTTGCCTGGGGTCAAGGGACTGTCCCCGACTAATCTTGGCTATGCGAAAAGATTCTACTCTCTTTATTCTCAACTTGATACATTTTACCCACAGCTTGTGGGTAAAACTGAATATGAACAACTGAAGTCAATCATCTTCCGCATCCCGTGGGGACATCAGCGTTATCTCATTGACAAATTCTACAACAACCCGAAAAGGGCATTCTACTATGTGCGACTGACACTTGAGAAAGGCTGGTCTCGTGCCGTTCTTTTGAACGCAATCGATCTTGATCTAAAAGAGCCGGAAGGAAAGGCTGTCACCAATTTCTCATTGACCCTCCCTGAAGGAGATCTTGCGCAGGAAATGACGAAAGACCCCTACCTGTTCGATTTTGCGGCTTTGACAAAGCCGTACAAGGAAGAGGAATTGAAGATGGCTTTGATGAAAAACATCGAACAGTTCCTTCTGGAACTCGGTACCGGATTCGCATTTATGGGACGAGAATACCGTCTTGTCGTAGGAAGCACAGAGCAATTCATTGATATGTTGTTTTACAACACAAGATTGCGTTGCTATGTCGTCATAGAAGTCAAGGCCGTGAAATTCCAACCGGGTGACGTAGGACAGCTTGGTACGTATGTGTCTGCCGTCAATCATATTTTGAAGACCCCGGCAGACAATCCGACTATAGGATTGCTTATCTGCAAGACAAAGGACAATGTCCTTGCCCAATATGCCCTTGAATCCAGTTCACAACCGATAGGAATCTCTGAATACGAACTGTCAAAGGTCTATCCGGCAGACTTCAAGAGTACCCTGCCAAGCATAGAGGACATCGAAAATGAGCTGAAGGACAAGCAGTGAAAAATACTTAGGAGTTCCAGCCACAAACCGATAGCCTTGAGGTGTCGCCATCCATCAGTTGAGGAACTGATGGAAGTTTTTTATGACCTCCAGAACTGCCATTTGCTGCAGATTGTTCAGATAGACTCTATAGGTATTGATAAAAATTCGTAACTTTGAAAGTTATAAGTGGATATTACCCATTACGGACTTTTTTAGCATCATATTTATGAGCCAAAATCTGATAACCAATCAGGACAAGTTCCTGTCAGAAGTAATTAACAACATCCTTCCAGGATGCGACAAGGCATATTTCCTCGTTGGATATTTCTATTTCTCCGGATTCCAGGAAATCTATGAACAACTTCGAGACAAACATCTCCGTATCCTTGTCGGCCTTGATATTGAGCGCAGTTTAGCCAACGGCATACGTGAAATTGACGATTATTCTCAAAAGACCAAGACCCGTGTCCAAACTCGCGATGAATACTACCAAGGATTGGTTGACATCTTCAACAATACGGACTTCTTTGATACAGCGCGCCAAATAGAGGCGTTCAAACTATTCTGCGATAAAATCTCGAATGGAACTCTGGAAATCCGCAAAACACAAGACCCCAACCACGCAAAACTATATCTCTTTGAGTATAAACCCGAGAATCAGTCGATTACTCAACAGCCAGGCCAAATGATAACCGGTTCAAGCAACCTCTCTGTCGCAGGTCTTAAAGGACGTATCGAGCTTAACACCATCCTCCGTGACCCAATCTACTACAACGAAGGTAAGGAACTCTTTGACAGACTCTGGGACACGGCGGTGCCTGTAGCCGACCTTGACCACCTTCCGGAATTCATCGAGAAAGTTATCAAGAAAATCTGGATGGAGAAACTCTATTCCCCATATGCAATGTTTATTCGCGTTCTACAAGAATATTTCTCTCAACCAAATGACAAGAATCTTCTGAAGCCAAGCGATATTACCGATGGGACATATACCGACCTCAAATACCAGATAGACGCCGTTCAAATGGCGATGAAGGCTATAGAAAATCACGACGGCGTTATTATCGCTGATGTTGTGGGCCTTGGTAAGAGTATCATCGCCTCAACTGTGGCCAGAAACCTCCATCTGCGTACGATCATCGTTAGCCCGCCGCATCTTAAACAACAGTGGGAAGAGTATAGAGATCAATTTGGTTTTACCGCATCCGTATTCAGCAGTGGTAAGATAGAGTCCGCCTTGGATCACTACCGGATGATTGCCCGCAATAACGAACAGTTCCTGATTATCGTGGATGAGGCACACAAATACAAAAATGAGGAGATTCGGGATTACAGTATTCTCCACGACCTATGTATGGGCAACAAGGTGATGCTCTTGACTGCGACTCCATTCAACAATCGCCCAAGCGACATCTTCTCGATGCTCAAACTTTTCCAGATTCCTAGTAAATCGACGCTGAAGACAGTAGATGACCTCGGTGCTGCATTTCGTGAGCTTATCAAGAATTACGAGGATATGGCGGATGCACAGCGCAAGAAGACTATGTCCGAGGATGAAATTAAGGTCGAAAGCCAGCGAATAGCCAAGCAAATCCGTTCAATTATTTCACCTCTGGTTATCCGTCGTTCACGTTTGGATCTGGATGAAATTCCCGCCTACAAGGCTGACTTGAAAGCCCAGAAAATTCAGACGGTCATCCCTGAAGATCCTGTTTCGCTTACATACAATCTTGGTAAAGAGAAGGACATATATTTGCGCACGCTTTCCAAGATTTCACCAACGGCAGAGGAAAAGCTGGAACACAAGGACGATGAAAGTTTTATCTACTACAAATCAGCTCGTTACAAACCATCATCCTATCTTACTGAAGATGCTGACCTACTAGACGAATTGAAACGAGAGTTAGAAAAGAAGACCGGTATCAGCCTTACCCTCCTGCTTGGACGACAAGCGAACGTTTCTGATTTTATGCGTAAAATGCTGGTTCGCCGCTTCGAAAGTTCTGTGGCTGCATTCAAACAGTCCCTCAATTCAATGATTCTTTCATCAGAGGGCATCCTTCGTTGGATTGAAAAACGGGATAAGATCCCAGTTTACAAGAAAGGTTCGCTGCCCGATGTTGAAGAATTCTATGAAACTACAGATGACGACTTGAGTCGGGAGATAGAAGAAGCATTCGATAAGTACACAGACCGTGGCTTCTTTGAGATTGATATGAAATACATCAAACGTGACGAGTATCTGGCTGATATGTACGCCGATTTGGCCTTGCTCCGGGCAATTCGCGAAGAATGGTTTGGCAAAGACCAGAAAATTCGCTTTGATCATAAGCTGACGGAATTCAAGGCACAACTTCGCTTCCTTCGTCAGAGTGATCCCAAGCGCAAAATTGTCGTGTTCACTGAATTTGCTGACACTGCCAATTACTTAGGCGATGCCTTGAAAGATGACAATCTGGGCATTTTTAAGTACACCTCTGGAGATAGTTCCGTTACCAGCAAAAAGACGATCCGTGAAAATTTCGATGCCGGGCTCAAAAAGGATTTCCAGAAAGATGACTATCAGATTCTGATTGCCACTGACGCTATATCCGAAGGCTATAACCTCCACCGTGCCGGAACAATCTTCAACTACGATATTCCATACAATCCTACCCGTGTTATTCAGCGTATAGGACGTATCAATCGTATCAACAAGAAGATGTTCGACAAGTTATACATTTACAACTATTTTCCAACTGATATTGGTGAGCAGGAGACCCGAACCAAACAAATTTCCACACTGAAAATGGCTATGATTCATGCTATTATGGGGGAGGACACTAAGGCTCTCACAAGCGATGAACAGCTCAATGCTTTCTTTAAGGAAAGATATCGTAAGGAATTGGCATCGAGTGAAGAACTTTCCTGGGACACAAAATACCGCCGCATCCTTGATAGCGTCAAAAATACAGACATCTATCAGGAGGCTCTGGACATTCCACACAGGGCTCGCATTGGCAGGAATGCAGAAAAACCTATTCAGGGTGTCCTTTTATGTGGCAAGAAGGGCAACGATTTCGTCTTCAAGTTGGGACAGCATGATGACATAAATCCAATCTCCATCAGCGCAGAAGATGCTTTTGGACTCTTTGATGCCGACGAAAGCGAAAAACCTTTTGCCGTTAGCAATCAATTTGAGCCTGTGTATCAGGCAGTCAAAGCCAGGCTCTTCAAGGACACGGTTGACACCGAGGCTGAACGTAGCCGCCGTGAAGCATTCTCCATCATCAAAGCTTGGATGAAGAACAAGATTCTTTCCAGAGACTATCTTGAAGACCTGCTACTACTAATGCGCAATGACGGTCTTACCGGGGAGGAGGTTCGCTTTATCAACAAGTTGTCCATTAAGGATGCAGATAAACTACCTAAGAAAATCACGCCGGACTATATCAAGCGCTGTATCATCAAGATGAACGCTGTGGACGAAGGTGAGGAGACCCTAATTTTAGCCGAAGAAATCAAATAATAAATCACAATAGACTATGCAGTTCAATAAATCATATAACCGTCAGGAATTTGTGAACTTCCTTCGCGATTCTTTTCTTCCTGATGATTTCCAATCCATTGAAACTCCTGTTACGCTGCACACTCAGACTAAATTCACTGGGTCTGTTACCAAGCTCGGCTCCTGTCCATCCCTGGATCTTGTAGTCTATGAGATTCAGCATCATTCAAAGAATGATGCTCGCGTGGGACTCTCAAAGGAAGCGTTTCGTGTTCTCGCTGACGAGTGGGAAGATCGTGCGTTGGTAATTTTTGTGCCGGAGGAATCTGCTTCAAATTATCGTTTTTCGTTGATTACAGTGGATTTGGATATGACCGACACCGGCAAACTGAACAAGCGTTACTCCAATCCTCGTCGCTATTCCTACTATCTGGGGACTGGCATTGCTACGCACACGCCTGACCAGTTTCTTATCCAAAAAGGCCGTGTTGTTGATGAAGAAGACCTTAAGAACCGCTTTTCAGTTGAAGTTCTTACCAAAGCCTTCTACAATGAACTTTCCGATTGGTATGCCTGGGCCGTTCGTATTGTTCGTTTTCCGAATAAAATTGATGACTCCTATGACGATGATAAATTCAATGCTGAGGCTACTATTCGATTGGTAACCAGGCTTATCTTCGTCTGGTTCTTGAAACAGAAGCATCTTATTCCAGATGAATTCTTCGACGAAAAGTACATAGCCGATAATCTTCTGAATAGTTTTGAACCCAATGCCATTGTAAATCTCTTTGGGAAATCTGAAGAGAGCTGTTACTATAAAGCCATTCTTCAGAACCTATTCTTTGCAATGCTCAACAGTCCGATTACACCAGAGGACAAAGACACCATCAGTGAGCGCCGATTCAGGAATGGACGCAGCGACTATGATAACAATAAGTTGATGCGCTATGAATCAATGTTTTCCAACCCGGCACTCTTTGTTGAGTTGGCAAACAAAACGGTGCCATTCCTTAATGGTGGCCTTTTTGATTGCTTGGATGACAAAGACAATGGCAATTATATCGATGGATTCTCAGATCGAGAAGTTGTTAAACGCGCTCTGATAGTTCCAGATTACCTGTTTTTTGGCGATACTGTTGGAAAGAACATTGACTTGTCGGAGTGGTATGGTGATGCCTCTAAGAAGAAGGTTAGTGCTTCAGGCATCATAGATATCCTTAAACGCTATAACTTTACAGTAGAAGAGAACACCCCTTACGATCAGGAGGTTTCCCTTGACCCCGAACTTCTGGGTAAAGTCTTTGAGAACTTGCTGGCCAGCTACAACCCTGAGACTAAGACAACGGCACGAAAGCAGACGGGGTCCTTCTACACACCTCGTGAAATCGTGCAGTATATGGTGGACGAAAGTATCATCGCCCATCTCAACAAGACAGTGGGTAAAAACCTTGAACCGGAGTATCGCAAGCTTGTAAGCTACACTGATGAAGTCCTTAATTTGACGCGAGAGCAGAAATCCCGTATAATCAACGCTCTTTATGACTGCAAGGTTCTTGACCCGGCCTGCGGTTCTGGCGCTTTCCCGATGGGCATTCTTCAGCAGATGGTCCACATACTTTCCGAACTTGACCCAAGTAACGAAATGTGGGAGGAACTTATCCTTGATAAAGCCATTCAGGAGAGTGATGATAATGAGATTCAACTTACCGAAGATGAAAAGGAAGAGAAACGTCGCGACATCGAGCGCAGCTTCAATGAAAGCCTCAACCACCCGGACTATGCCCGTAAACTATATCTCATAGAAAACTGTATCTATGGCGTGGACATCCAGCCTATTGCCATCCAGATATCTAAGCTCCGCTTCTTCATCTCTTTAGTGGTTGATCAGAAAGCGAATAGCAATCCAGTTGAGAACTTTGGGATTCGACCTTTGCCGAATCTGGAAGCAAAATTCGTAGCTGCCAATTCCCTGATAGGGCTTAAGAAGAATAACTCTCTATTTGTTACCAATATCATCGATATCGAGGATCAGTTGCAAAAGGCTAATCATAAGATATTCAGCGCCAAGACCTATAAGACCAAGCGTAAGTATCGTGAAATCCTGAAGACCCTTAGGCGTGAGATGGTGGAGGAACTTGCAGAAATTGAGATCATCTCCAATGATCAGATTGAGCAGCTGGCATCTTGGGATATGTTTGACCAGAATAGCTTCGCATCCTTCTTTGACCCTGAGTGGATGTTTGGTGTATCGACCGGCTTTGACATCGTGATAGGAAATCCGCCGTATATTCAGTTACAGCTAAACGGCGGTGAGCTTGGAAAGATGTATGAAAACAGTGGCTTCCAATCATTTACAAGTACTGGAGATATTTATTGCCTGTTCTATGAACGTGGTCATCAACTGCTGAAAGCAGATGGTCATCTGTGCTATATCACATCTAATAAATGGATGCGTGCTGCATATGGCGAAAAGTTGAGAACATTCTTGGCAAGCAAAACAAATCCACTGCTCTTGATTGACTTTGCCGGTGTGAAGGTTTTTGAGAGCGCAACGGTCGATACAAACATCTTGCTTTTTGAAAAAGCGAAGAATGCTCACCATACCATTTGTGCGGCCACAAGTAAACAGAATCGTGATAGCTTAAAGAATTTGAGCGTTTTTGTGCAGCAGCAGGGCACTTTCTGTGACTTCTCCGGAGGTGACAGCTGGGTAATTATGACTCCCATCGAGCAAAGTATCAAACGGAAGATTGAAGCAGTTGGTGTTCCTCTTAAAGATTGGGATATACAGATTAATTATGGGATAAAGACCGGATATAACGATGCGTTCATAATCACAAGTACAAAACGAGACGAAATTCTTGCAAACTGTAAGACGGAGGAAGAACGCTCAAGAACCGATGAAATTATTCGACCGATTCTACGAGGCCGGGATATTCGTAGATACAGTTATGACTGGGCGGATTTATGGCTGATAAACACTCATAATGGAATCCGTGGAGAGGTAGAGCGCATCCATATAGAAGACTATCCTGCCATCAAGCAACATCTTGATAATTATTGGGATAAGATAGAGCCGCGAACGGACCAAGGAGAGACAGCTTATAACCTTCGTAACTGCGCATATTTGGACGATTTATCAAAGACAAAGATTGTCTGGATAGAACTTTCGGACGAGTCCAAGTTTACGATATGTGGGGATCTAGTGCCGCTGAACACGGTTTTCTTCCTGACAGGAGCGAATCTTCATCACATTCTTGGGCTCCTCAATTCAAAGCTGGTTCATTGGTATTTCACAACCTGCTTAGGAACATCCTCTGGCGTTGGAACAAACCGTTGGCTCAAATATACGATCGAGCAATTGCCTCTTGTGCAATACTCAGATGACAAATTGAGCCAACTGGTCATAGAAAGACTCTCTTCCGAGATTGACACTGACAAATGTGAAGAGCAGATAGATGCTTTGATATGTGAGCTGTACGGACTTTCTGAAACGGAGAAAGCGTTTATTATCGGTAGTTGCTGACAATATACTTCCTTTCATCAGGGCTAAGGCCATAGAGATCAAAGATGATATTGTCAATCTCATAGTCCAACTCGCTTGAAGGGTTGGTGATAAACCGCCTTACCAGATCACTGAAAGACTCGTCACTATCGTCAATAACAGGCACCTTAACGTGCTCTACCGCCTGAACGCTGATAAGTAGGTCACCAGTTCCCGTTCTTGGAGCGCCATTTAAAAGATAGTGGCCCATTGATGAGTTCAGAACGCAGCAAAGATATGAAATGTGTTTACCTGTTGCAAAGCAGGTGCTGTCAAGGCCAAAGACCCCTTTCTCGTCATACGAGAATCGGATAATGGAGCCTACTCGTTTCCAGATTATTTTTGGCCGCGAAAAATCGTCCCAATAACTGATACTATCTTGGGTCTCAAACCACTTATTATTTGTTCTTTTCCTGCTCTTTTCCTTGTGCCCCTGTGGGTCTAGAACATACTTACCATTGATAATTATCTCTTGACCTGTCTGTTCGAGCTTCTGCTTACAGAATTCAGCCAAATAGTTTTTGGCTACCCAGTCATTGCCGTTTTCCAAAAGAGAATCATAGGCAAAGGATAACAGGTATTCTTTAACAGCCGGGAACGAATCAATGTTGTAATGGCGTGCTGGGAATGTCGCTATAAGATATAGATTTGCCCACTCATAACCATACCGCTTAATATCCCTGCCTCTAAGAATTGGTCGAATAAGTTCAGCCGTTCTTTTCCTTTCATCTTCGTTTTGACAATTGGAAAGAATCTCATCTCTTTTTGAGGTAGTAATGATGAAAGCGTCATTGTAACCTGTGAGAACGCCACGGTAAATGTTGATATCCCAATCCTTCAGTGGTGTGCCGACTGCTTCTATCTTACGCTTTATGCTCTGTTCGATCGGTGACAGTATGACCCAGCTGTCGCTGCCGGAGAAATCGCACACCGTTCCGCTCTGCTGAACGAAAACGCTCCGTCTTATTCCGCCATATTCAACTTCATATAACGAGCAAGGGTATTTCTATCCACCTTGCAGATTTTTGCAACTTTACGTTTAGAAATACCCTGTTTCAAGAGTTCAGTAATCAGTGTTTCCTTGCCGGAAAGCTTGTATCGGTCAGGTGCATTCTTTCTACCTTTAGGACGTCCAAGAATGACTCCTTCTGCTTTCTTCCGGGCCAACGCCTCTTTTGTTCTCTGACTGATAAGGTTGCGCTCTATCTCCGCCGAGAGTCCAAAAGCAAAGGCCAGCACTTTGCTTTGGATGTCCTCGCCCAGCCGGTAATTATCCTTGATTGTCCACACTTTGCACTCTTTGGTCATACAAATGTTTAAAATTTCCATAATCATGAAAAGATTCCTGCCTAGACGGGAAAGTTCTGCACAGATAATCAGATCATCTTTTTTAACCATACGAAGAAGAATCCCTAGTTGTCGCTTATTGTAAGCCTTGGTTCCGCTTATAGTCTCTTCAATCCATCCGTCAATTGTAATAGAGTTTCTCTTGCAAAAGTTGTTGATTTCGAATCTTTGATTTTCAACAGTCTGCTTATCACTGCTTACTCTGATATAACCGTAAATCATATGCTGATAAATTTTATAGTGGCTCATTGACATAAATCTACAATGAATATAATTACGCTTCGGCCACTCTTCGTTCATTTCGCCTCGCGGATTCATTCCCTTAGGATATCCTCCATTAGCAGAAGGTATCAGCCGACTTCCTTCCGTCAGTCCGCTGATGTTATTATGACGGAAGCAAAGCTTCCGAAGCAACCGCCCGGCAAGACATTCGTCATCTCCGCTCACGCTGCGATGCCGAACGACTTGCCTTATGGGCAGAGCGGAACCGGAAGATTGACGCTCTCCGTTTCACTCCGACCGCCAAACCTCCGGCCTTTCCAAACTCGCTCGATAATACAGTAGCGGTGTCGAGACTTCCGTCTTTCTCCGAAAGTCGGAATACTCGACCATAATATCCCCTACAGCCCCACAGGGGCCATAACCGACTCCGCTCCGAAAGTGCGGCGCGAGCCTTGTCCCTCGAATCCGAAAGTCAAACATAATCGGAGCTTAGTTGTGTAACAGTCGGCTGTCGCCGCCAGATTACACAACCCCGATTATGTTAACTGTCTCCTTCAGTGCGAGTTCGACCCTTCCACCTCCGAATCCGCTCCGTCGGGGCGGCTGGCGACAATGAACTCCCTTCAGGGGCCAACGGCCTCCAGGCCCGTCAGGGAGTTCAGGACTTCCAGCGTGAAGTGCGAGCGTGGTCCTTCAATTTCAGCATTGTCCGGACTCTACCCTTATCCATAGAAAGACTGCCGGATGTCCGGGAAAGTCGCCAGCCTTAGCAGCACAGCTGCGGGCCTTCTCCGTGATTTCTTCAAGTCTTCGAGCGGAGCTCTCAACTTCAAGAAATCACTCCGTCGGCAAGGTATCGGCTTTCGCCGATGTTGTTTCCGACCGTTCGCATCCGCTCACTGGATGTCCGCAGTATTGCGGAAGGCGACATAGCCTGTCGGCTCCGTCCACTTCCGCAATATCTGTCCGGGAGAGGCTCGTTCATCCACGCTTCACAGGCCTTACGGCCAGAGAAGCGCGGCTCGCCACTCCCTATGGGCAGGACAGGCACGGACTCCATTCCGCTTTCGCTCCATTGCGTCCGCACCAGACCTGCCGGACAAGATGTAAGGCTTCGCCTTGTGGTCTTTGACGCTCGCTTCATCCTCTCCGGAAGTGTCGTCCACTACGTTCCCGACACTTCCTCCGAGGGCGAGCGGAAACGCGAGACAGTGACAACCGGTGTTCCGCTGCTCTGCACACCGTCTCTCACAGACTCGCAGAGCGGAATCGCTACGTTGGCACTCCGCTACCTGTTGTGCCGGGCCTATACGCTCCAGGGGCTTCAGTTTCTCCGTTGCGGCTACTGGATTTACGCAGAGTCTGCCGAGCCTGTGGCCAGTCTCGTCATCCTTTCCTGCTCCAATCCCTCCGCCTACACTCCGTCACTCAAGCCCCTTCCTCCGGCCCGGCTCTCACGTCCGAAGTGTGTTGCCGTTGTACCCTAATTCGACTGTCATTGCCAGAGCCGGAAAGACCGCCATCTCTCGCCTCGACCGTCGTCCCGTCCGGCTCCTGCCGCGCCTGTCGGCTTGCCTGCTCACTCTCCGGAAGACAGAAAGAACGATGCTTCCGCATCGCCCTTTCCGAGTTCCTACGAGTTGAGCGGAGGATATGCGCACGCTCCAAGGTCAGTGCGTAGTGGGACGACATCACACGCCGGGAGCAATGATAATGAATATATTCACATATTGTCCCTCGTTTTAGGCCTATAGGCAAAGCAAGGTATCGCAAGGCTATAGGCTCCACTTCTTTAGCCTATGTATTCAGGCTATTTATATTGAAGCCATATGGCAGTATGCTATGAGTTACCTATGTGTTTAAGACTTGTGGCGGCCACCGTCGCTGGTCAATGTCCGTTACGGAGGGACAAAGGAATTCGTTGCTGATTTTGCAAACTACATAAAGGATGAAGATATGCCACGATTTTACTCCAATACAAACTTTTCTGATTGTTGGTCATCGGCCGGAAACATCACCTATTATCACCGGAACGGCATCTGCTATTTCCGGAGCAAGGCTTATTCGGAGTTCAAAGGAACTGTTGGGCAATTGGAACAGAAACAAGTCCATCGCAGGGCGATTCTTGCGTGGCAGGGATTATCCCATAGGCAACAATTGAAATGGAGGAAGCTTGCCGTTGGAGTCGCCTCACATCGCCCTCCGTTCGGGGACGGTAACCATATCAGCGGATATAATCTTTTCGTTTCGGCTTATCACGGATTCGCACAGTTGGACAACGAACACGTTCCTATTCCAAGGCCATTCACACCATTCCCGATATTCAGTCTTGATTTTATGGGATGTTCTATGGCTTCGCTATTTGATGTGGAATTGCGGTTCAGGCTGACAATGTGTGGGACGGATGAGCCGTCAAGATACCGGGTTCTCGGAAAGATCCAGATTGATGCTCCCGGTGTCGGGCGCAATCTTGGTAAGATGAGGAACTATCTGTCAGAATCAATCCCAACAGGAACAGTGTCAGAGATTGTGTTCAACGCCCCGCGTAAAAGGTTCGAGACTGATATGTTCCAACTGCATTTGCGATACCTGCTGATAGATTCGAAGACCGGGTATAGGTCGCAATATCAGTCCCTGTCGGCATTGGGTGCGATTCTGTAGAAGGAATCCACCTAAAACGGTGCTGTTCCTGTATGAATTACAGCAATATAACGTATTGCGGAGTAAGCGAAGCCATATCTGTTCCAGCGTTTTATATTATGTTTATCTTGGCTTCGGATTTCAAAATTAATACACAATGAAGTACATTCCATCAATCGCCTTCGAGGAGATGTCCGGCTCGGCGAAGGGAGTGACCGCGGCAAAGGTGCGTGGTCGCAAGTACATCCGCAACCGTGGCTATGGCGGCGGTTTCAAGACGGCGGCACAGTCTTCCGTCAAGGCAATCTTCAAGCAGCTCTCGCAGGGCTGGAAGGGGCTTACCAATGCGCAGATCCTTGCGTGGAACTCTTTGGCGAACACGCAGAAGGGCAAGTCCGTTCTCGGCATTTCGAGCAAGATCTCCGGGGCAAACCTCTATTCGAGGCTGAACTTCTGGATTGTCAAGGCCGGAGGTGCGGCACTTGCTACTCCGCCGGCACTTGTGGGAGTTGACGCGCCTTGTGAGGCGGACATCTCACTGACTGCCGCAAACTTTCATTTCCAGTTGCCGGACCCTCCGGCGGAAAAGGATGACCTTAGGCTTGTCATAATGGCCTCGGCCCCGCAGAGCAACGGCGTGACGAGGGCTTACAGCAAGGCGGTGTCTATCGGTTCACCGAGAACCATAGTCGATGACCAGATTGACATCATGGCTGATTACAAGGCCGTGCACGGCGAGATCACCGCTGCGGCCCCGAAGGTGTTCCTGAAGTATTTCTTCATCAATGTCAAGACGGGCGAGAAGTCCGGTGAGATGCTTGGGGAGATTTCGCTGTAGTCTTTGAGGCAATATCGTTCATCGCCCCGTCACTTGGAACCATCGCCAGGAATGGCGGACTCCGGTGGCGGGGCCTTGTTTTACTCTTATGATTGTAAATCAATACAAACAGAAAGCACGCAATATTATGAAAGCAAGCGAGAAGGCATATTCATTGGTACGGCAGTTCGAGGGACTGAGGCTGACGGCTTATAGGTGTCCTGCCGGAGTCTGGACTGTCGGCTACGGCCATACTTCCGGAGTGTTGTCTGGAATGATCATCACAAAAGAACAGGCGGAGGAGTTCTTGAGACAGGACATCGAGGCAGTGGAGAATATCGTCAATGCCGAGTGTCGGAATCTTCGCCAATGCCAGTTCGATGCCCTAGTATCTTTCGTGTTCAATGTCGGATGCGGTAATTTCTGGAAGTCTACCCTATTGAAGAAAGTCAAGGCGAACCCGGACGACAATTCGATAATGGACGAGTTCCTGCGTTGGGTATATGCGAAAGGCGTTGCCCTATCAGGATTACAGAAACGTCGACTCGCGGAAATGAGACTTTATTTTTCGGAGGACTAATAGATGGAGACGTTGACATTTATCGGGACTTACATCATTCCGTTGTTCACGGCGGCCATCGGCTGGCTGGTCGGTTCTCGCAAGCGGAAGAATGACTTCCTGAAAGACCTTCAAGCATCCATTGACCTGTTGTCTTCGGAGAATAGGAAACTTCTTGCGGATATAACGGCGGTGAACTCCGAGATTGTGGCCGTCAGAAAGGAGAACGAGGAACTGAAGGCTTCCGTAGATAGGCTTTGCACGGAGAACTCGCAGCTGAAAGATGAGATAAGACAGTTGAGGGAACAGGTCGCAAAGGCAAGAAGATAACCAAACACGAGAACAATGAAACGAATAATCCGATTGATTGTAATTTTGACAATCGTTCAGGGCTGCTGCCCGAAACTTTATCCGTACAGGACGAAAAACATAGATCATACTGTCATCACTACCGAACCTGTCAGAGATACCGTCATTCAGATTCAGCCGGACTCCTCCATCGTTCAGGCTCTGATTAAGTGCGATTCGACTGGCCGTGCAAGACTCGAGGAAATCCGAACATTGAAAGAGTCCGCAAGGGTGCAGCAGGCATTGGCATTGAAAGACAACTGGCTTACTGCAAAGACAGTCGTGGACTCAATGGGTATTTACCTGACATTCAAGGAACGTCATAAAGAAGAGCAACATGTCCAGACCATCGAAACCGTCATCGAGAAAGAAGTCAATGTCCTCAAATGGTGGCAGAAATTTCTTATAATCATAGGCATTGTTGGTATATTCTTAATATTATTTCGATAAAACACATTTTTTTTTGTCTAAAACATTATTTGCTTTTAGATTACTATGCCTAATATAAACGTTAGTATTGGAGAATTTGAGGTGTATTCTTCTGGATGTGTTAATAGCGTAAATAATGCTGATGCATTATTCATCATTAATGAGAGCATTAAAGTTCGTTTGACTTTCCGCTCTTCAGAAGAACCTAATCAAAGTATGAGTGCTGAAATTAACAACACTGGTGAACTTCATTTGTTTTTAACTAATTTTAATAATCCGCTGGGGACAGAATTCACCGATCCTATTGAGATTGGCATTCTATCTGGGCGAAAATTGTTTCTTTACTTGAAAGTTCTCGGCATGTCAAACAGTACAAATAGAACTCTTATTTATACATGGCTTTTGGGAGGAGCAATTAATAATGGACAATAATAAGGTCATAGTTCCAGATACTACTAAAGGTGGGAAGTCGTCAATTAATCCATCGCTTCCTGCTGCACTGAATAAAGAAATAGTTAAAAAGAACGCAGATTTGCTCCACGCACAAATTGATGCGGAAGATAAGAAAAGTGAACGTGGTGTGTTGGGTAAATTCTTCGGTGCTGGAGTTCATTCCTCTAAGAATATTGTTGGCCTGTTGATAATTCTTCTCTTGATAATAGGAGTTGGTTACACATTATACATGCTGCATTTTAACCCTGAGTCAACTCATTCTCAAGTCTTAGATTTTTGGGGCATAATATCTCCACTTATCACATTATCGTTGGGATATCTATTTGGGAAAGGAGCTTCTTGATTCGATTTTTTATTTTGGGTCCAGCAGAGTTCAATATAAAATAATACGAACAAACTTACTATTGTTCGTAAATTTGTTCGTAATCCTCGTAAATTCCTGATTTTCAAGACTACTTGCGGAGAGGGAGGGACTCTATTTTGGCGATTTTTGTTTTCTAATTTATTCATTATCAGATACATAAAATTTCAAAAAATCATATTTTGGACTGTTTTTGACCCGATTTTGACACGTTTGGCGGAGAGTAAAGTGCTCTCCGCCAGTCATTTGTGCTATTATTCGAGGTCGTAGCATTTCGGGTTTTGCCCCAAGTCCCCCGCTATATTGGAGGTGAGTTCATCGCAATCTTCATTGGTCTGGAACCTGTCGCCACTGGCCATCGTTATGACGGCATTATGGGTGTCGGGGTCCTTCTCTATAAATGCAATCTGCTCCAAGTTTACGAGCACGGTCTTGCCGATAAGATTGATTTTGTGCAGTCTCATTTGTTCAGAATTTCTATATTGTTTTCTCCGAAGACCAGTTTGAGCACCTGATCCTTTTTGTCCTTTTTCAACTTGATCTGCAGGATGGCCTCTACTGGATCATCGTCCGGCTTTCCAATTTTGACATATTTGTCTGGGTATGTCATTATGTCTATTTCAGACATTGAAAGATTTGTTGCAAGTTTTGACAGTTTTGCAAAGGATATCTTGACCTTCCCCGTCAGCATCTTACTGAATTGGGAGGGGGTGGTATCCATATATTCCGCCATTGTCGCACCAGTTAAGTTCTTATCTCTCATTATCTTAGCGATACTGGCGACTATATTGTCATAAAAAGAATTCTCCATATCCAAATTTAATTATTGATACTCAATTACTTAGCCAAAATTTTGACATTAAATTTCATAAAATGACAGAATAAATGTCAAAATATGAAATATATTTACTACTTTCGTGGCGTGAAAGTTTTGTTGCGACAAATGTAAGTCAACAAGCACAGGCCCAAATGGGGAATAATCACCAAAAAGCAAAAAAATATATGACACAAGTAGCATTCGTAAAAGGGTGGAAGCAAGCCCGCAAAGAAGAAGCAACCAGGATCAAGGAAGAAATCAAAACAGCCCTGAACGTCAAATCGGATCCGACATTCTACAGACGTATGAAAGGCTGCCCGGAGCCGACAGTGACTGAGGCCAGAAAGATAGAGGACGTATTCCACCGATTCGGGATTTATAACATTTGGGGTAATGAATGACAATCTGACCCGCAGAGAGGAACAGGTGGCCGAGCTCGTGGCTTGGGGAGCGGCATACAAGGAAGTTCCGGATCTGCTGAAAAAGAAATACGGCGGACGTGAAATATCCCTCAATACGGTAAAAAGGACGATGGAGAACATCTTCTCCAAACTCTACATCAATAAGGCCAATGAACTTTCCGCATGGTGGTTCTGCCATCGCTGCGGGGTGGATGAGTCTCTGTCCCCATTCAAAGAGTTCAAGAAAACGCTGTATTCCATTCTTTTTCTGGTCATCATCACGCCGCAGATTGCCTCTGCAGATCTTGACCAAGCAGTCAGGTCGTCGAGATCCAGGACATCAAGAACCGAGAGAGTCGAACGTTCAAGAAGGAGGGAGGAATGATTGAAATGACAGAAAAGCGGCTTCGGATGATAAATGGTGCCCTCTGTGCTTATATCGCCCGGCTGGAGTCCGACCGCCAGGCATTGGCTGAAGATGATCCGAGCTTTCGACAGTTCACGGCCCTCATCGATGAATACACCTCCCTGAAGGAGGACATTGAAATACTATTGTTAAGATATTAAATATGCCACGCATTAAACAAGATATATATGACAAGATAATAGACCGGCAGAACGACGACAAGGTTCTGCTGGATATTGTCGGTCAATACAGCGAGCTCCGGAAGGAAGGCGCCTCATACAGGACGGAGTGCCCGGTGTGCCACAGCCATTCGCTGATAATCACTCCAGGAAAGGGATTCAAGTGCTTTGCCTGCAATGAGGTCAAAGGCCGCAATGCCTATCATTACCTGATGGCTGCGGGAAAGAAGGACTCGATGGACGTGATCAAGGAGCTGGCGGCGCATCTGAACATATTCATCGAATATGAAGAAGAACCGACACGCATCAAGTCCAAGACGAAAGACAAGAACGACTACTGGAAGAGGATGCTCCAGGCATCCGGATTGGCCAAGTCGGACGTCACTGCCAAAGTGCGTGTAGAGGACGGCACGACAAGGGAAGAGCCGACGTTCTTCTCCGGAACGATGACCCCGAAGGGAGACATCACCGAGGGTGATGATTGCGTGATCGCATACTATGATCTGAACGGACGCCCCGTCACTTATATCTCCAAGTACGACAAGGAGGAACGGCCGCGGGAATACTATCGCGTCAGGTATCAGAACCCCGACATGCACAAGGACCAGAAAGAGGGGAAATCTATGAAGTACCGCACGCCTTATGGCGCGCCCGCTTTCATATATTACCCTCAGAAGATCCGTGAACTATACCAGAAGCAGGTACCCATCAAGCGGCTGTTCATCCAGGAAGGCGAGAAGAAGGCCGAGAAGGCGACCAAGCACGGCATCCTCAGCGTGGCGGTGTCCGGAATACAGAATATAGCGTCAGGCGGCAAGCTTCCTGAAGAGCTCATCAGCCTGGTCCAGGTCTGCAAGGTGGAAGAGGTCATATTCCTGCTCGACAGCGACTGCAATGACCTCTCGTCCTCTCTTACCGTCAACAAGCCCATCGACACCAGACCTCGCGGCTTTTTCAATGCCGTGAAGAATTTCAAAGAGTATTTTGACACTCTGAAGAATAACGGAATCTATATCGAGATTCTTTATGGCCACGTGATGAAGAACGAGGCCCAGGATAAAGGCGTCGATGATTTGCTGTCCAATACGCTCAAGGGGAAAGAAGACGAACTCCTGCAGGACATTGAATCTGCCCGCAACAGTAAGCCGATGCAGGGCAAATGGGTGTATCTGCGTAAAATCACCACACTGCCTGACAACAAGCTCCTGGAGGACTGGCATCTTCATAGTGCCCAGGAATTCGCCCAGGCGCATTATGCCGAGCTGAAGGATATGCCTGAATTTACGTTCGGCCGCCGCAAATACAGGTTCAATGACAATGGGGAATTCGAGTCGGCGCAGCCGGTGGAAGCTGATGAAAAATTCTGGATAGAGTCCAAAAAGAAAGACGGCACCACGGAATGTTACTTCGATTATGACGGCTGCAAGAATTTCCTTGAGCATCGTGGATACTGGAGATGGGAGACATTGAACCACGAATATGAGTTCGTGTATGTGGCCGACAATATCGTCGAGACCGTCAAGCCGCATCAGATAGCCGATTTCGTCAAAGCTTTCGCCAAGGACACCCTCCAGAAAGGTGTCCGTCAGATGCTCTATAAGGGCACGGCCCAATACTTCGGCCAGGTCTCGCTCTCGATGCTGGATTATTTTACAGGTAAGTTCGATGTTCCTCAGAGAGGTATCGAGCGCCTGTTCTTCCGTAATACCATCTGGGAAGTCAATGCCGGGGATATCAAGGAAAAATCATACACCCAGCTAAGTTATAACATCTGGGCATCCCAGAAGAAGGACTACGAGGTCAGCAAGCTTCCGGAACTCATCCGGATCCGCCACGAGGATGACCAGTGGAGCTATGAAATCACCGAAACGGGCAGGAAGTGCGATTTCCTCTTGTTCCTGGAGAACGCTTCGAACTTCACTTGGAGGAAATCTGAACCTACGCAGCAGGACAAGCTTGAGAATGCGCAGCACTTCATCAGCAAGTTGTCCGCTTTCGGCTACCTCGTCACATCGATGAAGGACAAGTCCATCTGTAAGGCAGTCATCGGAATGGACGGGAAGCAGTCAGAGGTCGGCGTCAGCAATGGCCGTTCCGGAAAATCACTGCTTGGGGAAGCCTGCCGAGTGGTCGTGAATACGCTGTATAAGAATGGTAAGGAATTCCGCGGAGGACCTCTTCAGCCGTTCGTCTGGGATGGTCTGGACAACCGCACGAGGCTTGTATTCCTCGACGATACGCCGAAGGACTTCGATTTCGAGGGCTTTTTCCCGCTCGTCTCCGGCGACTGGCCGGTCAACCCTAAGGGTCACAGCCCTTTCACTATCGCCTGGGCTGATTCCCCGAAAATCTACCAGGCTACGAATCACGCCAACTCCGGCGACGGAGACAGCTATGAGGACCGCCAGTGGCTCATAGCCTTCAGCGACTTCTATAATGCCAAGCATAAGCCTATACAGGACTTCGGCCGTCACTTCTTCTCCGACGAATGGGATGAACACGACTGGAATCTGTTTTGGAATCTGGTGGCCACGGCCATCCAGGTATATTTTCGTTTCGGATACATTCCTGCTCCTGGAGATAGGCTTGAGAAGAGGAAACTCACCCAGGAGGTCGGAGAGGAATTCATCCTCTGGGCTGACGAATACTTCAGCCCATCGACGGATCCGAGCAAGCCGTCGCGCCTGAATCAGGTGGATATACCGAGAAAGGATATGTATGACAACTTCCTGGAGTATATCGGCCCGTCGAGAAGGACATACTATCAGCCGAGGACCTTCAAGACGAAACTCATCAAATACTGCGAACTCAAGGGCTATATCTTCAACCCTCAGATCTTCGACCCTGAGAAGAACGAATATATCAAGATCAAGGACGGCATCATCGACCGCTCAATCAAGCGCAACGGCTGTGAGTTCTTTACCATCGGCACGCGTGAATTCTACAGCTGCCGTCAGACACAGTATAGCAGCACCGGCACGGCCATACCTCCGATTCCGGAAGTGGATATTACCGACCTCGATCCGTTGAATCTACTTGACATCGAACAATGACGGGAAGGCAAAAATATCTCCTATATACACCCGAGCAGATTTCTGGCTACCGGACACGATACGCCGCATTTATAAGCAAGTACCGCAAGGCTTATCGTGACTGGTTCCAGAGCCTTCCGGGCTGGGAATGGGTGCGCCTTCCGGTCATGGATGAACGCACTGCAGAGATGGTCATCGGGATCCTTTGCATCCTCTACATCGACGATGAAATAAATCTCACGGTTGACAAGACCGTGACAATGGTAATGCGGAACCCGCTCAATGCGGAGGAGTATGAGCAGTGGGCCGCAAAGGTTTTCAAATCCCCAAAAACACATAAAAAATGAACAGTTATGTCATAAAACTTGACGGTCAGGATTACGGGAGTAATACTGACTATTATGAGGCGATGTACGTCTATAATACGCTCGACGAGTCTTGCACATTGGATTGTGACGGGCACCCGAAGGCTCTTGTGGCACGCATCAACGGGGAGGATTATCCTCTTCGCAAGGGCTTCGTCGAGAAAACCCCTGAGCATCTTCTTGTCCACCGGGAGAATGCTGTTGTCCTGATGGCGTCTGGAGAGCTGAAGAAGGCGCTGCATAAAGGGAGCAGATTCGACCTCGAAGAGTTGCAGACGCTTGTTGATGGCTATATCGAGGTCGTGCCTCTCGATGGGAAAACAGTTATGGTTCTCAACGAGGATGGCAAAATTAACGGCTTGCCGTACAACTGCAGGGCGTCCTATCTGCATCAGAAGTATAACAACACGGGAGATTTCGTCGTCGGCGATGTCGTCCTGTGCTATTCGGAGGAAATAAGATGATAACCAGGAATGAAAGAATCATCGTGGAAGCCGTCAAGCGCGCGTCTTCCATGTCCATTCGCTTCAATGGAGTAGAGATTTATGTCAGGAACGGGGAATTCAGCCACGACGTGGCCATCGCCCTGCAGTCGCATTTCAACCGCGTCCATAAGGCACAGGAATATAGTAAGCCCGAAATCCTGGCACGCAACGTCGGCCACATCGACAAATGTAAATAATAGTAAAAAATCTATTAAATAATTTTGCAGATAATGGAAATATTACTATCTTTGCAATACCAAACAACACGCAATATGAAGTCAGATGAATTTCACAGATTGGTAGCACGGAACGGCTGGACATACTTGAGGAAATCAGGCAGCCACGTAATCTACAAGAAAGGATCCAGAACTTACCCTGTTCCTTACCACGGATCCAAAGAGATGGGAACGGGAATTGTAAACAAGATTAGCAAGGAGATGGGGCTTAAATAAAGCCCCTTTCCTCCAAAAACACAAAAACACATGAAACAGATTTCAGCAATCATTGAAAGGGCATCAGACGGAACATACTCCGTCTATTGCAAGAACGAAATTTTCTCCGGAATGGGCGACACCATTGAAGAGGCCAAGGCTGATATGCTTCAGCAGATGGAAATCTATAAGGCTACGGCCAAAGAGGAAGGCTTCAAATATCCGGAGTTCTTGGATGGCGAATATACCATCACTTACACTATTGACGCGTTGAGCCTTATGGAATTTTATCTCAGCAAAGGCTGGTTTTCGCTCGCGACTCTTGAAAAGGTCACGGGTATTTCGCAAAAGCAGCTTTGGGCTTATGCTCACGGAACAAAACCGAGGAAGGCCCAGGAGGATCGTATCCGTAACGGACTTCAGAGTATATCGAGAGACCTTGACGCTATATTTGCGTGATTGTTTGGTAAACCTCACACGGGCGTCAGGTACGGCCACCGGATTTTCCGGTGGCTTTTTTCGTAAAAAAAATGCAGATTTTTTGAAAATAAATGCCTGAATGCTTGTATAATACGAAAATTCGTACTATCTTTGTATCGTAATCAAAAAACAAAAGGTTTATGACACGTTTAACAGAAAAAGAGAAGGAACTGATCGAGGTAATCAGAAACTTCAGAAAGGCCAAAGGCCGAATGGAAAAAGAGACCGAGTTCCAATGGTTGATTTTCAAACTTCTTGAGGAACTGATGTACGAAGAGAACTGAAAAACGGAGGCCTTCGGGCCTCCCTTAAAAAACACGCAATATGAAGGGTACAAGAATTAAACAGGATAATATCGAGTTGCTTCTTGACATCAACGTCGGAAGCCTCGCAAGGAAGTATTTCGGCAAATCCGGTTCGTGGCTATATCACAAACTTGATGGAGTGGATGGGAATGGCAAAGAGACGGACTTCACCCCTGAGGAGTTAGAACAGCTGAGAGGGGCATTCTGCGACCTTGCCGATAGGCTTCGGGCCGCTGCGGACAAATTATAACGCCTCCTTAAATCTTTTGTTTTTGATTACACTCGGCCAGAAGGAGGCACTGGCCACGGCCCTCGGAGCAATCCGGGGGCTTTTTTTTATTCCGGAACCGAAAAAACTTGCACGAAATGAGAAAATTGTCTTATATTTGTGGTGCTACAAACATATAACTCATCTATTTCTTCTGTCCGGAAATGATAATCCATACAGAAATATAGACGATTGCCTCGCGATGGGTCACGCCCGGGAAACTTGGCGTAAATATATACGGCAGAAATGCGGTGTGTGTTGAGCAACCCTGTACGCGAGGCATTTGTCATTTATAGTGTTATTATGCTCAATACACACCAAATCAACCGTCAGCAGGCCGAAGCGGCCGCTGCAGCAGTCAGAAATCTATTCCCGAACCTCAAATGTGTCCACGCCAGGACGGACGGATGGGGCAGGTGCCGCATCTGGGCCTATTGCCGGCTCGACTCCGGAGTCAAGCAGAGCGCCGTCGCCAGGGGCAAGGGAGCGGCCACAGCGCTGATGAACTTCATCGCCCGAGTCAATGCCCAGCCGGAACTCAAGAAGGCGGCCACGGCCACCGGATTTTCCTGTGGCTTTTTTATTCCGGAATAGAATTTTTGCACAAAAGGATAAAAAAATTTGGTATAATGTAGGAAAATTCCTACATTTGTGGCGTGATAATCAAGGAGCTCTATGAAATACAACGAATTGGAACGGAAGCTGCTCAAATTCGGTTGTTACCCCACCGGGGAGCAGCAGCACGGACATCCTGTCTGGTTCAGTCCGAAGACCAATAAAAAATTCACGACCAGCAACCACAAAAGCCAGGAAGTCGCAACGGGGACATTGAAATCAATCTTGAGGGATGCGGGGCTACAATAGCCCCACACCTTCATAAAATAGGGAGTTATTGAGTTATGAGGAAATGTAAAGTATTTATCGAGAAATCCGAATACGGATATTCCGCTTACATCGGGGATACTCCGCTTGAGTTCGGGTGCATCGGGGAAGGCAAGACCGTAGAGGAGACTATAGAGGACTTTCTCGGAACCTTCGAAGCAATGAAGCAGGATTACATCGCTGCCGGCAACAAGTTTGAGGATGTGGATATCGAGTTCTGCTACGATACGGCCAGCTTCCTCTCTGAGTATGCAGGCGTCTTCTCCCTCTCTGGACTGGAGAAGATTACCGGAGTCAGCCAGGCACAGCTCGGCCACTTCCTGCACGGAAGACGCAAGCCAAGCCGCAAGACTATCGACAAGATCCAGATCGGTGTTGACCGCTTTGCCAAAGAATTAACGGCCATAAAGTTCGCTTGATTATCACACAGGCGCTGGCCACGGCCACCGGAGAAATCCGGTGGCTTTTTTTATTCCGGAACCGAAAAACTTGCACGAAATGAAAAAATTGTCTTATATTTGCGGTGCTCAACATATACCCGATCTTCTGTTTTCTGTCCGGAGAACGATAATCCATACAGAAATATAGACGATTGCCTCGCGATGGGTCACGCCCGGGAAACTTGGCGTAAATATATACGGCAGAAATGCGGTGTGTGTTGAGCAACCCTGTACGCGAGGCATTTGTCATTTATAGTGTTATTATGCTCAATACACACCAAATCAACCGTCAGCAGGCCGAAGCGGCCGCTGCAGCAGTCAGAAATCTATTCCCGAACCTCAAATGTGTCCACGCCAGGACGGACGGATGGGGCAGGTGCCGCATCTGGGCCTATTGCCGGCTCGACTCCGGAGTCAAGCAGAGCGCCGTCGCCAGGGGCAAGGGAGCGGCCACAGCGCTGATGAACTTCATTGCCCGCATCAATGCCCAGCCGGAACTCAAGAAGGCGGCCACGGCCGTGAATTGACACTTCCATCGATATAAGCGGAACGTCCGCACGGATCCAAAACCCGAGAGCCGAGAGGCTTCCGGGTTTTGTCATTATGATACCTATTTTTCGCCTTCACGGAGGCTCTCTGAAGAGTGTAAATTTCGAGGCTGAAAAAGCATCAACAGAGGTAAAAACGGCGAAAAATAGACCGATTTTCATTCATTTTCACTCTCAGTTCTGTTTATCAGAACTGGAAGAGTGCTGACTTTTCAGTTCTGAAGGCGGTCCCTTCCCCGTTTCCCCATCCCGTTTTTATCAAAAAGAAAAATAGAACTTCTGGACTTAACATAGTGGAAATCAGCGAGTAGCACCCATTTATATATTTTATTTTTATATAATATAGAGTGACTTATATAAAAAGTATATATTTACTGAACTTCAGAACTGACCTTTGCAACGCATTGAGTGTCAGCGGAATCAGTCAGCACTGTTTCAGCACTAATCAGCACTGAAGCACTTTCGTTCAGAACTGAAAGCCAGCACTGTAGAAGAGTGCTGAAAAATGCGCTGAAAATCAGCGAGTTACCCCCGTCAGTTCTGAAGTTCTGTAAAAAACCGATATTTGCACAAGTGTGTCTCGGAATCAGGCTTCGGGAAAGGCGGGGAAATCGGCCCCCGGCAGCATAAAAATTCGTATCTTTGTAAACGCGTCACAGTCCCATGCGGGGACAGGAAATCACGATAAATTTGCTGCCAATGGAATCAATGCACGACATACAGACGGCATCGGTGAAGGTGCTTCCTTGCCTGAGGGAATATATACTGAGCGTCAACGACGGCTCGGACATCATAACCCCCGGCCGGGAATCAAAGTTGTGGGGCATCGTGAAGATGCACCTCGACCTGGTGCCTGACGACTACAGGCCCGTGCCGGCGGCCGGTGATCCGGACTGCATCCGCATCGCCCTGTTCCGTTCCCACCGGCGCCAGTACAACAGGAACTCCCGCAAGGCGGATCCGGGCAAGCACCGCCCGAATCCCGAGTTCGTGGTGGACACCCTCTGGCGGAACTACCTGAATCCCCAGGGCCAGGAGGCGGTGGCGTCTCATCTGATGCACACCTTCAAGCTTACATATCGGAGCTATATGACAGGAGCCCTCGGCAACAGCCCGGGGCTCACCATCCGTGATGCCATCTACTCCTTCTGCGAGCTGTACAACATCTCGATGGACAACATCACATACGAGATGCTCCGCAAGGATTGGTTCCGCTTCCGCAAGAAGCACCGGGATACCCGTGCTATACCCGTGGAAAACAGTGATTTCTAATAAAATATAACTCCCGAGAGGTCCCAGATTTTCGGGGCTCGAACGGGGCAGGAGAACGAAAAAAATGGCAACGACTATCACCTCGCATTTTGCGCTCATCGACCCGGAACTCATCCGGGATTATATCCGGTTCCAGCCGCTGAACTTCCTTCCGGTCGGTTCAGTGGAATTCCAGGCATCCGGCCAGATTTCTTTCGAGCAGACGCCCGAGGAGAGCGAGTCGGGGCTGTCGTACCGACAGGAACTGTCGCTTTCCACGCTGGAGGGAGACCTGCTCGGCTACGACGGGCGCAGGATGTACGTCGCGTTCTACATGTCTGACGGAAGTCTCCGCCTCATCGGTACGGCATCGTGCGCACCGCGCCTGAAGGTGACCCCGTTCACCGGTGCCCTGAAGCTCGAAACCTCTTTCGACTCGGCCTTCCCGCTCGTCTTATAGCCGTTCTGTCCTACCTGAAGTGCCCTGCAGTGCATAAATTTGCTGAAAATTCAAATTATGACACAGCAGGAATTCAAAATACTCTTTCTTGCGACGGTGCCCCAGCACGCTGAGGCATCGCATCTCGTGCTCGTTACTGACGACGGGAAAAAGGCATACAAGGAATGCGTGGCCGTGCCTCCGGACACGGAGCTCTGCTACCCGTCCGAGTTCAGCGATGCCGACATACCTGACGGATCCATCGCCTATCATCCGGTTTTCGGCAGCATATCATACAAATCATGGTGGCGCTTCTCGACGAAGCAGTTCATCGCTGACATCAAGGCGGCGGACGAGAACCCTGCCATCAGCGCCCACCTCATCCATATCGACAGCTGCGGCGGTGAAGCATTCGGGCTGCACGAGGCTTTTCTGGCCGTCAAGGCCCTGAAGAAGCCCGTGTATGCGCTCGTGGAATCGGTGGCGGCCTCGGCAGGCTACTATATCGGTGCCGCTGCCGACAAGGTGTTCGCTTCATCAATCTTCTCGGAGGTCGGTTCCATCGGCATCGTCAGCACTGCATACGATGACAGGGAGATGCTGGAGAAGGCAGGCCTCAAGGAGATCACGCTTTACAGCAATTACTCGCCTCTGAAGAACAAGGTCCAGCGTGATGTCCTCGACGGGCATCCGGACGAGTTCGTGAAGAGGTTCCTCGACCCGATGGCGCTCCAGTTCATCGACGACGTGAAGTCCTCACGCCCGTCACTCACTGAAGAGGCGCAGCAGGGCGAGCTCTATTACAGCGCCGACGCACTTGCGGCCGGGCTCATCGACGGGCAGAATTCCCTCGACGAGGTCCTGGAACTGCTCAGGGCTGAGGCAGGGAAGAAAGAAACAAGTCCATCCGTAGATATCAACAAATTAAATTTCTAACAATGCGTAAATTTTTAACAAATCTGCTTGCGGTGGTCGCATCGGCCGGCCTCAAAGACAAATTTGACCGCAAGGAGCTGACCAAGGAAGACCAGGCCGCTCTCATCGAGGCCTACAACAAGGCGCATGGTGCAGGGGCATTCGCTAATGACTTTGCAAATTATCAGACAGAGCAAAGCGCCCAGTCTGAGGCGTTCACGAAGACATTGGCCGAGCTTGCCGGCATCACTGGCGTAGAGGCCGGGACTGAGGGCACCCCGGACGGACTTGCCCAGATCCTCGCAAGTGTCAAGGAACTCAAGGGCGAGGTCGCCACCGCCAACGCCACCATCGAGAAGCTCTCTAAGCAGGGAGCAGAGGTGAAACCGGTCGCTACCGTGGCCGACACCCCGTCCGCTACCGGTATGCACACGAAAGAGTATGCTTTCGGCATCCAGAACCCTTTCTTCGCGGCGTCACGCCGTTACAACTCGATTCTCATCAATGGCCGCATAGATGGAAATCCTACAGAGAACGACCGCAAGGTCCTCGAAACCGATGCGATATCTTATGCGGAGAAACTCTCTGAGAGATACGGGGAACTCCGCGCTTCAGGCAGACTCAATCTCCTGAAACAGGCAAAGGTGGACATCTCACAGCTGTCGTCTGACACTGAAATCGGTACCCGCCAGTTCACTATCCGTCAGGATATGGTGATCGCGAGAATCGTGTCCTACCCTTCGCTTGCAGGTCTGTTCAACACCGTAAGCAATATCCAGTCCGGACAGGTTATCACCAACGTCCTCTTCGACGAGGTATCACAGGCATACCAGTCAGGTGAGGTATATAAGGGGAATGTGGACTTCCAGCCGGAGAAAGCTATTGTCGACAAGGTCATGTCCAAGGTTCGTTTCGAGGATATGTCCACTCTCGAGACCGCTTATCTGAACTACCTGAACCATGAAGGCTCGGATCCTGTGAAATGGACCCTTCTCGAATGGCTCATACTCAGCCTCGCCGAGAAGATCAATTCCGAGCGCATCGAGCGTTCAATCCGCGGCTGCTATGTGAAGCCGGTCAAGGGTGAGTCCGCCCCGGCCATCCTCGGTTCCACAGGTGTCATTTACCGTATCCTCAGCCTCTACGACAGCAACAAGGCGCTTCCGTTCGACGATGAGGAACTTGCCGACTACGACGCAAGCAACATCGGTGACGTATTCCAGTTCTTCGCCAAGAAGATTGCTGCCCGTCGCCCGAACGACTTTAAGCGCTTCGTCATCTATGCCAATGCCGCCCATCAACCGATGTATATGGAGTGGTATCGCAACAAGTATGGCCAGAATACCGATTTCACCGGTACGAAGGATGTGGTTCCAAACTACAATATGTCCATCAGATGGGTTCCGGCCATGGGCGATCTCAAGCTCATCTTCGCTACCGTCCAGGGCAATATCGAACTGCTGCAGAACGTGCCTGGCGAAGAGTACAAGACAATGTTCGAACGCCACCTTGAGGAGGTGATTGCATACTCTTACTGGATGGAGGGCTCATCTGTCGGGTTCGCAGGCCGTCACTTCAAGAGCAAGGCTGACCTCAAGGCCAACAAGGCGCGCGAGCAGTACCTTTTCTTCAACCTCCCGTCCATCTCGGCCGCTGCTGACGCCACCACCGTGGATACGGAGAGCGCGGAGCTCGAGGACCTCGGATTCCTCATCAGGACTTCGGCCAACACCAAGGCGACGGTTCTCACAGACATCGTCAATGCCAAGGTAGGCGTGGTTTACCGTATCGAGTGCGGAGACCTCACCAACGCGACGAAGATCGAGAAATCCGGCAAGTTCAGCGAGGTAGAGGCTTGGACTCCTGCTGCTGTCGGAGATTACATTTACGTGTATTACGATGCCGCTAAGGGCAAGTTCTTCGAAGTGTCACGCGGTTAGTCATCGGGGGCTCCGGCCCCTTTAATACCATACGATTATGATTAAAGTACCTAATATCAGCGCCGTTTCGGATTTGGAATCCGCTGGCAAGAGGATATACAACAGAATCCACCTCATTCTGGAGGACGATGTGGACCTCACCAAGGAGCCGGAGATAACAGTTTCCGATGAAGCGCGCTCGATGGCAGCCCTGACGCTGAAGCAAGGCGCGGCCATCGCACATTTCGACTTTGCCAAGTTCACGGCTGCCGCCACCTCACAGGGTAGCAATGGAGACGTGACTACGGAAGTGACAAACACTCTGTCGGGAACTCTGGCCGGGGATAGGCCGGAAATCGACAACTTCATCGAGAACTACCACGGCAAGGGCTTCTATATCGTGGCGGAAGACAGGATCAGCGGGAAGAAGTACATCTACGGACGTCCTCGCTGCCCATACTTCTTCACTGACCACGACAAGAGGAAGAATTCGGACAACGCCAGCTGTGACGTGACATTCAACAGCCCGTTCCCGTTCCAGCCGCTTGAATATCTTGGAAGCGCCGAGGATCCTGTCGCTGCATAGTCTCCCGTCGCTTGACATCAGGGCCGCCATTGACGGCCCTGTTTTATTATAAAACTGACAGATATGTACACTTTCCAGCAAAAGAGATCAATATCCAAGGCAATCGCCCAGCCGTCCAAAATAGAAACATACCGCCGCCTCCTTTCATCGAGAGGGCTGCCTGCTGCAGGAACGATAATGAAGGACCGTTCGGCCCTGGCCGTGTCTATGGTCTATGTTCTTCTTGACCATTTCACGTCCGAGGAAATTCAGGCCGCCTGTGGGGCTTCCGCGGCTTCTGGAGGTCAACCGTCCGCAACGGCTGCCAAAGTGCCGCCACCGGCCCCGAAACAGGCCAAAATCTCGAAGTTCGAGCAGTATCCGGACATTCCGTGGCGCCAGCTCGACAACCCTATGGTCAGAATGGCGGACAGCATCTTCACCGATCGTATCAACTGCTGGTCTGAACTGAAGCGCCTTGAGGCCATCACGCAGGGCGAAATCACGGATTTCGATACACTGGCCGATATCGTCAGGCTGGCCGCAAGGCTGGAGATGTGCTTCAATGAACTCCGGAGCTTCAACAATACCGGGAAATTCCTCGGCAAGCATCCGTTCATTTCCTCCAGGGATGAGCGCTCGCGTATTTTCGACATCCTCAGGCGAAACCCGGAGGAATACTTCCAGGAGAGGAAGAACGTGGAACTGAACATATCGCGGTACAGCTCGCAGGTGAACAGCCCCAAGCTGGCCGGGGAGAAGAAGGAGAAGGCCAAGACCAATCTGGAGAAATTCCAGGCGCTCCTGCAGGTCTTCAAGGACGTGTTCGATGAATTCGTAAAGGGAAAATGAAATGGAAATCAGGACGTATGACGAGGACTTCGTCGCAAGGGTGAAGGACTTGGCGGTAATAGGGCTCTATCCTGTCCAGATAGCGGAAAGGATGAATCTCATGGGCCGTGAGCGGCTTGAATTCCTTATGGACATCTGCTCGAAGAAGCACCCTCTTCATAAGGAGTACCTCATATCCCGTTCCCACAGGGAGGACGATATGGAGGCGGCATTGACGGAGATGGCCGCGGCCGGGGACATCGACGCGCTGGAACTTGACGCGAAACTCACTTGGAGACGCGGGGTGGACAATGTTAAGAAAGAATTGTTTGACGTATGATAGACAGATTGGCACTACTTGAGAGTTACAAGGCGGATGACATCCAGTTCTTCCTTCAGCACAGGAAGTCGGATGTCATTGTCGCAGATATGCAGACGTACATCCTCCAGCTGGACAGTATGTCGAGGCTCTTCCACTACCACAAGCACAACTATTCCAGGGCCGTCGAGAGCCTGAGGAAGGAGTGGCCGTCGCTTACCATCGCACAGGCGCGGGAGATCTACCGTGACGCCCTGGAGTATTTCTACCAGGATGACGGCATTTCCGCCCGTGCCTGGGATCTGAAGTATGCCGACGCCTATGACGACCTCGCGAGGGTGGCCATCAAGGCCGACAAGCTGGCCACGGCCAAGGCGGCGCTCGACAAGGCGCACGAGCTCAGGACCAAGCAGCGCGAGCAGGAGAACCACCAGTGGCAGCCGCCTGTCTATCTGGTCAACATCAATGTCAAGCCGGAGGATCTCGGCTACCAGTCGCAGAAGCTTATGGACATAGCCAAGCGTGCCGAGGATGCCCAGTACAAGGAACTGATTCTCGGGCTCGAAACTACTGAGGCGGAGAAGAAGAGGCTGCTTCTGGACGCCAACATATCACCAGACATCACTGACAATGGAAACACAGCAGACGAACAATAGCACACCGGACTACATCGAGATGTACCAGAACAGGGTGCAGGCACTCGTGAACATCATTGACCCGAACAAGCTCTTCGCCGTCATCGGACGAGGCGGCGGAAAGACCTCCCACATCTCGACGAGGCGCATTCTGAGGGTTGCTGAGGAGATGCCGAGGGAGACATCCATCATTTCGCACAAGTCATTCGTGGCGCTCTTCACCAACGTCATCCCGACCATCCTGGAATCCTTCCGGTCCGAGGTCAGGATGCCGGACGGGACGGAGCGCCCGATGCTTATAGAGGGATGGGATTACGTTGTCGGGGAGAAGGATCTTCCCAAGCACTTCCAGGCCCCGAGGTATCCGCTCCTGTATCCGGAGCGTACCATCGTGTTCGCCAACGGTTCTGTCCTTCAGGCGGTGGCCGTGGACAGGGCCGACTCCATCGCCGGCCGAAGTATTGTCCACGCTTTTCTGGAGGAGATGAAATACAGCGACGGCGAGAAAGTCAGGACGCGTATCATTCCGGCCATCCGAACATCCCGCATCGGCTCCGGCTCTGACGCTTTCAAGTCGCATCTGCACGGCGGCATTACAGGTGTGTCCGACATCGGGCGCGTCTCCATCGGTGAAAATAACTGGTTTATGGACTACGAGAAGGAGGTGGATCCGCAGCTCGTGGCCGATATCGTGACCCTGTCGCTGATGCTCAATGATTGTGAGGTAAATCTGCATAATGGTGTTAAAACTCGTATTTCGGAGGCTAAAATCGCCAAATGGGGGCCGTTGCTGAATCAGTTGCGCAGGCGATGTACATTTTTCATCAGGGCGTCCACTTTCGTCAACCGTGATGTGCTCGGTCTGGATTATTTCAAGACGCAGAAGGAGATCCTGGATATGGGGGAATTCCTGTCATCCATCTGTTCCATCGGCGACAGGAACCGCGACAATCTGTTCTTCGAGCTGTGGGATGAGGAACGGCACACCTTCAGCGACAGCTATAAGTATGAAATCATTGACAAACTGAACCTGAAAGAGTCTTTCACTGTCACTGCCGACCATCTGAAGTATTTCGAGCCTGCCCAGAAGCTGCTGCTCGGCTACGACCCCGGCAGTTTCTCTTCAGTGGTGAGCGCCCAGATGGACAGGAAGGCCAACGCCCTGAGGGTGATGAAGGAGTTCTTCGTCTATCCGCCGGAGGATGCGGAAGACCTTGCAAGGCAGATAAACGCATTCTACTCCGATGCCTCCAGGCTCAAGATGATAGATCTGTATTACGACCGTGCCGGCAACAAGCGCAACAAGCAGTATGAGCGTGACGCGGAGACGGATGCGAAGAAACTGAAGAAGGCGCTGGAGCGGTATGGCTGGCGTGTGAAGCTGATGAACCTCGGGCAGGCTACCATCTACCACTGGCAGCATTACAGGCTTTGGAAACGTCTTCTGGCCGAGTCGGAGAGGAATGTGCCGCGCATCCGGATTGACTCGAACGAGTGCCCGAATCTCGTGTCTGCGATGTACTGCTGCAAGAAGGTTGTCGGCTCCACTCCGGTCGAGCTCGACAAGTCTCCGGAGGTGAAGGTCCGCATCGATCTGCAGGCCGGTCTGACGCCTCAGATTCCGTCAGCTTTGACGTATCTGGTGTGGGGTTTATTCGAAAAATACTTCCCTGGAGTGCGAAATTATACCTCTGCAGGGGGCATTTCTTCCAATTTTTCGGGCTAAAGTTGGGGGTTTGTGTTATTCTGAAAATGGTCATTTGGTTGGGTATCAGTGAGTTGACTGAAAAATTTGGGGCCTTTTCTGAAAATCTGCGGAAGAAAAGCGCGGCGCCGCTAAGTTTTGGGTTTGTAATGCAAGGTTGCAAAACGACTGAAATATGACGGATTCTGTCCTTTGCCGGCGCCTTCTGAAGGGCTACCTTCGTGTCAAATTCAAAGCGATGGATACTATCAAGGGCAGTGTTGCATTACAAAAGGCCGAGGTCCTGTCAAAGGCCGGCGGAACATTCAACCTGGCATTCTTCCCATACTCAAGGACGAAGAAGCCGGGCGCTTCTTCCGTGCCTCTGAAGATGTTCTCAGGATGCACGATGCGCAAGCCGCTGCCTCACGACAAATTCGACATCGACGGCAAGAATTATTTTCTCTTCCTCACGTCTGACGGCCAGCCGCGTTCCTGCTACAGGGCGCTCATCAGGGCGATAGGATTCAGCGATGAGGACAACAAACTATATAGAGTGAAGTGGTATGATTAAGTTCGGCACATACACGGGGCACGGTTATGCCCTCACATACCAGATCGGAGAAGCGGAGCCGGCGGCATCCTTGACGGGGAGCGGGCGCGGAACCGAATCTGACGGTCAGGCGGCCCTTTCCGCAAGAAGGATGGGCGCATATTATTATTGGCCGGCAGGGGTGAACAATGATGATCCGGACGTGTGTGCCGCTCTCATCAAGGGGAACCGTCTCCTGCCATCCCTCATCGAGAAACAGGTGGCCATCCTGTACGGAACCGGCCCGATGCTCTTCCGGGAGGAGACCGGCGATGACGGCACTGTCAGCCGCAGATACCTTCAGGATCCGGAGATACAGGCGTGGCTTGAAGGCTGGAAGCGCAACGGTCTTCCGGATTCATACAAGGAATATCTCATCAAGTGCATACGCTCCTACTATTACAGCGAGGGCATCTTCAGCCAGTGGCAGCTTACCCGCGGCACTATGGCCCATGTTCCCGGAACGCTTCCTGTGGCAGGCTTGAGGCACATATCTGAACTGCGTGCCAGACTTGCCACGGCCAAGGACATCTCCCGCAAGACGGACGTCACGCAGCCTGATTTCGATTGCGTGCTCGTAGGCAATTGGGGGCGGACGACATCCACGAACAATTACGACGTATATCCGAAATTCAACCCTGTCAAACCTTTGCAATGCAACGGTGCCATCTCATACAGCCGCAATGCGGACTATGACAATGACATCTATGCCACCAATGTATTCTTCAACGGTGTGCGTCAATGGATTATAGGTTGTAATGCAACTCCGTATTACATCAATTCATTCCTGGAGAACGCCCTGTCAGCGCGTCATCACATCATCATCCCGAATGCCTGGTACAATGCCAAGAAGGAAGCTCTTGAGGAGCTCTGCCAGATGAATGCGGAGAAGAAGGCCGGAGGTGCCAAGGATGGCGAGCTCATCACCGTGAAAGTGGGAAGCGAGACTCTGGAGATAGGTACGGAATACAGCGAGATGCTGCTTGAAAAGTATGTGAACCTGGAACTGCGTAACCTCACGTCTTTCCTTGCCGGACGCGGAAAGAATCAGGGGAAGACCTATGCGACCCGCTCGTTCATGAATGAGAACGGGGATATCGAGCAGTGGAAGATCGAGGAGATCCCACAGAAGTACAAGGAATATATCGAGGCGTTGATTTCGGTGGACAAACGTGCCGATATGGTGCTGCTGTCCGCCAAGGGCATTGACCCGTCGATTTCGAATATAACCTCCGACGGCACCATCAGCAAGTCAGGCTCTGATGCGTATTACAACTATATCATTTATCTGACGCAGCAGGCAATCCCGGACAGCGTCGTCTGTGCCGACCTGAATGAGGCGATTGCACTGAACTTCCCTGAGAAGTATGCGGATGGTATCCGCATCGGATTCCACCGTCCTGCAGTGCAGCGCCAGGAGGATGTGTCACCGGCCAACAGGATGGCCAACCAAAATGAGCAATAGTATGACAGCAGCAGAAATCTTCCCTGACCTCGGGGAATTCCAGAAATACAGTGACGGTATGATTGCCGACACTTCCATCGGCCAGCTTATGCCATCCATCAGGACGGCGGTGCATGATGTGGCCGGAATCATCTCCCAGAGCGTGTTCGATGCCGTCCTTGACGGCGGGCAGGAAGAGCCGGTTGACCTCCTGAAGACGGCCGTCGCCTGCAAGGCGTCATACAAGTATCAGATCTTCGCCACGAGCAAGAAGAACGGCTCCGACGCATCGATGTACAAGTACCAGCACGAGGAGATGAAGTCTCACCATCTGGAATCGTACTGGGCTGCAATGGACAGGCTGCTGGACTGGCTCGATGCGAACCCTCAGACCGGAGGATGGCAGGAGACTTCCGAATACAAGGGACGGATGGCTCTCCCGGTGAAGAGTGCCTCTGAGTTTGATTTTTATTTCGGCATAGGGAAAAGTTCACTGTTTTTTCACAAAGTTCTGTATCTCGTCCGCCAGACCTGGGGGCAGGAGATTCTTCCGGCGCTTCCTTCTGACGTTCCCGAGAGGATGATGGAGCTGGCCAAGCAGGCGCTGTGCTATAAGGTGATGGCGCTGGCCGTGATGCAGTTCGACGTGACGGAACTTCCTCGCGCCATCCGATACGATGACAGCAACGAATACTCCAAGTCGAGCAGCCCGCAGCAAAGGGCCAATCTGTATAACCAATTTATGGCCAAATATACCTCATTGATGTCGTCAATCGAGCGCCTGAAGGCTGTGGGAGGCGGAAAATCGAGTTTCGGAAGTGACCAGACAGAGGACCAGAAATTTTATTCAGTGCTATGATCAAGCTGAAGATAAACAACCATACATACGCGGTTCCCTCCAAATGGGAGGAGTGTGACGCGCCTACGTTCGTGAGGCTTTCGAAAGCGATGTGGAACTTCGAGAACGGGCACACTGATTTTGAGACATTCAAAATTGAGATTGTGGCCGCCTGTCTCGGCATTGACATCCCTTCCACCCGCCTGACGGATTTTCTCGGCGTGAACTTCTTCACTCTGTCCGGGCTTCTGACGTTCCCGTACAGGCTTGTGGCGAACAGCGACGGAAGCGAGACGGCGTACATCGACATCGAGATGAAGAGGAATCTCTTCCCGTCGCCTGAAGGATACAGATATGAGACCGACAAGGCCGGGGTGATAGACTGCTCTCTCACGGCGGCCCAGTACACGGCCGGAATCAGTCTGGTAAATCTCCAGAGCGGATATGTCCGCGCATACAGGGAGGACGAGGCGCTTGAAGTCCTTGACCCGCTCGTGAGGCTTCTGTATGGCGGGAAGTGCGGTTTCAGCGTGTACGAGAGGATTGCGGTGATGTATAATTTCAGGGGAATCCTGGAATCCATCCGTAGGGATGAGAGCTATTCGCTGGTGTTCAGGAAGGCCGGGCAGAAGGCGGAGGCGAATCCGGTCGGAAGCAACAGCGGCATCTTCGCATTGACGAAGGCCGGATATGGGGATTTCGATGCGGTGTCCAGGATGGATGTGCACTCGTTCCTCTCTGCGATGGTCCAGCAGACGGTGGACAGTATCCACACCCTTCAGGGCTCGGGGATGAAGCCGGGCAAGATTGCCGACAAGCTTAATCTTTCCGTCGAGCAGGTGCTGCCGTTCACAAGCATAACTGAAGAGGAGGAATGATATGATCATACTTGACATTTTCAAATACTTTGCGGCGTTCGTGCCGAAGGACGCCCTCAGGAGGACGTTCAGGGCACCGGACGGAAAGCAATACAGGGCGCTGATGGACGAGGTGCTCTCATCCGGGGCGGACAGGGTGCAGGACGGCATCACCGACTTCATCTTCGGTACCGATGCGGACAAGCTTGCCACCGTCATCACTTCCGTGACCGGCATATACCTCTTCGTGGAGTATGACAGGGTGTCCAGCACCATCGATGCGACCAGCGACCGCAAGGATGACCGCTTTCATGTGGCCGTTACGGTGGCCTGCCCTGTTCCGGACTCGGCTGACCTGGTGGGCGCGGCCATTACGCAGGACAGATGTCTTGAGATTTTATCCTCCATACGCCGTGTTATGAGGAATGATGATGACCTGAAGCGTGGTATCGCTTGGATGGACTACCCTGCCACGCTGACGGTTTTCTCATCGAAGGCTCTTGCCGCCTCACAGGGATGGAGTATGGAGTTTGACATATACGGTATAGATATAGTGTAGATTATGACAAGGGAAGAAGCAAAGCGGTATATCGACGGGAGTCTGCCGGTTCCGCGCAAGATCACTGACATCATCATCCACTGTTCGGCCACCATCGAGGGAAAGAATTTTTCCGCACGTGACATCGATGTCTGGCACAAGAGCAGGGGTTTCCGCAAGATAGGATATCATTTCGTCGTGCAGCTGGACGGGAATATCGAGCCCGGCCGTCCTCTGGCCGAGGTCGGTGCGCACGTCTCCGGCCACAACAGCAATTCCATCGGAATCTGCTACATCGGCGGACTGTCCAGGGAGCGTGAGAGCAAGGACACCAGGACTCCGGAGCAGAAGGAGTCGCTGCTGTTCCTGGTCAAGGCCCTGAAGGCGGCCATCCCTACGGTCACGAAGGTGGCCGGACATAGGGATTATTCCCCAGATCTGGACGGTGATGGTGTCATCGAACCGTGCGAATGGATAAAGGCCTGTCCGTGTTTCGATGCCACGAAAGAATACTCTGGTTGTTAGGCCTAAGTATATGTGTTTTTGGTAGCCCCGGGCCGTGAGGTTCCGGGGTTTTTCGTACCTTTACAGAACCAAACACATACGAATATGAAGAAAGAGACTAAAGAAAGAATCAGGAAGTCGCTCGCCCAGCTTGAGCGTGCCCTGGATGAAAGGAATGAATATATGGCTGCACGCAGGGCATACCTTTTTCGTGATCCCAGGAAAAAGATCCTGCCGAGCTGATTCCGGAACCGAAAAAACTTGCATAAAATAAGAAAAAAGTTGCACGATATGAAAAAATGTTTATATCTTTGTCGTGCTAAACAACTCTAATAAGTCGGTGTGCCCTCTTGGGAGCGCTGTACGTATAGTTTGAATTTTATATAGGAGTCCGCCAAAAGGGTGACCTGCGGCAATAATCACACTTGTTGGGGTTGTTTAGCAGGGCTCCTATTTTTTTGTGTATGCTAAACAACCCCCAATTCTCCAGATTTCTTCTGGAAAGCGCCAATGAGGCGATGGATGCTCTCGTCGATGGGGCATCCGAGTATTACAAGTCATTTATCGTTCTGAAGAGGCTCCACGACGACAAGGGTCTTCCTGTCGACGGGCAGCGTATGCAGGAGATGTCGGATCTCATCCAGTCGCTCCGCAAGATGCTCTATGATGAGCGCGCGTCGCTGCAGAGCAAGCTCGCCACCTTCGAAGACGAGGAGGCGGCAGAGGAGTACATCGCCGAACTCAAGCAAAAGGCAGAGGCGGGGAGGACTCCACAGGAATGAAAGCTCTCGAAACGCTGAAGATGGATGCCGTCGAACTCTTCAAGGGGATGGCTGCCATTGACAATGCGGTCAGTACGGTGAGGTCCATCTGCGACAAGGCCGTCAAGACCGACCGCTGTGAGGTGGAGAAGTTCCTTCCGGACATTCTCAACAATCTTTCCAATGCCCATGCGTCATACAGCGCGCTGGCATCCATCCTGCTGAGCGTCGATGCCTATCGGATCGTCGGCGGGAATCCTGAAAATGACGGGGAGGCGGATTATGAGAACTGAAGTGTCTGACAGGCTTTTCAGCCTTCTTCTGGGTCTCAGGCAATGCTCCCAGCAGCTGCACCTCATCCGCTCGTCGATGAGTGCCGCCGAACTCTCGTCCTCCAGGAACGAGGAAACTCTTGATCTCATCCGCCAGGGCCTGTATGAATCGTCTTCATTTGTGGCGGACATCATTTTTTCTTCCTTTAATTCAGAATCGAAATGACAAGAATATTGAACTATGAGCAGGCGCATGCCTTCGATACGGCCGTGAGCCTCTTCGACGTGAGGGAACACGTCACCATCAAGCTGGTCGGACCCCAGAACGGAGCCAACAAGGCGGTGATTCTGCCCCGCAGCCATTATGAATACAAGTTGCGCCGTATGGCCAAGCGCGGGGAAATCCCTTTGGAACTTCCCGGATATATGGTCATTGACAGCGACGGCAAGCCTGCCGCCATCTGCTACTTTATACCGCATTGATGAAGCGGGATGTGGATTATCGTTCGGCCCTGTCCTTTCGAGGACGGGGCTTTTTCTTTTCCTTTGCCGAAAATTGTATTGCTATGCTTTCAGATGAATTCCGAAACGACCTGCAGAAGGTCCTGTCCACCCAGTCCTCCGCCCTTCTTGCGAAGCAGAATGCCATCGCGGCCACTTCCCTGCAGAACCGCAGCGGACATCTGGCCGCGTCTTTCCGGAAGAAGCCGTCCGTCACCTGCAGTGGCGTGACGATGTCCTACCCGAAATATATCCGCTTCATCGACATGAAGTACGGCCCGGGCGGGAAGCGGAAGAAGAAGGTTCCCATCTATAACCGGCAGGTGTACGGATACCTGGTCGGCGGTGTGCGCCGCTGGCTGAACAGGGTCATCCCGGCTCTGATGATCCGTGCCATCGACGGGACGATTTCCAGACGGAAAGTGTGAATTTTCTGTCCTTTGCCGGCACCTGCCGTTTGGCTACTTTCGTGAAAAATTCGATATATGGCAGGAATAAAGAATGAGATAGTCAAGTTCATCGCTGACGTGGAGCTGGATCCGCAGCAGGCTGCGCAGTACCAGAAGAGTCTTGAGGACTGCGAGAAGTCCGCCGACGCACTGCGCAAGTCCATCGCGGACACTACCGCGAAGATGGAGGCGATGCGTGATGCCGGGCAGGAGTCCACATCACAGTATGCGGCGCTGAAGAAGTCCCTCGAAGCGGACTCCAAGGCCCTGAAGGAAGCCGGGAAGAATGCCGACAAGTATGCCGAGGCCCTCGGTATCGGGTCGATGTCCCTCTCTCAGCTGCAGAAGCACGCGAAGCAGTGCCGGCAGGCATTGGCCAACACCCACAAGGAGGCGAATCCGAAGGTCTGGGCGAAGTACAATGACGAGCTGAAGAAGACCGAGGATCGTATCCGTGAGGTGAAGTCCGGAGGCGAGAAGACGGGCAAGGCGATGAAGGGGCTCGGCGCACAGATCGCAGGAGGGTTCACGGTCGGATCACTGGCGGTGAAGGCTTTCGACGCTGCGGTCAACCTGGTGAAGAAAGGGTTCGACGCCTTTACCAAGGCCACGCAGGTCTGGGGAGACCGCTGGGCCATCGTCACCGACATGGTGAACGCCGGCTGGCAGCAGTTCATCGCCAATATCGGGCAGGGCTCGAACGTGGTGAAGGGTTCCATCAAGGAAGCGATGCGTGCGGCCAAGGAGGCGGCCCAGCTGCGTGACGAGCTGTTCGAGCGGACCAACTCCTTCAAGATGATGGAATCCGACGCGAGGGTTTACATAAACACTCAGACGGAGATCGCCAACAACTCCAGCAAGTCCGCCAAGGAGAGGATGGATGCACTGGACAATATCATTGCCAAGGAGCAGGAGCTGGCCGAGACGAAGAAGTCTCTTGCTGAGCAGGAGCGGACGGCCGCCATCGAAATGCTCCGCTCGCGCACGTCGATGACTGACGAGGAACTCAAGTTCGTCATTGACAATTATGAGGGCAACCGTGACCTCATCACACAGGCAGGCGAATACAATGAGCTCCTGGAGAAGAGGTCATCAATTATGGCCAATTTCAAATATGCGAACAACCAGGTGACTGTCGAGGCTAACGCCAAGGCTCTGGAGGAGGTGGACAAGCAACTCAAGGGCTGGGATGAGACCATCGTCGAGGCTGCCCGTCTGACCCGCCAGTACAATCTTGCCAATGATGATCTCGTGAATTCGTATGTCAATGCGACGCTTGCCTTCAAGCAGGCTGACGAGGAACTGACCGCAGCTTCGGCGGCACAGGCAAGGAAGCGGGGAACTTTACAGAACCAGATTGACGCTGATGAGGCGGCCAAGAGGAACAAGTCATACCAGGACCGCATCAATGCCGCGCAGTCCGCCTATGACAAGGAGATGCTTCTTCTGAAGCAGCAGCTTGCCGCCAGGCAGATGACCGAGACTGAGTACAATGTCCGGAGCCAGGCTGCTGAAATCAGTATGCTCAACGCCAAGATTGCCATAAACCAGTCTTATGGCAAGGATGTCACCGACCTGCAGATGAAGATTGCCGATAAGCAGCTGGCTTCCCAGAAGGCCATCAGGCAGGCGCTTGAGAAGAACTCCTCCGAGTTCACCCAGATGCTGAAGAAGATGAATGCCGATGCGGAGGCGGAGGCTGACAAGCTCGTCGAGTCGTTGACCGCCGAGACGGCAGCCGAGATGGAGGCTCTTCTGGATTCTCTTCCGGAGGATGTCGATATCGTGAAGAAGATCAGCCGGCTTGTCGATAAGGAGAACGACACCGAGCCGGTCAGCAGGAAGGGGAAGCGGGCCAAGGCGGAGGATACGCACAAGTCGGAACTGGCGGATTTGGAAGACCTGCACGAACTCCAGCTCATTTCAGAGGAGGAGTATCTTGCGAGAAAGAAGCAGCTCAATGAGGACTATGCCAAGGCTGTGGCCGGGATAAATCTTCAGACCTGGCAGGGTTCCCTGGATACGGCCAACCAGTTCCTGGATGCCGCAGGGAATATGGTCAATTCCCTGCGTGATGCCGAACTGAACAAGCTTGAGGCCCAGATGCAGGCGGAGTTGACGGCCGCCGGTGACAATGCCGAGGAGAAGGAACGCATCGAGGCGGAATATGAGCAGAAGAAGCTCGACACCCAGAAGAAATATGCTGATGTGGACATGGCCATCAATATCGCCAAGACTATTGCTGCAGGGGCTCTCGCGGCCATCCAGTCCTTTGCCCAGCTCGGCCCTATCGCCGGCGCCGTCATGGCGGGCGTCATAGCGGCCACGACAGCCGCTGAGGTGGCAAGCATAGTCCAGCAGCGCAATGCCATCAAGAACCAGACTGTAGGTGCCTCGGGGAATTCTTCCTCGTCTTCCGGTGTGGTCCAGACGCGTGAGGTCACGGGATACGCCGACGGAGGCTATACCGGACGCGGTGGACGGTATGAGCCTGCCGGGATTGTCCATCGAGGCGAGTATGTCGTCGCCCAGCCGGAACTTAGGGATCCGTCGGTGGCAAGGGAAATCGCGCGCATCGAGAGGAAGCGTCTGTCGAGGCTCAGGGGCAAGTCCCCGTCCGTTCCGGGATTCGCCGAGGGCGGCTATACGTCAGGCGGCACGACATTGCCTGCCAATGCCTTTGAAGTCCTGCATGACATCTATTCCCTCCTGCGTGGCTACTTCGCCCAGACGCCTGTGGCCTATGTCGTCCTCTCGCAGCTCCAGGCCCAGGAGGACTATCAGAAGAGGGTCAAATCCAAAATCTCATTGTAATGGTAAGAATATATACAGAGGCTGGGGAGTTCAGCCTTCCGGGGGATTTCTCGATTGAGATTGAAATCAACAATCCGATGCTGTCGTCTGACGGCAGCGCCTCCATTCCTTTCACGGTTCCGGCCACTCCCGGGAACCTCGTGGCCGCCGGGCGTCCTGACCTGCTTTCGAGGATGTATTCTTTCCGGAACGGGGTCGAGTGCATCGTCCAGTATGGGGCATTCCAGATTCAGGGCAATCTGATGATTTCGTCCTGTACTGCAGATGAAATCGGCGGTGTCATTTCATTCTGCCAGAGCAAGGCATACTCTTCCGACAAGGACAGGAGTCTGAAGAACATATTGGCCGAGATGACGTATAATTTCGGGCAGACGAATCTGGAGACCTGTGTCGGCCTCATCAATGATTCCATGGCCACCAAAGAGACGCAGCAGTGGTTTGACAGGCACGAGCTGGTGGCGCTGCCTGTGCGCTGCAAGATTGCCGAGGGCATCGACATAGTGCTGAACGAGCTGGAAGACACCTCTGATGAATATGGCGAGTCTTTCGGCTCATTGGTCTACAAGGCCAGAAGCTACAAGTCGGGGGATTTGACCTTGAACGTGCCGGACGGCTATGGGGTGGCGGTGTTCCCGTATCTCTGTTATATCGTCCGTGCCATACTGTCCGCGCTTGGCTATAAGGTGACGCACAATGATTTCGATTCGAAGCCTTACGAGGACCTGGTCCTGCTCCATCCGTGCGCGGACCTCATCTGCCATGGGGGCAATGTCTATCTGCGCGACTTCGTGCCTGACATTACTTTCGGGGAATTCCTGACGTGGCTTGAGGATAAATTCGGGGCTTATGTCAATGTCGATGGCGATACTGCAGGCGTGTATATAATGGATGAGGTGCTCGATGAGGGCCCGGCGGTGGACGTCACAGGCTATATCCAGGAGGACGAGGCGTTCGAGATTCCGGACGCCGCTGCAGTAAGGCTCTCTGCCGACACATCCATTGACGGGGCTGCTCCGGTGGCTGCCACTTATACGGAGCTGATGAACAAGTTCAGGAAGTACACCAAGGTGAACACGGATACGGGTATCGGCAAGACTGACGGTCTGTACTATGCCGAGGTCACGGGGGATTTCTGGCAGGTGACGAACGGTACCCGTGCCAGGCTGGGCACTGATGCCTTTACCGTCTCAGGACGTTATTATTCGGAGTCGGAGAAGGAGAAGAAGCCTTCTGATAAGGCACTGAGGCACGACTATCACTATCATTACAAGCCTTCTCCTGTCATCCCGTTCATCGGCGATGCCGTGCACTATCATACGGCCATCAAGGGGCAGGAAGAGAAGCAGGAACATCCGTTGATGGTGTGCTGGGCTTATTTTAACAAATACTGGATGGGTACGGCCACCGGCTGGACCGGGCTTGCCGACAGGTATCCGAGTCTTTCCCCGCACGGGCTTTTCGCCAAGTTCTGGCGGAAATACAACACGCTTCTGCTTAACGGTGCTCCGGAGGTGTCGGTGACGCTGAATCTTCCAGTCAAGGTCCTGCAGGACTTGAATGTCTGCCGTCCTGTTCTTTACAGGGGTGTCCGTGCGCTCGTCAAGTCGCTCAAATATAGTATTTCAGATCACGGCATCGCTTTCGGGGAAGCAAAGCTCTGGATCCTTCCGGAGATTGAGAACCCGACCGACTGCCAGCCAATAACAATGTAATATGATAGAGACAAGTTATCCAGGTATAAGCTGGCTTCCGAAGTTGACGCCGCTTGAGATTAACACTGAGCCGGAGAACCGTCCGGAGGTGAGCATATATGAACTGCTCCGGCAGCAGAGCCTTTTCGTCGGGAAATTGTGGCCGGATTTTTCCGGGACGCTGCTCATTGACCTCAAACCGCTGATCAAGGATCTGTTCGTGCCGTCGGTTCCGTCAGAGGTGCCGGCCAATCAGACGAATTATGTTTCCCTGAAGATGAGGTCCGACGACGATGCCGCCGACAAGTATGTCTATGCGGACGTGAACCTGTTTTCGGAGGATTCGCTGTCAAGGATGAGCGACGCGGACGAGTTGACGGTTCCTGAGGATTACATTCTTCCAATCGCTTATCCGGATGATGATGCCATCATGTCTGCGTTCATCGAGACCAGGTCCGGCAAGATAGACATCAAGGACAGCATTGTTTTCGGTTCCGGCGACTGTACTGGCCAGTATGCCATGCTGAAGCCGATATCTGCATTGCATTTGGCGGGGGATGACACTTTCAGGGTACGGATATCGACGGACAATGCTCCTGACCTCCGCTCCCCTGTATATCACATCACATCCCGTCCGATGGAGCAGTATCTGTTCTATAACCGCCTCGGGGGCTGGGATAACATAGCTATGGGCGGCCGCAGGACAGTCACGCCGGAGATGGATTTCAGCAATCATCTGGAGAACGGGTTGCGCAAGCAGACGCAGTGCAAGGTCACGCGCAAGTATATGCAGAACTCCGGCTGGATGACATTGGCTTCGGCCGAGGCTCTGGTCAGTCTCCTGTCCTCTCCGGCAGTGTATCATCTTGTCGGCGGGGTCTGGCGCCAGATTGTCGTCGTGTCCACGGAGATAGTCATTGAGGATGATGCCTCCCAGCATAGCCTTTCATTTACTTACAGTTATTCAGAAGAAGATTGATATGGAAAAGATTACACGCTTTGGGATCTTGATGGACAGTGACATCAAGATTGAGGTGATACTGAGCAATCTCCCGGTCGGAAAGACTATGGCCGACATTGATTTCAGTGTCGTTTTCTCTACGGCCAACGGGAGTCTCCCGCTGGCGAAGAAGGACCTTTACACTATTGTTGACGGGGATGATACCAGGTATGTCGCCTGTTTCAACTCGTCGAAGGTCGGCAAGGGCGACGTCATCATGACCGTCACGGCCAACATCCCGGATGAAGGCTTCGAAGGGGGGTTCCGGAAGGATGTCGTGAAGGCTGACACAAAGGTTACCGTGCTATGAGGGCGTCGGCTGTCATACCATATAGGCAGGTCGCTGTCTCCATCACCGTACTTACGACGGGGGCGGAGGCCCGTCTGCTGAGCCGCCAGCCGCAGCTGGGGACATCGGCGCATCGTCAGATAATGGCAATCGCGTCTGTATTGCTTGGCTTGTGTCTGGTTCTGGCGTGTCCGGAGCAGACTGCCGTGTGCGCCAGATACATCGAGGAGATCAGCCTTGACGGCGGGGTCCTCACTTCCAATTTCATAACAAACGACGGCCTGTTCCTGCTGACGGCTGACGGCCGTATATTTTTCGTCAGACAATGAAAGAGCCATATAGGAGTCAATTTACAGGGTCTGAGATAGACCAGATCCTGTCCGAAGCCGTACCGCACGTCAATGTCAACCCTGCCGGTTACAAGAAGCTTGTTTCTTCCGGGAAGGTGCTTCCTGACGTGTGGTATTGTGTCTATTCGGACGCGCAGTTCCTCGAACTTGAGGCGATATACATCGGTGAGAATCTTCTTATCAATGTCAAGGATCGTTATGAGGGGCTGATGAAGGAGGAGCAGCTTACCGAGGAGGAGTATCTGAAGTTGCGGGCCGACCGCAAGATAGTTCCGGGGACGTGGTATTCCATCTATAGTGACTATGCTCACAAGAACCTCACGGCCGTATATAATGGCAACAAACTCATTCTGAAGGGCAATGATAAAGGGTCTTCAGGCTTCCCGTACACATTCCCCATTACTTTTTAACAATTATAAATTATGGCAACAGATTTATCATCAATCACCGAGAAATTCGAGAATGGCGGCACCGATGAGAGTGGGGTGTTGACCGCCGATGAGTTCAACCTTCTGCTGAAGGCCATCAAGGAGAACCAGGGTGGCATCAAGAAGATCATCAGGAACAATGTCGAATATGTTCCTGACGCCAACGGTACTGTCAAGATGACTATCCTTTCGGACAGCGACCTGCCGTCTGTCCGTCTTCAGACTACTGACAGCCGCACGGCCATCATATCCACCGACGGCACTGTCAAATTACATTTGAGGTACACTTCCGTATATACCAAGAACGGAATATCGGAGGACTCCGGCCACGACGGTCTTCTGGTAATACAGCGGAAGACGGCTTCCGACAGCGACTGGCTCAATGTGGCTTCAATCTCCATGACACCGTCTCCTTTCGAGGACGAGGGCGCATACCAGGAGATTGATGTCAGCGATTACCTGCTTGACGGGGACCAGCAGCTCAGGATGGTGGTGACGGATGTCGAGATGAACGTGTCGTCATCGTATCTGACGTTTGCGTCGGTGGTCAAGACCCGCCTGGCGCTTGATTTCATATCCAACTGGCAGAATGCTGTCGATGGCGGGGCTGGGGCTTCGACCATCCTTTCATACGTCCTGTATGGCGCCGTGGAGAAGGACCTGCATCTGAAGATATCCGGAAAGACATCTTCAGGGGCTGACGCGACGCGTGAGATTGTTCTTAGCAACTCCTCCATTGCGGGCTATACAGGTACGTCCAATCCGTTCCATTACACGCTTGAGGATTCTGCCGGCGAGCCGTGCAAGGTGCTTTCGGTCCATGGCGTCCATAGTATCGAGGCCTGGCTGGAAGCTGTGGCGGATTCTTCCATACAGTCAGAGCACGTCACGTCGCAGATATTCGTCAATGCGGACCCGGATGACGGGAAGAGTTACCTGCTCCTGCAGAAGGTGGCCAAGACGGTGACGAACTATGTCACAACCGATATCCTGGAGTATGGAGTCTTTACTCCGGACGGGGCTTCAATCCCGCTGGATTTCTCCGTCGGCAATTATTCCGGCGACACAGCATATTTGAGGTATTCTACCGTGGCCACACCAGGCGTCCAGTACAAGCTGCACAACACTGTTGAAATCGAGGGGGATTCTTCAGACAGCATCACCGCATATTTGCGCGTTGATTCTGACGGCCGTGACATGCTGACCCCATCCATCGGTTCCGAGCTGTACGCGATTCAGGTGGACAACAAGGAGAATTTCGCACCTACGTCAGGCGCGGACTTCTTCATGAACCCGAAGGTGAGAAACAATTCCGAGGACAACCCTGCCACGATTCAGAACTCCGCCCAGGGCAATGCTGCCGTAGGTGCGGCATTCAACGGATTCGGCTTCGTGAATGACGGATGGTTGACGGATTCTGACGGGCAGCGCTGCCTCAGGATTCTTGCCGGCCAGAGCCTGGATATCTCTTACGAGGCGTTCCAGGCGTATATCGATGCGGGAAAGAAATATAACAACCAGAAGGCATCTGTCACTATCGAGCTGGACTTCACGGTCAGGAACGTGACCAATGAGGAGGACCCTATACTGAAGATCTGTTCATATCTTGCTGCTGACGGCCTTCCGCTCGGTCTGGAGCTTCGGCCGTTGGAGGGAGTGTTTATGACGCGCTCCCAGAGGACTGAAGGGCAGCAGAATTTTGCTTGGTCGGAGGGCAAGAGGACCCATCTGGCCATAAACTGTTATTATAACCTCGGTGCAGCAGGAACCAACGAGACGCAGGTGTCTTATGTCAGGATTTTCGTCAATGGAGGCATCGAGAGGGAATTCCTTTTCGACCATAACCGTTCGAATGAGTTCTGGCAGAATGATGAGGCGGGCAATCCGTCCTCACTCGGTATCCGGATAGGGCAGGATGGGGCAGACATTGACATCTACGGCATCCGTGTGTATCAGAAGTCGCTTTCATCCCAGGACATCCAGCAGAACCGTGTCAGCGTATTGCCTACGGCAGCCGAAAAGCTGGTATTCAAGAGGGAGAACGATATCCTCCAGGATGGTGCCATCTCATACGCCAAGGCAGCGGCCAAGTATAATGTGGCCGTATGGTATGGTTACAATGTCTCCGGTCACAATGCCGACACGAAAGCGGACAAGAAGGGCAGCCTGTATGTCCAGATGCGTGATGATTCCGGGGCCATCGACAAGGCCCATTCCGGCAATCTTACCGGCTTGAACCAGAAAGGTCAGGGTACCACGGCAAAGCAATACTATGAATGGAACCCTCAATTCCAATGGAAGAGCGCCGAGGGCTCTTTCGTGGATCTCAACGGGGTGGACCACGGGCAGAAATACCAGCTTATGGACGGAGTGCCATGGGCGAAGAAGCTTGTCGGAAAAATCAATTACGCCTCTTCTATGCAGAGCCACAAGCAGGGTGCTTGTGAGCTTTACAATGACCTCTTTAGACGCATTGTTACAGATTGGTCCGTCAATAAGGAGGAGGGGTTTGAGAACACAAGGGTGACCGTCATCGAGAAACCTTTGTTGTACTTCGTGCAGACTCCGGATGATACGCAGCCGGTATTCCAGGGGCTGATGACTTTCGGCCCGGGCAAGGCGGACAAACCTACTTGGGGCTATGACAAGAAGGTGTTTCCGGACATGTGCATGATGGAGGGTTCTGACAACAACTTCCCGCTCACTGATTGCCGTGTACCGTGGGATGAATCCGTAAAGTACAATGCTGATGAGGAATACTTCGAATATAATGGAGAAGGCAACATTGACTTCGATATGGGCCGCACGCACGAGGTGGATGACGGCGCCGGCGGCACTTCCGATGTTCCGGATGATGATATCGTGGAGTTCTACCGCAAGGCCTGGAACTGGAACTACAGATGGAACTGTCTCATCAATTTCTATGATGGCACCATCGAGGATCTGAAGGCGGACAAGTCTGCCAACACGAAGATGGCTTACTGGGTGACCAAGAGCTCTGACGGTGCCAGACAGTTCGACCTCTTCAGAATTGACTACAAGGGGAAGGACGAGTCGAACAATGATATCCTCGAATGGGTTCCTGCTTCTTTGGAGAAGAAAGACGGCCAGTGGCAGACATTGAACCTGATGGAGGATACTCCGGTGGCCAATACGGCCATCTGGTCGGAGATGAACGATGAATTCATCGCGGCAAGGGCTGCCAGGTGGAAGGCGGGCGTCGCGGACTACTGGTCAGTGAAGTCGATTCAGTTCTATCAGATGTTCATCAAGCTTATTGCCGGCACGGATAACCGCTCGAAGAATACGTACTATGTCCTGGATCCGAAGACGCACAAGCTGCATCTTCATTCCGATGACCTGGACACCATCTTCAAGACAAACAATACCGGCTGGCAGCTTAAACCTTATTGGCTTGAAGAAAGGGATGCGGACGCTGCGGGGAATACATACTGGGAGGGTCAGTACAATGTCTTCTACGATCTCGTCGAGAAGGCGTATGCTGATGCCTTGCCGCAGATGATGAAGACTGTCCTGACGACAATGGCCGGGCTCGTGGGTTCCGGCCAGAAGGACAAGTACGGCAATCTCATTCCGCAGACCCCGGAAGGATGTATTCAGAAATACTTTTTCTGGATCCAGGAGTATTTTCCGGCCACGGCATACAATGAGACCGCCCGCATCCGTTATGAGGCGGCGCAGCTCGCCGTGGCCAAGGGTGATTTTGTTTCGCCTTCCGGAATCAATCCTATCACGCAGAGCCTCGGTGCGCAGTTGGAGAGTGAGCGGCAGTATATCAAGCGCAGGATGATTTATCTGTCATCGTTCGCCGCCTATGGGGAATTCGATGCCGGCACGACGACCGGAGCATTGTCCATTCGAGGGATGAAGACTGTCGAGGGGGCTGACGCGCCGATGGTTCTGACGATCAAGACGCATCAGTGGCTGTATCCGACGGGTGCAACCGGCCAGTCGCTGGTGAATCCTCACGTCCGTCTGGCACCAGGAGGTCGTCTTGTCGATAAGAATGGCCAGCCGTATGGGGATGAGGGATATGCCTTCAATATCGGAACTATCGTTGGCGACACGTCCTGCAAACTTTCAGGAATTAACTATATGAGCAGTATCGGCAATGTGTCTGCGTTGTCTGTAAACCCGGCGTATGCGTTCACTGTCTCCGGCGAACGTTTGACGGAATTCATTGCGGAGCCTGCGGACGGTGTGACTGCCCAGTTCCGTCCGTCTAACCTTCAGGTGACAGCTCCGAATTTGAGGTCCTTATCTATAAAGGGGTGCTCCCTGATTTCCGGAGAGCTCTCATTGTCTGGACAGACCAGGCTTCAGACTGTCGATGTGAGGGATTCGGGCGTCGTCAGCGTTGTCCTCCCGGAATCTGAAACAGTGAAGACTGTTCATTTGAATTCCAGGTTGAACGAACTCCGTTTGTCGAATGTCAGGAACTTGTCCACTTTGACAATGCAGGGGTATTCTTTCCTCAGCCAAATCCAATTCCTGAAGAATCACGGCACATTTGACTCTCTTGCCTTCCTGAATGGTTGCTTTGCTGCAGGTGCTCCGGTGACAATTCTCCAGGCTGAGGGCATAAGCTGGCCGAATATGCAGCCGTCAGTGATGGAATGGATTACCAACATCACCAACTGCCGCCTGTCCGGTGAGATATCGGTGGTCGGTAATACTTCTGCCGTGACATTCGAGATGAAGCGTATGATGCTGAGGAAGTGGGGAAATGTCGATACCGGGGCTGACGGGCTCCTTATCACATATCCGCTTCGCGAGATTGTCAATTCATTGATTTCGGGCCCAGACACATTGGCTGAGGCCGGCTCGTATGACTACAAGATCACTCCGGCCACTCAGGGAGGAATTTCCACGGCATTGGGTAACAATTTCAAGAGCATCTCGTGGAATCTCAGCCAGAACTCGTATGCGTTTATCGATGGGGATGGCGTTGTCAAGGCTGTTTCTGTTGGTGCTGAGCTTGAGGATGGCTCCGGCCCTGAAGCGACATTGACCTGTACTATCGCCCTGCTTGACGGGAAGGTCGTCACGGCCACCAAGATTTTGAGGCTGTACGACCGTTCCGCGAGAGTGGGTGATTATGTCTTCTATGACGGAACCTATTCGGACAAGTTCGACGGCACGAAGTCATGTATCGGCACCTGCTTCTACATTGATCCGGAGGATCCGACACATCGCTTGGCGGTTGGGTTGGAGAACTTTCCGGCCGTTCCGTGGGGATTGTTCTCACACAAGGACTATCCGGATGTCTCTATTGACGGGATTGAACTGGAAAGCGGATACGATGCCTATGATACGCCGATGAAGAATATCTACACATCTGGCCTCGTAGCAAACGAGGAAGGTGGGGAGGACGGTTATCTGTCGGATGCGACGTACAGGGATGAGTCCGAATTGGGAGACAAGGACGGATTCCGTAAAATGGCCGCTGATACAGCTTGCTCTCTCATCGGGTGGATTGAGCTTACCAAAGACCTGCTCGGCCATAAGAAGGGGGAAAAGATGCCTTGGGGTATGTATCAAACGCTTGAGGTGATCAATCATCGCGACAGGGTGCTGCTTGAAACTGGCCATGAAGTTCCGGCGGCTACTCAGGACAAGACGGAACTTCAGGTCCTCGATTCTTTGCTTGATGCGATTGTTGTAGAGGGCGGCGCGCCGAAGTACAAACAGTTCTATTATCCTATGGTGTCGCGTGTATATGCTTGGCAGCCGACGCTTTTGCGGCCGAACGAGGTGCTTGCGGACAAGTTCAAATCCCATAACTGGTTTTTGCCTTCAGAAGGCGAACTTGCACGTATTGCCTGGTACTATATGAATGGTGTTGCAGGCGGAGAGCATGGCATATTCAAGAATGCTATTGCTGACGGTATTATGAAGGATTTTGGAGCCAGCTGGTTTGGTTCTTCGTCGGAGTATGGTTCAAATTACGAGTGGATCGTCTACTTTGGCCCCGGCAATTGCGGCAACACGATCAAGTATAATTCTTATGTCAGTAGGGCGGTCGTGGCATTTTAATTTTTTTTATTTTTTTTGTTACAGGGCTTTTGCCCTGTAACGGAAAAGACTTACCTTTGGCGAAGCCAATTTTTTTGTGGAAATATTATGAAGGCAAGGCAATCTTCAATATACCGGAGGCTCGAAGAGCTTCGCCTTTGGGCGTCGGCCCTTGTGGACCGGCTTCCAAAGAGTTTGTCTTTCCAAGTCGAGGGTAAGGCCATATTGGATGACATTAACAATGCTCTCCTCGTGACCTCTTTCGCCCTCAAGTCACCAAAATTAAGCCAGGAGTTACTTCAGCACATCAGCACCCTTGAGGTGTACCTTGCAGACCTTGATAGCCACATCACGGGGCTTCGTGAGCGGGCTAAAATGCTGAAGGAAGTGAATATGAAGTCTCCTTTCCTCACGAAAGACCAATATGCGACATTTCTGAAGGATATGACGCTTATTGGGATTGAAGTCAACAAATGGCGCAAGGCTAACGATGGGAGCAAATCCCCGGGCGGTCAGCAAGCGCCAGTTGGGGCTGGAACTGTTCCTGATTGATTGCGATTATGATGGAACGGGACTTGTTGTTGAATGGGCGCGGTACTGGGCCTTTGGGCTTAGTTATTTCACCAATCCGCGCAAAGGCGTCCAGCTGGTTTGGTTCTTCGTCGGAGTATAATTCAAATAACGAGTGGATCGTCAACTTTGGCCCCGGCAATTGCAACAACACAAACAAGAATAATTCTAATGTCAGTAGGGCGGTCGTGGCATTGGATGAACAAGTCCTTGTTGGGTGGATAACGGCTTTTGAGGATTGCTGTCTTCATAAAAAGTCAAGTGTGGACTGTACGATGTACAGGCTCAACTCCACATTTGATTTGGTCATTCTTGCGGCACAGGTTGAAATACTTCGTGATTATAGTCCTGGAACCAGCATCTGTTTCTATGTCGCATATCCTAAGGTTAGGGAGATATTTGCAGCCGCTTTCCGCGACAGGATTGTGCAGCACTGGATATGTATCAGGCTGGATCCGCTCTTCGAAGAAAGGCATCATGGGCTTGGCGATGTGACGTATAATTGCAGGGTAGGCTTTGGTACGATGGCCGCTGCGGAAAGAGCTGCAAGGGATACGGCTGCAATGACGAGCAACTATACCGAAGACGGCTTTGTCTCCACCATTGATATATGGTCTTTCTTCATGACTATCGACAAGAATGTCACGTGGAGTCTCCTGGAGGCTTTTATAAATGCCAATAAGGAGAAGATTATAGAGGCGCATCCGGAGACGAATATGCAAGTACTCGTCTGGCTTGTCAATATGGTGGTGATGCACTGCCCGCAGGATGATTGCAAGTTTCGTGGGGACCAGAATCTCAGGAGCAAGCTTGAACCGTGGAAGAGTCTTTTGAATACGCTGAAACATATTGGACTGGCCATCGGGAATATCACGTCGCAGAACTTTGCCAATTTCATACTGTCCTTCATCGATGAGTGGGCAGTATCTTTCTGCAATCCTCGCGGAATGGTGTATGTCAGATTTGTCGATGATATGTTCGTGGCCGCCAAGACGAAGGAGGATATATTGGAATTCAGGCGGGAATTGATTTGGAAATTGAAAACGCAACTCCATCAGAAAGTTCATCCGCGGAAGTTCTATATCCAACCGGCACGGCACGGCGTCAAGTTTGTCGGGCGTGTTATTATGCCGGGAAGGACATACACGGGAAATCGGACAGTAGGCAACTTCTACAATGCGATTGATAAACTTGACGCACATTGCGGCAAGATGCTGAAGAAGGGCACGTCTGCCGATTCCCTCATTGAACTTGAGCACTTGTCTTCATCGGTCAATTCCCTTTATGGCTTCCTCGTGCATTCGGCATCATTCAAGATCCGGCTCCGTGGAATCAGTAAGCTGCGTCATTTTTGGAAATTCGGGTATATTGCCAATGCGCATGTGGCCAAGATCAAGAATCAATATAAGTTACAGAATTATTTAATACAGAAACGAGATGAAGAAAACAGCGAATATGCGGCCGGAGGCTTTGGAGGTCGCCTACAACTCATTCCGTCAGAAAAGCCATATAATCAATTTCGACGTCGTAGAACGAGAAGACGGAACGTTCGAATACGAGTCAGCCACCATCGGACCAGGGCAATTCGACCGCGATCACATCATATCGGCGATTGTGAGATGCCGATATGATGTGAACAGAATGGAAGCGATTCAGAATAACTATCTTCTCCTTCTTCTCTCCGGCCAGAAAAATGGGGCAATTGAAGAGGAGTTCCGCCAGATGAGCTCCTGGAGGGATATGGCCAAGTCGATAGCTGACAGAATCCTGGAATAGGGATTTTTTGTCCTTTCTTTTGAGTCTCTATGTGACTACTTTCGCGGTCAGTTACATAGAGCTTTTTTTGTTATGAAAATAGAAAAAACCACGAAATTGACGATTCAAGTGATATTGTCAGTCATCTTGGTCCTGTCAGGGATTGTTTTGCTCTTTATGGGCTTTGCCGTTGCGCCACAGGGCCAAATCCACGACTCTGTACTCATCGGTTCAGGTGAGACATTTACCTTTGCCGGCGCCCTGCTTGGCATCGAGTATGCCGCAAAGACAGCAGTTTTGAAAATCAAGCAGGAATTGAAGGATGGAAGCGGGCAGTAAACTCCTGATAGGAATCGTCTGTGTCTCTTTCATTGTCGGGTTGGCAGTCGGCTCCTGGTCGACTGCCAGGTATATTCGCGGCAATTCTACTGAGATGGCGGATACTTCGTATGTCTCAAAGACAATTGATTTGCCTGTCCAGGACGCAAGCGTTGAAGAACACCACACTGAGTCTCACGTATCCATCCCGGCAGTGTCTATAGTAGGTGCTGAAGATACTTCGGCGATTCTGGTACATAAGGATTCTGTCATATATCGTGGTGTCGAACAAGTGTCAGGGATATCGTATGTCGCTACGGTTACAGGATCTCGGCCGCAGCTGGAGGGGCTAAGGCTTACCGTGCCGGAAAGACAGATCACAAAGACGATTGTCAAGCCTCTGTCCGGCTGGGCTTATGGAGTCTTTGGGGACGGGCTCTATGCCGGACGCCTCGATCTGAAGGCCGGGGTTTATGCCGCATATACATCAGGACCATTCAGCTTCCATATTGATGCCGGCGCTTATTGGTCAGGTATCGGCCCGTCACGATCCGTCAGCCCTTATATAGGCTGCGGTGTTAGAATTGAACTGTTCAGAAAGAAATAATTGCTTCCGGGGCATGAAAAAGCCCCATCCAAAATCTGTATAAGATCTCACCCAAATACAAATAGCGATAGACGCAAGGACGGGGCTGTGCCTCTTTCTGTGTCATATCGCTATTGTTTTATATTCAGGTGAGATGACACAAAGATAATAATTATATCAACATCAAAACCAAAAAGCAATGAACAAGTATTATCAACTGCTTGACAAGGTTCTTCTGACAGGGAAGCAGCAGGAGAACAAGAAGGGGCGGATTCACTATCTGCTGAACCAGCAACTCAGTCTTACCCCGGCTGACCTGTTGGACATTTTTGAAGGCCATTCCATCGCCAGAAAGAAACTCCGTAAAGAACTTGAGCTGTTTACTTCCGGAGAGCGCCTGACGGAGAGATATCGGGAAGCCGGCATTAGTTGGTGGGATTACTGTGGTCCGATTCTCGTGAATTCATACCCGACCTATCTGGAAAAACTTCCTGGTCTTATAGCCAAAATCAATAAGGAGAAACGGAATTCCAAGAACTATGTCCTGTTCCTCGGTTCTACCGATGCAGAGAGTAATCAAGCCCCTTGTTTGAGCCTTGTGCAATTCCAGATTGATGATGGGCGGCTTGTCATTTCCGCATATCAGAGGAGTTCTGACGCCAATCTCGGTTTGCCGGCCGATATTTATCATCTTTACCTGATGTCCAGACAGATAGATCTTCCTCTGGAATCCATAACTCTTAATCTTGGCAACGTCCATATATATGACAATAATGTCGAACGCACGCGCCTGTTGCTCGATGGGGATGAGGACGTGAGATTTGACCTTAATGTCTGACAGTTCTGAAGGGTTATGTGCTTCAGAACTGTCTGAACTGCTTCAGAACTGAGGATTCCTTTGCATATCAGGCAATTGCGCGCTTCAGTTCTGAAGTACTCTTAAATAGCGTCATTTCCATGAGGGAGTATGTTTACTTTCTTTAGTTCTGTGTTAGCCTCAGGAAGATCCCCTACATATATAGCCGTCATAGCTACACTGGAGTGGTCAGCCTGCTTCTGCACTAAGTTGATAGGTATCTTCTCCGTTAGCATTTTTGTTACCCCGGAATCCTTCAAGCTATAGAATTGGAGATCCTGGTTGAATCCACAGGCTGGGCGTACATGCGTATCCCAGTATTTTGCTATTTTTCTGCTGCATACTTGTGTCTTTCCAGGGCTGAACTCGTAAGGGCTACCGCCCCCGCTTTCGCTGAAGAGGTATAACCCGCCATTGGATAGTTCAAGATTCCGAAGAATCGGCACAATCACGTCCGGGATAGTTCTGAAACTGTCATTGTCGTTCTTAGCTATTTCGCTGCGTATGTGTACGACCTGCTTGATGAGGTCGATGTCATTGCATTTCAGTGATACGATTTCTTTTGGCCGTAGAAAACAGCAGTAGCATAGTAATGACATGCACAGGTAGTTAGGGTTGTTCTTGCCGAGATATTCGAAAAGCATATTCAGCTCATGGTCAGTGAATATGCGACGCTTTTTCTTGGTGAGTTTTTTCGGCTTCCTTTTGATTCTGTCGAAAGGGTTGTCTGATATAAAGTCGTGTTCAATCATCCAATTGAATAGCAGCCTGAAGAACATGAGGTAATTGTTGTATGTCCTTGGGCTGATCTCCTTTCTTGAATCGACGTCATCCATCAGTTCCATCGCTACCTCATAGGTGATGGCGCAGACATAGGCGTCTTCGGATATATCTTTGTCCTTGAGCCACGTCTTGAACATCGAGATGTACGACCGATATGAACGCATAGAATTCTCTTCAGCTTCTTTCGCCTTGACTTTTAGGAAGAGGTCGAGCGCTTCAAACAACTTTGTCGTAGCCCTTGGCGCGATTGACGTGACGGCAGGGTTCCAGCCGAGTGCCAATCTTTCATTGATGGTGTTGATGAAAGCTTTAGCTGAAGCTCGACGTTTCGTTAATTGTTTGATTCGATTGAATTTTTTCCGGCATCTGACCATTTTGTTGGTTACCGGATCTTTGATGTACCATACTACGACCCATTCCTTGCTTTCAGAAAGTCGTGCCGGTACGTAATCGACAAAGGGTGTTGGTTTTAAGAATGACATTTTTTTTTCTTTGCACAACGCGTCAAGCGTGTCGTACAAAGAAGAAAATTGCTGCCCCGTTTTTGCCCCGTTTTTTAATGGAAAACTCTCTAACTCGTTAGAAATCAACAAGTTAGAGAGTTTACGCGGAGAGAGAGGGATTCGAACCCCCGGAGCCTCGCAGCTCAACAGTTTTCAAGACTGCCGTAATCGACCACTCTACCACCTCTCCAAACTTATTCCCTCGATTGAGGGAGTGCAAAGGTAAATAAAATTTTCCGTTCAGCAAAATATGCGGAAACAATTTTGCAAATTTTGCAAAAAATCTCAAACCAAGGCATGATCCACTGCTTACTTAACCATCAAAGGGATGCATCTTTGACCGGGCTCGGCGACAAGTGGAGTTATTTGTTTTTCTTTTCCTCCACACGGGTGAAGAAACGGTTCTGGAAAAGAATCAGATAGAAAGCGCCAACCGTGACGCAGCTGTCGGCGAAATTGAAGACAGGAGCGAAGAACAGAAGGCGGTCTCCTCCCACAAATGGTACCCAAGACGGCCAGATTGTGTCAATGAGCGGGAAGTAGAACATGTCCACCACGCGGCCGAACATCAGCGGGGCATAGTCAAAGATCACTCCGTAGAAAAGGCTGTCGATGATGTTGCCGAAAGCGCCGGCGGTGATCAACGTCAGGCCGACAAGGACTCCGGTCGGAACCACGGGCTTGCCATCCGGCAGAAGTGCCAACTTCCCTTCAGAATCCACCGATTTACGCACAAGCGAAGCTATCCACCAGCAGAGAGCGCCAGAAAGAGCGATCCTGAAGAATGACAGCAGGAACTTGCCGACGGCGCCACCGAACTTCATTCCGAAAGCCATTCCCTCGTTCTCGATGAAGAAAATCTGGAACCAGTTTCCGATGACGCTGAAATGCTCACCTATCTGCATGTTCGTCTTGACCAGGATCTTGATGACCTGGTCAATGACGACAAGTATGACTCCCAGAATCAGGAGTTTCTTACCCTTGGAAACCTTCACTAGTTCTGTCCTTTTTTAGCAAGCATCTCCTTGGCTTCTACAGTAAGCGTGGCATGAGGCACCAAACGCAGCCTCTCCTTCGGAATAAGCTTTCCTGTCTCACGGCATATTCCATAAGTCTTGTTCTCGATGCGCACAAGTGCGGCCTCGAGGTTCTGGATGAACTTGTACTGCCTCTGCGCGAGCTGGCTGGCCTCCTCCTTGGAAAGCTGGTAGGCGCCATCGTCCTCGACCGTCTTGAACGACGGTGTGGTGTCCTCGATGTCGTTGCTGCCGTTGTGCATAATCACCCTTCGCAGGGTGTTATACTCTTTCCGGGCCTTGTCAAGCATATCATTGATGATAGTGCGGAACTCTTCAAGTTCCTCATCACTGTAACGCACCTTCGTCGTCTCGGCGGAAACCGCGTTGTCTTTGATTAACTCTGACATAGTGTAAATTGTATTTAGGTCTAAAACTATCGCGACAGCACCATCTTGACCGAACCCTCGTCCCACTCGACATCAGCCGCTCCTTCCGGAGCATCCTTGCCAAGTGTGACAGAAAGTGCGAGTGTCTGGGCGGCGATATAATCCTTGTAGCCTTCAAGAGCGGCGGCAATGTCGTCATAGGCGGCACCATCGGCGAATATAGCCACACCGATCTTGTCGGTCACCTCGAATCCGCTGTCCTTCCTGAGGTTCTGGATCCTGTTGATAAGCTCGCGGGCCACGCCTTCCCTCTTCAACTCTTCCGAGATCTGAATATCAAGGGCGATGGTCAGCTGACCTTCAGTGGCGACGAGCCAGCCTGGCATGTCCTCGGACGAGATCTCATAGTCGCCAGGCCTAAGCTCAACGACTCCCGAAGGAAGTTCCACTGAATATGCCAACCCGGCAGCCTCAGCATTCTGAATGGCCGAGATTGTCGCCTGATCGAATCCGCCGAAAGCTCCGGCGATCTCTTTCATCTGCTTGCCGTAAACCTTTCCGAGGGTCTTGAAGTTAGGCTTGATCTTCTTGGTGATGATGCCGGTGGTGTCGGAAATAAACTCGGCCTCCTTCACATTCACCTCATTGAGGATGATGGACTTGACCTGTTCAAGCTGCTCCCTGACCTTTGCGGAGATCACAGGGATGATGAGCTTCTGGAGCGGCTGACGGACCTTGATGGAGACCTTGCGGCGAAGCGCGAGCACCATCGATGTGGCCTTCTGAGCCAGATTCATCCTCTCCTCCAGATCTGTGTCGATGACAGCCTCATCGCAAGCCGGCATATTCACATAATGCACTGACTCCGAGCCGTCCGGAACGAGGTCCAGATAGAGACGGTCCATATAGAACGGAGCGATCGGAGCGCCGAGCACAGCGACATCCACCAGCACCTCGTAAAGGGTCTGGTAAGCGGCGAGCTTGTCCTCGTCCATCTTGCCTCCCCAAAAACGCTTCCTGTTCAGACGCACATACCAGTTGCTAAGGTCATCGCACACGAAGTCCTGGATCAGACGCCCTGCGGTTGTGATGTCATAATCCTCATAAGCCGCCACAACCTTCTTCTTCAAGGTATTGAGCAGCGAGATGATCCAACGGTCGATCTCCGGCCTCTTTGAATATTCCACCTTCGCGGCCTTAGGGTCGAAGCCGTCCACATTGGCATAGAGGGCGAAGAATGAATATGTGTTGTAAAGCGTTCCGAAGAATTTCCTGCGGACCTCGTCCACACCGGCCTCGTCAAACTTCAGGTTGTCCCAAGGCTGGGCGTTGGTCAGCATATACCACCTGAGGGCATCGGCGCCGTACTTGTCCAGTTCCTCGAACGGATCCACGGCGTTGCCGAGGCGCTTGCTCATCTTGTTGCCGTTCTTGTCCAGAACCAAACCGTTGGAGATCACGGTCTTGTAGGCAGGAGTCCCGCTGATCATGGTGTGGATGGCATGAAGCGTGTAAAACCAGCCTCTGGTCTGGTCAACGCCCTCGGCGATGAAGTCTGCCGTGCAGCCAAACTTCGGAGAATCCAGTCCACGGAGACCTTCCTGAGCGTAAGGCATTGCGCCGGAGTCGAACCAAACATCGATAAGGTCTGTCTCACGGGTCATCTTCTTTCCGGAAGGACTGACAAGGAATATGTTATCGACATAAGGCCTGTGGAGATCAATCCTGTCGTAGTTCTCCTTGCTCATGTCCTCAGGATCAAAACCATTGTCCTTAAACGGATTGCTCGTCATGAATCCGGCTTCCACAGCCTTGTCGATCTCGGTGTAGAGCTGTGCGATCGTGCCGATGCAGATCTCCTCCTTTCCGTCCTCGGTGCGCCAGATCGGAAGCGGTGTGCCCCAGAAACGGCTGCGGCTGAGGTTCCAGTCCTGGATATTCTCAAGCCACTGGCCGAAACGTCCCGTACCGGTGGACTCCGGCTTCCAGGTGATCGTCTTGTTCAGAGCGACCATCTCGTCCTTGACAGCCGTGGTCTTGATGAACCAGGCGTCGAGAGGATAATAGAGGACAGGTTTGTCGGTTCTCCAGCTGTGAGGATAGCTGTGGGTCTGCTTCTGGATCCTGAACGCCCTGCCGTCCATCTTCATCATCATGCAGAGGTCAATGTCAAGAGTCGGAGCGTCAGCCGGAAGAGAGTCATCGAAAGCGTTCTTCACATAGCGGCCGGAATATTCCTTGTAAGAAGGATCGACGTGTGTGCGGACATATTCAGGATCAAGGTCTTCGATCGGGTAGAAGCGTCCGTCGTGGTCCACCTGGGCCTGCCGTTTGCCGTCCTTGTCAAGAACCATCATTCCCGGCACACCGTAGTTGGCGGCGACTTTCTTGTCATCCGCACCGAAGGTAGGAGCGATGTGAACGACTCCGGTACCGTCCTCGGTCGTGACATAGTCTCCGGAGATTACCCTGAACGGCTCCCCGTCCTCGATCGGCCGGAACCAAGGGATCAGCTGCTTGTAACGGATTCCGACAAGGTCAGCGCCCTTGAACGATCCGTCGAGCACCTTGTAAGGCACAAGTTTGTCGCCCGGCTTGTAGTTCTCAAGCGGGATGTCGGCGGCCTTAGGATTGAACCACGCGCCCACCAAATCCTTGGCCAGCACGTAAATGGCCTCCTTTCCCGTGTATGGGTTGAAAGAAAGGACACGGACATATTCATACTTCGGTCCCACGCAGAGCGCCGTGTTTGAAGGAAGGGTCCACGGGGTTGTCGTCCATGCGAGGAAATATACCGGGAAGGCCTCCGTCCCGAAGAGCGGCTGCGACTTTCCGTCCTTGATGACCTCGAACTGCACCGTGGCCGTCGTGTCGGTCACGTCCTTGTAGCAGCCCGGCTGGTTCAGCTCGTGTGAGCTGAGGCCTGTGCCGTCGGAAGGCGAATATGGCTGGATGGAGTACCCTTTGTAGAGCAGCCCCTTGTCGTAAATCTTCTTCAAAAGGTACCACAAGGTCTCGATGTAGCGGTTGTCATAGGTGATGTACGGATCGTTCATATCGACCCAGTAGCCGACACGCTCGGTCATATTCACCCATTCCGCCGTGTACTTCATCACCTCGCTGCGGCAGGTCTTGTTATATTCCTCAACGGAAATCTTCGTTCCGATGTCGTCCTTGTGTATTCCAAGCTTCTTCTCCACGCCGATCTCCACAGGGAGTCCGTGGGTGTCCCATCCGGCGCGACGGTTCACCTTGTACCCGGACTGGGTCTTGAAGCGGCAGATGGCATCCTTGATGGAGCGCGCCATTACGTGGTGGATTCCCGGCTTGCCGTTCGCGGAAGGCGGACCCTCGAAGAATATGAACTCAGGTGCCCCTTCCCTGACCTCAAGGGATTTCTCGAACGCGTGATTCTTTTTCCATCTGTCGAGAACCTCATTCCCGACAGAAACCAGATCAAGGCCTTTGTACTCTTTGAATGTCATAATTTTCTTTCTATTTTTGCATCGGAAAAACCATCGGTTCGCTTCCTATGCAATTAAGTCTGCAAAGATAGTGATTTCCGCGTTTTTTATCAAATAGGTGATTAATGAATATAATAGACATCATAATTCTTCTGTGCTGTGTTCCAGCCATATTCCGTGGCTTGTCCAAGGGGTTCATCGCCCAGATGGCCGCCCTGGTGGCTCTGGTGCTGGGGGCATGGATGTCATTCCATTTCTCCAATGTGGTGGTCGAATGGCTCAAGCCGGTGATGGATGTCTCCCCTGCCGTGCTTCAGGCGATCGCCTTCACGATCATCCTGCTGGGAGTTTTCTTCGCCCTCACCTTAGCCGGAAAAATGCTGGAGGGCATAGTGAAGATCGTGATGCTTGGTTGGTTGAACAAGCTTCTCGGGGTGGTATTCGCCCTGCTGAAAGTGGTTCTTGCCATAGGGCTTTTCATCCTCCTTTTCGACTCCGTCACCACGGCGCTGGAGATCGACTGTTCGAAGACAATCAGCGAGTCGCTTTTCTACACACCGATCAAGGATTTCGCCGATGTCTTTTTTCCTTATATGAAAGAATTGATATTCAATAAATAATGAGCAGAATCATTCTAATAGAGACTTCCACTTCCCTTTGCTCCACCGCCCTTGTGGAGGACGGGAAGGTCGTCTGTGAAAGGATCAGCGACGAGCCAAGGGCGCACGCCTCAAAGACAGCGCTGTTCGTCAGCGAGATGCTTTCCGAAAAAGGTCTGAAAGTGTCCGACTGTGACGCTGTGGCCGTCAGCAAGGGACCGGGTTCCTACACCGGGCTGCGCGTCGGAGTCTCGACAGCCAAAGGCCTCTGCTTCGGGGCCGGCATCCCGATGATCTCCGTCGGCACTCTCGACACACTCGTCTGGCAGGCTTTGGACGGGAATATGCTCCCGGAGGGCTGCCGCTACATCATCCCGATGATCGACGCCCGCAGGATGGAGGTTTACACGGGAATATTCACGCCTGACGGGAAACAAATCTCTCCGACCGTGGCTCAGATAATCGACGCGGACTCGTTCAAGGATCAGCTCGCCGAAGGCCCGGTGCTGTTCATCGGTGATGGTGCCGACAAATGCAAGGACACCCTGACCAGCCCGAACGCCCGCTTCATCCAATGCTGCCCGAAAGCCGCCTCGATGATGCATCCGGCCATTGATGCATTGGAGGCCAAGAGGTTCGAGGATGTGGCCTATTTCGAGCCGTTCTACCTCAAGGAGTTCATCACGACGGTGAGCAAGAAGAAAATAATTTAATTCAGGAATATATTATGAAAATTGGTGTTGCCAGCGACCACGCTGGATTCGAGTACAAGGGAAAGATCTCGGCTCTGCTCAGGAAGAAGGGCTACGAGGTCATCGATTATGGAACACATTCAGCGGAGAGCTGCGACTACTCCGACTTCGCTCATCCGCTCGGCACCGCCATAGACAATGGCGAGGTAGATCTCGGAGTGGCTTTCTGCGGTTCAGGCAATGGCATGGCGATCACTCTGAACAAGCATCAGAAAGTGCGCGCCGCCCTTTGCTGGGGCACTGAGATCGCGCGACTTGCGAAGGCTCACAACAAGGCTAACGTGATTGTGATGCCGGCCCGGTTCATCTCTTACCAGATGGTCACGTCAATCGTCAACAAGTGGTTGGAGACCGAGTTCGAGGGAGGCAGACACGAGCGCCGCATCGAGAAGATTCCTATTTGCCAATAAGGAATGCCGCAGGACAAACCATTGGAAATAAAAGCGTTGATAGCGGACAAACAGTTCCTTTCGGGCAACTCCGGACTCTCTGAGAGCATTGAGGATTACCCGGAAGGAATCATCATTCCCATCGACAAGCCCTACAGATGGACTTCCGCCGATGTCATCCGCAAGGTCAAATGGGCGGCGTGCAGACACTTCCACAAGAAGAACCTGAAGGTCGGCCACGCCGGCACCCTCGACCCGCTTGCGACCGGAGTGCTTCTCGTCTGCATCGGCAAGGCCACCAAACTGGCCGAGACCCTTCAAAAGGAGGGCAAGGAATATCTCGCCGGAGTCTCGTTCGGTGCCACCACACCTTCCTACGACCTGGAGAAGGCCATTGATCAGGAATATCCCGTTGAAGGTGTCACGGAAGAATCTGTCAGAGAAGTTCTGCCTCGGTTTCTTGGCGAACAGGAGCAGATCGCTCCCCTCTTCTCAGCCAAGTCCGTTGACGGGGTCAGAGCCTACGAGCTGGCAAGGAAGCAGTACCGCGAGGCTCACAAGGAGAAGACTGACGTGATGACGGATTTCGACCACACTGTGGCAGAGACTCTTAACAAACAGATCATCAACATCTCCGGAATGGAATTAATCTCCTTCTTCCCGAACGGGAAAGAAAGCGGGCCGGAATTATCGGATGAAGGGCTGAGACCTAATCCACGGATAAACGTTGTGGACACATCCGCCCTGCACCTTCCGTTGGCGATGATCCGGATCAAATGCAGCAAGGGAACCTACATCAGGGCACTGGCCAGAGACCTCGGAGAGGCGCTCGGTTCAGGAGCGCTCCTCAACTCATTGGAGCGGACAAAATCAGGCGGGTTCACAGTCGGGAACTGCCTATCAGTCAATGAGGTAATTAGCGTTCTTTGAGACCTCTACCACACCTTTCACCTTCCTGAAATACTTTGTGGCCTCCTCAAGGGTCTTCCCTTCAGGAATGCGGATTGTCAGCGCGTTGATGATGCCGTAGTCATAGACGACATCGGCACCGTACTTAACTGCCGCCTTTTTGAGCGGTCCCTTACCGACACCCTCGTCATAATAAATGATCAGAGTGTTCGGGGAATATGCCAGACCGGTCTGACGAGGCCGCAGAGGAGGACGCTCCCCTATCGCCGGGATGTCCGGAGAATCAAACGAATCAACCTTGGACAATTGCTTCTCGGTCCTGCTGATGGTACTACAGCCAGTGACCACCGTGATCGCGGCGGCCATGACAAACGATGAATCTTTGAACAGTCTAGTCATTCCACAAAAATCTATCGGTTATCCCTTACAAGATTGAAGCCAGAAGACGCCCATTCGGACATGGATTCTCCATCGGCATAGACCAGATAACCCTCCAATTCATCCAACGATTCTATGAAACGCTTCGCCTCATCCAATCCTATGACCATGCAATATGTGGCGTAGGCATCGGCCAGAGTGGCATCAGGGGCCACAATCGTGGCGCTGAGCAAAGTATGGTTCACAGGATATCCCGTCCTCGGATCTATGGTGTGTGAATATTTCCGCCCATCCTTGATGTAGAACTTTCGGTAGTTGCCGGAGGTCACCACACCACAGCCGGACCCGTTCCCCTGCCATATTCCCACAAGTCCCTTGCCGCCAAGCTCCATGTTCCCGTCCTCAGGTCTGTCAACTCCGATTGTCCAAGGCTTGCCGGAAGGGTTCAGGCCCTCGCTATAGATCTCTCCGATGTTCACAAGCATATCCCTGACCCCTAGCGAGTGAAGATATTCTGCGATCTTGTCACAGGTGTAGCCTTGCGCGATGGCGTTGAAATTCAATTTCGGGCATATTCCTGGAATCAACGGGGACATATTCCCGTCAAATTTATCCATCCCGCAGACAGCCTTGAGACTGTCCACGACTGCGGCAGACGGCAGCGAATCGTTCGTGAAGCCGAATCCCCAGGCATCATAGAGCGGCCCGGAAGCCATATCCAGCGCTCCGCCGGTCTCATCATAGAGCCTTTTCGAGATGGTGAATATCTCCCTGAACATCTCATTGGGAACCACCGGCACGCCGGCGTTGAAGCGGCTCAGCTGCGATCCTTTGTTGTAACCGGACAAGGTGGTGTCAACCAGCGTCAGGATGGAATCCACCGACTTTCTTATCTCGCTTATGCCGGTCTTGACACCGCCATGATTGAATTTCACCGAATAAGTTCCTCCCTGGGCATAGCCCGTCAATTCTTGATAGTCTACCTTCCTGCCGCAGGAAACCACGGCAAGGAAAACGGCGAAGCACACATGCAGGCTTCTGAATATTCCTTTAACAGCTTTCATTACTGCAATTATAGGCATTTAGATTTAATAATGGGACATCATTGGACTAGTTTTTGCTTAATGCCTACCGTTTTTGCGTTTTTTATACGATATTTGTATTTTCAATCGAGAAAGATGAAGATAGATAGCATTGTTCTGATAGGGATGGCCGCGGCGATGTTCGCGCTCCCTTCCTGCAAGAAGGATAAGAATGAAACCTCGACCAAGGAATACCTCAAGGGAAGCCTGACTTTCACTGTTCCTTCCTACGTCACCAAAGGTGAAGTCTTTGACCTTACCCCAAATGGTGTCTCGCATCCCAATACTGGTTCCGCCAAGGATGTCGGTTTCTATTGGACCAACTCATGGAGTTCGGACAAGGACACGACCAAGACGGAGGATGACAAGAAAGGGGATGGATCCTACAAGTTCACAACCCCGTCAAAGGTGGGTACGTTCACTGTAAGTTGCGTGGCTTTTGCCAAAGGATATTATACGGCATCCAAATCAGTGTCGTTCAGTGTGGTCGATGCCGCTCTTGATTCTACAGTCACTGGTGCTTATTCCAGCAAGGATCCGGTCTTTGTTGACTCCAGGGATGGCGGGTCATACTACACTACCACTTTCGATGGCAGAACCTGGATGAGGAACAATCTCTATCATACAGGCGCTGGAGTCTCATTCGAAAACAGCGAGGCGATGGATGCTGTTTTCGGTCGTTTATACACTTGGAATGAAGCGGTGAACTCATGTCCCGAAGGGTGGCGCCTACCTTCCGACGCGGAATTTACGGCGATGGCTAACGCTCTTGCCCCGGCCGGGACAACCTTCGTGGAGAAGGATGCGTTCACAGGTGTGGCAGGAGACTTGATGGCTAACGCCAAATTTCTGGGCACGAGGATGTGGGAATATTGGCCACAGGTCAAAATCACCAACAAGACCGGATTCTCAGCTCTGCCTGTAGGCTACGCGACTGATTCCGGCAAATCCCCAAAATTCACTGGCATCAATGATTATGCGGTGTTCTGGACATCAGATTCCGAAAGTGAAGAGACCGGCTTGTGCAGGTATATTTATGTAAAACAAAATGATGTGCTTGTCGGTGCGAGGGACAAGGAATCTTTCCGGGCCTCCGTCAGGTGCGTCAAGGACTAACTGCTTCCGGAAACTTTACGGCAAAGCGTAACGGCTCTAACGCAGATCCGTTACGACATAAGAAGAATCAAGAGTCTTTTCGTCGAACCGGAAAGACTCTTTTGATTTTCCGGCCTCCACGAATTTCAGATTCGTTATCGTGAAGTCCGACACGGAACCGTCATTCAAGGTGACTTCTGCTCCGGTCAGAGTCGTGGTTCCGCTCTTGAAGAACAGTTTTAATCCGGCGATGTCCATCGAGCCTTTACCTTTATGTACCGGAGACAGGACGGATGTGTCCACAACCGTTCCTCCAAATTTGGAGCTACCGAAAGAGACTTCTCTGAAAGCATTGTCAATCGAGGCTATCATAAGCGCCGGATTTGTGGCATAGCTGTCGTACGACTCGTCAACAGATTCAACCAACGCCTCTTCCGAGATTCTGTCAATCGTCCAACGGGTCACGCCGTCGCACCAGATCTCAAGCCCGTTTCCGTCCACTATGAACGAGGTCCCCTGAACCTTCACGCTTCCGTTACCGGTCATCTTCGCCTTCTTGGACGGCATCGTGAATGAATAGTCAAACGAGACCAGCGAGGCGGAAACCTTGCTGACAAAAGCATCCAACGTCTTACTTTTGGCGAAAGTGACCTGCGGCAGCGCAAGAAGCGCCACAGCGGCGGCAATGAATATTCTCGTGATCGTTCTCATACTTTTCAGTGCGCATGCACAAGTCATGCCTTTCGGTGGATTACTGATTCTTGTAGGCGGCTATGATCTGATCCAGCTCATCAAGACTCGAGACAAGAACCTGACGTGGCTTGGAGCCTTCCTGAGGGCCTACAATCCCGGCGGCCTCCAACTGATCCATGACACGGCCGGCCTTGGCGTACCCCATCCCGAGACGTCTCTGAAGGTCGGAAGTGGAGCCTCTCTGGCTCATAACAACCAACTTGGCGGCCTCCTCAAAACGTTCGTCAAGTTTTGTCATGTCAACCATGCCACCAGATCCTTCTTCCGTGTCGTCATCGACAGGAGGCAGGTAAAACGGAGTGTTGAAGCTCTTATTGTGGCCTTCCTGCGAACCGATGTATTCATTGAGCCTGTTGATCTCCTCGCTGTCAATGTAGGCGCACTGGACGCGTTCCATCTCGACTCCGGCATAATAGAGCATATCTCCCTTTCCAATCAGTTTCTCGGCTCCCGGAGAGTCAAGGATGGTAGAAGAGTCTGTTCTGGACACAACCCTGAAAGCGATTCTGGTCGGGAAGTTCGTCTTGATGAGTCCCGTGATTACATCCACGGACGGCCTCTGTGTGGCAAGCACGACGTGCAGACCGGCGGCACGCCCCTTCTGGGCAAGCCTGATGATGGACGTGGTGATGCTGCGGGCCACAACCTTTGCGTCACCGCTGCCACCCACCGACATCGTAAGGTCGGCATATTCATCGATGATTGTGACGATGTACGGCAGAAAACGGTGTCCCTCGTCCGGACGGAGCTTCCGGTTGCGGTACTTCTCGTTGTAAGTCTTTATGTTAGGCACAGAGGCCTTGCTCAAAAGCTCATACCTCTGATCCATCTCGATGCACAGCGAGCGGAGTATCTTGTCAGCCTTGTCGGCCTTCTTCACTATGGCGTTGTCCCTCTCCTCCCGCTCGTCATTGCAAGGAAGGACAGCCAGATAATGCTTCAGAAGATGGGCGTAGGCCGAGAACTCGACCATCTTAGGGTCGATGAACACCAGTTTCAGTTCGGACGGATGCTTCGCGTACAGCAACGATGTCACTATGACGTTGAGTCCCACAGACTTACCCTGTTTGGTCGCTCCAGCCACCAAAAGGTGCGGGGCATCCGCCAGATCAAAGACCTTGACTTTCTGCTGGATGGTGTAACCGATGGCGACCGGAAGCTCGGCCTTGCTGGAACGGAAGGTCTCGTCGTTGAGCACGGCGCGCATCGGGACGATCGAAGGGTGGTCGTTGGCGACCTCAATGCCGACAGAGTCCGTCAGAGTCACGACACGGACTCCCCTGGCATGAAGATGCATGCCAAGGTCCTCCTGAATCCTCTTGAATTCAGCGATCTTGACACCCGGCGCAGGATAGACTTTATAGAGCGTGACGGTCGGGCCGACAATGGCTTTCACATCGTTGATCTGAATCTTGTAATTCTCAAGTGCGTTGCGGATCCTGTTGTTGTTTCTGACAAGTTCCTCGTCGGAGACTTCATTCCTATTTGATGAATATGAGTCCAGCAATTCCAGCGAAGGAAACTGGTAATCAGGCAGTTCGTCACGGACATTGATTCTCGGGAGTTCCTTCTTGATTTCAGTGGACAATTTGCTGCCTTTGACCACTTCCATGGATTTTTCAGCAGGCTCAGCCACCGGTTGTGGTGTTTCCCTTTCCGCTCCCTGAGCCTGTCGAAGAGTCGAATCCTGAGCACGCAAAGCCGAGGCCTCCGCCACGCCAGTTGTGCCTGTTACCGATGAACCCGTCCTAACCGCCGGCTCGGTGGCTTCGACGGTTGGTAAGTCCTGTCGAACCACAGGCTCAGCCACCGGTTTCTTTCCCAGAGACATCAGCCAATCCGAGAACTTTCTGGAAGCCAGAACAAGCCAGACAATCACCAGAAAAGCCAGCATGAAACCTGTAAGAATATTCCCGAAAACCACCGAGGCCCACTTCACGACAGACTCTCCGCACTCTCCTCCGAGTCCTCCGCCGAAAGCGTTGCCAAGTCCCGACAAATCTGAGACAAATGCCAGAATGAAAGACGATAGCATCGCCCCCGTGACAGTCAGGAGTGTTGTCTTGACCATCGAATAACGCCACCTATGCAGCAGCAAACGGACGGAAACGGCGAAAAGGATCACCACAAAAGCCAGGCTGCCAAGTCCGAACCATCTACGGACAAGCAGGTCGGCCCACCGGTATCCCATCTTTCCGGCCATGTTGCTCACCTCGACCGAAATGTCACCGACTGCGGAAGACAATGAACTCTGATCCGCTTTCCAGGTGAAGAAATAGGAAACGGTCGCCAGCAATGTGAACACTGCCAGCAACGCGACAAGGATTCCGGTCATCTTCGTCAGCCGTACCTTGTCCCCGTCATCCATATTCCTCCAGAACCCGAGCATTATTTTCTGTTCTTTCGATTGCCTTTCTTGTTGTTCCTGCGGTTCTGTCCCATACCCAGATTCAGCCCCGGACGCGAGAAATTGGAATCAAATGAAATCTTTGTAAGTTCCAGATCGGCGGGAACCTGAATCCTATAGCCGGAAAGTTTCTCAATGTCAGCGAATATGGCCTCATCGGCCACGCTGTCTTTGTTCCAGATCAAGTACTGCTGCCTCATGTAGATGGCCAGCGAGCGCAGCATGGAGCGTTTGACCTCTCCTTCCGGCTCTCCGGCGATCAAGTCAATGATGCTCTCGATATTACGCCCATAATGGCTGGCCCGCACAGGAGTCTTGTCAATCGGGATATTCATCGGAGGCACGTCCATCGCCTCAGGATGTGGAGCCGGATACGGGGAATCGATGTCCAGATCATATCCCGCGATCATGTAAAGGTGATCCCAGAGCTTCTGTTCGTAGTTCTCCTGCGTGTGGACCTGAGGGTTCAGGGTCTCCATCACCCTGACTACCACACGGGCCTGCTCGCTTCGTTTCGCCCTGTCCGGAATTGCCTTGACCTGCTCGACCATATTCAAGACGATGCGGCCATATTCAGGCATCTGAAGTTTCTCCCTCTCCGTGTTGTAGTAGAGTTTTATAGAGTTGTCGTTCGCTTCCATAATAATTTTCATTTTGTGTCAAAAGGCAAATATACGAAAATTATTCCACCTCATCGGTAAGTACATACCAGATTATAGGAGTAATCTCCGAATATCCCATCCGGCGGTAGATGTCAGCGTAACGGGCGACCTGCCGGTGGTACCGACGGTTTTTCTCGCCGAACTTATAGTCGATGACCGTCACCTTCCCGTCCTTGATCAGCACCCTGTCCGGGCGGTAGACCTGACCGTCAGTGTCAATCAGCTGTGTCTCGTTCAGGACTTCCGTGTCCTCCGATGGGAACCACTCCGGATGCGCGGAGGTTCTTTGTGTAAGAATATCCAGATACTCTTCTTCATGTCCGGCATCAATCTCACCGGCATCGAAGGCATGCCGGACGGCATCGGGCAAATCAGACAATGTGACAACCTCTGAAAGGATACCGTGTAGCACAGTGCCATTGAGTCTGGCCTCGTTTCTGGCTTCATCGCAGAAAAAATCTATGGAGTCGGCGCTGTACTTGAGCCTTCCGCGCTCGCGGACGTCAGTGTCATCGTCTTCGGCAGACGGGTTAAGAGGGTATGACGGGTAACCGGGCATCAGTTCGGAGATGGTGTCCGCCTTCCGTTCCAGGGTGGAGTAGTCGTAAATGTCGCCTTTCGAGAAGACGATCTTGCTTTCGGACTCTTCTTTGACATAGCCCAATGGCTCCCCGTAACCGTACAGATAGGCATATAGAATCTGTGAGAAATCCGTGAAGTCGCATGGCGGGACCACTTCGGTCGCTTCGACATGCTCAGCGACCGAAGCGACCGGCACGATGGCTCCAGTGATCTTCTCCGGCGGATTGGATGCGATGACAGTCAATCCCTTGACCGGCCTCGTCAAAGCCACATAGAACGTGTTGATGTTGTCCACAAGCTGGAACTGCATCTCTTTCTGACTCCCTTCCCGGAACAGCGAATCCTCGTTCGACGGCTTCCTCAACGACACGTTATAGACCCCGTCGGTGATTCCCTCAAGCTCGGTTCCCTCCACCGAAGGCCGTGTCCAATGCTTCTCGCTGCGGAAAAGCCCGATCTCCTCGGCGAACGGAAATATCACATGCTGGAACTCAAGCCCTTTCGACTTGTGGATCGTCATGACCCTGACAGATTCCGGATCCGAAGGCGAACTGATCTTAGGATCTGCCTCCTGCCAGGCTTTCAGGAATCCATCTATGGCGTTCCCGTTTACTGACACATAATCCTGCACGAAGTCCATCAAAGCCTGAACATACTGGGTCTCAGACTCAAACAGTTCTGGATCCCTGGCCTTGAGAATGCGCAGAAGCTGCTCGCAGAGGTCGGCCAAAGACAGGCACGACAACTCGGCGACATTGATGTCCAGTTCCCCCGCAAGGAAAGAACCGATGGTGTCGTCCTCATTCCCTACCGAAGACAGAAGCGACACGACCTGACGGGCCACAGCGGAGGATTTCAAATGCAGCGAATCATCGGAAATCACACTGATCCCGTTGTCCATCAGGAACATGGCCACTTCAGAGCCATGCCTGTTGCTCCTGACCAGAACAGTGATCTCGCCGTATCTCGCCCCGGCCTCATGCACTTTGTTCACAGCATCGAGAATCTCCTGCATCTCATCCTCCTTGTCGCAGAAAACGACCTCGACACTTCCGCCAGCGACATCCTTCGACTTCACAAGCTGCCCCGCGTCCGAATATATGTCATGGACCTTGAAGTCCGATTCCTCACCCGACATCCCATCGAGAACCGAGGAAGCATATTCAAAGAATCCATTGTTGAATTCGACTATATTCCTGAGGCTTCGGTAGTTGCTGTCAAGTGTTTCCACACCGCACTGAGTAAATTCTCCCTGAACCTCGCGCGCCATCATCCGCCAGTCGGAACCGCGCCAGCGGTAGATGCTCTGCTTCACATCGCCGACAAGCAGATTCTCCTTCCCCTGCGCGACACTATTCTCGATGAGCGGTCTGAAATTGTCCCACTGAATCCGGGAGGTGTCCTGGAACTCATCCAAGAGGAAATGCTCGAAACGCACTCCCAGCTTCTCGTAGATGAACGGAGCGTCCGTGCCGTCGATTATATTCCTCAGAATCACATTGGAATCGTCCAGACTCAGCACGTTCTTCTCCTTCATCAGAGCACGGAACTCCCGATCAAGGTCTCCGGCGATACCCAATTCATTCAGAATCAAAGAGATTTTGGAGGCCGTTGAATATACCTTATATTTTTCCGTAAATATCCCGCAGTACCTCTGAAGCAGCGGCATCAACCGTCCCTCCAACGGCTCATACCTCTTAAAATCCGCCTTTCTGAACCACTTGCTGAAATCCTCGCTGTTCTTGAATATGGTCGCAGACGGGTAAGCCGGCACTTCCTTAGGGTCCGACGCGGCGCAGACATAGACAGAATTGAAGCACTTCCTTGAAAAATCCTCGTTTGCCAGGCCCTCTTCTCCGGCCGCGCTGACAAACGCCTTGGCGGCTTCCTTCACCTCCTTGACGAACGAAGCCATCACACCTGCAAGCGCCTTCTTCATCCTCGCCAGATTCTCCTTTGAATATTCCTTCTCCTCGTCAATGCCATATTCCTCGACAGCGGCCCTGTGCTCGTCCGACTTAAGGGTCATCGCGACTGTCTTCAGGTTGTTCTCCAGATTGTAGCGCTTGCCTTTCTCCAGATCATCCATCACGCTCTGTGTCAGCCATTCGAGAAGATCTTTCTTGTCATCCGAAAGGGTGTCCAAGACCCTGTCAACGCTCTCGGAGACAAGCGACTCCCGATCCAGTTCCACCTGATAGGTGGCGAACTGCCCGATCTCCCGGGAGAAGGCCTTGAGGGTCTGCTGGAAAAAGCGGTCGATCGTGCTGACGGCAAACGCACCATAGTCGTGCAGGATATCACACAATACAGTCTGAGCCCTTTGACGGAGTCCGTCCTCCGACTCAAACGCCAGGACAAGTTCCTCATAATAAGGCGAATCCTTAGGAGACACCGCAAGCAGATGCAATTCTTTCAGAATCCTGCTTTTCATCTCGTCGGTCGCCTTGTTGGTGAATGTCACCGCTAGAATATGTCTGTAGGAATATCTTTCCTCGTCCGTCAGCAACAGTCTTATGTATGTCTTGGCCAGATTGAAGGTCTTACCCGAACCGGCCGAAGCTTTCATTATCCGTATCATCTTCTTATCCTCCTTATTCTCATCTTCATCATTACAATGCTTACCTCCCGCAAATCATTCTGAAATCACAAATCGCGCATGTGTCCTCATCATCCGTTCGCCTGAACGGCACATCAACCGAAGCGATCTCTGAAAGGAGGCCGTGGAGCTTTTCCTCGGTGAGCCTCATGAACGTCTCACTGACAGGGACTTCCTTGACCGGCTCCGTGAACAGGTTAGCCGGGGGGTAGATGACATTGACCATCCTCTGCCCGTTATAATTCTTGGACTCCCTGCAGAAAACATCATAGAGGTAAAGCTGGAAAGCGATCTTAGGACGTCCCGCGTTACCTGGTCCGAACAGAGCCTCCACAATCCCTTCGGCGTTGTCATCGGTGATGTTGACATCCTTGTCCTCAACCTTTCCGGTCTTGTAGTCAATAATCCTGATCTCTCCCGGGCGCAGGCTGTCCATCCTGTCAACATAGCCCACGAAATGGAAACCGTCTATGTCATGAAGGAATTCTTTTTCCAGTCCCAGAATCTCAAACCCGTCATATCCGGATGTTTCAAGAAGTTCCCGATCCCTGTCAAGTGTTTTTATGACATATTCCACAATCACATCCTGCACAACCAGATCGCGCCCCGTAACTTCCAGGGAATGAAGCTGTTCAAGAATCAGCCCCCTCACTATCTCCTTTATCGCGGAACGTTTGCGCAGAAGTCCGGCAAGATATTCGCCAGTCACTTTTTTTCCTCCGGCCATTTCCGGTGAATAGAGCCTCTGCATCGTGCCGTGATAGACATCGCCCAGCATTCCGGCGTCCAGATCCTCGGAGACCTCGTTCTGCCTGCGGAGTCTCTTGACCGTGGCATAATAGAATTTCGCCGGACAGTCAAGGTAATTCTTCAGCGCCGAGGCCGAAAGTCTGGCATGCCTTACGGCCTCTACATCGGCCTCAGTCTTAACTATTTCCTTAGGAGAGAAATCTCCGGCGGCGTTCGCCTTGACAAAACCGCGTTTTATCGGCACTCCGAAATGATACTCAAGCTGTTTGATGTAACGGCTTTCCTCCCCGTTCTTCATGCCTTCGGTCCTGGAATCATAAACCAACGTCACCTTCTCCGCCCTTTGGATGAGACGGTAGAAATAGTACGCCCATACAGCGTCCTGAAACTCGTAAGTCGGCAGACCGAAGCCCTTGCGGAGCTCCGGCGGGATGAATGACGAGCTGACGCTCCGCCTCGGAAACATGCCCTCGTTGCAGGACAGGATCATAACTTGCTTGAAGTCCAATGCTCTGGTCTCCAACGGCCCCATGATCTGGAGACCTTTCAGAGGCTCCCCGTTGAACGGAATGGACACCGGGCCGAGAAGCTGGTCGAGAAGCCGCACATAAGTCATCGGAAGGACCTCAAGACCGGCCGTCTGCAATTGGCTTATAGCATTGTATGTGGCCTTCGCGAACTCGAGCTCGATCGCCATGGAAGAATCCGCGGCCAGCTTTGGAGCAAGTCCTTTGATCAAGGTCTTCTGGTAGTCAGCGAAAGCCGAAATCTGTTCCTTGGATGCAGCTTTCGGATCAGTCACCGCCGGCCTGAACAACAGATCAAAGACCGGAACCCCGGAAAGATCCTCCTGGGGGATGTAGTACTTCATGCCATCCTTGATCGCCTTGATTCTGTTCCTCACAGCCGCGTCCCCTTGAGTCACCTTTCTGAATATGCTTGAAGAGAACAATGACCAGACCTGATTGTGGTAATAGAACCATTTCCCGTCTTTCTTCCTCAGATGCATCTGCATGGCCGAGACCAAAGTCATGAAATCAAAGAACGCGCTGTTCCTCATCGGATAGCCCATAGTGACGTTTATGTCCTTGATCTCCTCCGGGATGGAGTTCAACACAGGAATCAGCAAGGCCTCGTCCGGAAGCACGACCGCGCATCTCTCATCCTTGACAACAGACGGGATCAGTTTTGCCTGGCCTACCGAGGACGGGACGCTTATCACCTCAATCTCAGGGATTTTCAGTCCTTCCAAATCCATCTCGAAAGCCTGCGGGAAATCCTGGACATTCCTGGACATGAAGAAGGAGGACTTGTTAAGCGGATTTCTCACCATCTCTCCTGAATAGTCCCAGCAGAACTCCGCGATTCCGGCGTCCCGCATCCGCCTCATGACCTTTTTCTCGCACTCGTTCAAGGCGTTGAGACCCACGAAGACATATTCATCCACATCTCCGAACGCGGCTTTCAGCACATCCACCGCCGACTCCGAGTCAAGCCGCGCCGCCAGGCTTCGGTAAACCATTCCCTCGTACGCCAGCCCTTTGCCGGAAAGCCTCTTCCGGAAATCATTGTAAAGCGGCAGAAGAATATTCCAGATCTGCAGGAAGCGCTCCTTCACATTCGGATTGTCCGAGTTCAGGTTCACCGTCAGCCGCCCATCGCTGCTGAAATGGCTGATGAAGCTCTCGATCGCCTTCCGCTGGTTCTCAGTGAGGTATGAATATGAATCCTGAATCTCCTTGAACTCAGCTATGTTGGCGAACAGCTTCGCCGGATCGACCAGATATTTGTCCACATCATCGAAATCCCCCAAGATCACGTCTCCCCAGAAGATGAACTCGTCCAGAGTCTCATGCTTAGGGTTAAGATCCTTGTAGCATTCGTACAGATCCAACAGCAGGTTCACCCTGTCCGCCGGCTTGTCCCCCGATATTCTAAAAAAGAAATCATTGATCGTCAGCATCTTCGGAGCCACAATCGGGGTTCCGACCTCCTTCACGGCCTCGCCGAGGTACTTAGTGAAGAATACCTGGCTGCGCCTGTTCGGAAATATGAAGCAGGTCTTTGAGATCCCGCCCGGCGCCATATAGTGATCCGCCACTTGTTTAAGGAATGGTGTCATATCGGTAAGTTTTAACGAATATAGCAAATATATTTCTTGTGGCAAAGATAACCCGAGTTTGTGCCATAACTCTTCACAAACGGAAATATTATCATAGTTTTTTCAAATATCGGATGTCAAATCCACGACCATCCCTGCCTTCTTTAGCGGCCCATAAACCTGACGGTCATTTCAGAAGCGAACTCTTCGCCGTCAGTCGTTCTGTGGGCGCCCTGGGCCGGATAGCGCCTGTAATATTTAGCATAATTCTGATTGTCCCAGATGTGCATCTTGGCGAGAGCATCGTCGCCTCCAGCAGTGATGGTGGAAGTCACATAGACTTCAATGGAATTGGCGTCATACCAGGCCCGGTATTCCTTTTTGCCCACAGCTTCCAGCTTGTTCCCACCGGCTGCATCGAAACTTACGGTCTTCATATCTTCGTTGCAGCCTTTCTCCGCCACGCAACGGCCTATGCAGCATATTCCGAAATACCAGTAGAAGTCAATGGCATCCTTCATTATCAGACGATTGACAGTGCGGTACCCTCCATTCTCAAAGATGGTTTCCTTAATATGTTCGGCCACGACGTGATGGTCGGACAGTTGAGCCTGTCCGTTGACTTTCAGAGCGGTCTTGTGCATAGATGATTTCTGCACATAACGGAAGTCGTCACATATTGTCCAGTCAAACGATGCCGTGAGATTATCCGCTGACAGATCCTTGTCTCCGACATAAAAAACGACTCCGTGGTCGTCACCCAAGTCGATTCTCTCATCTCCGTGGAAACCACCGGTAAAATCGTAGGTGTCGATATGAGTCTTTCCCTGAACATTCAGGTTTTCTCCGTAGTCTTTGAACACACTCTCGTTCTCGCCGTTGGTGAGAATCTTGTCCAATTCGTTGGTCATCACACGGGTAGTTGGATCGAAACGGCCTTGATATGCCCAGTCTACGCGCCATAGATCCATATACTGCGATTCCGAATGGTCACAGTAATGATTAAGCCGGAACACGTACCAGACACTCTTCTTGTATTCATCCTTGACAGCAACATTGAAGAATTCTTCGGAGCCATTCCTCTCGAACCTCACCATACAGTCCGCCGCCTCATACGGGTTCACGTCCTCCGGGACATTATTCTTATGACAGGAGCAGCAGGTGGCGAGCACCGCAAAAACAGCCATCAAAAACAAGTCTGCTTTCATCAATTTCAATAAAATCATTAGACAGAATATCCAAACATAGCCGCATAGAGCGGCATTCTCATAAATAACGAGGAGACGGGAAATACGAAACTTATGCCCGTCCCCTCATATTGATTAACTTTCAGACGAGACTATCTGGATGCCTTGTCTACGATACATCTTACCGCAGCCGCGTTCTTACGGTCGAATGATGCGATTCTGACAACTTTCTTTTCTGTACCGTGGCTGTTGGTCGTGTTGAAAAGTCCCTGTCCTTGGGAATCGCCGGCGATGTTGGACCAGATGAAGCCTTCCTTGGACGCTCCGGCGTTGCCGGCCACTCCCATACCGATATTCTCTGGCCTGTACTGGATCTTTCCGGTAGCGTCCTTTGCGGTCTGACGGCCTTGGTCAAGCAGAACGAGGTCACCGATTCTCGCGTGAGGATATCCAACCGCGCCGTCATTGTACTGCGCGGAAGAGGCAAGTGCGGCAACCGCATTGAGGGCCGGCAGGGAAGCCACTCTCCATCCCTTAGGGCAAGGGTCATAGATAGACTTGATACCTTCTTCCTTATTGTTGACCTCACCCCAAAGGTCCCTGTAGGTTTCTGTTGACCAATCTGGAAGAGCGGTCACATCTCCAGGATAAGCGACTAGCGCGTGAGGATTCTCAAGGGCGGTCTTTAGTGTCACCGGCCCTGTTATCGCCGGAATATTTCCTTTCTTGTCCCCGTCAATCATATCCAGAGACCAGTAAGTGGTCCAGAACATTGGTGTAGGACGGCCCCACTGATAATAGTGAAGCATCCGGTAAATCGGATCCGGGTTGTTTCCAGACTTATTCGCTGTCCAAGTCTCCATATTCGTCGTAGGCTGGCCGATGTCCATTGGAGCGAACTTGTATTTACCGACTGTCACAGGATCGAGTTTGGTGCCGTCAGCGGCGATATTCCAGAAAGTCCACGCCCAAAGAACCTTGCCCGTGGCATCCTTCATCAAGAGAATCGGTGCTCCGGCAAAGGCTCCGGTGTTGGTGACCGTCACCTTATATTCAGAAGTGTTAGGAGTGACTGTGAACTTGTCGTTTATGACAACACCGGAGGCCTCGTAACCGGCAATGCGGGATGTGTAAAGATTGCCGTTCTTAAGTTTGGCCCACTCGAAAGTCACGTTCTCTGGCTTTGCCAACGCCGCCTTCGCGAAATTACCGCGCGCACGGTAATCAATCTCCACCGTCTCTGGGATATCCGCGTTAGGGGCAAGTGTGGCGCCTGTGTATGTCCCACCTTTGTACTGGATGAAATAGGTGTTGGCTTCACCGTATGCCACGCCGTCACCGGCGATATAACGGCTGTCCTCGGCGCAGTACCAATCGCCTGCGTCATTGTCGCTGACCTTAAGGTTGGAAAGGTCGATGGTCGTGGTCTTTCCGGCCTCGAACTTCAGACCGGTCTGCCTTGTCGGGATTGTTACCTTCTTACCGTCGCTCTCATCGACAAGCTCGACAACGACCCAGACTTCCTTATTTGAATAATCGGCTGCAAGAATGTTAAGATAAAGGTTCTGTTCCTTGGCCGAAGACAGGGTCACAGGGTTGACGACATCTACGGACACCTGGCTCAACTCACTTCCGCTGATAGGAGTGATTGTCATCGTGTTCACGTTGATGTCGAAGTCGCCAGCGATCGGAGTGTCAGACTCGTCGAAGACAGTGACTTTTGAAGGCGCATAGTTTGCGAGTTCTGTGGAAGTTATCTTCACCTGCGCCAAGGCCGTGACTGGATTCAGCTCGAACTTGAAAGTCTCGTCCACACCAGGAATGCCGGTCGCATATCCTACGGCGAAACAGTCTGAAGCCACATTCGGAGCCGACTGAGTCTGCTTGTCACCTACGCTGAGGCCCATAATAGTGCCGTTCGCGAAAGCGAGTTCCGAATTGAAAGGAGAATAGATCATAAACTTGTTCTCACCCTGCACGAGATCAAGTCCCGGGGTGTTGAACAGAGCGACGGCCTTGCCCTCATATTCAGAAGGGGTGTAGTTGTTAAGGTTCTCGCCGGTCTCCGGATCAATGTTAGGAGTGGTGTCAGCCCATCCGACAATCTTGCATTCCTTGTTGAGGATGCGCAGGTCAGACTGAGCGGAATACAATCCGACCACAGAGTTGGTCTTCCACGTGAATCCTTCTGTGTTCACCGTACCCTCAAGCACATAAGAGGTTCCGGCTTCCGGAACCGGGTAGCTCGGTGCCTTGTCTTTCTCGCAGGCAATCACCGCAAAAAGGGCGGCAGATAAAATCAGATACTTTTTCATTGCATTATTAATTAGATGTTTAGTAATATTAAATTTTCTGATATTGATTATTCTCATCAGGGACGGATTACTACCATCCGGCGTTCTGTTCAAGGTTCTTGTTGACACCTCGCTGTTCCTCGGAAATCGGAAGCCAGATCTTGTGCGCCGCATCCTTCTTGCTCATATTCCCGCGCAGGGTAGGAATGCCGAGTTTAATATAGCCTCCGGTCTGGTAGTTAAGGTATTTCGGATCGATGTAGTCCGGGTCTTCCGGATCAAGTTCCGTGTTGGCCCACTTCTCGACGACCTTCTCTTCGTCAAGACTTTCTATGTTGTCCAATAGGCGGTTATACCGGATTAGATCCCACTTGCGGGAGAACTCGAAGATGAGTTCGCGCTCACGGCTTTCAAGCAGTTCCTCTCGGAAATCGTCCTTATGGTAATATGCCTTCAGCTCATCGAACAACACATCATCATCCCCACAGGCACGCTGAAGCACTTTGTTCATCCATTGTCTTGCGTTTGTCTCATCGCCGTCGGCATAGTAGAGAGCCTCGGCATACATCAAATAGACATCGGCGAGACGCATAAGAGGTATCGACATAGCGTGCTGCTGGTAGCTGTGCTGCACTTCATCGGCATTGCAGAGCCTGAACTTTCCGGCGCACATCTGCATTCCGGACACCGGGAGATAGGTCTGGGTTTCGCTGTCATAGAGAGGATGGATGACCTTCTCCGACGCACCGTCCTTGCCGGCCACAGTCACCATAGTCTTAGGAGGGTTGGGATTATAGTACGTATATCCGTCCACCTTGACCTCCGTCTTTCCATCGTGCATACGCCCCGTTATGTTGTGGTCACGCCGAGGATCCTTCGGGCTGTACATATAGAATGCGCGCGGAGTCGGCACGAAACGGCCTCCATAGACTGTCGGAGAGCCGGAATTATTGGACGGGGACGGCAGATAGAAGCTGTTCGGCCAGTAACCTTCGGAACCGGAAAGCGGCTGTTCGGCCAGCAGAAGGCATTCCTGATACTGCTGAGCCTTTGTCGTCTCGCGGAAAAGATTGGTGTAATCAGCTATGAGCCTGTAGGAAGAATGCTCCACAATGTCCGCGCAAGCCTCCTTTGACTTTTTCCACATAGCAGCCTCATCCACAAAAGAGAAGTCGTTCAGCGGCTGCCTGTCAAGAAGATCAGCGCCGGTGCCGTTCGCCTTGCAGGCGGCGAGATAGTTGCAGATACGCGCGATGTAGGCAGCGGCAGTATATTTGTTGGCCGATGATGTCTGAAGAATCCCCACCTCGTTCAAGTGCGCATAGGCATAATCCAAATCATTGAATATGAACCCATAGACTTCCTTGAGCGAAGCACGCGGCTCCTGGCCGTCGGACTCGAAACTCTCGACAATCGGCACGCCTCCGAAATTCCAGGCAAGATGATAATAGAAAAACGCCCTTAGGAAACGAGTTTCCGCCATGTACTGAATGCGTGTCTCTTCACTCATATCAATATTCTTAATATAGTGAAGGATGGTATTGCACCGATTGATGCCGGTGTACATAACTTTCCACACATCCCTGACGCAACGGGTACTCTCGTTATAGTTACCCCACGTCATCTCAAGCCCCTCGTCGGAAGAAGATGTCGCCGCCACCATATCGTCTGAAGGAGAGTTCATTATGTATATCAATCCCTGGCCGTAGCTGCCTCTCTGCACATACGACGCGCCAGGTATCTTATGACCGTTTATCACTTCATAGCAGGACGTGAGGGCCATATACATCGACCTTTCCGAAGTGTAGAAATTCTCAGGCGAAGTCTGCGAATATGGATACTGGTCCAGAAACTTCGCGTGTTCGCAGGATGCCGCCGCAAACGCGGTAAGTACAGCGGCCGTCATATATTTGATCGTCTTTCTCATATTCAAACCATTTTAGAATGTCATACCTATTCCGAAAGTGAATGTCCTTGCCTTTGGATATGAAAGCCTGTCGAAACCGGTGAACAGAGGATTGGAAGAACTTACATCCGGATCCATTCCGCTGTACTTTGTGAGGACGAACAGGTTATCAGCGTTGAAACTCAGCTTTATGCCTGAAATCTTCGCCTTGCGCAACCTCGTATTGTCGAATGTGTAGCCCAAGGAAAGGTTCTTTAGCCTGACGAAGGAGCCGTCCTCCACATAATATGAAGACACCCAAGTGTTTGTCTGATTCAGAAGCCTTGAATATGTGTTGGAAGGGTTATCCGTTGTCCATCGACCGTGCCACGCGTCTTTCGTCAGATTGTTGAACTGTGTCCCTCCGCTCTGCCCGGACTCGGACCGCAGTTTGAACTCGTTCATTATGTCCCTGCCGAAAACGCCCTCGAAAAAGAACGAGAGTTCCACTCCGAAGATATTGAAAGTGTTTCCGAGTCCCATAGTGAAATCAGGGTTCGAATCGCTGATCACCGTCTTGTCCGCCACAGTGATCTCGTTGTCTCCGTCAAGATCACGGTACTTGCGGTCACCTGGCTGCACCGTAACGGAATTGATCCTTGTCACACCATCCTTGAGTTCATATTTGTAATTGTCGTAGTTCCCTTCGGTCACGATGGTCTCGGCGGAGAACTGGCGGCCGTTCCTGTCAACCGCCCAGAACTCATCGAGCTGGTAGTTGCCGTCGGCGACATAGCCGTAGCCTATCCCGATAGGCTGTCCGACCATAATTCTGGAAATATCGTTCGCGAGCTGACCGTGGGCGATGTTGACGCTGGTGTAGTCAATGCCGCCGATGTCAAGAACCTTGTTGCGTGAAAGGTCGAATGTGACGCTCGTGGACCAAGAGAAATCGCGCCTGTTGATGTTGTGGGTGTTGAGACTGAACTCGACTCCCTTGTTCTCGACACGTCCGAGGTTCTGCCATTGCTCCACGAAACCGGTCTGGGCAGGCAATGTGGCGCGGTAAAGCATATCCCTGGTGTCCTTGTAATAAACATCGGCGAGGAAATCTATCCTGTTCTTGAACAGGCTGACATCCAGCCCGAGGTCATACTGGTAGGTGGTCTCCCATTTCAGTCTGGTGTTCGCCGAGCTTGACGGTGCCATACCCATAACTTCGGTACCGTTGACAGCATAGTAGTTTGTGGTCATAAGCGCCATTGTCGCATAGTTGGAAATCCTGTCGTTTCCGGACGCACCGAAACTTGCCCTGATCTTGAACTGGTCCAGCCACGTCGCGTCTTTCATAAACTCCTCCTCGGACAGTCTCCAGGCAAGCGCCACGGACGGGAAATATCCAACACGGCTGCCTGGCATAAACTTGGACGAGCCATCAGCGCGCATATTGAATGACGCGTAGTAACGCTGTTTGTAGTTATATTCAACCCTGCCGAACATTGACATCATCGTGCTCATCGCCACGTTTTCCGACGGAGCTTCCTGAATGCCGCCCTTGCTGATGTCGAACACGCCTGTGGAGTCGTTCTCAAAATCATATGCCCCGATCATCAGGTTCTCGTTTCTGTACGCGCTCATCTCCACGCCGAGCATCGCATTGAGATTATGGGCATTGTTCCACGTCTTCTTGTAGGTGAGGGTCGCCGAAGTGTTCCATCCATAGGTATCGACAGTCTTGATTCTTCCGTATCCGTTCTTGGAGAAACCCCACAGACTGTTGGCGGTGTAGAATTCCATACCTTTGGAGTTGGATGTGTTCCCGGATGCCTGTGCCCTGAATGTCAGCCCCTTGATGATTTCCCAATCGACATAGGCGTTGCCTGAGACACGTGAATACACGGTTCTGCGGTAGGTTTCATCAGTGACGCAGTCAAGCAGCGAATATGATCCCATATTGTCAGTGTCGCTGTCCGTGTAGAAATTTATCGGACGCCTGAGATAGATGAGCTGGATAAGGCCACTGTTGCCGAGTTCACCGCCGCCGGAAGACACAGCTCCGTTCGATATGGTGCGCCCGTAGTTGACTGAAGCTCCGACTTTCACATTCTCGCTTACTTTGTGGTCAACCTTGATCCGTCCGGTGTAACGCTGGAAATCATTGTTCACGATAAGGCCGTCCTGATTGAGGTAACCGAGACTGAACAGCATCTGGGTATTCCTGTTGGCTATGGCATTGACGGACAGATTGTAGTCTTGAGTGACAGCAGTCCTGTACATTATCTTCTGCCAGTCGCTGTAGCCGTACTGACTTGCATCTTTGGGCGTGTCGCTGACACCATCGCCGTCTGTATCGATGCCGTAATCCAGATAGCCATAGTCTTTTCTCGCGAAGCGATAGTTGACATATTCCTGAGCGTCAAGCATATCGATATGCTTCGGCACTTTGGATATTCCTATGGAGGAATTGAAATTGACAATGGTCTTGTCAGCCGTTCCTTTCGCACCGCTTTTCGTTGTGATGATAATGACTCCGTTAGCGCCTCTCGCACCGTAAATGGCTGTCGCCGTGGCATCCTTGAGCACCTCGATGGACTCAATGTCGTTCGGATTGAGGAATGACATCGGGTCGAATGTGCCCGAGCCAGTGGATGACGTTGTCGCTATTTCTCCCGAGGATATGTCCATCTGCATCCCGTCAATGACGAAAAGAGGTGTGGTTCCCGCATTGATGGAGTTGTTGCCCCTGATCTTGATATTGAACCCTGAGCCTGGCTCTCCGGACTGGGATGTGATGCTGAGGCCTGCCACGTGTCCCTGTAGGGCACCGACAACATTCCGGCTGCCTGTCCTGGACAGTTCATCCGCCTTGACTGAACTCACCGAGCCAGTAAGGTCACGGCGCGAAAGCGAGCCGTAACCGATGACCACCGCATCATCGAGCACAAGGTCATCGTCGCCAAGTCTAATGTCTATCACAGTCTGCTTATCGACTTTCACCTCCTCGTTCTTCATTCCGATGGAGGAGAACCGGAGTGTCCCGCCGGCAATCTTCTTTATGCTGTAGCGGCCGTCAATGTCAGTGACCACGCCGACATTGGTTCCGACGTATGTGACACCAGCGCCTATAAGCGGTTCATTGCCGAGGTCCGTGACTTTCCCCGTTATAACCTCCTGCGCGAAGGCTGCGACAGGGAACGACAGAATCGCTAAAAGCAACGTTATCTTAGATAAGATCTTCATAATATTGAAAATGAAAAAATATAACTCTAATATTCACCTAATCGAAGTTTATGTCCGAGCAGTTCGTCTTGATTCTCCATACTGCATCGTTCAGAGAGGTGATTCTTCTGCCGAGATAGTTGAATCCCTTGAACGAGACATTGGAGACATTATGATCTCCGTCATATCCCTGGATCACGCAGTCTCCCCTGCCTGTACGCACATTCATAACGTTGATGTTTGAATATGTCACGTCACGGATCTTTCCCGGTGAATATGTCAGTTTGTCGCCATTCTCATCGAAGCCGATGTTGTAGCTGTGCTTCAGACAGGCAAGATAGATCGAAAACTCCAAAGCATCCTCGATGTAAGCGTTTTCGTAGGTCACGTTCGAGATTGTCCCCGCCGCACCGTTATGGATACTCAAAGCCGCCCTCCTCATCTCGTTCCCGTCAGTGCCCGTGCCTGAATGGATCGCATAGATGTCTTTGTAATGCACGTTCTTTATGTCAAGCTGGGTCTCGTAACCTATCTCGAAAGTGTTTCCGGCATCAACGTTCCACCCTATGCAGTCTTCGTAGTAAATGCCGTCCACATCATCGCCCTTAAGCTTGAATTTCTGCGATTTGAGGCAATACACATCATCGTGGCCGCGCATAAAACATTTGGACACGTGTACGTTGACTCCTCCTATTATGTCCATAGAGTCGTTGTTGGTCTTGACCCCCTTGGCACTGTTCAATCCTATGGTCTTGACATTGGTGATGTCGGAATTGTGGCAGTTGGTGTAAAGCGAAGACCAGCCACCATCGGCGAACAGGTTGGTGAAATCGCTGAACCGAGAGTTCGCGCATCTGCAGAACGCTATACCGAACGGCTGATAGAACTCACCGTATCTGCCAGGATAGCCAGTAGCGTCGATGAACCCACCGCCGTGAATATTCACTCCATCCAGATCGACTCCGAGTATATTGCCTTTGACATAAGTCCCCGGCTCAAGATACACTTCCTTGCAATTCACGTCAAGAACCAGATGGCCGGCATCATAGACTTTACCAGCCTCGAAATATTTGATTGAATGGTCACTCTTGGACGGTTTCTCCTTGTCAATGGGATTCGCGAATATAAAGAGTGGCTGTTCCAAATCATCATTAATTTCCACAGACACACGGTCATATTTATGAAGATCAATGACAAGGCGGCCGTTGTCGATCCTGTAATTGTAGTTCTTTCCCAACGGACGGACCACAGCCTTTTCGACCCTGCCGCTCTGCAGCGACACCTCAACCTTTACGGTTCCTTCATCGACACCGAACCAAGCGAGATGCGGTTCGTATGTCGGGAATACTTTGATGAACTCTCCGGCCACTTTCACCGCATACAGCTGCGACTCAGGAACCCTCGGAGAGAAGTTGTAATATTCAACATCGTCAGTGTATTCCACATCAGGCTGAGTCACTTCCGTCTTGTTTCCTGAACAGGAAGAGCAAGCCACATGCGCCATAATAGCCATAGATATAATGCCAATATACAAGGTTTTCATACTTAATTAGTTTTAATGTATTTACTTATGGGAATGCCGTCAGCGGACCGTGCATTCGGCGTTGGACCAGGTAGTGAAAAAAGACTTGACATTGTCTTTGGTGAACTTCACTCCTTCCTGAACCACATTGTCGAAGACCACTCCAGTAATTTTGTGGTCGCTGTCATAGCCCATCAGCACATTCCCGCAAGGAGATTTCTTCAGCAAGGTCACATTCCTGAGTGTCACACCATCGCAGGTCCCCGGAGAATATGTCACCCCGGTTCCGAGATCCTTGACATAAGACTTGCGGATGTCAAGATGGATGCCGTACTCCTTGCAGTCTTCCAGAACGATGTTCTCGAACAGGATGTCGGAAATATGGCCGCCGGCACAGTGGTGTATGCTGAGCCCACCTCGGGATAACGTATTGTCTGTTCCACGGCCTGCGCTGTGTATGCTTTGACAATTCCGGTATGTGACACCGGAAATGTTCTCATTGGTCTCGGCCCCAACAACGAACGAATTACCGCTCAGATAGTTCCAAGCCATGCAGTCCTCGAACAGCACGTTCTTGACCTCTCCCTTGTAAGTCCATTTCTGCGACTTGATGCAGAACACATCGTCGTGCGCATAGCCGAAACATCCTTTCACAGTCACATTCCGACATCCGAGAATGTCCAGAGCATCGTTCTCGCAGCCGGTCTTATTGTTCGGATTCTCGACAGCGACCACTTTGTAGTTGGAAATGTTCACATTGTCTGATTCCGAGATGAAGGTGCTCCAATTGATGTCATTCAGAAGGACTATGTCCTCTATCCTGAGATTGTCCGTCCTCTGGAACTGGATGCCGCGGGCATCTATTCCCCTGGCATCAAGGATTCCGCAGCCTTTCACAGTAACATCAGAAGCATCCAGTGCCCTGAGCACGCTCTTGACCACAGCGCCGCCCTCGATGTAAAGTGTCTGCCCGGATTTTAGGGTCAGTGTCTTGAGGTCTGTCACTGTGCCGGCCTCGCAATACAGGACATTCGGATCCTCCTTCGACGGCTTGCCAGCCTCCAACGGGTTGGCAAAAAGGAAAAGGTCACAGTCTTCCGATCCGTTTATCTCCACGACGGCCTTGTCTCCAGGCGACATCACGACAGTGACCGCCTCACGCGAAGTGACATAACGCCAGTCCTTTGATTTCGGAAGGATTTCCGCCTTGTCGATGAAGTCAGCATTGTAAGTCACCTTGACGGCAACGGGGTCGTCGCAGCCGAAAGCGCAGACCTGATGTTCCTTGGTCGGGATTACAGTCGCCTTTCCTCCGGCGACTTCAACCGTATAATGCACAGACGGACGAATCTGATTGGAATACGAATACAGCTCCACGGAAGCATCCGGCAGATCAGCGAACGGATCTGAAGGCACATTTTTCATACTCTCTCCCGAACAACCATTGGTGCCCATAAGCCCGAGTGGCAACAGGATGAACTTAATAAAGCTCTTATTCATAGACTTTTAATTATTATAATTTAATGACATCACTCTCCAGAGAAATAATGGTCGCGGATCCTTTGGTTACGGCCACACGGATCTCGCTGGCGCCGACAGACTCAAAAGTATAGACTTGCCGCTCCGTTTTGTCAGCAGTTGATACCTGTCCCCGATAAACAGGCAGGAACTGCCCGCCGCCATTGGTCCACAGGATTTCGAAAGAGCAGTCTGTTCCAGCCCCCCAATTGATTCCAAGCGAACCTATCGTCTTCCCTTCCGCAACAGACACTGTGGCATCCTCGCTCACGCCGATCTTGGCGGGGAAAGTCGTCTTGACGTATGAGGCATCATCGGGATATGTGACGTGTGCTGTGTCGCCGCCGTCATCCACAAGCAGCTTCTCACTGAGTCTTATGTCTTTTGAGGACGCGCCTATCATAATCTCGAACTCGCCCGGTTCCACAATACGTCGGAAATCCACATCCAGAAGGCCGAGATCCTTTGGAGCAAGGGTGAAACTTACTTCCTTCGACTCTCCCGGTTCAAGGCTTACTCGTTCAAACCCACGCAACACCTTTTCATAGACCGTGATGGAACTCAGTACGTCACGAATATAAAGCTGAACCACTTCATCGCCCTTGCGGGAGCCGGTATTCCTCAGAGTGAACGACACTTCCACGCTGTCAGACGGAGAAATGGTCTTGGAAGACAGTTTCAACGATGAATATTCAAAAGTCGTGTAACTCAAGCCATAGCCGAAATCATACAGCGCTCCGTGCACTCTGGACTGCCGTCCCTGCGGGCCTACTCCATTCCCCCCATCCACCTGCGAGTTTGGCTTGCAAGGGAAGTTGAAAGGGATCTGGCCGACAGTTCTCGGGAATGTGACCGTAAGCTTGCCGCCGGGGTTGTAGTCACCTAATATTACATCCGCCACCGCCGTCCCTCCGTGAGAGCCGGGATACCACGCTTCAAGAATGGCGGGAATATGTTCGTCCGCCCAGTTGATGGAAAGCGGCCGTCCGTTGATGAGCACCAACACTACAGGTTTTCCCGTGGCCGCCAGTTTCTTCAGAAGCAGTTCCTGATGTCCCGGCAGATCCAGACTGGTGCGGCTCTTGTTCTCACCGCAGGTGCGCTGTCCGCCACCGAGAACCGCTATCACGGCATCTGCCTTGCGGGCAAGCTTCACCGCATCGTTCATCTGGCGAAGTTCCTCTTTCGTAGGTTTGGAAGGGAATATTTCAGAATCCGGCCAATTCTCATCAACAAGCTCGCATCCCTTGGCGTAGAGAATCCGCCCCTTGCCTTTCAGGGCCTCCTCCAGCCCTTTGCGGACAGAGACCGACGCTGTCGATAGAGGCCCGTAATGTGTCTGGGCGAAAGAGACCTCGTCCGCATTCGGACCGACAACCGCAAGAGTACGTATCTTGTCCTTGTCCAAAGGCAGCAGGTTTCCCTCGTTTTTAAGCAGCACTATGCTTTCGCGTGACGCGCGAAGGGCCACTTCGTTATTGGCAGGACCGTCCACTTCGCGGTCAGCCGCCTCATAGTCATTCTGGTATGGATGATCGAACAGTCCGACGAGGAATTTCACCCTTAATATATCACGGACACGCTCGTCAATGACAGACATCGGAAGCGTCCCCTCCGTCACAAGTTCACGCAGCGGCAGCACATAACTGTCAGGTGTACGGAAGGTGCATCGGACATTCAGCCCGGCCTCCACCGCCTGACGCACGGACTCCTTCATATTCGCCGAAACGTGATGCTTGCTATGCAGATATTCCACCGCATCACTGTCGCTCACCACATAGCCCTTGAATCCCAAATCATTCCTGAGACGATCCGTGAGCCAATACTGGCTGCCCTGAACCGGGATGCCGTCGTAGTCGTTGTAGGAGCTCATCACTCCCAGCAGGCCGGTTCTTCCTATCACTTCACGCCAAGGGTATATATGTATGTTTTCCACTTCGTGGGGAGCCATCTGAGGATCCACCCTCGCCATACCTTCGCGCCCACCCTTGTTGTTGGAGTATGCGACGAAATGCTTGCCTGTGGCAGCCACTTGATAATCCGTCTGCATACCGGAAGCCATTTGCACTCCAAGTTCCGCCACCAGATAAGGGGACTCTCCATAGACTTCTTCATAACGTCCCCATCGCTGGTCTCTGCCCACATCCAGAATCGGGGCATAGACATTGGTATATCCCAACAGCCTTGCCTCCCGGCCGGTAATCCTGCCGATCTCGTGCACCAATTCCTTGTCCCAAGTGTGTCCTATGCCCAACTGAGTGGGGAAATTTGTCGCGCGATATGCCTCGACACCGCGGATTCCCTCATTGGTGAAATCCACGGGAATCCCCAGACGGGTTTCCTCTATAAAGAAACGCTGCACGATATTGAGCGCCTTCGCGTGTTTCGAAGCCGGCCATAGCCATTCGCTGTCAGTGAGCGGCAGCCCCCAATTGCGGAATCCATTCAGATGCTCGTCTATCGCACCTATTCCGTCTTTCCACAGTTTCTCCTTCCACTTGGGAGTCGGTAGCTCATCATATAAGACTCTTTGGTAGCCGTAAAGTGTAACCATCTGGCAAGTCTTCTCCTCCAGGTTCATCCGAGAAAGCAGATCCTCTACCCTGGAGTTGATGTCCGCGGTTGGATCTTCGTAGACATCCTTGATTCCATTCTTGTTAAAGTCGATCCATCCATTGTGATAGATGGAGCCTTCCCCGAACCTTTCCTGTGCCGCCATCGGCAGGATAAGATACATAACGATTGTAGCAAGCAGCAATCTTTTCATATTAACTATGTGTTTCTTTTTTTGTCAAAGATCGGGCGTCTGATGGCTTAGGGCTATGATAATTTTGAACTTTAATTGTTATAATATCGACCATTGTTCATATATTGCGGAAGTTTTTGAATATTTCCTGATCAAGCAGAAAAGATATTATGGCAACGAAGGATGGATTATTCCGCAACATCAGCCACATAGTATTAACACTTGTTTTGTCGGCGGCTATGACCACCACGCTGTCGGCCTCACGTTTTGTGCAGCCCTCGCGTCTGAACGCATTCCGTGACGCGGCGGTCTATTCTGCTTGTCAAGATTCCAGCGGAAGCATCTGGCTTAATACAAGCTATGGCGTTTTCACATACGACGGCACACATACAAGGCTTATGTTGCAATCAGTCATCGCACATAGCCTTGCGTGCAACGAGAGCGGCAATATAGTCTATTCCGTTTCATATCGTGGAATACATCGCTTCGACATCCGCCATAGGGCTCCCATACTTCTCAAATCGTCTCTTTCCGGTTGGCACGGGAGTTCTATGCTCGCTGTCGGCGACAGCCTTTGGGTGGCACACGGGAACAGCCTCTTTGTCTCACGGGGCGACAGCCTCGAAACTGTCGGCAGCATCCCAGAAGCAGAATTCTCGTGTATTACACGCAGGATTGACAAATGCCTTGTCCTGGGGGATAAGAAAGGAGATGTTTTCTTGTACGACGGGCAGTTCAGAAGAGTCTTCAAGGCCGCTGCCGGAGTAACCGCGATCCATATGGATTCGGACAACAATATGTGGACAGGGTTGGCGGACGGTGAAATCATTCTTGTCAGAAAAGACTGTTCTTCCTACGAGGTAACAGGAACTCTTCCTAAGAAGGAGATTCGCTCAATCCGAGAGATTCAGGACGGCAACCTCATCGTGGGTGCGGCGGACGGATTGTTCCGGGTCTCCTCCGTAGAGTTGTCCTGCCTTCCGGATCATTCTGGAATACCGAACAAGGAAGCGATTTGGGATATTTTCAAGGATCGTGACGGCAACGTTTGGGTATGCACCTATTATTCGGGCCTGTGGTACCGCGACAAAACACTCTCCGCATTCGACATATTACCAGGAAGCGAGTCCTTAAAAATGGTCCGCGGAATCGCCGAGGATTTTGAAGGAAACTTTTGGATATTCACTGACAATCACGGGATGTTCCGCCTGGACAGTCAGGGGAAATTGTCAGAGATACCTTCAGGAAGACGGATAAAGTTCCAAACGGCGCTGTTTGACAAGTCATCCGGTGAAATATGGGCAGGTTCTTTTCAGGGTGCGCTGCACAGATACAACACGGCAACCGGAGAATTGCGCACGTTTTCGTTTCAGGACGAAAACGGAAAGTCTTTCAACGAGACAGTGAGTGCCATATATTTACAAAACAATAAGTTGTATCTTGGAACATCAAGTGGGTTATACATTTTCGACCCGGCGGCCGAACATTGCATAAGTCGACATATTCCCGGTTATACCCGTTCGATTTATGCAATAAGCAGGATGAATGACAGGCAGATCGTCATTTCCGGCATAGGTGCGTACATATATGACATTAAGACTAACAACTTTCATCCCTTGCCTGTCTCGGGAAGCTGTCCGGATGCTCAGTTTGGCGAGAATGGTGATTTGTTTGTGGCGATCACCGGAGTCGGACTATCCAAAGTAGGTGCGGCAGACGGGAACGTTATTCTTTTTCCATCGTCAAGACTTTCAGATACTTATGTAAGCAAATTACTGCCTTACGGCGATTCCTGTCTGATGGTGACATCCGGACAAGGAATATCAATCGTCCGGGAGGATGCCGGTTGGAACCGGATTTTCAAAACCACTAACGGACTAGGTATCAGTTCGTTCAGGGAAGGATGTCTTGTACGGACCTCGGACGGAAAGATTCTCGTTGGAGGCAAGGATGGTATAATTGTCTTTGACCCCGTGTCGTTCTCCGAGGATGACACGGCAATGCCACGCCCTGCCTTTGCGGAGATTTCAATCAACGGAAAAACCATATCAACGGAAGAGAGGATTCCATTCGTTAATGACATTGTTCTGAATCCTGGACAAACCAATCTGTCAGTTGATATCTCCACCTTTGATTACTCCGGGACACGTCCGATATTATGGAGTTATAAACTGAATGGGGCGGATAATGACTGGACACCGTTCACTCCTGACAACCCCATCGTCTATATGAATCTCCGCCCCGGGAAATACAGGCTGTGTGTCCGTTGCCAGGACGGCGGAAACATCGACTCTACTGAAGAAATAACGCTAGGAATCCGATTGAAGGCGTCTTGGTACGCCACCACGCTCGCGAAAGTTATCTATGTCACCCTGATCCTTGCCGTTCTGGCAACCCTCCTCTCCATCCTATATTCAAGGATGCTGCTCAGGCAAAGACTAAAATTCGAGGAAGCGGAAGGAATGCGGCGAATGCAATTGTTCGTTGATGTCTCCAGAAGTCTCAGGGAGCCGCTTACTATGATACTGGGGCAGCTGGAATTGTTTTTTCAAAGGTATGCTGACTCTTCCCCAGCGGGGCTGAAATATATCGAGCGTTCATATTCAAATGCCAAGAATATGCAGACCATCATTTCCGGATATGTTGATCTGGAAAACGAGAATGAGGAAATCAGGCAGGTCCAAACTCTCCACGAAGAGCCTCAACCAGAAATGCCTGCCAAATCCGCAGTATCAGAAAAGACCGGTCTGAGGGCACTGCTTGTCGCTGACGACCCGGATAACAGGGCAATGTTGAGAAGTATCTTCGGGCGCACCTATGACGTGTTGGTGTCTTCTGACGCGGAAGAGGCCTTACAATGCTCGCTGAAAGAGCAACCGGACATCATTGTCTGCGATCTCAAGTCCGGATTCGACAAAAGTCTTGAGCTTTGCACCAACATCCGGCATAATTTCGAGACCTGCCATATTCCTTTTGTTCTTCTCACGTCACACGCCTCCGAGCAAGTCAGCATCAAGGGTGCAAGGATGGGTGTCGATGCCGTCATCGTGAAACCATTCAGTACAGAGACCCTGATCGAACAATGCAAGACCCTGTTGGACAACCGGAAAATCCTGCAGGAGAAATATGCCATCGCCCCTCAGACCGTACAGTCAAGGCAGCACGGACGCAAGGATTATTATTTCTTGAACGCAGCGATAGGTGCGGTAGAACGTAATCTGTACTCTGACAAACTCGATGTCACGGCGCTATGTCAGGAATTACACATAAGCAAGACAGCTCTCAACACCAAGCTGAAGAACATAACAGGACGCAGTCCGCGTGAGTTCATTGAGGATATCCGTCTTCGCCACGCAGCACAAATGCTGCTTGACAGCAACAAACTGGTGTCGGAGATCTCTGATGAGCTTGGCTTCAGCTCGTACCGCTATTTCATCATCCGGTTCAAAAAGCATTTTGGTGTCACTCCGTCCCAGTTCAATCCTGATATGTTGGAAAAAAAATGAAATGATGCCCAAAGAGATTTCACATACACTTCCAAGCATCGATGACATCAAGAACGATGTCGAAGGCAATGTGTGCGGATAAAGACAACTGATTTAGGGATTTGAGTCACTTGACGCAAATCCGCCTGCTTCTTCCTAACACATATATTTTTTCACGGCAAAAACACCCTCCAATGTGCCAGAATTCTTTACAGGAGGAAGTATTTTCAAAGTTTTCCCAAATATTTTCTAATTTTGAACAATTCTATTTTGTAAATTCAAATATTGGCATTAACTTTGTGACATCAAACGATGCTTTATCGTTTTATTTCATTTTGTTTGACTTTAAAAGATTTTGTTATGAAAAAGAAATTCAGATGTTTGGTTTGCGGTTATGTTTACGAAGGCGAGAACCCTCCTGCAGAGTGCCCGCAGTGCCACGCTCCGGCGAGCAAGTTCGTAGAGATCAAGGATGAGGGCGGCAAGCCACAGTGGGCCTGCGAGCACCACATCGGTGACGGCCGTGTAGAGGACAAGGAAGTTGTCCAGGGTCTCAAGGATCATTTCAACGGAGAGTGCACGGAGGTCGGAATGTATCTCGCGATGAGCCGTCAGGCCGAGCGTGAGGGCTATCCTGAGATCGCGGAGGCCTTCAAAAGGTACGCTTTCGAAGAGGCGGAGCACGCCGCCAAGTTCGCCGAGCTTCTCGGAGACGTAGTCTGGGACACCAAGACCAACCTTGAGAAGCGTTATCAGGCCGAGGCCGGTGCCTGCGAAGGCAAGCTCGCCATCGCCACAAGGGCAAAACAGCTCGGCTACGACGCCATCCACGACACCGTTCACGAGATGGCCAAGGACGAAGCCCGTCACGGAGCCGGTTTCTACGGTCTCCTCACCCGCTACTTCGGCAAGTAGCTCCCGAAACCGGTGGAGGATAATCCACTGACAACAAGCATATTAAAGAATCGTCTTCAGTTGGAAACAGCTAAAGACGATTCTTTATTTTATTCTAAATCAACTATTTACGCAGCACTGGTTACAAATCCTCGTCGGTGAGACCGAAACGTTCGGCTATGTCATCGGGAATGTCACCGAGGTCGTTGGAGTAGTCGATCTCGTCCCAGGCTTCCTCCATAGCGCGGCGGTCTTTCTTGGTCGGGCGGCCGGCACCCGGATCACGGCGGAGGAAGAAGGTCTCGACGGGAGCCTTGAGTTTGTCGATTTCGGATTGCGGGGTAAGGTTCTCCGCATAGTCCGGGAGCAGTTTCGCGCCGAGGCGATGGTCGGTCAGCTGCTTGATTCTGTACGAATACTGCACGGCTCCCTTGCGGATTTCAACAATCTCTCCGACCTTCAACATTCTGGAAGGCTTGGCATTCACTCCACCGATTTTGACCTTGCCTCCTTTGCAGGCATCCGTGGCCTCGGTGCGGGTCTTGAACACTCTTATGGCCCAAAGGACCTTGTCTATTCTTTCTGTGTCTGCCATAACCTAACTATTCCATTCACGAATATGCGGATCCGGGGCCTCGGCCTCGACAAATGAGCTTGGTTCGACTTCCTGATCCGTGTACGAATCCTTAACAAGACGCTTTTCCACAAGAGCTTCCAGCAGAACCGTTCCACGGGCTGCCGGGATGAGGAAGAAGTCGTTAACCTCAGACGGGACAAGAATCGAATGTCCTGACTTCAATGAATATGACTCCACACTCTTGGAGCCTCGGTCATTCTCGACTTGAATCTGCACCGAAGCCTCCCCGGAAGCGCAATAATAGACTGCGAAACCGCCTGGCTGCTCCGAGAATATGTGCAGTCCGTCCTTCAAGTCGAGTTTCGTCACAACGAATTCCGGACATACGGCCAGCTTGTCTCCAGTGACAGATTCAGGGATATATTTCTTGAAATCAATGAGATCGAAGGCCTCCTCAAGCAGCAATTCCTCTGAGTCTGGTAGCTCTACACCCCAATTATGGAGATTGAACACGAGTTCGGAACTCTCGGCGATCTCGACAATCTTGAGTCCAGGTCCGGCGGCGAAGACGGTTCCCGGCTTGATCAAGAAAGCCTCACCCTTGCGCGGCTTGACGATGTTCAGGACATCCTTTACCGTCCCGTCCTGACATCTTGCGTAAAACTCGGCCGGATCAATGTCCCGATTGAAACCCAAAAGCAATTCAGCTCCCGGAGCGGCCTCCTGAACGTACCAAAGGGCAGTCTTGCCGAACGAGTCATAACGTTCAGCCGCAATGTCATCAGCGGCGTTCATCTGAAGGGGCTGCCAAGCGGTCACATCCATAACCTTCACCATCACAGGGAACTGCAGTCCATAGAACTCGAACACATCATCCCCGACTACCCTTTCCAGATAGGTTCCCATCAGCTCGCTCAGAGTGTTGCCACCGAACCAGCCGTTATCGATCATCGAATCCTTGAACCCGAGGTCGGCGATCTGATAGCTGACGTGTCCCCAAGGCACATCCGCACCTTCATCCACAAACCTTAACGGGTATAGTTTTCTATTGTTGTCTTCCATATTCTTGAATATAATCACTATTCCACACCAACCTGCGCCTTGACCTTGGCGACAAAATCAGCCGGGATATTCTCATAATTGGCAAAATCAGCGATAAGCGCCGCAGTGTCAATCTTTTCAAAATATTCACCTACGTTCTGAGGATCCTCGTTGATGAAACTGGCGCACTGCGCAAGGGCGAGGAACGGATCAGGAAGCATCATATAGGCATCGACATATTTCCCGAAGATGAGTTTGGTCTCCGGTGTGATGTCCATCATCCTGTGCATCAAGCCCTTCTTGCCGTTCAGAAGATCGCGGTGCGAGGCGGAATATTCATTGAAAGAACATTCGATGACAAGTTCCTCGGAGGCAAGTGTCTCAGGAAGGAATATGACCGCCGAGAGATCGGCTCCCTCATAGCCCCACACAGCATCTTTTCCGGAGACTTCAGCATCGTGGGCGGCGAAGCGGGAATATGGAACCTCCACTCCGTTCACAGTCACCTTCTCCGGTGCGAAAACACCTGCGAGGACAACCTGCACGTGACGTTCAGGGGCGATTCCACGATAATTTCCCTGACGAGGAGCAATGGTGAGCCTCAACGAAGATGCATCCGAAACCTTGGTGACCTTAGTGGTGGCATATTCAGTGCTATAGGCCTGTGTGGCGCCATCGTCCTCATAGACAGAGGCAGTGTTTTCGCCATCGCCCGGAGCCACAAAAAGTTTCAACGTGTTGTCCTTCTCCTGAAGTGATTTGATCTTGTCCGAGGCCATCGGAATGACGGCACCGGCCTTGATGTAGTAAGGGTTCTCGTTGATGGTATATCTCAAAGTATCCACCTGACCTCCTTTGAACAGCGTTCCTGTGGCCACATCGTACCAGTCACTTCCCTCCGGGAACCACATCACACGTTCGGCGAGTCCCGTCACGGAATCCGCAGGCTCGCAGACAACTGTCGCAAGTATGTCATTACCAAAGAGATATTCCTGAGTAAAATCGTAGGCCTGGGAGTCTTCAGGATATTCATAATAAAGCGGACGGCACATCGAGATGCCAGTGTCGTAGGCCTCGCGGGCGGCAGCGTAAATGTACGGTGAAAGGTCGTAACGGAGTCTGACAGCGGCGCGCATCGCGTCAAAATGATCCGGGAACACCCAGAACCGCTTCTCCATCGTCAGATCCTTCGTCGAATGAGTCTTGAATATAGGGGTGAACACTCCCGACTGGAGCCATCTGGTGTAAAGCTCCGGATCGGTCGCCTTGACTCCCTTAGGCTGGAGATGCCCTCCGATGTCGTGTCCCCAATAGCCGTAGCCCACATTGGATGCGGTAGAGGTGAAATATGGCAGATAACCGAGCACCTGCCACGAAGCCAGACAGTCTCCGGAGAAGCCGATCTGGTAGCGGTGGCTGCCGATGCCTCCCCAGCGATGGTATATCATCGGACGGCGGGCATATATTCCTTGATCAGCAGACTGACGCACCATATCGTTGAAGAATGTGTAGTTCAGCCAGAATGTGTTGTTGAGTCCGGGAACATACTTGCTGAACTTCCATTGCTGCCAGTCGAGCCACCAGAAATCGACTCCCTGACGCTCGAACGGGCGTATCACGGAATTGAAATAAGCGTTCGCCCAGTTAATGTCGTCCATCCGGAACGGCACGGGGGCCTTGCTTCCGTCCGGATTGATGTACCCCTTCGGGCCGTCATATTCATTCGTCCTTGAAAGATAGTCCTTGACAAAGCGGTCGTAAGGCTCCTCGTAAGGTTGGATTCCGGAAGCCGGATGCAGGTTCAGCGTGGTTTTAAGCCCAAGATTATGAAGATCCTGCAGGCAGTGTTCCGGGTTAGGGAAAAGTTTCTTCTGCCAGGTGTAGCCAGTCCAACCGATCCTCTGGCCAAACTCGTCCTTTGGAGCCTTGTACCTCCGAAGCGACCAGGTCTCGTGCCAGTCCATATCCAGAACCATCACATCGATCGGGATGTCCAGCGAGCGGATCTCCTTTCCAAGCCCCACGAACTCGAAGTCTGAATATTGCCAAAAACGGCACCACCAGTAGCCAAGGGCATATTTCGGCGGCATAGGGATGCGTCCCCCGATCTTGGTGAAGTCGGAGACGGCAGCCTTGTAGTCGTGACCGTAGGCGAACAGGTAAAGGTCCTGACGATCAGTCGAGTCACGGTCGGCGACCCAATATTTCCAATCGGAATCGACCGGCACGAATACCTGCCTGTCAGACTCGTCGATGATCGCCCATCCGTCACGCGAGATGACTCCCTTGTCGTAAGGTTCCTTGGTCTTGGCACCGTCGCAACCGTCCAGCGTCCTCGTCGTTCCGAGCAAATTGCCGCTGTCATCCATCCCCGGATGCCAAGTCACTGTCCTAAAGCCTTTTCTGGCAGCAGGATCCACCATTCGGAATGTCACATTCAAATTATTCTCATCGAATTTGTCATTTCCCGAATATGTCAGCGTGATGTCCTGAGTTTTGATTGTCAGCTTCTTGCCGGACCTTTTCACTGTGTAAACCGGAACAGGCAGTTTTCTGTTGACCACACCGAGGGTAGCCCTGTCCTCGAACTTTCCGTCCGCGGCCCACTCCATTCGCACCAGCCGGCTCTCCAGCACCGTGAACCTTGCGTTGCCCGAAACGACAACCGCCTTTGAATCAGCCACCGGATCATCCCCGGCACTCTGCGCCGAAGCCGAAAACGCCGTCACAACGCACAACGCGCAGACAGCCAAATCTTTCATTATGACACTTCTCATAGCCTGTATGAATATTACAGTACAAATATATTCAAAAAAAACGGGCACTGATTACTCAATGTCCGTGTTAGTAGCGGGGGAAGGACTCGAACCTCCGGCCTCCGGGTTATGAGCCCGACGAGCTACCAACTGCTCTACCCCGCGATGTTGGACTACAAAGGTAGGAATATTTTTCTGAAATGCAAAACATATTTCAAAAAAATGTTCGGATCTGAATCACTCTGTAGGAAGTCTCCTTCTGAAATTTTGGTAACGTGCAAAATTTCAGAAGGAGACTTCCTACAGATATATGTTCTACAGATTTCTTATCCTTATATATTCATAAACACCTTCATTCCGGCGATGTCGGTCTTGGCGAAGGATTTCTGCTCGCCGGTGGTGAGGTTCTTGAGCTGGATGACACCGGCCTCGACCTCGTTGCCTCCGTTGATGGAAAGGAACGGAATGGACTTCTTCTCGGCGTAGTCAAACTGCTTCTTGAGTTTTGACGGCTCCGGATAAACCTCAACGGAGACATCTTCTGAGCGCAACGCGGCGGCGACAGGAAGGACGTAGCGAAGCTCTTCGACACCCATACAAGCGAACAGAAGCGTGGTGCTGGAAGCCAATGACTTAGGGAACTTATCCAAGCCTTTCAAGACATCATAGATCCTGTCGGCGCCGAAGCTGATGCCCACTCCTGACATATCCGGAAGACCGAATATTCCGGTAAGATTGTCGTAACGACCGCCTCCGCAGATGCTTCCGATCTGGAAATCAAGGGCTTTCACCTCAAAGATGGCACCTGTGTAGTAATTCAGGCCACGGGCAAGGGAAAGATCGATCTCTACCGGGCATTTTACACCGGCAGCATCGATCAGGCCGAAAAGTTCCTCAAGCTCGTCAAGACCTTTGAGGCCTGTCTCGGAAACGAGTCCGGAAGCGGAGCCGCCGTTCATCAGCGAGCGCATCGAAGCCAGTTTCCCGGAAGTGGAACCGGACAGTTTCAGAATCTGCTCGATCACGGCGATCGCACCGTCGGTCAGACCTTTCTCACGCATCTCCTCCTCAACGCTCTCAAGGCCGATCTTGTCAAGTTTGTCAATGGCCACAGTGATGTCAACCACCTTGTCCGGGAATCCGCAGATCTCGGCGAAACCCGTCAGGACCTTCCTGTTGTTGATCTTCACGAGCACATTCACGTCCAGAAGGCTGAACACCTTGTCCACAATCTGCACGAGTTCAAGCTCATTGACCTGAGATTTGCTGCCGATCACGTCCACGTCGCACTGGTAGAACTCACGGTAACGTCCCTTCTGCGGCCTGTCTGCCCTCCAGACCGGCTGGATCTGGAAACGCTTGAACGGGAAGGAGATCTCGTTCTGGTGCTGGACCACGAAACGGGCAAAAGGCACGGTCAGGTCGTAGCGAAGACCTTTCTCACAAACCTCTTTGGAAAGAGCGACACTGTTCACTCCCCCTTCCTCATTGCGGTAATCCTCAAAGTTGACCTTTGAGAAACAGTCACCGGAGTTCAGGACTCTGAACAGAAGCTTGTCTCCTTCCTCGCCATATTTTCCGAGCAAGGTTGACAGATTCTCCATAGCCGGAGTCTCGATCTGGGCATAGCCGAAAGTCCTGAAGACCTTCTTGATGGTGTCGAAGATATAATTCCTTTCGGCCATATTCTGCTGACCGAAATCACGTGTTCCCTTAGGGATTGATGGTTTCTGACTCATAATCGTTATTTTTCCACTTTATCGGCCTTGTAGCCAAGTTTTTTGATAGCGTCCGCAAGGGTCTTCTCATCGGTCTTACGGCGGTCGTACTTGATCTTGATTGTCTGATCCTTGAGAGAGACCTTCAAGTCCTTGACTCCCTTGAGGAACGCCAGATTCTCATTGAGTTTGTTCACGCATTTGTCACAATGCATATTCGTCGCGAAAACAACCTCGCCGACATTCTTGTCGGCGGGTGCCTCCGTCGCAAAACCCTCGAAAGGAGCAGCCTGAGCCGCGGCAAAAGGCGCAGCCAACATCACGGCCGCGACCGCTATCAATAATATTCTTTTCATAATCTACAACCTTATGGCAGCAGCGTGGTTATCCGCGCCAAGGTTCATCCTGCAAAGATAGTGATTTAATCGTTCTTTGTCGCCCTCCAGAGCGTCAATCTCACGCCAAGATTGATCCGCCGTCCCATAATAGGCCCCCAGACACAGCTGGCATCGAAGCCTGGAGTCCAAGGAGTCCATTCCCCGGCGGCGTTCCTATCCCCCACCAGCACGTGCATCTGGGTGAAATTCGTGATGTTCTCAACCCCAGCATAGATGTCGAACCCACGGAAACGCCTGGTTATCTGCGCATAGAACAATGGATAGACCGGAGTGCGGCCATCAGGATAAAGCAGTTCCCCACCATCATCCTTCAGATCTTTCATAAAGTCATACACCCTCGCCGAACCGTTCACGGAAGCGGTGAAATCGAATATCCATCGGCTCAGATTTGTCTTATACTGAAGGTTCAGCACCCCCTTGAAGCAGCTGAGCATCGGCTTCTCCACCAATTCGCCACCATAATTCTCCTGCCGGGCGTTGGTGTAGCGCCCGGTCAAAGCCACGGTGAAGCGGTCAAATGGCTCGACATTGAAATCCACCTGCCAGTTATCTGAATATGAGCGTCTTCCATTGGAATCAAAGAACCAGATGTCACGTCCGCCGTTCACATCTGTGCCCGGCATCTCATAATCCACCATCAACTGACGCGCGAACTGGGTTCTGAAATAATCAAAGCTGACATAAGTCTTGGAAGGATCGACCCCGAACGGCATATAAAAAGTAATGTTTCCTCCGAATGTCCACGAATCCTCAAGCAGCCGCTCCATACAATTCCCTTGGAGCCTGCTGTGGGTGGACATCACACCGATATTGTCTGCGACCGGATCCGCGTACCTCAGTCCCCTGCCGCCGTTCGCTCTGGCCACGAACCATTCCGCCGGTGAATATTTCAAAGTCACCCTCGGAGCCAACTTGAACCCGCTCCCCTTGTACCAATCAGCGCTGACTCCGACAATTGATGTGAATATGTCCCCGGCGTGGAAGGTATATTCCCCGTAAGCACCGCCGAAGAAATGATCCGCGATTCCGGAATATGGACGCTGCCCATTCCAATTCTCACCACTCCACAGGCCGTAGTCCAATTTTGCGACAGCCTCGTCAATGTGGTCGAACGTGCCGGAAAGGCCGACAGTGAAGTCGTGCGACTCATTCAACATATTCCTGTAGAGGAGGTTGATGAAGCCCGACTGTTGGCTCGCAAGGTAGGATGACGCGCCGAACCAGGAGTCGCTTTTCTGCCACGACCAGTCCGCTATGGCGGCTATGCTGGAGGAGCCGTCCTCGCGAAGAGGCTTGCCGACTTTCAGGTAGGCGTTCAGGAGACTGTTCGTGATGTCGGTGCCCCAATGGGATTCCGAGAGATATTTTGCGAAAGAGTTCCCTTCTGTTGGTTCCAGGATAGACTCATCTGAAGCCCAACGAGGTTCCATCCCGCTTTTGTCATAGCCGTCCATTCCGCCCTGCCGATGGTCCCGGACAGCTTTCACGCCCCAGCGTACCTGAAGTTCGGGAGTATAGTAAAGCCACCTGTTGGCCACATTAAACTGCAACATCTTAGGATCATCACGGAAGCCATCATCGTTCATATCGTAGGTCTTGAAGTTCCCGCTGACGTGTCCTAACAGAATCGTATAGACCGTCGGGCTGAGTTGCCAGGCCGATGTCGCATTGAAATCCGCCTTGGTGTCGCTCATCATCGAAGCCTGGATGAAAAGCGGTTTCTCCTCGGTAGGCTTCTTGTGCTCAAGATTGATCTGTCCGGTCATTGATTCCAAGCCGTTGATCACGGACGGGGAGCCTTTCGCGATCTGGATGCTCTCCAGCCATGGCCCTGGAACATAAGACAGTCCATATGGAGCGGTTATCCCCCTCATCACCGGACGGTTCTCGTCCAGCATCTGCGTATATGTCCCGGAAAGGCCCAGAAGCCTTATCTGACGCGCTCCCGTGACAGCGTCCGAATAGCCGACTGTCACGCTGGCCGAGTTCTCAAAGCTTTCCGCAAGGTTGCAACAGGCCATCTTCTGAAGTCCCGAGGCCGAGATAAGTTCCGTCCTCAAGGTCTTTCCTCTTGAGATGCTATTCTCCTGATGACCGACAAAAACCGTCGCGTTGAGACTGTCTTTCCTATCCTTATATATAGAGGTAGTGTCAACCGACTGGGCTGACATGCCAACGGACAACACCGTGGCCATAATAGAAGCAATGATAGTCTTTCTCATAATTCACATCATAAGCCAAGCGCGTCGTGCGCCGTTCCTTCAAATAAAGTTATTCGCTGGATGCAAATATAATAATTGATTATTAAGAAAATGATTAAATTTGTACAAAATCTCGCAACCAGAGAAACCAAAACGTTTTCAGGCTATATGAACACAAAAGAATTCGTCAAATGGGTGCTGGCCGTGCTGTGCGGCCTGTTCATCTGGGGCATCGTGAAGTTCTTCATGTTCTTTATGATGCTCGGCTCAATGATTGCCTCTGCGGCTTCATTCTCCGGAGGCTCCGGCGCCGTTATTCCCAAGGAGGGTGTCCTGCTGATGGACATGTCTAAATTCGAGATCACTGAACAGACTCAGGAAAGCAACCCGCTCACCTCCATCCAAGGCAGAGAGATCGCTTTGGTCGGACTTAACGATGCCGTCAAGGCAATCCACAAAGCCGCCGAGGATCCGGGTGTGCAGTACATCCTCGTAAAGACAGACGGCGCCTCCACCAGCCTTACCAAACTGGAGGAACTCCGCAAGACCCTCACAGATTTCAGGAAGAGCGGCAAGGCAGTGATAGCATATGGCGAGGCGTTCACTTCCGGAAGCTACTACCTCGCGTCAGTGGCCGACAAGATCTACACGACGAGGCATCACGGCGGCAACAACTTTATGTTGGGAATAAGCGGGAGCATGTTGTTTCTCAAGGATCTGCTCGACAAGCTCGGTGTAAACTACCAGCTCATCCGCCACGGCAAGTACAAGAGTGCCGGCGAAATGTACGTCAAGAACGCGCCAAGCCCTGAGAATATGGAGCAGAACCAGGCGATGATCGACTCCATGTGGGAAACGGTGGCCGCGGAGACCGCAGGGAGCAGGGGTGTGAGCGTGGACTCACTCAACTACTTCATCGATCACCTTTCCATAGCCCTTCCTGAAGATATGGTGAGCCACAACCTCGCCGACGAGGCTCTCTCCGTTGAGGAATATAAGGGGAAACTCGCCGACCTGGCCGGCAAGGACAGTTACAAGGATGTGAAATTCATCCCGTTCTGCGACTATGCCGCCGCCAAGGCAACGCCGAACCTGACCGCCAAGAAAAACATCGCCGTCATCTATGCCAACGGGAATATCCTTGAGCAGGACGACCCGAACAACATCAGCGGCGACCGTTTCGCCGGCATCATCGCCAAGGTAAGGGCGGACTCAACCGTCAAGGCTGTCGTGTTCAGGGTCAACTCTCCTGGCGGTACAGTGCTGGCTGCCAGCAAGATCAAGGAAGAGATCGACCTCACCAGAGCAGTCAAGCCGGTCATCGCCTCTTACGGTGACTATGCTGCTTCCGGCGGTTACTGGATCTCCAACAGCTGCGACCACATATTCTCAAACGCGACGACTCTCACCGGTTCGATCGGTGTGTTCTCCGCCATCCCTGAGTTCGGGAAGACTCTAAAGGACATAGCGCACGTGAATATGGTGCCGGTCAAGTCCCACAAGCATTCCGATATGCTTTCGCTGACCCGTCCGTTTGACGCCGGGGAGACAGCCTGGATGCAGGTCTATGTTGACGACATCTACAACAGTTTTGTGAGCATAGTCGCGCAGGGACGTGATATGACTTTCGAGGCGGTGGACGAGATCGCTCAGGGACGTGTCTGGACCGGAGCCGACGCACTTAAGATCGGTCTCGTGGACGAGATCGGAACGTTGGAGGATGCGATAAAGTACGCGGCGTCGATGGCCGGGGACGCCGATATTGAGAACTGGGGTATAGCAAGTTACCCTAAACCTTTGACGATTATGGAGCAGTTGCTGCAGCAGTTTGGCAAGACCACCAACCCGGAGGAGGCCATGGCCAACGCACTGGCCGGAACTCCGCTGGAGGGCGTGGCGAAGAATCTGCTTGACTGGCAGAGGAGCTGGGCGAAAGGCCAGGGAGACCTTGTCTTCGCGAGAATGCCGTTCGAGATAGAGATCAGATAAGACGGATCACTGTGACGGTGGCTGTGGCCTTCGTCACCTTCACGGAGTCATCGATGCGATGACCTACCAATGCGAGAATATGGAAGCCTTCGTCAGCGATGACGAGGGCTTTTTTCTTTTCAAGAATATCAAGTTTAAGGTCCACGAACATATCACTGAGCTTCTTGCGGCCACGCATTCCAAGCGGGCGCATCCAGTCGCCTGGTTGCCAATGTCTTATTGTGAAAGGGAACGGGAGATCCAGTTTAGTCTCTCCTACGCTTGTCTTCACGTCCTTCACATCGTCCGACAGCGAGACGGAGAACTTTATTCCGTTCAATGAATATGTTCCTGGGCCATTGATGGTTAGGTCAGTCGCTTCGGCAAGCTCTGCGACCGGAGATATAACAATCTCCCGAGCCGAAGTCACGGCAAGATATTCATCAGCAACGAACGTCCTGCCACTGACGGTACCGTCACTTTTCAGGACAGAGGCAAGGTCCGCGACCACGGAGGAAGTGAACCCGAAAGGTTCCAAAAGACGGAAAAGGACATATTCCCAATTCTTTTTAGCCATAAGCTTCTGATGGTCAATAACAGGAAGGCCATTACCATCAAGCCGTACAATCTCCGCCGAAACCGAACGGACATATTCATCAGCGATGGATTGAACCTGCGCGAACCGCTCCATATCCTCGTTCAACGTTGTCAGGAACGACGGATTCAACCTTCCAAAAAGCGGGAATATCTCATTGCGGATGCAGTTGCGCTTGTAGGCGGAATCAGCGTTGGTGCTGTCCTCGTGCCACTGCAAACCGTGCGAGACAGCATATTCATGAATATCCTTCCTCGTAAAACCAAGCAGCGGCCGGATGAGCCGGGCGTCCGAACCCAGAAGGGACGAACTGCGGCGCATTCCGGTCATTCCTTTCACCCCGGTGCCACGCAACATATTCAGAATCATAGTCTCAGCATTGTCGTTGGCATTGTGAGCGACAGCCAAAGCGGCAAATCCTCGCTCCCGACAGACCTCCGCGAACCAGGCGTAACGCAGCTCCCTCGCCGCCATCTCGATGCTTACACCATTCGAGGCGGCATATTCCTCTGTGTAAAAATCTGTTTTTATGAATATGACGCCGTGGCTTTCGGCCCATTCCCTGACAAGAGTCTCGTCCGAGTCACTCTCCTCTCCCCTCAGGTGGAAATTGCAGTGAGCCAGCGCGAAACACCTCCTGACCGAGGAATTGAGAAACAGCTCCGCCATACACATCGAGTCAACCCCGCCGCTGACAGCCAAAAGAACCGCCTCTCCATCAGGAAGCAGCCCTTTCAGGATTCTATCAAAACGTTCCTGCATATTCAGGAATTTTATTTCTTGCTTGCGAACGTGTATGTGAAGCCGAACTGGAGAGCCTGCGCGAACTGCACCCTCCTGCCGGTGTTGCCGTCCTTGTCCGTGATGAGGACAGTGTCGTCGTAGATGAGGTTCGTCGTGATGTTCAGCGAGAAGAACCTGCTGAGCTTCCACATCATGCGGGTGTCCCAGTTCACACGGATGTTCTTCGGATTCTTCAGATAGTTTGAGAACAGGAGCAGATGCGTCGAGCCCTCGAAATTGTCATTGACCTTGACCTTGGCATCGGCGGTCAGCTGGGCACCGAACTCGAAACGGGCTGGTTTATAATAGTTTCCAGTCTTGTAGTAGATGTTCTTGTCATCCTTGGCGTCCGGATAGACCTCGGTATCCTCGTACTTCTTCTTCCTCCCCATACCATAGTTCTTTCGCAGCTTCTCGCTTCCGACGATTGTGAAGCCTCCTGTGATAGGCGCCATATTGACCGTCAGCCATTTGCTCGGCACCCAGTCAATACCAAGACCCAGATTGACAGTTCCCGGAGAAAGAATGCTGGACTTGAGCACACGGGCGTTTCTCCAATCCTTGCTGGATGGCTCCTTGTCCTCCTCCACGGCCGGAGTCGGGTAGTTGTAACCGTTGGCGAACTGGCTGAGGAACGTGAACTTGGCGGAGTAGTTCAAAGTCTTTGTTGCCTTGTAGCCCCAAGTGCTCTCGAACAGGATCCGGTCCTTGTTCTTCTGGATGATCGGCTTGTCGGCGGAATAAAGGAATCCGTAGTCCAGCTGGATACGGTTGTTCCAGTACTTCTCACCTTTCTTCCACTTCGCGTTGCCATCAATGTAGGCGCTCAACGCATAGTTGTTATAACCTCCCTTCGCCCAGTTCGTGAAACTACTCTGGACAAAGTTCAGGTTCGTCATCAACGACTTGTTCCAATAGTCCGGTTTCGGAGCCACGACCTTTGTCTCCTCTGTCTGTGTCAGAAGCTTTGCGGCCGCGGCCGCGGCTGACTGGGCGTTTCTCCATGTCGTGTCCGTCTGCGCGGACGCTCCGAACGCAACGAGCGCAAGAGCCACGGACAGCAACACAGCGCGTCTTATTGATTTCACGTTCATAGTCAGTTTATTATATTCATTTAATATGAGATGGCAAACACCACCCTCTGCTTTGAAGGCTTGCCGGAGTAGATGTCCTTGCCCTCCTCCTCGCAGACAAAGCTGTCCACAGGGATGCAGCGGATCGTGGCCTTTGTCTCGTCCTTGATCTTCTGCTCGGTCTCGGCTGTGCCGTCCCAATGGCAGAGCAGGAACTTGCCTGTGCCGATCTTGGCCTTGAACTCCTCCCAGTCGTCGCACTTCTCAACGTGTGACGCGCGGAAGTCGAACGCCTTCTGGTAGATGGTCTTCTGGATGTCGTCCAGAAGGGCGGCGATTGACTTGTCAAGCCCCTCAAGGGCGACAGTCTGCTTCTCCAGGGTGTCTCTTCTGTGAACCTCTACTGTGCCGTTCTCCAGGTCACGAGGTCCCATAGCCAGACGTACAGGGACTCCCTTGAGCTCCCACTCGGCGAACTTGAATCCAGGACGCAGGGTGTCACGGTCATCAATCTTGACAGTATGTCCTTCGGCCTCAAGGGCTTTCTTCAACTGAGCCATCTTGTCCAAGATCTTCGTGTGATCCTCTTCGGTCTTGTAGATCGGAACCATAACGACCTGGATAGGGGCCAGAGCCGGCGGAAGGACAAGTCCGTTGTCATCGCCGTGAGCCATCACGAGGGCTCCCATAAGCCTCGTGGAAACGCCCCAGGATGTGGCCCACACGTACTGCTGCAGGCCTTCCTTGTCTGTATATTTCACATCGAACGACTTGGCGAAGTTCTGGCCGAGGAAATGAGATGTTCCGGCCTGGAGAGCCTTCCCGTCCTGCATCATCGCCTCGATGGTAAGGGTGTCGAGCGCGCCGGCGAATCTCTCGTTAGGACTCTTGTGTCCCACGATCACAGGCAGAGCCATAAACTCACGGGCGAACTTCGCGTACACCTGAACCATTCTCTGTGCCTCTTCCTGAGCCTCCTGCGAGGTCGCGTGGGCCGTGTGGCCCTCCTGCCAAAGGAATTCGGCGGTGCGGAGGAAAAGCCTTGTGCGCATCTCCCAGCGGACAACGTTAGCCCACTGGTTGCACATGATAGGGAGATCCCTCCATGATGTGATCCAGTTCTTATATGTGCTCCAGATGATGGTTTCGGAGGTAGGTCTTACGATAAGCTCTTCCTCAAGCTTCGCGGACGGATCCACGACAACGCCCTTTCCGTCAGGGTCGTTCATAAGCCTGTGATGGGTGACAACGGCGCACTCCTTGGCGAATCCCGCCACGTGCTCGGCCTCCTTGCTGAAGAAGGACTTAGGAATGAAAAGCGGGAAATAGGCGTTCACAGCGCCGGTTTCCTTGAACATAGTGTCAAGGGCGTGCTGCATCTTCTCCCAGATCGCGTAGCCATAAGGCTTTATCACCATACATCCCCTGACGGCGGACTGCTCTGCCAAGTCTGCCTTCACAACCAGATCATTGTACCACTGAGAATAGTTCTCAGACCTTTTTGTCACTTCCTTTGCCATATATTCTTTGCTGTTTTTGTCAATTATTCTTATTATTGTGCAATATTCCGAAAGGTATGGATTTTGTTCACTAGAGAACATTTGTGTGGCCGACACCTTTGGATACGGCCACGAAGTTACGAATTAATTGTTAAATATAGGAGATTCAGAAATGAAAACACGCACAATCCTCTTTATCTCGGCGCTTCTGGCACTGACTTCGTGCGGTTCAGCGGCGCGGTTTGCCAGTGATGCTTCCAGGCAGAAGTATCAGGATGGAATCTACTATACATCCAATGCCAAGGTCCATCAAGCCGAGGAGGCAGCCACCTCCGCAAATGACGAGGAGACCGACCTTCTTGTGGCAAAGACAAAGAACTCCCCGATCTTCATGAAGAGCGGAGAGAAGGTTGACACTCTGTTCATCCCTGAGAACAAAGCGGCGAGAATAGATTTCAACAACACTGACAACACCACATCCGTTTACCTCTACGACAACGGTTTCGACACCTGGGCCGCCTACCAACCTTGGTACGCGACATTCTGGTATTCCTGGAACCGTCCTTTCTACACCTCGATCTACTGGGGCGCGAATCCTTGGTACTATGGTGGCTGGTACTCACCGTGGCACTATGACCCTTGGTATTATGGATATTCCTGGGGGTGGGGCAATCCGTGGTATTACAGCGGATGGTACGACCCTTGGTACTGGGATCCTTGGTACTATAGCGGATGGTACGGTGGCTGGTATGGAGGCTGGTACGGCGGCTGGTACGATCCGTGGTATTACGGAGGCTGGGGCTACGGCCATCATCACCACCACGACCGTGACTTCTTCGGTCCTGGCAGCGGACGGGTTTACACTCCACGTCTTAGCACAACCGGCTCAAGCAGAAGAAGCGGAATCGGGTCCTCTTCAAGGAGCGCCGGAGTGAGAAGTTCCTCAATGACCAGATCAAGAAGCGGCATCGGATCAACAAGATCCTCAATGTCAGCGACTACCACAAGGTCTTCAAGCCTTGGCGGACGCACAAGCGGCACAAGGTCATCAATATCCTCGGTCAACAGGCCGGCATCCTCATCCGTAAGATCCTCATCAGCAAGATCATCCTCGGTAATGTCTTCGTCTGACAGGTCCTCATCCGTCAGGTCATCGGTCGGCGGCACTGTCAGATCCAGCGGATCATCCTCATTCGGGACCTCTTCCGGCTCATCTTCAGTCAGGTCATCCTACGGCAGCAGCCGTTCGTCATCCTCTTCATCCTCGACGATGTACTCAAGACCGGCAAGCGGTAGCAGAAGCTCAAGCGGAACGACATCCAGCGTATTCTCTACAGGATCAAGCAGAAGTTCCTCAACAGGCAGCTACAGGTCTTCGGGATCTTCCTACAGGTCTTCGTCAAGCAATGATTATTCTTCCGGCTCGACGAGGAGCTCAAGCAGCTACTCCACAGGCAGGAGCTCAAGTTCATATTCTTCCGGCAGCTCAAGCCGCAGCAGTAGCAACTATTCCGGCGGCGGGTTCTCCGGTGGCGGATCATCCAGAAGTTCAGGTGGTTCGTACGGTGGAGGAGGCGGCTCCAGAAGCGGTGGCGGAAGAAGGTAACCATTAATAACAATAGAAATAATGAGAAAGGCAATATTCACTGCGCTTTTGTCATTGACCGCTGTAGCGGCCGGGGCGCAGACTATGTACGACGGGCTGACATTCAGCCAGAACAACTACTACGGAACGGCAAGGTCGATCGGTATGGGCAACGCGATGACGGCTGTCGGCGGCGACCTCGGGTCAATCGGTATCAATCCTGCGGGATCGGCCGTGGCGGGATACTCCCAGTTCACGATCACGCCGAATCTCACGCTCAGTTCGATGAACTCATCCTACAGCGCCTACCCTGTCGGAGGAGTTGACAACTTCTCCAATGAGAGACGCGAGAGTCTCACCAGATTCTCGATGCCGAACATCGGTGCTACATTCAACTGGAAAACCGGCAGCGGGAGCGGTCTGACCGCCATCACTTATGGATTTGTCGTCAACGGGACGAACAATTTCACCGGCAAGATGATGGCAGGCGGCAGGAACGACAAGACAAGTTACATCAGCTCCATGGCTGTGGCGGCCGAAGGTTATGACATGGATTTCCTTAACGGATATTCCATCAACAGCAACAACGAGAGAGTAGACAGAGGTTGGGACTACCCCTACTACTACCCTGATGATTACACCAATGACCCTAACAAAGGCTCATACGCGCCATGGAATGTGATCGCGAACGTCCAGGCAGGAGCGCTTTCCAATTTCGGAGACTCTAACGATCCGGCCTATTACTGGCGCTACATAGGTGCGACAGAAATCTATGAGAAGACTGGAGAGAAGGATGCCGACGGCAACTACATCTACAACATTTCCCTTCCAGGAGCGTTGAGCCAGGCATACGGCAGGAACGTAACAGGAAGCAAATACGACGCGTTGCTCAATGTCGGGTTCAATTTTGGAGAGACGTTCTTCCTCGGAGCGAATCTCGGAATAACCTCCCTCAACTACAACTATGATGAATATTTCAAGGAAGCCGCGGAGAACCCGTCGGCATTCGAGATGGACTTCGGAGAGAAAGGCAAGACCTACTTCAGCGACTATCGCACCCGTTACTCCTACACGGCGGACGGAAGCGGAGTTTACGGCAAGTTCGGATTTCTTTGGAGACCTGTGGACGGGATACGCATAGGTGGAGCCGTTCAGACACCGACAATCATGGAAATCAACGAACGTTGGAGACAAGACGTCAATGTCAACTACACCAACGCCTCATTCAACGGGTCGGCCAAGACGCCTGAGGGGGACTATTCCTACAGGCTACGCTCGCCTTACAGACTCAACGCCGGAGCAGCGTTCACCTTCGCGGGAATGGCTCTTCTAAGCGCGGACTACGAGATGACCGACTACAGCACGATGAAGTTCATGAGCAAGAACGGCGGATGGAATGACGACAGTTTCAGAAATCTGAATGACGAGATACGTGACTGCATGGGAGTGTCGCACATGGTCAGGATCGGTACGGAATTTAAGCCGGTACCGGAATTTGCGGTGCGCGCCGGCTACAATTTCACCACCACTCCTGAATATGTATATAACGGAAATGAGAAGACGAAGTTGAACGACAGAATCAACGCATTCTCCATAGGCCTCGGATATTCATCAAACGGATCGTTCTTCGCGGACATCGCGGCAAGGCTGACTATGCTGTCGGATGAATATATCTCACCTTACGCCGACTACCTTAAAGATCTGGCTTCTCCGATGATCCTCAACAAGAGGGACCTCTACAGCATCACGGCGACCTTCGGGTGGAGATTCTAAAGGTTTTTCAGATAGGAGATTGAATCCGGACCTTCGTTGAAAAGGAGGTCCATGATGGAAAGATTCGGAACGAAACCGTACTTTCGGGCAAAGACCTGGAAGTACGGTTTTTCCAGATTCAGGTCTTTCAATATCTTGTCCGGACGTTTCGGGTGGATGAGTTCCCGGTAATCCATTCCGTAGCGGCCGGAATCCAACGGAATCTCACGGGAACGGACGGGGACATATTCATCGGTCATCCTCAAGTCCACCGAGACGCCGGTCTTCCGGAGGAAGAACCTGATCAGTTGTAAATCAAGGTCGAACAACGTCTCTGGTTGTGAATCCAGGATTCCGAACAGTTCGTCCTTGTAATATTCAAAATAAGCGGAGGACTCGTAGGCGGACGCAATCGCCCGTTCGGTACGGATCAGCCAAGGAGTCGAGTAATCCACCTTGATCTCCGTTATCGGCAGCTCATGGGTTCCGCTTTCGTGAATGATCGGGAAATTAAGGCTCTGAGGGCCGTCGGCGGCATAGTAACGGAAGCGGTTCCTCCAGGATTGCTTCTGGTAATGCTCGCAGGCCTCAAGATAAACGACAGAAGGCTTCACCCTGTCCGGAGACAAGATGAAGTCTTTAGCCATCAATGCGAAATAGCTGATCGGCGGGAACCAGGCCACACTCAGCAGCACCGCCGCCTCCTCAGTCCTATTCAAACTCTCCTTTCTCCCTGGAGTCGTTAGCCCTGATGATTCCACGCTTCGAGCCTCTGATGAAATTCAGGATGGTGTCACGCTCCTCGCTCTGAGGGAATCCGGCCTCCACCTTGGCGCAGCCGTCGGTGATGTTGTAGCCGGCGAAATAAATCGTGTCGTAGATGTCCTTGATGTTGCGGATCACGTCGGAGGAGAATCCGCGGCGGCGGAGTCCGACGATGTTCACGCCAGAATAGCAGATCGGATCGCGGCCGCAAAGAACATAAGGAGGGATGTCCTTGTTGATCTTGGACATGCCGCCGACCATGGCGTGGCATCCGATCTTGGAGAACTGATGAGCCTTAGCTCCGCCTCCGACAATCGCCCAGTCATCAACAACGGTCTCGCCTGCTATGCCGACAAAGCTTACAAGAATGCAATGATTGCCCACAACACAGTCGTGCGCCACATGAACGTAGGACATCAGCAGTGTGTTGCTGCCAATCTTCGTCACGCATTTGCCGCTTGCCTTGGTACCTCTGTTGATGGTCACGCACTCGCGGATTGTGACATTGTCGCCGATCTCCACATAGGTGACCTCTCCCTCATATTTGAGATCCTGAGGAATGGCGCCTACAACGGCTCCCGGGAACACCTGACAATTCTTTCCCATCTTGACGTATGAATATATCATAGCATGCGGATGGATCTTGCATCCGTCTCCGATCTCCACGTCGTCATCGATGAACGCGAAAGGACCGATCTCAATGTTGTCGCCAAGTTTCGCCTTAGGGCTCACTGACGCTAATGGTGAAATTGTGTTCATATTCTAAGTGTTTTATCAGCAAGATTTCTCACGGATGGCCTTGGCGGTCCGTGTGTTGATTGTGTGTCCAGGCTTGAAAGCGGTGACCTTGGCCTTGAGATAACCTCCGGCGAGTCTCAGATCTCCGATCAGATCAAGAAGCTTATGCCTTCCGCACTCGTTCGTGAAATGAAGTTTGAGATTGTTGAGGTAACCGTTGTCGTTTATGGCAAGCTCAGGCACGTTGAAAAGCGCGGAGAGCCTCTCGACCTGCTCCGGCTGGACCGGATGTTCAACTATCACGATGGCGTTATCGACATCCCCACCCTTGACCAGATTGTTCTGGAACAAGTACTCTATCTCGTGGAAGAACACGAAAGTACGGCACGGGCCGATCTCCTTGGCATAGTCCGTGGACTCATCCCAATGCGCGGTCTGCACACCAAGTACCCTGGAGCCGAAGTCCACGGTGATGTCCATCGAAGGCGCGTCGGCCGGAGTGATTCTCACGAATGAGCCGGTCTTTTCGTCACGGATCTCAATCTCCTCTGGAATAGTGACATATTTCCTGTCAGCCTTCTGTTCTTTCAGGCCGTCCTTGGCGATCGCCTCCACATAATAACGGGCGCTGCCGTCCAGAATCGGAACCTCGACATTGTCGATTTCAACAAGGGCATTATCCACGCCCATTCCCGTCAGAGCTGACATCAGATGCTCAATCGTGGACACAGACGCCTCTCCTTTGGAGATAGTGGTACTTCTGGCCGTCGATGACACATTCTCAGCCAAAGCCTCGACGAACGCATCTTCACCGAGATCCACCCTATGGAACACTATCCCAGTGTCCTCGGGAGCCGGTTTGAGAATCATCTTTGAGATCTTGCCGGTGTGAAGCCCCTTACCATGGAACTCATATTCACCCGCAAGGGTCTTTTGCTTATTCAAAGTCATAATCTATCTTTTGCAGGCTGCGTAAAATACAGCAGTCTGCAAAGATAGCATGAAATATTTGAATATTCAAGGATTACCCTGCCACTTCGTAGCTATTGGCTACTATTCTTCGCCTTGACGCTTGAATACGGCGTAGCTGCGGAGGTAGTTCTTGAGCGGAAGGGCTGGCGAGCCAAGGAACACCTGGCCTGACTTGCGGATATTTCCGATCACGCCACACTGGGCGCCGATGGTCGTGTTGTCGGCGATGTTCAGATGCCCCGCTATGCCGACCTGACCGGCAAGAATACAGTTCTTGCCGATCTTCGTGGAGCCGGCGATTCCGCACTGGGCGGCCATCACGGTGTTGTCTCCGATCTGGACATTGTGGGCTATCTGGCAGAGGTTGTCGATCTTGACCCCGTTGCCGATGATCGTGGATTCCATCTCGGACTTGTCGATGGTCGTCCCGGCGCCGATCTCGACATTGTTGCCGATGATGACATTGCCGATGTGTTCGATCTTCTCCCAAGTCCCGTCAGGAAGCGGGGCGTTGCCGAAACCGTCGGAGCCGATGACGGCGTTGGCATGGATGATCACGTTGTCACCGATGACCATTCCCGGATAGATGACGACTCCCGGGTAGATGATGCAGTGCGAGCCGATCACGGTGTTGTCGCCGACATAGACATTCTCGTAGATCTTCGTGTAGTCCCCCACCTTGGCGTGATGCCCGACATACGAATGGCTTCCGAGATAGACCTTCTTGCCGAACTTGGTGGTCAGGAACCATGATGAACGGAAGCCTCTGTGCCTCTTGTCCGTACGTCTCTGGGTGGAGACATATTTCAGGAGATCGGCCAAAGACTTGTAGGCGTCATCGACCCGGACCATCGTCGAGGTCACGGCCTCCTTAGGAGTGAAATCCTTGTTGACCAGCAGGACACTTGCCCTGCATGTGTAAACGTATTTCTCGTACTTAGGGTTGGCGAAAAAACACAGCTGCCCCGGTTTGCCATGCTCGATCTTGGCGAACGATGTGACCGTTGCCTGGGGATCGCCTTCCACGGTTCCCCTGAGCACCTGAGCCAATTGCTTTGCGGTAAATTCCATCTTCTTTATGGCGATTAAATCTACAATTTCCAATTACGGAATACAAAGAAAGCAATTTATTTTCATATTCACTAAAATATTCTTATCTTTGCATCGTTGTGAGAGATAGGGGACGAAAGCGTCTCCTATCTTTCGCTTTGTAAAACCAGACTTTATGCGGAAAGAACAGATCATAAGCAGCATTGAGGAGGCCGTGCGCGCCCGCGGATGCTTCATAGTCGATGTCTCGGTCAGCAATGACAACGACATAGTGCTCACCATCGAGAAAGAGGTCGGCGACATGGACCTTGAGGATTGCGTTAGCGTCAATGACGCTTTCCTGGCCGCTTTCGACAAGGACGCGGAGGACTATTCCCTGACCGTCACATCCGCCGGACTCGACCAGCCGTTCAAGGTTCTCAAGCAATATGAAAAGGCGGTTGGCTCCGCTGTGGAGGCAAGGCTTAAAGGCGGGAAGAAGATCATCGGGGTGCTCACCGGAGTGGACGAGGCAGGAATATGCCTGAGATATTCACAGAAAGAAACGGTGGAAGGCAAGAAGAAAAAGGAACTCGTGGAGCACGAGGACCGCATCGGGTTCGCGGAGATCAACTCCGTTGTGCCGCACATAGTGTTCAAGAAATAAGAATATCAAAAATATAAATATGGAAAAGAAAGAAGAAATCACTCTTATTGACGCCTTCAAGGACTTCAAGGAAGAGAAGAACATCGACAGACCGGTGATGATGGGTGTGCTCAAGGACGTGTTCCTCACCCAGATCGCCAAGACCTATGGCTCGGCCGACAATTTCGATGTCATCATCAACGTTGACAAGGGAGACTGCGAGATCTACCAGAACTTCGATGTGGTCGAGGAGGTGGAGAATCCTAACACACAGATCACTCTTGATCAGATCAAGGCCGAGACCGGTGATGACGACTACGAGATCGGGGATGTCTATACCAAGAAACTCTCCCTCGCGTCTTTCGGTAGAAGAGGAATCCTGAACATCAGGCAGAACCTTCAGGGCCGCATCATGGACATCGACAAGGCAAATGTATTCAAGGCATATTCCGACAAGATCGGCGAGATATTCACGGGTGAGATCTACCAGACTTGGTCGAAGGAGGTCATCATCCTTGACGACGACAACAATGAGCTTCATCTGCCTAAGGCAGAGCAGATTCCAGGAGAGAGATTCAAGAAGGGAGACACCCTCCGCGCCATCATCAAGAGCGTGGAGATGAAGAACAACACCACCCCTTACATCACTCTTTCCAGAACATCCAACGAGTTCCTTGAGAAACTCTTCGAGCATGAGGTTCCGGAGATATTCGATGGCCTCATCACCATCAAGAAGGTTGTCCGTGTACCTGGCGAGCGCGCCAAGGTGGCTGTCGAGTCCTACGACGAGAGGATCGACCCGATCGGAGCGTGCATCGGCGTGAAGGGATCAAGAATCATCGGAATCGTGCGCGAGCTCCGCAACGAGAATATCGACGTGCTCCAGTGGACTAACAACACGCAGCTTCTCATCCAAAGAGCCCTCAATCCTGCAAGAGTGTCATCAATCGACCTCGGCAACTCGGAAGAGGACAAGATCAAGGTTTACATGCAGCCTGACGAGGTCAAGAAAGGTATCGGTCGCGGAGGATGCAACATCAAGCTGGCAGGCATGCTTGTCGGAAGAGAGATCGAGGTCTGGAGAGAGCTTCCTAAGGACGAGGCTCAGGAAGAGGAGGACGTTCTCCTCAGCGAATTCAGCAACGAGATAGACCAGTGGGTGATCGACAGACTGGAGGCCATCGGATGCGACACGGCCAAGAGCGTGCTCGCGTTCACACCTGAGGACATCGCCAAGAGGGCCGACCTTGAGGACGAGACCGTGGCCGAAGTGTTCAGGATCCTGAGGGCCGAATTTGAAGAATAGTCCAGGCCGAATAGCGGACAATATTAATTTAAAGGGGTTGAATATGGCAGAAATCAGACTAAATAAAATCATCAAGACTTACAACATCGGGCTTCAGAAACTTGTGGACTTTTTGGCCAGCAAGGGAGTTGAGGTCGAAGCCAATCCTAACGTGAAGATCTCGGAGGATCTTCTTCCGGCGATTGACAAGCAATTCGAGAAGGACAAGGCCAACAAGCAGGCTGCGGAAAAGATTGACATCAAACTCAACGAGATTCTGGAAAAGACATCCAGAAAGCAGCAGGAAAGCGCCAAAGAGGAAGAGGATGAACCGGTAAGGGAAACTGTCATCAAGACAACCATCTTCACTCCTGTCGAGCCTAAACCGGAACCTCAAGCCGCTGTTCATGAAGAGACGGAACCTGAGTGCGAAGAGGAAGTGGAGCCGATGGCTGAGCCAGAGCCACAGCCGGAACCACAACCTGAGCCACAGCCTGAGACCCAGGCGCCGGTCGAGGAGCAGGTAAAGGAACCGGAAACTAAACCCGAGGCAGAGCATGTCAAGGAGAGTCCGGTGATCGAGGAGCCTAAGCAGGAAGTCGTGGCCGAATCCAAGCCGGAGAAAAAACCGGAGAAAAAGGTGGATAAACCCGTCAAGAACGTTACCCCTGAGCCGACAACCCCTGCTCCAGGGAAGGATGTCCGTGGCGGCGAGAGACCGCTGAGCAAGCACGAGAGGAAACTTGCGGCCAGACAGAGGGAGGAACAGGCGAAAGCCAGACACCAGCAGCAGGCACAACCTCAGGCTCAGGCACAACCTCAACAGCCTCAGGCCAAGGAGGAAAAGCCAGCGGAGCAAAGTTCCACCCCTGGGCTCAAAGTCTTGGGGAAGATTGACTTGTCCCAGTTCGAGCCTAAGAAGGGTAACAAGAAGAGAGAGAGAATAGCCAAGGGAAGCCAGAAGGTTGACGTGGCGAAGGAAGGCAAGCAGGCTGACAACAGTTCCCGCAAGGATAAGAACAAGAATGCCAAGCAGGCTCAGGAGCAGGGCAAGGGCGGCAAAAAGCGCAACCGTGGGACGGACCGCTTCAAGCCGGCCATGACCGAGGAGGAGCAGGAGGCGATGCAGAAGGAGATCCAGAAGCAGGTCAAGGAGACCTACGCCAGGATGAACGACAACAAGAAGAACAACTTCGGAGCCAAGTACAGAAAGGAGAAGAGGGAGCAGGCCGCGGCCAAGTCCCAGGAGGAGATGGCACAGGAGATAGCCGAGAAGAAGGTCCTCAAGGTCACCGAGTTCGTGACCGTGAACGACCTCGCCACCCTTATGAACAACACTCCAGTCAACGAGGTCATCAAGGCTTGCATGGATCTGGGTCTTATGGTTTCCATCAACCAAAGGCTTGACGCAGAGGCGCTTGTGCTTGTCGCCGAGCAGTTCGGCTACAAGGTAGAGTTTGTGACCGCCGACCTCACCGAAGAGATCGAGGGAAGCAGCGAACAGGCTGACCGCGAGGAAGACCTTGTTCCGAGACCACCGATCATCACTGTGATGGGACACGTTGACCATGGTAAGACATCGTTGCTCGACTATATTCGTAAGTCAAACGTCATCGCCGGAGAGGCGGGAGGTATCACCCAGCACATCGGTGCCTACAACGTGAAGCTTCCAGACGGCAGGAGGATCACCTTCCTTGACACCCCTGGACACGAGGCGTTCACCGCTATGCGTGCCCGTGGAGCCCAGCTCACCGACCTTGCGATCATCATCATCGCGGCCGATGACGCTGTGATGCCTCAGACAGTCGAGGCCATCAACCACGCCCAGGCGGCCGGTGTACCGATGGTGTTCGCCATCAACAAGATAGACAAGCCAGGCGCCCAGCCGGAAAGGATCTACCAGCAACTGGCACAAATGAATATCCTCACTGAGGCATGGGGTGGGAAATACCAGTGTCAGGAAATCTCCGCGAAGAAGGGACTCAACGTCGACAAGCTTCTTGAGAAGGTTCTCCTTGAGACCGACCTTCTTGACCTCAAGGCCAACCCGAACAAGAACGGCGTCGGAGCGGTCATCGAGTCATCCCTTGACAAGGGACGTGGATATCTCGCCACGGTACTCGTGCAGGACGGAACACTCAAGACCGGAGACATGGTGCTGAGCGGCAGTTACTACGGCCGTGTGAAGGCCATGTTCAACGAACGTGGACAGAAAGTGAAAGAGGCCGGTCCTTCGACCCCTGTTTCAATCCTCGGTCTGAACGGAGCGCCGAGCGCCGGTGACAAGTTCAATGTGATGAGCGACGAGAAGGAGGCCAAGGCAATCGCCAACAAGCGTGAGCAGCTCCTGCGAATCCAGGGCATCAAGACTCAGAAGCACATGACCCTTGAGGAGATCGGACGACGGATCGCCATCGGCAACTTCAAGGAACTCAACGTCATCGTGAAGGGTGACGTGGACGGATCGGTGGAGGCTCTCTCAGATTCCCTCATCAAGCTCTCAACCGAGCAGGTTCGTGTCAATGTGATCCACAAGGCTGTGGGAGCGATCTCCGAGTCCGATGTGATCCTGGCCGAGGCTTCGGATGCGGTCATCATCGGATTCCAGGTACGTCCTTCCACGGACGCAAGGAAACTGGCCGACGAGCAGGGAATCGAAATCCGTCTCTACTCCGTCATCTACGACGCCATCAACGATGTGAAGGACGGTATCGAAGGTATGCTTGAGCCTATCAAGAAGGAGGAGATCACCGGAACGGCGGAGGTCAAGCAGACCTTCAAGATCTCGAAGGTCGGAACGATCGCCGGCTGTCTTGTCAGGGACGGTAAGATCGCTAAGACGGCGCAGTGCAGGCTTATCCGTGACGGTATCGTGGTTTACACCGGCGAGCTCGCCTCGCTCAAGAGGGGCAAGGACGACGTGAAGGAGGTTTCCGCCGGAATGGAGTGTGGTATCGGCATCGACAAGTTCAACGACCTGAAGGTCGGGGACAATATCGAGGCGTTCGTGATCACAGAAATCAAGCAGACGCTTGATTAAAAAGACGATAAAGTTTTACAGTGCGGACAGCCTCGGCGACATCATGGACGCGGAGGATGTCCGCACCGTTTTGTAGGGCGATGAAGTCGGCGACCTGTGTGGCAGGCAATGCGTCAGCTGGAGTGATGCCCAGAGGCCTGAAGAGAAAGCTCTTGCGGGAAAGGCCCACGAGAATTCTCTTGTCAAACTCCTGAAACACAGCCATTTCACGTAGCAGTTGCCAGTTCTGTTCCACCGTCTTGGCGAAGCCGAAACCGAGATCCAGAATCCAATCCTTCACCCCGTGCCGATCCGCCTCGGCGGCTATCCCTTCAAAGAACTCACGGACAGCCTCGGTGACATTGTCATAGTCGGTGAGACTCTGCATATTCTTTGGAGTGCCACGGGTGTGCATGGCGATGTACGGCAACTGAAGCTGGCCAAGCAGCCTCCACATGTCCTCACACCCACCGCTGACATCGTTCACTACGAAAGGGCCGACGATGTCGAACGCGCGGCTCACGACGGAAGGCCTGAAAGTGTCAATCGAAATACTGACCTCAGGATGCTCAGATGCAAGAATATGCAAGGCCGGCTCAAGCCGCTTCCACTCCTCTTCCTCACTGATGGAGTCTGAGCCTGGGCGTGTCGAGCACGCTCCCAAATCAAGGATGTCCGCTCCCGACTCAAGCATATTCACAATCCTGCCCCGGAAAAGTTCCTCATCGAAGGTCCCGTCCGCCCGGAGGTTGCGGCTGCCTGCGAAAAAAGAGTCGTCGGTGAGGTTCACTATGCCCATCACCTGAATATTTCTGTCAGCCTTGTTTCCCATAATGACATTAATTTTGAACAAAAATAGACAAAAATTGAATATCTTTGCGATTCGGAATAAGTTTTGAGCATTGCTCAAGACCTCCATCAGAAAAATCAATCGTTATGCTGGTCGTTCTGGAAGGTTTGGACGGAGCTGGGAAATCCACGCAAGTCAAGAAGTTGAAGGCGTATCTCGAAAAGATATGCCCGGAATTGGAATACATTCACTTTCCGAGATACGACGCGCCGGTCTATGGCGATCTGATCAGCCGGTTTCTGCGCGGGGATTTCGGAAGCAACGAGTCGGTTCACCCTCAACTGGTCGCCCTGCTGTTCGCCGAGGACAGGCACGGAGCCGCCCCCCAGATGAAGAAGACGCTGGCGGTAGGCGGCTCGGTGCTGCTGGACAGGTACGTATATTCAAACATCGCCTACCAATGCGCCAAGCTCCACGATCCGACAGAAAAAGAAAACCTGCGCAAGTGGATAATGGACACTGAATATGGCGACTTCGGCCTCCCGAAGCCAGACTTGAATATATTCTTGGATGTTCCCATCACATTCGTCGAGAGCAGGTTGGACTCGGCGCGGACGGGAAAGGACAGGGAATATCTCCACGGCTCCCAGGATATTCACGAATCAGACATAGAGTTCCAGAAGCAGGTGCGGGCGATCTACAGGCAGCAGGTAGCGCTGGATCCGGATTTCATCAGAATAGACTGCTCGGACGAGTTCGGGGAGATGCTGCCGCCGGACGGGATATTCGCAAAGGTGAAGAAAGTTATTGACGAACATATCGAAGCAAAATGAACAACGTTTTCCTCTTCAGGCTGAGAAGGCTGTGCGCTTTTTTGATTGGTGTGGTGTTCCTGCTCGCGGGGATATTCAAACTGCTTGATCCGGTAGGGGCGGGTCTTGTGATGGAAGGGTATTTCAGATTCTTCCATGTAACGTTCCTGCTGCCAACCGCAAAGGCGACCGCCGTGGTTCTCGCGCTCGCGGAAGCCATCCTCGGTGCGGCGATGATCAGTGGCGTGTGGAGGAAACAGGTCGCAATCATAACCACCGCTATGATTGTCTTCTTCACGGTGCTCACGTTGTTTTTGGCCATATTCAATCCGGTAAGCCTGACTGACTGCGGCTGCTTCGGAGAGGTGATCCACCTGACCAACTTCCAGACATTCCTTAAGAATCTGGTTCTGTTGGCTTTGGCGATGACAGCGTTCCTGCCGTTCAAGAATTTCGGCAAGAACAGGAAACGGAAATATGTCTCGTTCGGCATCGTGTCAGCCTCAATAATTCTCTTCACGGTCTATTCATTGACATCAATCCCACTGGTGGACTACACCGAGTTCACTCCTGGAAGCGAGTTGCTGGCTTCCGCCGGTGACGATTATGAGGATGCCTCCGGCAACTACAAATCCACGATCATTTACGAGAAAAACGGTCAGGAGGGGGCATTTGATCTGGATAACCTTCCGGATTCGACCTGGACATTTGTCCGCACGGAGACCATACTGATCAACGGAACGGAAATCGAGGACAACAGGCCGGCGCTCTCGTTCACGGATTCATCGGGAAACTATCAGGATGAAAAAGCCATCTACGGCAACGTGCTTGCGGTTTCGGTCTATGATCCGTCCAAGGCCAACGGCGCTTTCTGGACAAGGATAGCCAATGCTCTTGACGGGGCTAAAGCCGCCGGCTTCACTCCCCTTTTGCTGGTCTCCTCCACAAAGGAACAATTCGACAAGTTGACTGTGATCGTACCTGAGGTGCATTCACGGCTGACCGGCTCGACATATTTCGCTGACAAAAAAACGCTCGTCACCCTCAACCGCTCGAACGGTGGAGCCACATGGTTCAACGACGGCCAACTCATCCGGAAATATTCACACAGCCGCATCCCATCGGACGGGACTCTGCTGGAGATGACCGGTGACGACCCGACCGAGGAGATGCTGCGCTCCAGCACCAAAAGCCGCCTCCGTTTCCAGGGCTTTGCGCTCTACGTCTTCGCGCTTCTGCTGATACTCTAAAAGCATTGTTACCGGTCACTTCGACAGGCTCGGTGACCGATTGATTTATCAGAAGCCGGTGTAGTTCCACGGGGTGATGGCGCGAAGCTCTTCCTTTACGGAGTCGGCAACGTCGAGGGTGCTGATGAAGTCCTCGATGGTCTTCTCGTCGATGGCAGCGCCGGTGCGGGTGAGATTCTTGAGGGTCTCGTACGGATTCGGGTAGTTCTCCCTGCGAAGGATGGTCTGGATGGCCTCGGCGACCACCGCCCAGTTATGATGCAGTTCAGCGTCGATGGCCGGACGGTTCAGGATAAGCTTGCCGAGTCCTTTCTTCAATGACGCGAGGGCGATCATGCCGTGGGCCACAGGGACTCCGATGTTACGCTGAACGGTGGAGTCGGTCAGATCCCTTTGCAGTCTGGAGATCGGGAGCTTCATCGAAAGGAAAGTCAGCACGGCGTTGGCCATTCCAAGGTTACCTTCGGCGTTCTCGAAATCTATCGGATTGACCTTGTGAGGCATAGCCGAAGACCCAACCTCGTTCTTGGCGACCTGCTGGTGGAAATATTCCATCGAGATGTAGGTCCAGATGTCCCTGCACAGATCGATGAGAATAGTGTTGATGCGACGCAGGCAGTCGAAGATCGCTGCGAGATTGTCGTAGTGGTCTATCTGGGTTGTCGGGAAGGACCTCTTGAGACCAAGAGAGGCCACGAACCTGTCGGCGAACGCCGGCCAGTCGATGTCCGGGAAGGCGACCTTGTGGGCGTTCATATTGCCGGTCGCGCCGCCGAATTTGGCGGGCCAGGTCAGTTGGCCGAACTGGCGTAACTGCTCCTCAAGCCTTGAGACGAAAACCTGAAACTCTTTCCCGAGTCTTGTCGGGGTGGCCGGCTGGCCGTGTGTCCTGGCCAGCATCGGGACATCCTTCCACGCCTCGACATCGGCAGAAAGGATGGAAATCACCTCTTTCAGCGCGGGAATATATTCATTCTCAAGAGCTTCCTTAAGCATCAGCGGCTGTGAGGTGTTGTTGATGTCCTGGGAGGTCAGGCCGAAGTGGACGAACTCCTGCCAGCGGGATATTCCAAGAGCCTTGAATTTCTCTTTTATGAAATATTCAACGGCCTTGACATCGTGGTTGGTGATTTTCTCGATGTCCTTCACCTTCTGCGCGTCCTCCGGAGTCATCGATTGGTAGAGCTGGCGCAGGCGGGTGAACAATTCGTCGCGGCTCATCCCGGTGCCTTCTCCGAAGTCGGCGAGCTGCGGCAGAGGAATCTCACAAAGGGTGATGAAATATTCCACTTCCACGCGTACGCGGTTGCGGATCAGGGCGAACTCGCTGAAATACTGTCTCAATGACGCGGTTTTGGCAGCATAGCGACCGTCAATCGGAGACACTGCCAGAAGAGAATGAAAGTCCATATTCATGTAAAATTATTTTTCTATGATGTAAACGTCATCGCCAGGCTCGGCGAATCCGAAGTTCTCGCGGGCGAACCGTTCCAAGGAATCCTTGCTGTGGGTCAGGCCGTGAATCTGACGGTCCATATCCTTGATCTCGGCGCTGTACCTCTCGATCAGCTTTTCCTGATTGTGGATCTCGAGACCGGCCCTGATCCAGCGGACGATGTTGTTTTGTCTGACAAATCCCACCATGACGAGGAAAATGGCGGTGACGCAAATGGCATAACGAACAAAAGAGCGCCTTTCAGCGTTCTTCCCATCCAAATCACGATTCCAGATGTCCCTGAACTTTCCCACTGCTTTAGAACAATATTTGTACAAAAATAGTTATTTTTGTAGAATTAAGGAAAATGAAAAGAATGGATTTCTCGAATTTTTCCAACGATAGTTTGAAATCATTAATATTCAAAAAGATATGAAACCTACACTTCTTGTACTTGCAGCCGGGATGGGCAGCCGTTACGGCGGACTAAAACAGATGGACGGCCTCGGCCCTAACGGCGAGACAATCATCGACTATTCAATCTACGACGCGGTCAACGCCGGCTTCGGCAAGGTCGTGTACATCGTCAGGGAATATTTCCGCGAGCAGTTCGAGCAGACCGTGAAGGATAAGTACAGCGGCATCACCTGCCCGGACGGCACTCCTCTTGAGTTCGATTTCGTGATCCAGGAACTGGACAAGATCCCTTCTCAGTTCAAACTCAATCCGGAGAGGCAGAAGCCTTGGGGAACCGCCCACGCCGTGCTGATGGCAAAAGATGTAATCCACGAGCCGTTCGCCGTGATCAACGGTGACGACTACTACGGCAAGGAATCCTTCAAGATCCTCGGCGACTGGCTCAGGGCACACGAAGGCACCACCGGAACGTGCAGCATCGTCGGCTTCGAGCTTGACAACACCCTTTCTGAATATGGCAAGGTCTCACGCGGCATCTGCTACTACGACCAGGACCTTCACCTCACCGGCATCGCCGAGCACCTGAACATCGGCAAAGAGGCTGACGGCAAGGTCTATGGCGACAACTCCGTCAACGGCGAAACCCACGTCGAACTCGACGGCAAGGCGCTTTGCTCAATGAATATGTGGGGCTTCACACCGGATTACTTCCAGCTCAGCGAGGAAGTGTTCACAAGCTTCCTTGAGCAGAACATCAATGAATTGAAGAAGGAATATTACATCCCTTACGCCGTTGACATCCTGATGAAGGAGCGCGGCTACAAGTGCGAGGTCCTCTCGACCGACTCTCACTGGTTCGGTGTGACCTACAAGGAGGACCGTCCGGGCGTAGTGGCCAAGTTCCAGGAACTCGTTGACAAGGGGGTTTATCCGACACCTCTCTGGAAGAAGTAATGTCTTTTCTCAGACCACGCAAGGTCGAGAAGAACTACGACCTTTTCTCCGGCTGCGCCTGGTACACTCCAGGCGTGGCCGGTGTTTTCGCTGTTCTGGGCTGGTTCCTGGCCGGGATGATACTCGGCAGCCTGATCAACATCGGACTGATGATATTCCTGCCGGGATTTCCGCTGTACTACAGCATGCTGATCGTCTATCCGGTGCAGTTCATTCCAGTGCTGATGTACGTGAGGCTCAGGAGTATGCGGAACTCGACATTCGACAGAGGCTACGCGTTGGACAGCAATCATTCCGGTCCCTGGGGAGGAGCGCTCACGGCCATCCTTATGGCTTTCGGCACAATAGCCCTGGCCTTGATGCTTGAGCCTCTGATGGCGTTGATGCCGGACATGGACGAAACCTTGGTCAAGACCATGGAGCAGTTGCTCGACGGGCCGCTTTGGGTCAGCCTGCTGAGCATGTGCGTTTTCGCTCCATTGCTTGAGGAATGGATGTGCAGGGGCATCGTGCTGAGGGGCCTTCTGAACTATTCCCGCAAGGGGGAGCCAGGAGAGGATGGCAGCAGAAGGGGAATGAATCCGGCTCTGGCGATAGCCATCTCGGCGATCTTCTTCGCCACGATCCACGGCAACCTCTGGCAGGGAATCTCAGCGTTCATCCTCGGAAGTTTCTTCGGCTATGTCTATTACAAGACCGGCTCGCTGAAGCTCACGATGCTGATGCACTGTGTCAACAACACGGTCTCGGTACTGTCCTCCAAGCTTCCGGCGTTCAAGGATTTGGGAGCCGACGCGAGTCTTATGGACATAATCCCGACTGGGATCTATGTGATCATATTCATTGTAAGCGCCGCTGTTTTGTTCCTGGCTGTCAGATATTTGTCAAAGATCAGCCTGAAATCCGCGCAGGGCAACTGTGACGTGATTCCAGGTGCTGATGACATCGATAATGGAGAAAATCTTTGACGATCCGGACACCGGTAGCGTTACAATCCGGAAAAATGTACGCTCCCGCAGGGTGACACTTCGCGTGAATCCCCGCAGGGGCGTTACCGTTACCATTCCTTACTTCGTTCCGTACAAGGCCGGACTGGAGTTCTTTCTGGCTAAAAAAGACTGGGTCATGAAGGTTCAGGAGCGGCAGCGCGAGCGAATCGGATCCGAGCATATTCCCACTCCGGAAGAAATAGAGGCTTTGCGGAAAACGGCGAAAGAGGTTCTTCCCGCACGTCTTCATGAACTCGCGGCAAGATATTCATTTGAATATAATTCCGTCCGCATCAAGCACAACTCCTCGAACTGGGGAAGCTGCTCACGCAAAGGCAACATCAACCTTAACCTCAACCTCGTGCGCCTACCGGACGAGCTGCGGGACTATGTCATCCTACACGAGCTCTGCCATTTGAAGCGCCCCAACCACGGACCCCAGTTCCACGCCCTCCTCGAATCCCTCTGCCCCGGCCATCTCGCCAAACAACGGGCCCTGCGCGGCTACCGGCTGTACTGAATTATCCTCCCCCAAGAGGGCTCTTCCAATCAGAATCTTTTTATTGGCAATAAGTAACATTCAAAAAATAACCTGCATCATCTTAAGGAATCTTTTCGGTCTAGATCTCTTTTCTCATCAGTCGACTGATTCCGGCTTGGAAATGGCTTCTGACGGACGGTTCCGCAATCTTAGAATAGCTCAGGCTGTGGAATGACAAAGTGACTGGGCAAATGAATATTAAAACTTATCTCAAATAATTGTTATTATCAAGATTATTTCAGATATTAGTAATAACTATTTATTGACAAGAATATTCAACATTATAAAGTATGAGAATAAAATGAATTTCGGCCATAATGTTGGCCTGCATGATGCAAGTATGCTTTATCGCTGATGCCGCGGCCCTCAATCACTCAACCGACTCTGCAACACCAATCATGACAGTTTCCACTACTGACACGGAAGTTGATTTGATGACATCCATCTGAATTTTAGTCGCGGATAAACTAAACCTCAGTTTCAATGTAGTGCAGCCAGAATCTGTTTTCAGATATGATTTAGGTGCAGACTCTCTTGATATGTTCGAGATCTTCGATGAATGTGAAGAGGTTTATGATATTAAGTTAAATGAAACAGATCGCGACGCTGTAATTACTGTATCGGACTTACATGATTTGGTACGGAAAAAGATTCGTGAATAAAAAACGCTGCTGTTTAATGAACAGAGTTGTCTTCTTTCTTGTTATTTTTGTTCTGGTCGCAGTTCCTATCCATGCGGAGACGGTGGTCAGGGGACGCGTGTTTGATAACAAGGGGAAGAAGACCGTGGAGTTCGCGAATGTGGGGGTTTACAGGTCGGACAGTAAACTGGTCGGGGCCTGTGCGAGTGACGGTGACGGAAACTTTGAGATCAAGGTTCATAAAAATGGTGACTACCAAATAACGGTCTCGTTTCTCGGATGCGGAAGCTGGGTCAAGAAGATTCACTGTGCAGGAGGTGAGTTGGATCTTGGAAAGATACGTCTCAAGGAAGACAATGAGGAGTTGGATGCCGCAGGGATTTTCGCGAAGACACTGATAAAGAAGGAATCGGACAGGATCGTCTATGACGTGTCAGCGGATCCGGACGCGGCAAGGATGAATATGTCGGCGTTCATGTCGAAGGTCCCCGGACTGAAGATGTCCGTCAGGAACGGAGATCTGGAATACGGCCACATTCCATTGGAAAAGATCCTCATTGATGACAAAGAGAACGACATGATAAGCAAATCCCGACAGTACCCGATGAGTTTCATCAAGGCGGACTACATGTCAAAAATCGAATTGATCCTCCCGAATTCTCCCGAGTACAACAACGCCGCGCCAATGTTGGTGATCACGCTGGACAAACCGCTTCCATTCGGAGCCGCAGCCCAACTGACGGGATATTCTTCATCACATAACAGCCATGACTTCACTCCGGACGCGGTCGTGAACACCCCCTTGATTGGAATCGGACTGAGATATTCCTTCAACTATGAGGACAAGCCATCTCTGACAAATGAATATTCAAGGACTTCATACAGTGCCGACGGTTCCGCCCCAAGCTCGTTCGAAGGGAACAGCACATCGGATAGTGACTCCAAAGGACAGAACCTGAACATGAATCTGTTCAGGACTTTCATGAAAGATAAGCTGAGGTTTAACGCGAGCATCGGGACAAACAGGCAGGACAGTCATGAACGATTGGAAACCGAATCCTCCATCATGAGGCCGGGACAGAACGAAGAGACTACCGTAACCGCCTCTACGAAGGCAACAACCTCGCCTTTCAGGCTGAACGCCGGATTCCGTGCCAATTACGATTGGAGACGGGGCTGCGGTGTCACCGTGAAATACACTATGAGAAATTCCGAAAGTTCCTCCTATGAGAACCTCTTTCGTGAATCTTCGGGCGATCCGCTTTACAACCACTCCGCCAACTCCGACTTGCAGCATAACATCTCCGCAAACCTTAAGTTCAGGGACAAAAACAGAAAATGGGGAGCGAAGATTGAGACAGGATACATGTTCAGGGACTATAATGACAGGACCGAATATTGGAGCGGGAGCATAGGTGGCATGGAATATAATCAAGGAGTGGCATACACCGACGCAATGGTTCTCGGGAATCTTTTCAAGAGGAAAATGGGCTTCAGCATAGGTGTGAAAGCCGAATATATCGACAACAAAGGAGTGGACTTGGCTTCATCGAAGTCCCTTGACTACAACGAGTTCAATCTGATACCCATGGTCGGGATCTCTTGGATCTTCCTGAAGGACTACAAGCTCTCCTCATCTTACATATGCCGGAGCAGGCGACCGCGTCAGGAACAACTGGACCCATATTCAGACACCTCAGATCCTTATAACATCAAGACTGGTAATCCTGACCTCAAAGGTGAGGTCAGCCACTCGGTATCATGTGGATTACAGCGAAATTTCAAAGTAAAATGGCTCGACCAGCTCACTGTCAACGCCAGTTACGATGTTACTCCGAACGCCATTCAAAGGATATCCACCGTGAATGAGGACAATGTCAGGACAACCTCCTACGCAAACATAGGCAGGCATTCATCATCAAGCGTCTCACTGGCCGGCAAATTCCGGCCGACTGACAAGATCGATTTGAACGTGCAGGTAAGTCACAGACGTTCACGCTACGAGATATACGGTGAGAAAACCAACACCTTCAACTCATTCAGCCTTTCGGAAAACGCATCCTTCGACCTTGGTTTCGCACAAGTAGGACAGAGCCTGCTGATGCTCCCGACTGGTGTCACGGCGCAATCAAAAGACCTGCGGGTTGAGCCGCTTATGGATCTTACCGTCTCCAAATACTGGGAAAAGGCTAATTTCGGGGGCACGATCGGAATTGAAGATGTGCTTCACGGACGTTCATATATGAAATCCACAATATTCTCATCCAAATTCGTCCAGAAAACATGGACGCGGCGGCGTGGACGCATGATTTATATTTCAATCTACTGGAGGATCGGCAAGTTCCGGCAGACCGAGAGAGTGACACATTCATCGTACGATTTGAATTAAATTTGAATATTCGGAAAATATTTTGATTATCTGAAAATTATGCCTATCTTTGCACGCTTTTCCGCAGGGTGCGGGGAAGAAGACGTTATTAATCATCAACAAAATTTTTTGCGAAAATGGCAGAGTATTTACAAGCCGACAAGAAGCAAGAGATTTTCGCTAAGTACGGAAAGTCTAATACAGACACCGGCTCACCAGAGAGTCAAGTTGCTTTATTTTCCTACCGTATCAATCACCTCACAGAGCATGTGAAGAAGAACAAGAAGGATGTTGTCACCCGTCGTTCCCTTCTCCGTCTCGTAGGCAAGAGGCGTCAGCTTCTGGACTACCTCCAGAAGATCGACATCGAGAGATACAGAAAGATCGTCAAGGAGCTCGGTCTCCGTCGATAAATTCACGATAGGAACAGAAAAGGGATTGGCCGCGCTTTATGACGCAGCCGTCCCTTTTTTATTAAATGGAATCGAAGATATTCCACGATTTAGAAAGACGCTGAAGTTTTCAGATATATTTTGTTGAGGACACGCGGTAAAAACAGTAAAATGAACATCATCACAAAGAAGATCGAATTATCCGACGGTCGGGTGATCGAGATCGAAACCGGCAAAGTTGCCAAGCAGGCAGACGGTTCGGCGGTGGTCAAGATGGGAGGCACGATGCTCCTGGCCACTGTTACCTGCGCTAAAGAAGCAGCAGAAGACACAGACTTCCTTCCACTTCAGGTGGACTACAAGGAAAAATTCTATTCCGCGGGACGTTTCCCGGGCGGATTCATGAAGAGAGAGGGCAAGGCCTCCGACTACGAGATTTTGATTTCACGCCTCGTTGACAGGGCTCTAAGGCCTCTGTTCCCTGAGGATTTCCACCTTGCCGTGTTCGTCAACATCTGGCTGATCTCAGCCGAGAAGGACATCCAGCCTGACGCACTCGCAGGTCTCGCCGCTTCAGCCGCTCTGGCTGCCAGCGACATTCCGTTCCTCGGGCCTATCTCTGAGGTACGTGTGGCAAGGATCGACGGAGAGTTCAAGATCAACCCTAACTTCAGCGAGATGGAAAAGGCCGACCTTGAGCTTATGGTCGCCGCCACCGAGGAGAACATCATGATGGTCGAGGGTGAGATGAAGGAGGTTTCCGAGGATGTTATGCTTGAGTCCATCAAGTTCGCCCACGAGGAGATCAAGAAGCACTGCCGCATCCAGAAAGAGCTCAACAAGGAGCTCGGCAAGGATGTCAAGAGAGACTATCCTCACGACGAGGAGGACGAGGATCTCAAGAAGAAGATCCACGATTTCGCCTACGACAAGTGCTACGCTCTCGCCAAGTCCGCGAGGCCTAAGCACGAGAGAGAGGACGGATTCGAGGCCATCAAGAAGGAGTGCGTCGAGTCTCTTGGTCTGACCGAAGAGGAGCAGGATGCCAAGAAGATGATGATCAACAGATATTTCGGTCACGAACAGAGAGAGGCTCTGAGGAATCTTGTCCTCGACGAGGGCCTTCGTGTGGACGGTCGTCAGACCACACAGGTACGTCCTATCTGGTGCGAGGTTGACTGTCTGCCTTGCGCTCACGGCTCGGCTATATTCACCCGTGGTGAGACACAGGCCCTTGCCTCCGTCACCCTCGGAACAAAGATGGACATGAAGGAGATGGACGAGGTTCTCGTACAGGAGACCCAGCAGTTTGTCCTCCACTATAACTTCCCTCCGTTCGCCACCGGAGAGGCCAAGGCCCAGAGAGGTGTTGGCCGTCGTGAGGTAGGTCACGGAAACCTGGCATTCAGAGCTCTCAAGGCCGTTATGCCTAAGGCTCCGGAGTTCCCTTACGCTGTACGCGTTGTCTCTGATATTCTTGAGTCAAACGGATCTTCATCACAGGCTTCGATCTGCGGAGGCTGTCTCGCCCTTATGAACGCCGGTGTTCAGATCAGCAAGCCGGTTGCCGGTGTGGCTATGGGACTTATCACCGACGAGAAGAACCCTAATGGCCGCTACGCCATCCTTACCGACATTCTCGGCGACGAGGATCACCTCGGTGATATGGACTTCAAGGTAGCCGGCACGAAGGACGGTATCACCGCAACCCAGATGGACATCAAGGTTGACGGTCTTTCATACGAGGTTCTCGCGAAGGCTCTCCAGCAGGCTCACGAAGGCAGAATGCACATCATGGGTGAGATGATGAAGTGCATCGACAAACCTCGCGAGGACTACAAGCCGTTCGTTCCGAGAATCAAGTCCTTCGAGATCGATAAGGACTTCATCGGTGCTGTCATCGGCAAGGGTGGCGAGACCATCCAGAAGATCCAGGCAGAGACCGGAGCTGTCATCTCCATCGATGAGATCGACGGCAAGGGTGTTGTGGACATCGCCACGAACGATGCTGCCGCCATGCAGAAGGCTTACGACTGGATCCAGAGCATCTGCGCTGTTCCGGAGGTCGGCCAGACCTACCACGGAAAGGTTGTCTCAATCCTTGAGTTCGGCGCGTTCGTCGAGATCCTCCCTGGCAAGGAAGGCCTTCTCCACGTGTCAGAGATCGCTTGGAACAAGACAGAGAATGTAGAGGATGTCCTTACAGTTGGTCAGGAAGTTGACGTGAAACTCCTTGAGATCGATGCCAAGACAGGCAAGATGAGACTCTCTATGCGCGCCCTCACTCCGAAGCCGGAAGGCTACGTAGAGCCGGAGCGTCGTCCACGCGGAGGCAACGACCGTGGCGGAGACCGCAGGAACGGCTTTGACCGCAGGAATGGCGGAGACGACCGTCGCAACGGTGACCGCAGGAACGGAGGCTTCGACCGCAGAAACGGCGATGACCGCCGCGGCTACGACCGTGGTGGAGACCGCAGGAACGGCGACGACCGCAGGAACGGCGGCCACAGGAACTTCGGTCCGAAGAACGACTTCAACGCCAACACCGAAGACCATTCCGACAACCTCGACAAGAACACAGAGGAATTCTTTTAATGAATATGCTCCCTCAAGTGATTGAGGTGGCAACCGAATATGAAAAGAGGATGACTTTCTGGTCATCCTCTTCTTTTTTACAGCTGAAAACGTACAGCAGAAGGCCTCTGTGTGTACCAAATGAACCAAGACACGCCATCGGTACAGGAAACGCGCTTCTAGTGTACAAATTAATGATTCAACTTTCGCAAGTAGGCAATTACCTGCTGTAAAGTACATTATCTCACGTTCAAAGGTGATTGCCCACCCTCATCAATTCACGTTACCCCCTCCCTAAATCCCTCCCCTCGGGGGAGGGGATGCGCTTCGCGCACATTGAATAAGAAAATTCCAGGCCGGACACCCTTCACAGGTTGCCTGGCCTGACTTACATTATCAATATTAAACTTATGGGTTTCAGTCGATTACGGCGAAGGTCATGAGGGAGGAGACGGAGAGGGCGACAAGGATTATCAGCCAGATGACGAACAGGATGAGGCCTGGGTGCCATTTCGGGGATTTGAGGCCGAAAATCAGCATCACGCCGCCGTAGAGCATGATGAAGAGTGGAATCGCGACCACAAGGATGGCTGAGACCATCACTAGAGGGACGGAAATGAAGGACAGAACCTCAGGGGCCTCAATGGCGATGTGCTCTATGAATTTGTTGTAGAAGAAACTGTTGCCGAGGATCTCTCCGCCCCACCAGAATGAGCACAGGAACGCTATGCCGGCGACTCCGGCGAGGAGGAGGAGAACTCCGAATATGACGGAGAATATCCTGCTGATGTTTTTCCAGGTCTCCGTGTCCTTAGCCTTTGGCTCCTCACGGGGAGTGTTGCGGATTCTGGCGCTGATGTCATCCACGGTGCCTCTTTCACCATGGAGTTCATCGCGCTGGCGGACTGTCTTCACGGCCGGCATGCAGATCCAGAGGACGATGTACACAAGTGGAACGGAGATGTGAATCCAAGGCTCAAGCGGCCAGAAATGGAAGTTTATACCACCCAGTAGAGTCAGGACAACGAATAATATTCTGAATATTGCCGGATCCACATTGAAGTAGGTGGCGAGGCCGCTGCAGACTCCGGCCAGTTTTCCGTTGGCGGGGTCGCGGTAGAGTCTGCGGCGGGGTCTGGCAGATGTCTTGTTCGTGTTCTTTGATGTACGGTCGGACGCTTCGGCAGGCTCAGCGTCCGGTGCGTCCGAAGTTTCCTCCTCGATGGTCTCCGGGCGGCCAAGGACAGAGATCACGTCATTTACCATAGCGAGGGTGACGACACCGCCCTTGCCGCTTTTCTCCAGAAGGAGCTCAGCCATGCGTTCCTCAATCCCTTCCATGACCTCCGCTCCGCTCTCTTTCCTGGAATAGAACGCTTCGAGCTGGTCAAGATATTCCTTGGCGGCGCGACTGGCGCTGTCCTCCAAAGAGAACACATAGCCGCCTATGCTGATATATTCAACTTGTTTCATTGTCTTTCAATACATTAGGAAGCAGACGCTTCATATTCATTGTTTTATTGTCTCGATGGTTTCCACGATCTCCTGCCAGGCCTGGTCCATCTCCCGGAGCTGCTGACGGCCTTTCTCGGTGATGCAGTAATATTTCCGAGGAGGCCCCTGCGTGGATTCCTCCCATCGGTAGGAAAGCAGGCCCTGGTTCTTCTGACGGATCAGAAGCGGGTAAAGCGTCCCCTCGACCACGATCATATTCGCTGATTTCAAATCATCCAGAATCGAGGAAGCGTAGGCCTCCTTGCGCGCCAGAATGCTGAGTATGCAATATTCAAGGACTCCCTTGCGCATCTGGGAGCGTACATTGTCGGCGCTATTTTCCATAACCGCTCCTCCCTTGGCTGAATCTCGCCATATTCTCGGCCGTCGGCTCAAGGCCACGCATCATACATTTGTCCGCCGGGGTCTTGGCGACAGGAACCACTATCCACAGGACAAGGTAAACCAGGAAACCGGTTCCCCAAAGCAACAATGTCAGAAGGGACACGATCCTGACAATCGTAAGGTCCACATTGAGAAACGCTGCCAGTCCGGCGCACACCCCCCCGATGGTCTTGTTGTCCAAGTCACGGAAAAGCCTCCGGCGGGATGTTCCCTGGGCACCGTTATAGGTGAAATCCACGCCTGATCCGGACCTTGGATATTCATCTTCCTTCCCGGCACTTTGATTCTGTTCCCGGGCATTCGTTCCTGATTCCGACTCCTTAGGTTCCTTGGAGCCGTCCGGCATTCCGAGCTGCTCGACCACTTTCGTGACAAGAGCCAGATTGACAACCCTGTAGGAAGCCCCGCCGGTCCCTTGATCGAACAGTTCCGCTATCCGGTTCTCCAGATCGGCCATCACTTCCTCTTTCGCGGACTGGGTGTCACGGTCAAGGCGAGCCTTGAAGTGGTCAAAATAAGTAAGAAGCCTTGCGTAGGCATCCTCATCCAGAGAAAAACTCCGGCCTCCAACACTGACATTCACAACTTTTTTCATCTTAACTATTTAATTTTCATTATCTTGTTCTGCGGCTTAAACTTCATCGTCCGCCCCAGACCTTGTTTTGCAACCATTTTTACAATGCAAAGATATAAATAATTTCAAATACCTTGCAAGACAAAGTACTAAAAATTTTCTATAGACTGTTCAAACAAACCTAAGTGATATTGAAAAAACAAGTTGCATTTCTAAGGATTACTAAAATGAATATGCGAGCATAGTCTATTCTTTTGGCTGCGGCCTTGATATATATATATCATTCCATATTACGCCAGTAACGCTCAGGTGTGCGAATATGCTCGCACCTGGAAGCGCAACTCGCTTGTCATCAAGTGGATGATGTTTTAGGTGTGCGCGTATTTTCACACCTGGAAGTCATAAAGTAGAACAAGACGGTGGAACTATTCCGAACCAATGGAAATTGATGTATCTTAGCGGAAATATTCAGAACTGATGAGAAAAAGATCAATATTTTTGGCTGTGGCCTTGATAGCCGCGGCGTGCGGATCTCCGGAGAAAATGAGGATGGAGGATCCTGTGGACTATGTGAACCCGCTGATGGGCACGGCGTCCACTTACGAACTTTCGACAGGCAACACCTACCCGGCGATCGCATTGCCGTGGGGAATGAACTTCTGGACACCTCAGACCGGACGCAACGGGGACGGCTGGACATATACATATTCAGCGACCAAGATCAGAGGTCTGAAACAGACCCACCAGCCGAGTCCGTGGATCAACGACTACGGCTCGTTCTCGATCATGCCTGTGACCACAGGGCCGGTTTACGACGAGGAAGGACGGCAGAGCTGGTTCTCGCACAAGGCGGAGACCGTGAAGCCTTACTACTACCAGGTCTATCTCGCTGAACACGATGTGGTTGCCGAACTCGCCCCTACCGAAAGGGCGGCGGCGTTCAGACTCACCTACCCTGAAAAGGAGATGTCCTACCTCGTGGTCGATGCCTACAGCGGCGGCAATGCCGAAGTCATAGGTGACAGGAATATGATCGTAGGCTACTCGACCGCAAACCACGGCGGCGTGACCGAGAATTTCCGAAACTGGTTCGTGGTGGTTTCCGACACTCCATTCGAGACACAAACCGTTGACGGACACATCGCTATGGTCGGATTCAAGACGGTGAAAGGTCAGAAGGTCAACCTCAAGGTCGCGTCCTCATTCATCAGCCAGGAGCAGGCGGAACTGAACCTCAACGAACTGTCCGGCAGGTCATTCGATGAGATCGCCGAGGCCGGGCGAGCAAGATGGAACGAGGTTCTGGGCCGCATCGCAGTGGAGGATGACAATCTCGACAATCTGCGCACATTCTATTCCTGCCTTTACAGGTCGGTCCTGTTCCCACGTGATCTGTCCGAGATCAACGCGGACGGCGAAAGGGTACATTACAGCCCTTACGACGGAGCCGTCCACAAGGGCTATCTGTTCGGTGACACCGGTTTCTGGGACACATTCAGATGCCTGTTCCCGCTGCTGAACCTTGTCTATCCTGACGAGAATGTGAAGATGCAGGAAGGGCTGGTCAACACTTGGAAGGAAAGCGGATTCCTACCGGAGTGGTCAAGCCCAGGGCACAGGGGATGTATGGTCGGAAACAACTCAGCGTCAATCGTGACCGATGCATGGCTCAAGGGTCTGCGCGGCTACGATGCGGAAGAGCTCTGGAAGGCCGTCACCCACGGTGCACATGCCGTTAACCCTGAGGTGGATGCCACAGGCCGACTCGGTTGGGAATATTACGACAGCCTCGGCTATGTCCCTTGTAATGTAGGCATCAACGAGAATGCCGCCAGGACTCTTGAATATTCCTACGATGATTGGTGCATCTACCAGTTCGGCAAGGCACTGGGCCGCAGCGAGGAAGAGCTTGCGCCTTACGCCAAGGCCGCATTCAATTACAGGAATCTCTACGATCCGGAGTACAGGCTGATGGTCGGAAAGAACCTCGACGGCTCGTTCGAGAGGCCGTTCAGCCCTCTAAAATGGGGCGGTAACTTCACGGAAGGCAACAGTCTGCACTACACCTGGTCGGTGTTCCACGACCCGCAGGGTCTGATCGATCTGATGGGAGGGGACGAGGTCTTCGCCGGGATGCTCGACAGCATATTCACAATTCCTCCGCTCTTCGACGACAGCTACTACGGCTTCCCTATCCACGAGATCAGGGAGATGCAGGTGATGAACATGGGGAACTACGCCCACGGCAACCAGCCGATCCAGCACATGCTCTACCTCTACGACTGGTGCGGCCAGCCTTGGAAGGCGCAGCAGCGGATCCGCGAGGTGATGGACAAGTTCTACAACTCCAACTTCGACGGCTATTGCGGCGACGAGGACAACGGCCAGACATCCGCCTGGTACGTATTCTCCGCCCTCGGATTCTATCCGGTCTGCCCTGGATCCAATGAATATGCGATCGGTACTCCTCTGTTCAAGAAGGCTGTGATCAGCCGCCCGGACGGGAAGGCCATCACTCTGGAAGCTCCTGATAATTCGAAGGATAACTTCTACATCAAAGGTGTGAGAATCAACGGCAAGGATTGGAGCCGGAACTATTTCCGATTTGAAGACCTTGCCAGCGGTGCGAAAATTGTGTATCTTGTGGGGTCCGAACCTGACACGGTTAGAGGAACCGCAAAGGAGGACAGACCATATTCATACACTAATGAACAATAAATTATGAAACGCACACTGCTTCTGGCTTCGGCCATTTTTCTGCTCTCAGGTACTTTGACACAAGCCCAGGCACCGGACGATGTGGTTCGGCAGGATCACCAACCGGCCGCCGAGCCAACCAGTCTGGCAGCCGATCCAACTAGTCTGGTCGTCGAGCCAACCAGTCTGGTCGCCGAGCCTGTCAAAGCGACTGCCACGAGCAACACCAAAACCTACGAGTCGCAGCGTCCGGCTCCAGAAAAGCGTCTTTTCCGCTCCGAGGCCGTCGAGAACAAGATCACCCAGATGCAAGGCATCCTGAAGAACCAGCGCCTCGCCTGGATGTTCGCCAACTGCTACCCGAACACCCTTGACACCACCGTACACTTCGGCAAGGACGACGACGGCAACTTCAGGACCTTCGTTTACACCGGTGACATCCACGCCATGTGGCTGAGGGACTCCGGCGCGCAGGTCTGGCCTTACATCCAGCTTGCCAATGAGGACGAGCATCTTAGGAATATGCTCGCCGGCGTGATCAACTGCCAGTTCTCCCTGATCTGCATCGACCCTTACGCCAACGCCTTCAACGACGGCCCGACGGGCAGCGAGTGGGATTCGGACCTCACCGACATGAACCCTTACGACCACGAACGCAAATGGGAGATTGACTCGCACTGCTACCCTATCCGCCTGGCCTACCAGTACTGGAAGGTGACCGGAGACGATTCCGTGTTCGGCGTGACATGGCTCAAGTCCATCCAGGCCACTCTCAAGACCTTCAAGGAGCAGCAGCGCAAGGACGGCCCGGGCCCTTACCGGTTCGCCCGCAAGACCGACCGCCAGTTCGACACCAAGTCCAATGACGGCCGCGGCAACCCTGTCAAGCCGGTAGGCCTGATCGCCTCGGCATTCCGTCCGTCGGATGACGCGACGATCTTCGAGTTCCTCGTTCCATCCAACTTCTTCGCTGTCACCTCTTTGCGCAAGGCCGCCGAGATCCTCACGGATGTTAATCACAACAAGAAACTCGCAAAGGAATGCCTTGACCTCGCCGCCGAAGTGGAGAAGGCTCTTTATGAATATGCCGTCGTGGACCACCCCAAGTACGGTAAGATCTTCGCCTTCGAGGTGGATGGTTTCGGCAACAGGCTCCTGATGGATGACTCCAACGTTCCGAGCCTCCTGGCAATGGCCTATCTCGGAGACATTGACATCAACGATCCGATCTACCAGAACACCCGCAGGTTTGTCTGGAGCGAGGACAATCCGTATTTCTTCAAAGGCAAGGCCGGCGAGGGAATCGGCGGCCCGCACATCGGCTACGACTACATCTGGCCAATGAGCATCATGATGAAGGCCTTTACATCGCAGGATGACAAGGAGATCAAATGGTGCGTGGAGACCCTGATGAAGACCGACGCCGGCACCGGCTTTATGCACGAGTCCTTTTATAAGGATGATGCGAGCAAGTTCACCCGCGCCTGGTTCGCCTGGCAGAACACCCTCTTCGGTGAGCTCATAATCCACCTCACCGACACCGGCAAGCTCGACCTCCTCAACTCCATCAAGGTCAAGTAGCATTTTCCCTCATTTTTGTTGCCCGAGAGTGCAAGCAGACACCCTCGGGCAACATTTTACCCCATAATCGTCGCCCAAGAGAATCAGCAAGCCCGACAAGATCATTTTTACATAAAAATGATGCTCGCCTTATTGTTTGTCGAGGAAGGACTTGGCAGTGATGAGGGCTTTGGCCGGGCCTTCTTCGAGGATCTTATCAGAGGTGAAAGGCTTGAGGACTTCGGTCAGTTGAGCGAGTTTGGCCTCGTTGCCTTCTTTCTGCCACTGGGAGCGGAGGATGCGGACTTTCTCGAAGTCCTGGATGCCTTCGACCAGTTTGGAGAAACGGACACTGCCGCGGCCTCCAGGGTAAACCACGAAACAGTCTCCGGCCGGCCAGGTGCGGAAACGGGCATCGGTGAGCGGATCAAGGGTCCAGCTGTTGTAGGCCCAGCGGAGATAGCCGTCGTAACCCTCGGCCTGGGCGAACCAGCCAAGCCAGGCGGCCTCGTCAGGATTCGAGATCACGAACATGTTCGGATGAGCCTCGGCGCAGCAGGTGTAGAAGGTCGTGGTCAGGCCAAGTTCCTTTCTTTTGGCCTTGGCGGACTCAGGGAATTCCTGCTTGCCGGAAAAAGTCTCGCTAAAATCGACAATGTCATAAATCACCGGCTCGTGATAGTTTCCTGCGAGAGAGATCTTGAAAGCCGGCTCGACCTTTCGGATAAGGCCAAGGACAGCCTGCATCGACTCCAACGGACGCTCATCCATCGCGATCATGGTCTTTTCAAACCAGCCTTTCGCCTTGAGATGCCGGGCGAAGTCTGCGATGAAAGCCCCCCAATATTCATTGTACTCCTCACTTCCGGGAGCGGCCTGGAAGGTCGCCGGCGAAGATGTAGCCTGGTCGATGTAGTCAAACTCCAACGCCCACGGGATCATTGAGTAGCAGTTGATCTGCTTATCAATTCCTAGGGAGAACATGAACTCCACCCAGCGGTCGAAGATGGTGTAGTCGTAGAGCCAGGTACCGTCGATGCGGCGGATCTTGGTGACCATCGAGCCGAACGCGTCCTCGGTCTGACCGTTCCACGGACGGCTCATGATGGTGGCGGTGACGGATTTCTGACCGGCTTCGGCGAGCATCCTCATCACCGGACGCATGGCCTCGAAATGAGCGTCGCTCCAAAGGGGAACGTTTTCGTAGCGCGCCACTGAATATGGATTCTGCCACAGATCCAGATGAAAAGCCCAGTCACGGGCCGGCGGCAGGACATGATCAGCCACGGTCAGTTCCACATTGAGGCTGCGGGCCTTGGCATTGGAGGAAGTGACTGTCAGTTTTCCTGAATATTTTCCCGGCCTCGCATCCGAAGGAACGCTCACGGTCATCCAGACCGGCTGCTTTCGTCCAGCCGGAACCGTCATGGAATCATTGATGTCAAGCACGTCGGCCACAAGCACTTCCCCCCACTTGGACTTGTCCTCGCGGGAGCCGCACTGGCCGTACTTGGTAGTGTCGAGCAAGTCGGAGACAACGTAGCTGACGAATTGTAGACGGATGTTCTCCGCCCCGATCAGAGACTTGCCGTTACGCAGGTCAGAGACTGACAGCCGTACATCCTTCAACTCCTCCTCCGATGACACTACGGCCTGCGCGAACACCTTCTCCCCACGCCATGCGACATGGTTGAAGGCCTTTTTCTGAAACTCCAGAGACGGGCCGCCTCCGATTACACAGTGCGAGCCGGTCGCCGCCCAGTCCAACCTAAAGGATGATTGCGGTTGCGCCGCCATAAGCACAGGCAGCACGACCGCAATCGCCAAAGTAAGAATATTCCTCATTATGAATCTTTTTGAATATACAAAAAAATAATGTTGCCGCAGGTTTTGCGAAGATGCGGCAACATATTACCAAACTATCGCCTTACAGGCCTAACTGCTTGAAGAAGTCGTTGCCCTTGTCATCGACGAGGATGAACGCAGGGAAGTTCTCCACACGGATCTTCCAGATGGCCTCCATGCCGAGGTCAGGATACTCCACGCACTCGATGCTCTTGATGCTCTCGTAGGAGAGGACAGCGGCAGGGCCGCCGATGGAGCCGAGGTAGAATCCACCGTGCTTCTTGCAGGCATCGGTGACGACCTGGGTACGGTTGCCCTTGGCGATCATGATCATACTGCCGCCGTGATCCTGGAAGAGATCAACGTAAGGGTCCATACGGTTGGCCGTGGTAGGTCCCATTGAGCCGCAGGCCATTCCTTCCGGAGTCTTGGCCGGGCCGGCGTAGAAGACTGGATGATCCTTGAAGTACTGCGGTAGATCCTCGCCTCTGTCAAGTCTTTCCTTCAGACGGGCGTGAGCGATGTCACGGGCCACGATGATGGTTCCGTTAAGGCTCAGACGGGTGGAGACAGGGTACTGGCTGAGAAGCTTGCATATCTCGCTCATAGGCTTGTCGAGGTCAACGACCACGCCTTCGCCCTCACCGGCCTGGCGCAGGGACTCAGGAATCCACTGTGTAGGGTTATCGTCAAGTTTCTCGATCCAGACACCGTCCTTGTTGATCTTCGCCTTGATGTTGCGGTCGGCCGAGCAGCTTACTCCAAGGCCGATCGGGCAGCTCGCGCCGTGGCGAGGCAGACGGACGATTCTGACGTCATGTGCGAAATACTTGCCTCCGAACTGTGCTCCGAGACCGATCTTGTAAGCCTCCTCAAGCACCTGTTTCTCCAGCTCGATGTCACGGAAAGCGCGTCCGGTCTCGTCACCGGTCGTAGGCAGGGAGTCATAGTAATGGGTTGACGCCAGCTTTACAGTCAGAAGGTTCTTCTCTGCCGATGTGCCGCCGATCACGAACGCGATGTGGTAAGGAGGGCAGGCCGCCGTTCCGAGAGTCTTCATCTTCTCCACAAGGAAAGGCACGAGAGTGCCAGGATTGAGGACAGCCTTGGTCATCTGATAGAGGTAGGTTTTGTTGGCCGAGCCGCCACCCTTCACGACGCAGAGGAACTTATATTCCATACCCTCCTCAGCCTCGATGTCGATCTGGGCCGGGAGGTTGCACTTCGTGTTGATTTCCTTGTACATATCCAGAGGAGCGTTCTGGCTGTAGCGAAGATTCTCCTCGGTGTAAGTCTTGTAAACACCCTTCGAGAGAGCCTCGGCGTCATCGAAGCCGGTCCAGACCTGCTGTCCCTTTTCTCCGTGGATAATCGCTGTACCTGTGTCCTGGCAGAAAGGCAATTTGCCTTTGGCGGACACCTCGGCGTTGCGCAGGAAGCGCAGAGCCACGTATTTGTCATTGTCGGAAGCCTCCGGATCGCTCAGGATCTTGGCGACCTGCTGGTTGTGTGCCGGTCTCAGAAGGAAGTTCACATCCCTGAAAGCGGCGTTCGCAAGCATAGTCAAAGCCTCAGGAGCCACCTTAAGGATAGGATGCCCCTCGAACTCGCCAAGGGACACGCCCTCGCTCGTCAGCTTGTAGTACTCAGTTGTGTCCGGTCCCAGCTGGAACATCGGAGCGTATTTGAATTCTGCCATATTAATGAAATATTTTTAGTGATTATCAGTCAATGTCTTCAATCGGAGCGGTCGCGCCGCCGGAGCCTTCCTGCATAAGGTAGCGCTTCATAAACTCGTTCAGGTCACCGTCAAGCACGCCTTGGGTGTCGGCGGTGGAATAGCCGGTCCTCAGGTCCTTTACCATCTTGTACGGATGAAGGACGTAGGAGCGGATCTGCGAGCCCCACTCGATCTTCTTTTTCGTGCCTTCGATCTCGGCCTGCTTCTCCTGACGCTTCTTCAGCTCAAGGTCATAGAGTCTTGACCGGAGGATGCGGAGGGCGTTCTGCCTGTTGTCCTGCTGGAAGCGGGACTCCGTGTTCTCCACTACTATCCCTGAAGGGATATGCCGCACGCGGACTCCGGTCTCGACCTTGTTGACGTTCTGGCCGCCGTGGCCACCGGAACGGAACGTGTCCCATTCCAAGTCCGAAGGGTTTATCTCGATGTTGATCGTGTCATCGACCAAAGGATAGACGAAAACGGACGAGAATGTGGTCTGGCGCTTGCCCTGGGCGTTGAACGGAGAAAGGCGCACGAGTCTGTGCACACCATTCTCAGCCTTGAGATAGCCGTAGGCATAGTCGCCCTCGACCTGGATCGTGGCCGACTTTATTCCCGCCTCGTCACCTTCAAGAAGGTCAGTGACAGTCACTTTGTAACCGTTCCTCTCGCCCCAGCGCATATACATCCTCATCAGCATCGAACTCCAGTCGTTCGCCTCGGTGCCGCCCGCTCCGGAATTTATCGTCAGCACGGCTCCAAGGTTGTCCCCTTCCGCGCCCAACATATTCCTAAGCTCCAACGCCTCGACATCCTCAACCGCCTTTGAATATGACTCGTCGAGTTCCTGCGTCTCCGCTGTGGTGACAGTCTCGTCGGTGCCTCCGCCCAGACTTTCCTTGGCAAAATCGTACAGAACATCCAGATCATCCACCTCGGTGGAAGCCTTGTCGAATCCTGTGACCCAAGACTTTACACCGTTCAGGTTCTTCATGAACACCTCGGCTGCCTTAGGGTCGTTCCAAAAGTCCGGCGACTCCGTCTTCTTCTGCAATGCGGCTACCTGCCCACGTTTCCCAGAGATGTCAAAGACACCTCCCCAACGTCTCCAACCGCTGATGCAGAGCCTCAATCTGATCCTTTAGTATCATAATGCCCTCCATTTTTAAATTGTTCCTACAAATTTAGTGAATTTATCTCTGATTCGCATCTTATCCATAATGTGTTTTCTTGGATCAAGGGTAAAGCATGGATTCATATATATCTTTTCGCGAGGTGGTGGAGAACGCCATTGACACCCCAGATTGCCATCTCCAAAGACATTTTGGTCTCTAAACGCCACCGAAAGTCTCTACGCGTCCATTTTCGGAGACGTTTTCGCCATAAAGCGATGCCTTCGCGACCATTATTTCACCTCTAAGAACATTTCAAACAAATCAAAACAACTTCTTTGTGTTTTCGAGGATAGATGTCTTTTGGAAGAAGGAGTGTGCCGGTGGCACATGACTGATGAGGAAAGATAGCCAGACCGAAAAGACAATCAAAGATAACCAAGTTGTTTTTTAAGGATTACTTAATACAAGGTTTTGGACTTGATCCTGGATCCTTGGCCTATAGAAAACCTGTTAAGAAAAAGACGAGAAGCATATGCTCCCCGCCTTAAGTGTTTTCACAACGGAATAATCCTTATTGTGAATTGCTTCAGATGTTGCAAATTTAGCGAAAAGATGCGAATATCCAAATAATTATTCTAAATTAGCGGATAAAGACTAATAAGCCTCGAGTTCAACCACGTTATAATAACACGTTATAAATAATATACCTCGTATGAAAACCATTCTTGGATTAGACCTCGGAACTACCAGCATAGGCTGGGCGCTGGTAAAGGAAGCAGAGCCATTCTCTGACGAGAAATCAGAGATTGTCAGACTCGGTGTACGTGTCATTCCCCTTACAGTGGATGAAAGAACGAGTTTTGAAAATGGCAAAAGCATTACCACAAATGCCCTTAGGACTCAAAAACGTGGAATGCGACGAAATCTCCAAAGGTATAAACTAAGAAGGCAGGCCTTGATCGAAGAACTGAAAAGTACAGGATGGATTGGTAATGACTTCATATTTTCAGAGACCGGTCCAGGGTCAACTTTCCGTACGTTACGGCTTAGGGCTAAGTCCGCATCGGAAGAGGTTACTCTTGGCGACCTGGCGAGAATATTACTACAGATAAATAAGAAGAGGGGCTACAAGAGTTCCCGAAAAATGGTTTCAAGCGATGACGGCCAGGCCATTGACGGAATGGCCGTCGCCAAGGAGATGTACGACAAAGGATTGACTCCGGGGGAATATGTCTACCAGCGTATGCTCGAAGGCAAGTACGCTATTCCAGAGTTCTATAAATCAGACTTGCAGGAGGAGTTTGACAGAATATGGGCACTCCAGAAATCCTTTCATACTGAATTAACCGATGAACTTTACAGGAAGCTGTCTGACAGGAACAAGAGCCAGACCTGGGCGATCTGCCGTGACGAACTGGGCATTCAAGGGCTGAAAAGTAGTTTCACCGGGAAAGAAAGGCTAAAAGAAGCTTACCGCTACAGGCATTTGGCTGCCACACAGGAAGTTAATATGGAAGTCCTGACCTGTGCCCTACAAGAAATCAACGGCCAGAAAGCCTCCCTCAGTGGCCTCCTGAGCAAGATTAGCGATAGAAGTAAAGAACTATATCTCAACAATTTGACCGTTGGTCAGATGCTATTGAAAAGAATTGAGGAGAATCCTAACAATAGCCTGAAAAACATTGTGTTCTACAGGCAGGACTATCTTGATGAGTTTGAAAGAATCTGGACGGTACAGTCGAAATATCACACCGAACTTACCCATGAACTGAAAAAGAGACTTCGGGACATAATCATCTTCTACCAACGTCCGCTAAAGAGTCAGAAAGGGCTTATCAGTCTCTGTGAGCTCGAAACCAAAGATATTGAGGTCGCCATTGATGGCGTGAAGAAGATGAAAAACATCGGGCCACGAGTATGTCCGCGTTCCTCTCCTTTGTTCCAGGAATTCAAGATCTGGCAGACAATCAACAACATCTTCGTCAACGGAGCCGCCCTTGATGACGAAGACAAGTCCGTCATCGCAAAAGAGTTGATGTTCAAGGACAAACTCAAAGACAGCGATCTCCTCAAACTGCTGTTCAAGACCACAAAGGGACAGAGTGTCAATTTCAAGGAAGTTGACGGCAACCGCACAATGGCGACCTTGATGAAGGCCTGCTTCAAGATTGCCGAGAACTTGGGATATGACGACATTGATCTCTCCAAACTCTCTTCTGAAGACCAAATGGTCAGGATTGAGGGAATATTCAAAGAGCAGGGATTCAAGACAGGTTTTCTCCATTTCGATTCCTCTCTGGCCTCCCCGGAATTTGAGAATCAGGACTCCTACAGACTGTGGCATCTGCTATATTCCTACGAAGGTGATAAGTCCGCAAGCGGGAATGAGTCGCTCGTGAAATGCATAATGGACTTGTGTTCAATGGATGAGGGATCGGCAAAGATACTTGCCTCTTGCACATTCCTCCCAGACTATGGTAGTCTAAGTGCGAAGGCGATGAGGAAGATCCTGCCATATATGAAAGATGGTCTTGAATATACTGCAGCCTGCGCGATGGCCGGTTACCGTCACTCAAAGCGCTCGCTGACCAAAGAAGAGCTTGACACTAAGGAATATTCCGACCGCCTCTCCCTTTTGCCGAAGAATAGCCTCCGTAACCCAGTGGTTGAGAAAATCCTCAACCAAATGATCAATGTTGTGAATTCCGTCATAGATGTCTATGGCAAGCCTGACGAAATCCGCATCGAAATGGCCAGAGAACTGAAAAAGAGTGCAAAAGAAAGAGAGGAGGCACAAAGGGATATTGCATCCTCGACTGCGGAAAGCCAGAAAGTAATTGAGATACTAAAAGGCGAGCCTTTCTTCCTCCAGTTTCCGACACGTAACGACATCATCCGCTACCGCCTGTACCAGGAACTGGCACAGAACGGGTTCAAGACTCTTTATAGCAACACTTATATTCCTAAAGACAAGTTGTTCTCCAAAGAATTTGACATTGAGCACATAATCCCGCAAGCTCTCATATTCAATGACTCCTTTGCCAACAAGACACTTGAATCAAGACAGTGTAATCTTGAGAAAGGAAAGGAGACGGCAATGGATTATGTCAAATCGAAATATGATGAGACCGGAGTCCAGGCATACTGCGATAGGGTCAATGGCCTGATTGGCAAGGGGATTTCCAAGACGAAGGCCAAATGGCTGTTGATGGAGGGCAAGGATATTCCGGAAGATTTCATCAACAGAGAACTTCGTGACAGTCAGTATATTGCAAAGAAAGCAAGGGAGATTCTTGAGTCACTTGTCAAATTCGTTGTCCCGACAACAGGATCTGTGACGGCAAGGCTCCGTGAAGACTGGCAGCTTGTGAATGTGATGCAGGAGCTGAACTGGGAGAAATATGCCCGGTTGGGGCTCACCGGTGTCAGAGAAGACAAGGACGGACGCAGAATTCCGTTCATCCAAGACTGGACAAAACGGAATGACCATCGCCATCATGCGATGGATGCGTTGACCATCGCTTTCACACGCCGTCAGTTCATCCAGTATCTCAATCACTTAAACTCTAAAATTGACGTTGTCTCTTGGGACAAGAAGGATCTGGATCTTAGGGATTATGACCTTGAAGACATCAAGTTCGGTAATCTAAGCGCCGGAGACAGGTACGGCATTGTCAAGGCTTTGCAGGACAAGTTCCTTTATAAGGACGGCAACGATAAGTACCGCTTTGTCCCGCCGATTCCTTTGGATGAGTTCCGGAGACAAGCGAAAGAACAATTGAGCGACATTCTCATCTCCTTCAAGGCAAAGAACAAGGTCTGCACAAGAAACGTCAATGTGACAAAGAACAAGGGAGGGGCAAACAGGAAGACTCAACTTACACCTCGGGGACCGTTGCACAATGAAACCATCTATGGGAGCAGTCTGGAATATGTGACCAAAGAAAATGAGAAGATCGGTAGTTCGTTTGACACCGAAAGGATTACGACTGTCTGCAAGAAAAAGTTCAGGGATGCCCTTGCGCGAAGACTGGAAGAGTTTGGGGGAGACCCCAAGAAGGCTTTTACCGGCAAGAATTCGCCTGAAAAGAATCCGATATGGGTTGATGAACATCATTCGGAGCAGGTCCCGGCCAAAGTGAGGACAGTGACTATGGAACAGCGGTTCACTGGCCGAAAGCCTATTGACGCTACTCTGAAGATAGAGAAAGTCATTGATAAAAGGATTCGTGAGATTCTTCAGGCTCGTCTTGACGAATTTGACGGCAAGGCTGCAAAGGCTTTCTCGAATCTTGACGAGAATCCGATTTGGCTCAACAAGGAGAAGGGAATCGCGATCAAGAGGGTGACTGTGTCCGGTCCTGCGAATCCGGTTCCCGTCCGGTTCAAGAGGGACAAGGATGGCAAGCCAATCATTGATGATGCCGGTAAAACAATAGGGGCTGATTTTGTGACTCCTGGCAACAATCATCACATTGCCATATTCAGAGATTCTTCAGGAAAATTGCAGGAGCATCCGGTATCTTTTCTTGAGGCGACCATCGCCAAATCTCATGGGTTAGACGTGATTGACCGGAACTACAATAAAGATGAAGGCTGGGAATTCTTGTTCACCCTGAAACAGAATGAGTATTTTGTCTTCCCGAATTCAGAGACGGGGTTCAATCCGTTGGATTATGATTTGACGGATCCTAGGAATTATGCGGAGATTAGTCCGAATTTGTATAGGGTTCAGAAGATAGCTACCGGGGACTACTATTTCAGGCTTCATCTTGAAACGACCGTAGAGGATAACAAGGCACTGAAAGGAATCACATGGAAACGTGTCGGGCCTTCTGGTCTTGAAGGTGCTGTTAAAGTCCGCATAGACAATCTCGGTAGAATCGTAGCCGTCGGGGAATATGATTAAGCGCACACTCTATTTCGGAAATCCTGCCTACTTGTCACTGAAATTAGGTCAGCTTGTGGTCTACAAACCGGCCTCCGGTGAGGAAAAGAAGGAAGTAGTTAAGACTATTCCGGTTGAGGACATCGCATCGGTAGTGCTTGACAACAAACAGATCACAATTACGCAGGCTTTATTGGAGAGTCTTCTTAAAGAGAATTGCGCGGTCATAACCTGCGATTTCTCCCATCTTCCGACCGGGCTGATGCTACCTCTTGACGGACACACGCTCCAGAACGAACGTTTCCGCTCGCAGATTGACGCTTCGCTTCCGCTGAAGAAGCAGATATGGCAGCAAACTATCCAATCCAAAATTGTCAATCAAGCAGCGGTCCTTGAATATGCCACAGGCGAAAAGCATCCGAATATGCTTAAATGGGCGACTTGTGTACGCAGCGGAGATCCTGATAATCTTGAAGCACGAGCAGCGGCATACTACTGGAAGACTCTTTTCTCTGACAATATCAGAGGTTTCATTCGAGGGCGGGACGAAGATGCCCCGAATAACCTCCTGAATTACGGCTATGCCATTGTCCGCGCTACTGTAGCCAGAGCTTTGGTTTGCAGCGGCCTGTTACCGACCTTGGGTGTCCATCACAGAAACAAGTATAATGCTTATTGTCTGGCTGATGACATTATGGAGCCATATCGCCCGTATGTTGATTTACTTGTCTATCAGATAGTGAAAGAGGAGGGTCCGTTGGAGCTAAACACATCTATGAAGGCAAGGCTTTTGTCCATCCCGATGACTGATGTCAGAATCAATGGGGTGACAAGTCCGCTGATGATAGCGGCGACTACCACTTCCGCATCATTGGCTAAATGCTTCTGCGGAGAATCCAAGCAGGTCATGTATCCGATCTTGCAATGACCAGCTCAGAACGGATAAGTCAGTATCGTGTTATGTGGGTTATGGTGTTTTTTGATCTGCCTACCGACACAAAGAAGGAGGTTAAAGCTGCGACGGAGTTCCGCAAGCAGTTGATGAGCGACGGCTTCGTAATGTTCCAGTATTCCATCTATCTTCGTCACTGTGCAAGTGCGGAGAATGCGGATGTCCACATAAAGAGGGCAAAGTCTTTCCTTCCGCCCAAAGGGAAAGTTGGAATTCTCCGCATAACCGACAAGCAGTTCGCCGCAATGGAACTCTTCAACTCGCAGAAATCAGAAAGTCTTCCAGAAGAAGGCATCCAGTTGGAATTGTTCTGAAAACCCGCACGCCCAAATCAAAAAATCCGGCAAAAGCCGGATTTTTTGATTCTTGAACACCTATCGTAAGTCGTTGTACCTCATCGTTCTACACAAATCCTATTGTGTTCAAAGAACGAATATACAAAATCTGAAAGCAATTCACAACCAACGTAGATTTGCAAAAATTAGGTATTTCATTGTGTTCAAAGAACGAATATACAAAATCTGAAAGCAATTCACAACCCAGCAACAGTTTTAGCGACCTTTGCGCGTATTGTGTTCAAAGAACGAATATACAAAATCTGAAAGCAATTCACAACGGTCTTGATACTCCTACGGATAAGCCCGTAATTGTGTTCAAAGAACGAATATACAAAATCTGAAAGCAATTCACAACATTCAAGCCAACTATCAATCCTAAATTAGATTGTGTTCAAAGAACGAATATACAAAATCTGAAAGCAATTCACAACTCGTAAGTATATTGTTCCTTTGAAAAAGCGATTGTGTTCAAAGAACGAATATACAAAATCTGAAAGCAATTCACAACTGACCGTGTTGTTATGATGCAAGGATATTATTGTGTTCAAAGAACGAATATACAAAATCTGAAAGCAATTCACAACTCTCGTTGCTTTCTTCGATGGCACAGTGACATTGTGTTCAAAGAACGAATATACAAAATCTGAAAGCAATTCACAACCCATATGATGTCACAGATGATCTCGACAGCATTGTGTTCAAAGAACGAATATACAAAATCTGAAAGCAATTCACAACGTCATCACTTTTCAGATTCACAAAAATTTCATTGTGTTCAAAGAACGAATATACAAAATCTGAAAGCAATTCACAACCAGCCGTTAGGCTGCAAGAACCTTGGCCGATTGTGTTCAAAGAACGAATATACAAAATCTGAAAGCAATTCACAACTGTCAATCTCCGTTATTTTCATTGGCCAAAATTGTGTTCAAAGAACGAATATACAAAATCTGAAAGCAATTCACAACTGCCCACGATGAGACTTATAATTCCCCTGCATTGTGTTCAAAGAACGAATATACAAAATCTGAAAGCAATTCACAACAGCTGGACAGGATTCCAGGCGCGAAGATTAATTGTGTTCAAAGAACGAATATACAAAATCTGAAAGCAATTCACAACATAGCCGGATCGAAGACATTTAATCAACATATTGTGTTCAAAGAACGAATATACAAAATCTGAAAGCAATTCACAACTAGTAATCTTCTTGCCATTGTCTTGCTTTTATTGTGTTCAAAGAACGAATATACAAAATCTGAAAGCAATTCACAACAACAATACCTTTGGCTACAGCCGTGACAATATTGTGTTCAAAGAACGAATATACAAAATCTGAAAGCAATTCACAACAGACAGTCGGCAGCAAGTACGGTAGCCCTCATTGTGTTCAAAGAACGAATATACAAAATCTGAAAGCAATTCACAACCGAACACGGGTTTATTTTCGTGATGTTCTCATTGTGTTCAAAGAACGAATATACAAAATCTGAAAGCAATTCACAACATAACCCTACAACGGTTAACGTTACCAATAATTGTGTTCAAAGAACGAATATACAAAATCTGAAAGCAATTCACAACTCGTCCGTGGTTATCTCCGTGTTGGTTACGATTGTGTTCAAAGAACGAATATACAAAATCTGAAAGCAATTCACAACCTGACCAAAATTTGATTTCTTCTCAAATCAATTGTGTTCAAAGAACGAATATACAAAATCTGAAAGCAATTCACAACTATTGTCGTATTTTGCAGAAAATTAAAGGAATTGTGTTCAAAGAACGAATATACAAAATCTGAAAGCAATTCACAACGATATTTGGCTACGCTCTACCTCGATACTATTGTGTTCAAAGAACGAATATACAAAATCTGAAAGCAATTCACAACTTACGTGGCCCTTGACCATTTTTTCGATAGATTGTGTTCAAAGAACGAATATACAAAATCTGAAAGCAATTCACAACTTACGTCCTGAGTGGAAGTGGCCGTATCGGATTGTGTTCAAAGAACGAATATACAAAATCTGAAAGCAATTCACAACAGGCCTTTCTACTGATTTGGCCGCTGCCGATTGTGTTCAAAGAACGAATATACAAAATCTGAAAGCAATTCACAACCCATAGAGGCGATACCGTCAGCATTCATTATTGTGTTCAAAGAACGAATATACAAAATCTGAAAGCAATTCACAACACCGAACCATCACAGCCCGAGGTCTCCTTCATTGTGTTCAAAGAACGAATATACAAAATCTGAAAGCAATTCACAACGAACGTTATGCCACGGAAAATTCATACCTGATTGTGTTCAAAGAACGAATATACAAAATCTGAAAGCAATTCACAACAGGATCAATCACTATGTCAATTTTTCATTTCAGCTGCTTGGCTTTTTCAACTCTATAAATAAACGTAAAATTTCTATTGATAAATCTTGTAATTATTAGAAATATTACTACCTTTGCAATACCAAACAATATGCGATACGAAGTATGATGAATTTCACGACCTTATTAAGGGGAATGGCTGGGAAAGGCTAAGGCAGTCTGGAAGCCACGTGATCTACAGAAAGGGAAGCCGGACTTACCCAGTTCCCTACCACAAAGGGAAAGAGTTAGGCAAGGGGCTTGAAAACAAGATGAAAAAGGATATGGGGCTGAAATAAGCCCCATATCACAACGATAAAAGAATTGAGTTATGGTTATAGAAGCGGTTATCGAAAGAGCTACGGACGGAACTTTCAACGTCTATTGCAGCAAGGAAATATTCTCTGGAGCCGGCGACACCATCGAGGAAGCCAAGGCCGATATGATGCAGCAGATCAAGTTCTACAAGGAGACTGCGATCGCGGAGGGATTCAAGTACCCCGCCTTTCTTGACGGGGAATATTCCTTCTCCTACAAGATTGACGCGGTCTCGTTGATGCAGTACTATGTCAATTCGGGTATCCTCTCATTGGCCGGCCTCGAAAAACTAACAGGCATCAACCAAAAGCAGCTTTGGGGATACATCAACGGAACCAAGCCACGGAAAGCTCAGGAGGAAAGAATCGAATCCGGATTCCGGGCGTTGGACAAAGACCTGAACGCCATATTCGCGTAATTGTTTGGTAGCATTACTTAGTATGGTGCGGCCCTGGGAGCTTCTTCCAGGGCTTTTCTTTTGGGTAAGGGCCAATGAAGAGGGTTAATCTTCGTCCGCCCTTACGATTTTTATTGGAGGGAAGTGGGTATAACGGGGATTTTAAGGGACAATGGCGGAAGATCCGTCCTGATGAGGATGCCTCTCGGAGCGCCGTGGTCAAGAGGGGTGAGGTCGATGGCCTTTGAATATGAACGGGTCACAGACGCGGACTTAGGATAGGTCTTCCCGGCAGCCTGGAGGGCGGCGCGGAGCATCGTCTCGTTCTCGTCTCCCAACTGGTAGCCGTCCAACGGATTGTCCTTCGCCTCCAAATCCACCGGGATACCGTCCGGAATCGAGGCATTGCGGCCGTTGCAGTCAGCGAACTTGCTGATCATCACGTACATTCCCCAATCCTGGATCAGTGAATAATCATACCTGCTGCTGTAGAATTGATCCGGAGCCAACAAGATTCCGGCGCAATACTTCCCATAGGTCCGTTGACCGACAAGCTCAACATCCATATAAGGCTTCAGACCTACAATCAACCCTTCCGAAGCCGAGGCCGTGCCACCGGTCACGATGACATAAACCTTGGATATTCCCGGATTGGCGTCCGACACATCTATTTTCAACTTCTGCGAACTGATTTCATGAACTGTTGAGAAATAAGTGTTAGTGTCCTCCCCTTGCTTCTTCCAGGCCTCGGCGAGAATGGAATTATACACCTCTGTCTGGAATATATCCCCGGCCAGGACATTTGCCATCGGTGCTATCATCGATGCCAACACATTCTCGGTGAAAGCGTAGCCACCGCCGTTATACCTCAAATCAAGGATAAGTTCATCAATATTCTCGGACTTGAAGCGTCTGAACACATCCGGCAGCGCCTGAGAGGAATTGAGGTCAAACGCGGAATAGGCCAGATAGCCGATTTTCTTTCCCGCGACATCGAACGTCTTGTCCACCAGAACAGGATCCTCGTACATATCCACCGCCTTCAGGCTCACAGTCCTGACATCACCACTGATGTTGCCGTTCCTATCCTGGCCAGTAACTCCCAAATTTATTGAATATGAATTGAAAGCATCATAAATATTTTCCTCTGTTATAGCCTTGCCGTCAAGAGTGATAATTATGTCACCTCGCCTAAGTCCCGCCTTATGGGCAGGTCCACCGTTGCTGACACAGCTCACCACAAGGAAATATTCCCCAGGCTTGTTGGTAATCCTCCCTGCCTGAAGATCATACCCGTAAGTAATCCCAAGCCCTTGCACAGAATTCCGGAATGACTTGAGGTCATCCGTCAGGACAGTCCAACGGTCCACTTCCTTGCTTCCCTCATGATAGCGAATGCCTTTCACCACTTCCATCGGCATTCTGCAAGTGTCCGGATCCAGCCTCGCCAAATCCTTTTCAATCTCCTCATTCCAAAGGTAATACGTTTCCAGCACATCGATCGCGTACTGATCCGCCTTCGCGATTTCATGCGTGGGAGCATTTTCTCTCCTATCCGCATCAGTTTCCACGCAGCCCGAAAGCCACAGCATCGCCGCGGCAAGCACCACTGCGGTCCCGCACATATTCCATGTCTTCATATTCATTGTCATTCAGAATAATCTAACGTTTCAGATCATGCCACTACATTGGACACTACAGTACAAAGATATTCAATTTTATTTCTCTTTCGTTTCTTTGTTGTATCTTTGATTCAATAATTTGACTTTTCGGTTATGATCGGGATTTTTGATTCGGGGTCGGGCGGGCTGTCCGTGCTGCGGGAGGTGCTGAAGCTTCTTCCGGGGGAAAAGTTTGTCTATTACGCGGACAACGCCAACTGCCCGTACGGAGAAAAGACTCCTGAGTTCATCCAAAGCCGATGCAGAGCGATCACTGAATATCTTCTCTCGCGGGGAGCGCGAATCATCGTGGTGGCGTGCAACACTGCCACAGCGGCGGCGATCACCACTTTAAGAAATGAATATCCCGTCAAATTCATCGGAATGGAGCCGGCGGTGAAGCCGGCCGCGCTCAGTTCTAATACAGGAGTGATCGGTGTGCTGGCGACGGCAGGAACGCTGAAAGGGTCCAAATACCTGACCACCAAGGGGATCTACGAGGATGACGTAGAGATTGTCGAGCACGTGGGGCAAGGGTTTGTGGAGTTGGTGGAGAATGGGATTCTGGACGGACCACAAGCGGAGGAGACGGTGCGGAAGAGCCTCCGACCGCTGCTGGATGCGGGTGCGGACAGGATTGTGCTGGGGTGTACGCACTATCCGTTCCTGAGGAATGTCATCCAGAGGATTGCGGGGCCTGATGTGCAGATCATCGATCCGGCACCGGCGGTGGCCAAGCATCTGATTGAGGTGATGAAAGAGGAAGGGCTGCTCGCCTCGGACGATGTGGCTTCGACAGGCTCGGTGCCCCATCCAGACATCGAACTCGTCACTTCCGGTGACAACACCTCAGCCAAACGGATTCTCAGCATGGTTCTTGAAGAGAACAAGGTCCGCCAAGGCAAACAATAACCCTCCGGCAATCAGACAACAGAAAAAATGGCTCCGGCCAAAACATCTAAAGATATGGAATCAAACAACAGAATCGAGGTCAAAGACTTCGCCTACTGTTCAGACAAGTACCAGTACACGATGGGCAAATCCTTCTACGAGACAGGCAGAAAGGATGTCATCGCCGTCTTCAATATGTTCTACAGAAAAGCCCCGGAGAACAACAACTGGGCGGTCGTGAGCGGCATCGAGGAAGCCATAGAATGCATCCGGAACATCGGCAAGGCCGAACCGGAATTTTACTATAAGTTCCTTCCGGGTGATGAATATGCCGAATTCCGCAAGTACCTGTCAACGTTGAGGTTCACAGGCAATGTCTATGCGATGCGCGAGGGCGAGATCGCTTTCCCGAACCAACCGATCATCACAGTGGAGGCTCCGCTGATCGAAGCCCAGATCCTTGAGACTCCACTCCTCTGCATAATGAACCACCAGATGGCCGTGGCCACAAAGGCCTCAAGGGTCTGCCGCGCCACCAACCGTCCTGTCAGCGAGTTCGGATCACGGCGCGCTCACGGCCCGTGGGCTGCCACTTACGGAGCGAAGGCCGCGATCATAGCCGGATGCGCCAGCACCTCAAATATCCTGACCGGAGTCCTCAACGGAGTGCCTTCCACCGGCACGATGGCCCACAGCTTCGTCACCTCCTACGGCAGCACAGTCGAAGGCGAGCACAAAGCCTTCGTGGACTACATCAACACCCACCGAGGCGAGAACCTCATCCTGCTCATAGACACCTACGACACCCTTAAATGCGGCATTCTGAACGCGATACGCTCTTTCAAGGAATGCGGCATCGACAATGAATATCCCAACGGCTACGGCGTGCGCCTTGACAGTGGCGACCTCGCCTATCTCTCAGTCAAAGTCCGCAGGATCCTTGACAACCACGGACTTACGGGCTGCAAGATCTTCGCCACCAACTCCCTTGACGAATATCTCATCTCGGATCTTGAGCGCCAGGGAGCCTGCATAGACTCCTACGGAGTCGGTGACGCCATCGCCACCAGCAAGGCCGCCCCATGCTTCGGCAACGTGTACAAACTCGTCCAGATAGACAGCCGTCCGGTCCTGAAACGTTCCGAGGACAGAATCAAACTGATCAACCCGGGATTCCAGATCACCTACAGAATCACGAAGAAAGACCCTGATCTCGGTGACATCTACAAAGCCGACGTGACCTGTCTGCGAGGAGACACCCTCTCCCAAAGGATCGAGGCCGGCGAGACCTTCACCATCTACGACGAGCAGGACCGCTACAAGTACAAGATATTCCAGTCCGGTGAATATTCCTGGAGACCACTTCAGCATCAGGTGATCAAGGACGGTGAGAGATGCGCCGAAAGCCACACCCTGCAAGAGAAAAAGGCCTTCTACAACAACACCTTGTCACATTTCAGTCCGTCCGAGAGACGCCTCATCAACCCGCACTACTACAAGGTTGACATCTCAGACGACCTCCTGAACACCAAACTCGAGATCCTCGACACCCTCAACAAAGAGATCGAGGCGTTCAGCATTGACTGATGGCCCAGCCATTGTGTCCTCGACGACCAGAACACCACCCTCGAGACCAGGCTGGCGGCCATCGATGCCGCCGTCAAGGGAATGCCTGACTACGGCAGCAAGTTCGATCTCATCGTGGCGTCCCTCGACACGATCAAGGGGCAGGCCGAGGCTCTCGGCACCGACCAGGCCGGCATCGCCTCGAAGATAGCCGGCGTGACCGACGCCATCAACGACCTCGTCGACGAAATGAACAGCGGCAACACCAGTGCCGCCGGACACAGGACATGACAAAGAGAGGGTGACTAAAGTCGAAAGACTGATAGCCACCCTCTTTTGCGTACCGTAAGCGGATTGTCGGTACTACTTAGTAACATGAAAAAACAAGTTGCCTCAGATAAAATTATCGAGGATAGATCTATTTTCCAAGGCCACTAAGCAATCCTAAATAGTACCAAGCTGATTTTAGGCTTACTTAGAACATGAAGCCGAACGAGACGTTGATGAGATTTAGGCTGGTGCGGTCGGCGAGGTTGGTCAGGGACGGGTGGTAGGCGAATTCCAGGAAGTACCTGTTGTAGACGGCCTTGACGCCTAACTGGGCGCAGAGCTGGAAGCGGTTGGCGGCGGAGTCGCCGTTGTCTGACTTGAACCAGTCGCCGGTGACGCCCTCGTACTTGCTTTGACCCAGGATGTGCGCTGTCAGGTTGAGGCCGGCGAACGGGAGAAGCTGGATCTGCCCGAGGTCGAGCTGGTACATCAAACTGACCGGAACAATCGCGGAGACGAGTGTGGAATTATGGTCGCCGAACACCGCCATCACATCCACACCATATTCATAGAAGAAAGGCAACTCGCCGGGGAGCGGTCTCGCCTGCGAGACACCTATGGAGAGGCCGTTCATGTTTTCCGTGACAGGCGATCTGCCCGATTTCATCTCGATCGCGGCATTTGAATAGGACACCTTGAAGAAAGTTGCTGTGCGGAAATTGTCCCGCAGATGGTCATCGCGGCGATGACCGCAAGTAGTTTGATGTGCTTCATAAAACTGTTTGTATTTAATGTCAAAATTATGATAAGTCAGCCACTTCCCTTCCGATTCTGCCTGTGGGCGGGCAAAATGGAGCGGATGCTACAAATAAAAGAATTATTTCGGGCTTGGCAGCATGGTATAGAGAATGTTTCGACAATGAAACCCGAAAAGATGAGGGCAGATCTTAGCTGCAGCCCGAAAAGGATTTTCCCTATCCGGATTTTTGTAACGTGAAAAATCCGGATAGGGAAAATCCTTTTCGGGTCTCACACTAAGGTGAGTACTACTTGCTCAGTTCGGAGGCGTGGGAGAGGAGATATTCCTCAGCCTCGATGTTCCATAGTCCGTTGTGAGCCTTGCAGAGGCGGTCGAGCTCGGCATAGACAGGGTTGGTCACGCCTTTCTCCTCGAAATCGGCGATGGCGGTCAGCGGCATCTCCACGTGGGTGTAGATCAGCTTCTTGCCACCTTTGATCGAAGGAAGGTTCAGGGTGGTTTCAGGGACCACATTGAGGCCTCCGATGTGGGTCACGAGACCGGCTGGGTCAAGACCTTCGCCCATCATCTTGAGGGCTTCCTTCATGTCCTCGGTGTTGCCGCCGCTGGTGCCGACCACATGGGTGGAGGCATAGTGGACATTGTAGAAGTTGAACGGAGCCTTGAAATCGGAACGGCCAGGACCGGAGAAGAAATTCAGGCAGCCATCCTGTCCGAGGATGTCGTCTCCCTGCTCGACAACAGCGGGAACGGGTGCCATCACGATGACCTCATCATAGCCGGTTCCGCCGGAAATCTCGCGCAGCGTCTCTACAGGATTCTCGACAGTGCCGGTGTTCACATAACGGAGATCGATGCCACGGGAAGCGGCGAACTCCTTGGTATAGAGCGTCGCGGCACGGTCAAGACGGGCCTGATCGATGTCCGTCACCACGAAAAGGGACGGCTTTCTGTCCTCACGGCGGAGCACATAGTTGATCATCGCGAGTCCCATCGGGCCGACACCAGCCAGAAGTGCCATCTTGCCACCGTCCTTGATCTCCATCTGGTGAACATACGAGCCCGGATGGGTGTGATAGCAGGCGTGCATCGCGCCGATCACGCAAGCCAGAGGCTCGCTCAATGATGCCGGATAGAATCCCGGACCATTGTAATGAAGGAGGCAGCCCATCTCCATCACATCGGAAGGGATGATGATGTAGGTGGCGTCACCTCCGGCGTAGCGATAGGAATATCCAGGCGCGGACAGCAGACCGGCTGGGCCGCCCTCGTAGTTAAGGGCCGGCTGGATTGAGAACTTGTCCCCAGGCTTGAATTGATCCTTCCACTTGGAGCCGACCTCTATGATCTCGCCGGCGAACTCGTGGCCGATGATCGTAGGATTTTCGGCGATGTCGTCCGGGACTCTCTTGTGGTCGGAACCTTGGTGTGAAGACTTGTAGGAAGACATGCAAAGGCTGTCGCTGACAACCTTCGCGAGGATCTCGTCATCCTTCATCCCGGGGAGTTCAAACTCCTCGAGACGAAGGTCTTCCTTACCATATAATCTAACAGCTTTTGTAAGCATGGCCGTACCTTTTACACACCCTTCTTCGCGCGGATGACCTGCTCAGTGGTGGTCTGGTTGCTTACCGGAACATAGTCCTTCAGAGGGACGATCTTCTCGTTGATGGCATCCAGGAACCAGGACGGCTGAGGGAAGAACGCCTCCTCGAGCTCGTGGCAAGGGGTGATCCAGTTGCGGGAGCCAAGCACCACAGGAGCGGCGTCGAGGTCGTCAAAGGCCATCTCGGTGATGTTGGCGGCGATGTCATTGAGGTAGGAGCCACGGGCGCAGGCGTCGCCGGCGATGACGATGCGGCCGGTCTTCTTCACGGACGCAAGCACCTTCTCGTAGTTGAACGGCACGAGAGAGCGGGCATCGATGACCTCAGCCTCCATACCATACTTTTCCTTAAGAATATCAGCGGCCTCAAGAGCGCGGTACAAAGTGGCGCCGATAGTAAGGATGGTGATGTCCTTACCGGCCCTCTTGACATCCGGCTCACCGATCGGAATCTCATAATATTCCTCAGGCACACCGCCTTCGTGGAACATCTCGCCCTTGTCGTAGATTCTCTGACTCTCAAAGAATATGACTGGGTCGGTACCCTGAAGCGCGGCGTTCATCAAGCCCTTCGCGTCATACGGAGTGACAGGGAAGCAGACCTTGAGTCCAGGGATATGGCAGCACAACGAAGTCCAGTCCTGAGAGTGCTGGGCACCGTACTTCGAGCCGACGGACACACGGACCACAACCGGCATCTTCAGGATGTTGCCGGACATCGCCTGCCACTTAGGAAGCTGATTGAATATCTCGTCTCCGCAGCAGCCGAGGAAGTCGCAGTACATGATCTCAGGGATCACACGGCCGCCACACATAGCGTAACCGATGGCTGTCCCGATGATCGCGGCCTCGGCGATCGGAGAATTGAACAGGCGATGGTAAGGCAGAGCCTCGGTCAGTCCTCTATAGACAGCGAAAGCGCCACCCCACTCACGGTTCTCCTCACCGTAAGCGACCAGAGAAGCATCCTTGTAGAAGCGGTCGGCGACGGCCTCGAATATTCCGTCCCTGATGTTGTAGGTCTTCATCTTGCTGGCAGGCTTGCCGTCCTTGTCAAGATAGAACCTGGACTTGCCGGCAATCTGCTTGACGCGAGGATTTTCCTCCAGCGGCATATTCACATCCGGTTTCGCATCGCTGAGAGAGTCGATGCTCTGGTTGGAGAACATCATATCACCAAGGAGCTCACTTTCCTTCACGAGATCCATGCGAGGGGAAAGTTCGGTGTCGATGGCAAGCTTGTAGCATTCGAATATGTTGGTGTCAACCTCCTTGCGGATAGCGTCGAGAGCGGCCTGATCAGCCACCCCGGCCTCTTTCAGTCTCTCACCGAACGCCAAGATGCAATCTTCCTTCTCCCAGGCCTCGATCTCCTCCTTTGTACGGTAAGACGACTGGTCGCTCGGAGAGTGTCCGCTGTAACGGTAGGTGACAACGTCCAGAAGAGCAGGACCCTTCTTCTCAAGAAGGTAGGCTTTCTTGCGGTTGAAAGCGTCGATGACCGCGAGAGGATTGTAACCGTCAACTCTTTCGGCATCCATGGCGTCGGCCTTGAAGCCGGCCCCCAAGCGTGCAGGGAACACATAACCCATCGTTTCACCCTTCGTCTGGCCACCCATGGCGTACTGGTTGTCCATCACGTTGAACAGGACTGGCAGCCCGCCCTTCATGTCGCCTTCCCATAGTGTGTTGAACTGATCCATTGAGGCGAATGTCATGCCTTCGAGGACTGGTCCTCTGGCCATTGCGCCGTCACCGAGGTTGGCAACGACGATGCCCTTCTTGCGGTTGACCTTCTTGTAAAGGGCCGCACCCACGGCGATCGATCCGGAACCGCCGACGATGGCGTTGTTAGGATAGATTCCGAAAGGTGTGAAGAATGTGTGCATTGATCCGCCCAGACCCTTGTTGAAACCGGTCGTGCGGGCGAAGATCTCGGCCATCGCACCGTAGAGCAGGAAGCGGATTCCGAGCTCCTTGGTGTCATCGCCGTCGTAAGCCTTCTTTGCCACGTTGAGGGTGGCGCCACCCCAGAACTCCTCCATAACCTTCTTCAGCTCATCCTCAGGAAGGATCTGGATGGAACGCAGACCCTTGGCGAGAATCTCACCGTGTGAACGGTGTGAACCGAAGATGAAGTCATCGGTGTCAAGGCAGTAGGCCATACCGACAGCGGCGGCCTCCTGACCTGCGGAAAGGTGGGCAGGGCCAGGGTTATTGTAAGCGACTCCGTTGTAGCCACCCGTGGTCTTGACCAGATTCAGCATGGTCTCGAACTCGCGGATGTAGGACATGTCGCGGTAGATGCGGAGAAGATCCTCCTTTGTGAAATTGCCTTCCTTAAGTTCTTCCTTGACGGTCTTGTTGTACGTCATCACCGGAATCTTCGGAAGCTCAAGTTCGTGATCCTGAGGACGCAGGGTCTCGTTAGGATCGATGTAAAGCGCTTTTGGCATATCAGTATATTCTTAATTGTTTTTCGTCATTCTTTTTAGCGACAATTTGTGGTCATTACGTTTACCAGCAAATCATTTTATTTCAACGCGAACGCTGTCTCCTTGATAATCTCGGAGACAGTCGGGTGCGGGAACACAACCTCCTTGAGCTGCTCAAGGGTTATCTCCGACTCGATGGCGATGCAGGCGCTGTGGATGATCTCCGAGCAAGGGTTGCCGAGCATGTGGACTCCGAGGACCTCGTGGTACTTCTTGCCGACGATGATCTTGCATATTCCTTCACCGCCCTCATTCTCTGCGACAAAGCGGCCGGCGTAGGCCATTGGAAGCTTGACGACTGAATATTCCTTCCCGGAAGCCGCGGCCTGCTCCTCGGTGAGTCCGACTCCGGCGACCTCAGGGTTGGTATAGACGATTCCAGGGATGGCGTCGTAGCGCATATGGTCTTCCTTTCCAAGAATATTGTTGACCGCGACCTCGCCCTCGCGGCTCGCCGTGTGGGCCAGCATAGAGAAGCCGGTCACGTCGCCGGCGGCATAGACTCCTGGAATATTCGTGCGCATCCTGCTGTCCACCTTGATTCCGCAAGGTTTTCCGCCACGGTTCAGGAGCATCTCGACTCCAAGGTTCTCAAGGCCGAATCCCGTGATGTTGGCACGGCGGCCCACAGAGACGAGAATCTTGTCCCCTCCGACCCTCTGGGTGTTGCCCTCCGGATCCTCATAGACAACGGTGTTGCCCTCGATTCCGGTGACCTTGCACTTGAGGCAGAAGTTCACGCCACGTTTGGTGTAGATCTTCTGAAGCATAGCGCTGATCTCATCGTCAAGAGGTCCGAGAATCTTAGGAAGCATCTCAACCACAGTCACTTTCGTACCGAGAGTGCTATAGAAAGCCGCGAACTCCATTCCGATGACACCTCCACCGATGACAACGAGCTCGGACGGACGTTCTTTCAGAGAAAGGATCTCACGGTTGGTGACGATAACGTCTCCGGCCTCCTTCAGACCCGGGAACGGAGGCACGGCGGCCTCTGAACCGGTGCAGATGAGGATGTTCCTTGCGGCGTAGGTCTGGTCGGCGGCTGTGATCTTGATGCCTTCCGCGTCACGGCCCTGGATCATAGCCTCGGCGGCCACGACCTCGACATTGTTGGACTTCATCGCCAGTTTGACACCACCTACGAGTTTCTTCACGACCTTGTCCTTACGGGCGACGATCTTTGAATAATCGAACGTAGGTTCCTTCACATAGACCCCGTAGTGGTCACCTGTGAGGGCGTAGTTATAGACCTTTGCGCTGTAAAGGAGCGTCTTGGTCGGGATGCAGCCCTCGTTGAGGCAGACACCTCCGAGAGACTTTCTTTCAAAAAGGACAACCTTAAGGCCGGCGGCTCCGGCTCTTTCAGCGGCCACGTAACCACCCGGGCCACCGCCTATTACCGCTAAATCGTACATATTCGTAAATATTTTAAAAGTTGTTTTGATTTGTTTGTTTGAAGATTTGAGAGTGAAGAACTTCAGGTTCGACCGCTTCTTCCAAGGAAGATAGCGGTGCTATCTGACTGAAGAAGCGGGAAGAAAATGAAGATTCTTTCACCTCAAAGAACATTTCAAACAAATCAAAACAGGTTTTAGAATTCAACTTCAAGATTCTCAATCTCAACAGCCACCTGCTTGAGGAAACGGGTAGCCTCGCCGCCGTCAAGAGCCCTGTGGTCGTAGGTCAGGGAAAGACCGAGATAAGGGACGAACGCATAGACTCCGGCGCCCAGATCCTTCGGACGAGGGACGATCGTGCCGACTCCGAGGATCGCGCTCTGAGGCACGTTGATGACAGGTGTGAACCACTCGACTCCGAAACCTCCGAGATTGGAGACCGTGAATGAGGCACCCTCGGCGGAAAGCAGGTCAGGATTGATCGAGCCCTTCTTGCAGTCCTCAGCGACCTTCTTCAGAGCCTTGCTCAAGCCGATGATATTCAGGTCCTCCGCATGCTTCACGCAAGGCACCATCAGTCCGCGCTCCGTGTCAACGGCGCAACCAAGATTGACGACATTGAATATCCTCATAGCGTCACCGAGGCAGTGCGAGTTGACCTTAGGGAATTTCTTCAGAGCCTTGATGACGGCGTAGCAGACGAAATCATTGATCGTGATGTTCACGTCGATCTTTCCTTCCTCAAGGGCCTTCTTCGCATTCTTGCGGAGAGCCTGGACACGGCGTGCGTCAGCACCGAGCATATGGGTGAGCTGGGCCGTGTTCTGGAGGGAGTTGTACATCGACTTGGCGATGAGCTTGCGCATGTTGGACATCTTCTCGACCTTGAACTCCTCGCCTTCTCCGGCAAGGTTCTCGGTGTGGGTAGGTTTCCAGACCTTGAGGTCGGAGCCCTTGACCATTCCGCCGATTCCGGAGCCTGCGGCAGGAGCCTGGAGACCTCCGTCGGCCATCATGGCCTTGGCGAGTCCGGATTTCGGAGCGCCCTGTGCGGCTATGATGTCACGTTCGATTATGCGGCCGTGAGGGCCTGTGCCGGCGACCCGGGCGGTGTCCACGCCTTTTTCGGCGGCCAATTTGCGGGCTCTTGGGGAGACGGGGGCGTTGGCTGCAACGGTTCCGGTCGCCGAGCTTGCCGAAGCGCCCGGTGTCGCTGCCGCGGTCACTTCGATGGCTGGTGAGCCTTGTCGAGCCACTGGCTCTGCGACCGCATTTGCCGGCTCCGTGGCCGGTGATGTTGGCTCCGCGCCCGAAGCGGCAGAAACGCCAGTCCCCGAAGGAGCATATTCAGAGAAAGATTCCCCCGGTTCGCCGATGACCATCACGTTGGTCAGGCAAGGGATCTCGTCGTTATCGTTGAAGAAGCAGGCAAGGACGGTGCCTTCGACCTTGGCGTCCTCGTCAAAGGATGCCTTGTCGGTCTCATAGCTGAAAAGGACATCGCCGACGGCGACTTTGTCCCCCTCCTTTTTCTTGAATTCAGTGACAATGCAACTTTCTACGGATTGCCCTTGTTTGGGCATAATAACTACGTGTGCCATTAACTATAATGATTATTAAATTCTCTAAGCCGGATGCCGTTTGGATTTCGGGGAAATGGAAGCGGCTCCGCATACACACAAAGTTAAAATTTCTTCTTGACATAAAAAAGGATTATATTTGTACTCTACAAACGATTTAGCATATTTCAAATTCAAAATATCAAATAGAAAATGCAGTCAACAGAAGATCTGAAGAAGATTGCCTCCCAGGTAAGGAGGGACATCATCAGGATGGTCGTGAAGGCCAAGTCCGGACACCCGGGCGGATCCATGAGCAGCGCTGATTTTATGACAGCACTGTACTTCAATGTTATGGATCAGAACCCTGAAACTTGGACACGCGGTGGAAAGGATCAGGACATGTTCATCCTGTCGGCCGGACACCTCACCCCAATGTATTACTCAATCCTTTCGAGGGCAGGATATTTCCCGACCTCCGAGCTCGGCTCGTTCCGTAAGTTCGGAAGCCGCCTTCAGGGACACCCTTCAGTAAGGAAAGGCCTCCCTGGCGTGGCTCAGGCGGCCGGTTCCCTCGGACAGGGACTTTCAGTAGCGATAGGAGCGGCTCTCGCAAAGAAGGCTGACAACGACCCTCACTGCGTTTATGTTCTCTGCGGAGACGGCGAGACCGAGGAAGGACAGATCTGGGAGGCGGCGATGTTCGCAGCCCACCACAAGGCCGACAATCTGATCGCGATGACCGACTGGAACGGACAGCAGATCGACGGCACGACCGAAGATGTCGCCGGACTCGGTGACCTTGAGGCAAAATGGAAGGCTTTCGGATGGGAGGTCATCATCGCCGACGGACACGACATGGACAAGATCCTCGAGGCGTTCGCGCAGGCCAAGGCTGGTGTCGGAAACGGCAAGCCGAAGATGATCCTGTTCAAGACAGAGATGGGACACGGGGTTGATTTTATGGCGGGCACCCACAAATGGCACGGCAGCGTACCTTCAGAGGAGCAGTGCCAGAACGCCCTGAGCCAGCTTGAGGAAACATTGGGAGACTTTTAATTCACGAATATTATGAAGAAATATACAGATAAGGGTAAGAAAGACACCCGCAGCGGTTTCGGAGCCGGCCTTCTCGAAGCCGGAAAGGCTGACTCAAGAGTCGTGGCTTTGACCGCCGACCTCAAGGGCTCACTCAAGATGGACGCTTTCGCGGCCGAGTTTCCGGAGAGATATTACGAATGCGGCATCGCCGAGTCCAATATGATCGGCGTGGCCTCTGGAATGGCTCTCGCAGGCAAGATTCCGTTCGCGGGATCGTTCGCCGAATTCGTCACAGGACGTGTTTACGACCAGATCAGAATGGAGGTATGCTACGGTAAGACCAACGTCAAGATCGCTTCCTCACACGCCGGAATCACCCTCGGCGAGGACGGCGCCACCCACCAGACAATGGAGGACATCGCCCTGATGCGTGCCCTTCCGGAAATGGTTGTGATCAACCCTTGCGACTGGACACAGACAAAGAACGCGACGATCGCCGCGGCCAAATACGATGGTCCTGTCTATCTGCGTTTCGGCCGTCCTAAGGTTGCCGACTTCACACCAGACGAGCCGTTCGAGATCGGAAAGGCATACGTGCTGAACGAGGGCAAGGACGTCACCCTCTTCGCGACAGGCCACATGGTTTGGGAGGCCCTTCAGGCAGCCGAAGCTCTTGAGGCAGAGGGAATCTGCGCCGAGGTTATCAATGTGGCGACCATCAAGCCACTTGACACCAAGACAGTCATCGCCTCCGCCATCAAGACCGGAGCCGTGGTTGTCGCCGAGGAGCACAACATGGCCGGAGGCCTTGGCGAACTGATCGCCGGAGTGCTCGCCGCCACATCCCCTAAGCCTATTGAATATGTCAACGGACGTGACGAGTTCGGCCAGAGCGGAACTCCGTCCGAGCTTCTCGCCGCTTACGGAATGGACGCCGCCCACATCGTCGAGGCCGCCAGAAAAGTTCTGGAAAGGAAATAAGAAACAGAAATATTCATAAAAAACAGAAAAAAGTTAGGAGACATTTACGTTTCTTAACTTTTTTTCTGTTTACTATGCCTATATTGCCGCCCATGAACACGGCAGCCATAAGGAATATCCACGGTCCTTTTCCTGAATATTCAAAATGCCTGCGGCAAATGACAATAAACTATGAAAATCAAAGAGATCTGCGTGGACGAGAGGCCACGGGAAAAGATGCTCGCCAAAGGAGCGGACGCGATGAGCAACGCTGAATTGCTCGCCATTCTGATCGGATCAGGGACGCAGAAAGAGAATGTCCTTGAGGTGGCCAACAGGCTTCTGGCCGAAGGTAAAGGCAAGTTGTCGATGATAGCCGACATGGACGCCAGACGAATGAAGGAGATAGGAGGTATCGGCAGTGTCCGGTATGCGGCCATCGCCGCCGCCTTCGAGCTCGGGAAAAGATGCTGCCTGGAGGATCCCGGAATAGAAAAGGTTCCCTTGACCGATGCCGAGATTGTGTACAGGATGATGCTCCCCCGCCTCAAAGGGTTGGATCACGAGGAATTCTGGGTAATTCTTCTGAACAGGGCCAACTACATCATCCACAAGGAGATGATAAGCCTTGGAGGAATATCCTCAACTGTGGTTGATTCCAAGTTGGTGGTCAGGATGGCTCTGGACAAACGGGCCAGCGGCCTGATCATGGTGCATAACCACCCGTCCGGGAATCCTCGGCCAGGGCACAACGACCTGACCGAAACCGAACGCATGAAAAAAGCGGCGAACACTTTCGACATCTCCCTCCTTGACCACATCATCATCTGTGACGACTGCTATTTCAGTTTCGCTGACGACAAAGTGACAGTGGCGGAAAGAAAAAATTTGCTGCTCTGAAAATAAATCCTTACTTTTGATTTTCGGAAATCAATTTCGAAAAACCAATGAAAGTCATCAATCTTGGCGAGGCCGACTCGGTCCTCAACAACATCATCGCGCAGATGCGTGACAAAACCGTTCAGAAAGACAGCCTCCGTTTCCGTTACAACCTTGAAAGGTTGGGGCATATCTTCGCCTACGAGTTAAGCAAGGTGCTGGACTACAGTCCCAAGGATGTCATCACTCCGCTCGCCACGGCAAGGGTTCGCACCAGTGACGCAAAGATTGTGGTTTCCACGATCCTTCGCGCCGGTCTGCCTCTCCATAAAGGTATCCTTGACGTTTTCGACAACGCGGAGAATGCGTTCGTCGCCGCGTTCAGAAAGTATGACAAGGGGGACGAGTTCCACATCAATGTGGAGTATTGCACCTGTCCTGACCTGACGGGAAAGACGCTCATCATAGCCGACACGATGCTCGCGACTGGAGCGTCAATCGAAATTGCCTACCACAAACTGATTGATGAGGGAGGAGAGCCGGTTCACACGCACTTCGTCTGCCCTATCGCCAGCATCTACGCCATCGAGTTTCTTCAGAGGCATCTTCCTGAAAACACGACACTTTGGACCGCTGCCGTTGATGAGGAACTGACCAGCCACTCCTACATCGTCCCAGGCCTTGGCGACGCAGGCGATCTCGCCTACGGAGCAAAGCTGTAAGCAGCTTTGCTCTATATCTTTTACCCCCAGTCCCTTCGGGACAGCCCCGGTGGGGCATTGGGGAGCGGTCTCCCCATACCACTTGCGTCGCTACGCACTGCGTGCGCTTTCCTTTCACCCCCAGTCCCTTCGGGACAGCCCCGGTGGGGCATTGGGGAGCGGTCTCCCCAAACCCCTTGCGTCGCTACGCTCCGTAGTCCATTAAAGTTCTTTCTATACTATGGGGAGAAGGTCCTGTGCGAAGAGCGTCAGACGAAAAAAGATTCCGCAACCATTCACCCGGATAGGGCGCGAAGCGTAGGTTGCGGAATCTTTTTTGTCTGACGCGGCCTGACCTAAATCCTTGCCGGTCACTTCGACGGGCTCAGCGACCACGGCGACATATTCAGTTACAATTACAGTTCCTTTCTGAGCCGAGCCTTAGGAATGTCAAGCTGGTCACGGTACTTGGCGATCGTGCGGCGAGCGACCTTATAGCCACGCTTGTTCATCTCGGCCACCAACTGATCATCTGTCAGAGGCTTACGCTTGTCCTCAGCATCCACACACTCCCGCAAAGCCTTCTTCAACTCACGAGTGGACACCTCCTCGCCATCCTGGTTCTCAAGCCCCTCCGAAAAGAAATACTTCAACGGATAGATTCCGAAATGTGTCTCGATGTACTTGCTGTTCACAACCCTTGAGATCGTCGAGATGTCAAAGCCGGTCCTCTCTGCTATATCCTTCAGGACCATCGGCTTGAGATGAGACTCGTCCCCGTCCATGAAATAGTCATGCTGGTACTCGATGATGGCCTTCATCGTGCTCTCCAACGTGTTGTAGCGCTGCTTGAGAGCCTCCACAAACCACTTTGCCGAATCCAGCTTCTGCTTCACAAACGTGGCCGCCTCCTTCTTCTGCCTGTCCGAAGACCCCTGAGCCTCGACAAGAAGCTCAGCGTACTTGCGATTCACACGGATTTCAGGAATATTGAAACGAGGCATCGACAGTTTCAACTCTCCGTCCACAATGTCCAGCACGAAATCCGGCACAATCTGCTGAGCCTGATCGTTGTAGGAATCATCAATCTGGCCTCCCGGAGCCGGGTTCAGCTTGACGATCTTAGCCATGACGGCCTTCATCTCCTCCTCGCTCAGTCCAAGTTTCGTGATGATCTTTTGGAAATGCCTGTTTGAGAACTCCGCGAAATAGTCAGTGAGAATGCTCTCGGCGGTCTGCACAGTCTTCGTCTGCTTCTGAGCCCTCAGCTGAAGGAGCAGGCACTCGCGCAGATCCCTTGCTCCGACCCCTGCCGGCTCGAACTCCTGAATCACCTTCAACATATTCAAGACCTCCTCCGGGCTGGATTCGATGTTCGCCCTGAAAGCAAGATCATCCACTATGCTGTCTATGTCCCTGCGAAGATAGCCGTCACTGTCAAGGCTTCCTATTATGAATGCAGCGACATCATGCGCATGCTTTGACAGATTCCGGTAGCCAAGCTGTTCCATCAGGCTCTGCGTGAAACTCTCCTTGACAGAGAACGTGCTGTACTGAGGACGCTCGTCCTTACCATAGTTGTTCACATGAAGCTTGTACGCGGGAATCGGATCGTTCTCGTCGATCTCATCGATGGAGATGTCCTTAGGCTCATCATTGTCCTCGTTCTTTTCCGGAGCCGGAGAATCGTCAAGCACCGGATTGTCCTCCAACTCAGACTTGACCTTCTGCTCCAGTTCCTGAATCGGCAGCTCGATGAGCTTGATCGTCTGAATCTGAAGCGGGGAAAGTTTCTGAGTCTGTTTGAGTTCTAGTCCTTGCTTGAGCATAGTTTATTCCTGATTAACGGTCTCGACTGTGTAGGAATGGAACCGGTCAACCACAGGATAACCGATTGTCTCCCTTACTATGAAAGCGGTCGGGAAAGCCCCTTTGACCTGCTGAAGAAGCCGCATGGCCTCGGACTTGGTGCGGAAATCCCCGACTGTCACCCTGAAGAAAGGATTGGAATATGTCCGATAGGCCGAAACGCCGGGGAACATCCCCTTGAAACGCTCCAAAGCCGCTTCGGAATCATTCCTCGAAGTCTGCTTGTTGTCATTGAATATCCGGACTCTGAATCCGGTGGAAGTCCTTGAGGAATTAGCGGCCACATGTGACTCGAAAGCGTTCAGAATGCGCTGAGACTGATGCACGGTCACCTTTGAATCCCCTCCGCCATAACCGGAAAGGAGGTTGAATATATTCTTTCCCACCAATGTGGAGTCCATCGCCGCGCTTTGCCGATAGATGACGGAATCACGCTTCTCGGTTGTGCCTTGGGCAAGGGCCGTCGACACGGAGGCGAGAAGGAACAATGTGATCGTCAGGATTTTACGAACCGGAATATTCATAAATCTATTCAGTCATTTGATTAAGGTCGATATTCTTGAATTTCAAGGTGGTGCCCGCTCCGCTCTTGAGTTTAACGGTCGCGGTCACATCCGTGGTGAAGCCCTCCAGACTGCCCTTCTTCACGATCTGCATCAGTTTCATAAGGCTCACGCCATCGTTCAGGGTCGCCGTGCAAGGCAGGTCATAGACCTTCGAGCATTTCTTGTCCACGCTGATCGTGTCCGCCGTGTAGGTCGCGAAATCCTCTCCGTTGTACTTCACTGTCCCGCTGACATCCATCACCTTGAACGCGAATGTCGGATTGTCAATCCCGACCGCGAGCACCGCGTCTATCGAACGCAGGCCTTTCAATGAATATGACTCCAGGCCGCACGAGGTCACCTTTATGTCTTTGACCTTGGACAGACCGGAGCATCCGGAAAGGATGGCACAGGCCAGCGAAACGATGAGAATGCCGAATATTGTTTTCTTGAATGTCTTCATCTTGTCAACACTGTTTCCACAAAGATAATGAAAAATCCATAATAAGCATTATCGAATGGATTTGCCAGAATAGCCATACTTCCATAAAAAACATGCCACGATGGATTTGATGAACGTCATCAAGTCATTATTCAAGGATAATTATCTATCTTTGCGTCAAGACAGTTATTACGAATGAGCAAGAAGATTTACATAGAGACTTACGGTTGCCAGATGAATGTCGGCGATTCGGAGGTGATTTTCTCGATTCTCGGGAAAGAGGGGTATGAACGGACTGAGTCAATGGACGACGCGGACGTGATTCTCGCGAACACGTGCTCGGTCAGGGACAACGCCGAGCAAAGGATATGGGGGCGCATCGAGGTGTTCCACAAACAGAAGGAAAAAAGATCCGGCGTCGTGGTGGGGATTGTCGGATGCATGGCCGAAAGGCTGAAAGACAAGCTGTTGGACACGCACAAAGTGGACCTTGTCGCCGGTCCGGACTCCTACAGGACGCTTCCGACGCTGCTCCGGGACATCGCGCCGGACAAGCCGCAGATCAACGTGATGCTCTCACACGAAGAGACTTACGCCGACATCGTGCCGGTCAGGACAGACAGGAACGGGGTCTCAGCGTTCATCTCGATCATGAGGGGATGCAACAATGTCTGCTCGTATTGCGTGGTTCCTTACACCAGGGGCGCGGAAAGAAGCCGAGATCCTCAAACCATTGTGGATGAGGCCCGTGACGTTTTCAGCAAAGGGTACAAGGAAGTCACCCTGCTCGGTCAGAACGTGGATTCCTACAACTGGAAACCGGCGGAGGGGGAAGGATGTGACTTTCCGAAACTGTTGGAGATGGTCGCCCGGATCAGCCCTGAGCTGAGAGTGCGTTTCGCCACCAATCATCCCAAGGACATCAGTGACGAGTTGATCGAGACGATGGCAAGGTACGACAACATCTGCAATCATATTCATCTGCCGGTCCAGTCGGGCAGCGACAGGCTTTTGGAGAAGATGAGGAGACGCTACACCGCCGAGTGGTATCTTGAGCGTGTGGCGATGATCCGGGAGGTTCTGCCGGGCTGCGGAATCACCACGGACGTGATCGCCGGGTTCTGCTCCGAGACAGAGGAGGACCATCAGCAGACACTTGAACTGTTCCGTAAGGTCGGGTTCGACTACGCCTATATGTTCTACTACTCCGAGAGACCGGGGACGCTCGCCGCAAGGCATTATCCTGACGATGTTCCGCTCGATGTCAAGACCAGAAGGCTGAACGAGATCATCGCCCTGCAGAGCGAGCTGAGCCTGAAGAGCAACCAGAATGACATCGGCAAGACTTTCAGGGTTCTTGTGGAAGGGCCGTCAAAGAAGAATCCTGAAGAGCTCTGCGGCCGCTCCGGCAGCAACAAGATGTGCGTATTCCCGGGCAAGGGACACAAGGCCGGAGATTATGTGGATGTCAAGGTGCTCTCCTGCACATCGGCGACCTTGATCGGTAAACTGGCTTAACGACGGTCTATGTTGCAGTGGATTCTCACGGTGTTATACATACTCCTGATTCTCAGCGTCTTCACAATCATATTGGTTGACCGGGGAGATTCAGGAAGGAAGTTCGCGTGGCTGCTCGTCATCGCCGTGCTTCCTGTGGTCGGACTGGTCCTCTACCTGATGTTCGGCATCAACTACCGGCATCACTGGATCTTCAACCGCCGGCATCAAAGGTACAGGGACATATTCGAGGCCGGAACCACTCCGGAACTGAACAGAATCCTCTTCGGTCACGACAACGAATCAGCCATCCGAGAGGAGTTCCGGCCGCTGGCGAAACTTCTCGGGGCGGAAAGCTACCCATCCGTCACATCAGGCAACGATGTGGAGATCATCACGAGCGGACAGCGGAAATTCGACCTGCTCCGCGAGGACATTCTGGCGGCCAAAGATTCAATCCACATTGAATATTTCCATTTCGGCAACGACAAGGGCAGCAAGGCGATCAAGCGTCTTCTGATGCAGAAGGCAAGGGAAGGGGTCAAGGTTCGTTTTCTGTACGAGAACATCGCCAATTTCCCGATAGCTTCGGCCTACTACAACAACATGAGGAAAGCCGGGGTCGAGGTTGTGAAGTTCACCAACCCAAGGATGCATGTCCTGGATCTGGCCACGAAACTCAATTACCGGAACCACAGGAAGATAGTGGTGATCGACGGAAAGATCGGCTACACGGGAGGGATGAATATAAACGATCATTATTTCCGTCAGTGGAGGGACACGCACATGCGCATAACGGGCGACGCCGTGGCCGTTCTCCAGTACACTTTTCTGGACTCCTGGTTGACAGGCGGCGGGACGATCGACAAGGAGATGATCGAGTTTTACCCGATGGCGAAGAAGACGGTCACTGAGTCTGTCGATGTGACCGCGCGTGAACACAAAGCATTGAACAGTGTCGCTTCGACAGGCTCAGCGACCAGGGAAAAAGGATCAGCGACCGGAGATAACGATCTGTCAACCGAACAAGAAATAGACTTCCGGGCAACCCACCAGACGCTCAGGAACAAACTGGTCCAGATCGTCCCTGACGAGCCGGACCTTCCACTGCCGATCCTCCAGCTGAGTTACGAATGGGCTCTCCAGCACGCCCAGAAGTACATCTACCTTCAGACTCCGTACTTCGTTCCCACAGAGCCGGTTATGGACGCTCTCAAAACCGCGGCCCTATGCGGGGTCGATGTCCGTCTGATGCTCCCGGAAGTGGCCGACAACCTGCTGATGCGTCCCGCCAACAGAGCCTACTACGAAGAGGCCCTGCAAGCCGGAGTAAGAATATTCCTGCGAAAGGGAGAGTTCATTCACGCAAAGACCTTTGTCTGTGACGATTACCTCTCCAGCATCGGCTCAGCGAATCTGGACTTCCGCAGTTTCGCCATCAACTACGAGGTCAACTCCTACATCTACGATGAGGAGACCGCCCTGATGAACAAAGGAATATTCATGTACGACCTCAGGCAATGCCATGAGTTGACTTTGGAGGAATGGAACGCCCGTCCGTGGTACTGCCGGATCCTTGAAAGCTTCATCCGACTTTTCGCGCCTCTTCTGTAAAAATCGCTTCCACAACCCGGAAATCCTGTATATATCCGATCACTAAAACTGAAAATCAGAGTAGATCGACCAGTGATCCGAATAATACTCGATCGCCGGATCGTACTGAGCCTTCACCACCCGATATGTCAGGATTCGCAAGCCTTTGCCCTTTGAGAACCAAATGTGGTCAATGTAGGAGCCACTGTTGCCATAGCCGTTGTTCGTGGCCTCATCCTGAGTGTCCTGAGCCGCGTCCTTGGCAAGATTGTAAGAATCCCTGATGGAGTCAAACACGACCGAATTGGCCGCGGCGTTCCAATCCGCAGTCAGAAGGACAGGAAGATCCTCGGTATTGTACATCTTCACCCGCTCCATAATCAGTTTCATCTCAGCTGATCTGACATCGTTGTCCTTCGTGTCAAGATGAGTGTTGAGATGGAATATTCTCCGTCCGTTATCCTTCAGCTCAAACTCCGCCCATGTCGCCTGACGTTTGTACTGAGCGCCGAGAGCGGGAGCCTTTATCGGCTCATCCGGAGTCTCGGACAATGAGAAAACGCCCCAGCGGACAAGGCTTACGGCATCCGTGCGGAAGAATATTCCCACGGCCTGTCCAAGCTCGACCTCCTCGTTGGTGTCCTTTGGAGACGGATTATCGCTCCAATCGCTCATAACCTTGCCCACACAGTCATAGCCCAGAGGAGCCAGCTGATCCTTAAGATAATTCCATTGCGAGAGGTAAGCCTCCTGCGTGCCGATGATGTCAGGCTGAATGTCCTTGTACATCGCCACCAAGGCCGAGCGACGGTTCTCCCATCGCCTAGGGCTGTCCAAAGGCTCGCCGGAGTCTCCAGTCCAGACTCTTATGTTGCTGGACATCAGGCGGAACTGCTGCATCGCGCCTATCGAGACCTTCATTCTGCCTATCTCTGCCCGCTCAAGGCCACGTATCAGGTATATTCTGTAGGTCTCCTCATAGACGAAATTGTCGGGGAGGGTGACGCTGATGCCGTCGGTGGTGATGTCGCCCTCCTCCAGAATGGCCTGGAACCTGTACTCGGCGTCCAGCGTCTCGAAGATCAGAGCGTCACCAGCACTGAATCCCTGACCTTGGATGTTCAACCTCTCTCCGGACTGCACGGTCGTGTCTTCCATCCTAAGGTTGTAAGGGAGGATGAATCCATCATCGTCCTTGCACCCGTGCAGCAATGCGGAAACCGCAAGTAGCATAATTCCCGCCATTATATTCAAAAATTTCCTCATAGCCAATCCTATTTGTAGTGTTCCGGGTTCTCGTCCTGCCATTCGTTCACTCCGTCACGGATGCGGTTCCTGAAAGTCAGGGTGTCTGTCACGACCGACTTGGTCCCGTCCGCGTTTGCGAAGCTGTAGTTCAGGAATATCTTTCTGTCTTGCAGCAACTTGGCATTATTGTACCCCGAACCGAGATCCTCTATCGCCACGGCATCGGCGGAAGCGAGGGTGATTTTGCCGTCACTGAAGGTGATCCTGACAGAACCTGCTCCTTTCCCACGGTAATTTGTCTTTACAGCATCAGGAGCAACCGTGCTGAGGGTATAGACCTCGTGTGTCTTCTCATCCGAAGGAATGGATGTCGGATAGACATCGGTGTCTATCACATTGCCGGAAGCGTCGGTCACAACGGTCTTTCCACCGTGGTACCAATTGCCGAAAAGCATATTCTCGTACCTGAGGGCGATGATCTCGTATGAACGGGAAAGAAGGACTGTGTCCACATCGGCGGATGTCAGACGGAAGCCGATGGCATAGTACGGATGACTGCCTGCTCCCGGAAGCGCAAGGAACGCTGCCGAATCAGCCTTGACAGTGATTGTGCCGGTGTGATTCCCTTTCTTTATCCGGAAGCGCTCTCCCTCCGGAATCTTCACCGTGCTCATAGGAAGCGGAGTGAAAGCCTTGATGCCGCTTAACTGAACAGCGTTCTTGACATAGTCCTGACTCACAGAGCCGACCGTCGTCCGGCCGCTCATCTCCGAAAAGGCGTTGAACGGCGTCTCGGCGTCCGGCACGAAGAACCGGAGATCCTCGGTTATCAGATTGTCGTCAAACTCATACCAGATGTCACGGTCATATTCATTCTTCATCACTCCCCCGAGGACAGCGCCGATCTTGAACTGCATTCCCTCTCCAACCACGAAGGTACGAAGGTCGTACTGGTAGGCAAGGTAGGCTCCGCTGTAATCAAAGTCCTGGACATAATCCTTGTAGCAGCCGGTCAACGACAAAGCCACGGCGACTGACGACAGCAGGATGTATAGTTTCTTGATATTCTTCATATTTCTGTTTCTTTAATGTATTAACGCCAGTTGTCCCATCCCTCATTCTGTACCATTCCGGTCTTCGCCGCGTCGTAGTAGGGAATCGGTAGCCAGCGGGAATTGAACTTGCGGGTCTCGACAGTCTCATAAGTGATGGACGATCCGTCAAAGACAGGTTTCTTCACCTCAACATTTATGTTCTTCTGCCAGTCTGCGTCGGTGGACCATCTCCTGAGATCCCAGAAACGCTGGCCCTCGAAACATAGCTCGATGTGCCTCTCGTTCCTCACAAGAGCGTCGAAAGCGTCCTTGCCCTTTGAGGCAACCTCATCAAGATAAGGGTCTGATACAGACCCAAGACCGGCGAGGCCATCGTTTGTCGGACGGTTACGCAGATAGGCCAAAGCCTCTTTCGCGGTGTGGCCGAATATCTCTGTCTCAGGGCCTGCGGTCTGGTTCGCGGCTTCCGCGAACACAAGGCACATCTGCGCCCATCTGAAGAAGAAGACCGAGCGAGGCTGCGTGTTGACCTTGTCATCATTCTTGTTCCATTCCTGGTTCACAAATTTTTTGACATAATAGTTTGTCAAAGTGTTGCCGACTCCACCGGCCTCGTCCTTGCCGCCCACGGACATGTCGAAGGTGTACATCGTCTCATTGCTGGACGGACGCACCACCTTGGCTCCATTGTAGTTGACTGTACTGTAGAAACGAGGGTCACGGCCGGAATACGGGTCGGCGGGATCATAGCCGGAACGCGGATCATCAATAGGATAGCCATTCGCCATCGGGAAAGCGTCCACAAGATTCTGGGTCGCGCCGACGGAACCGCTGCCACGGAATCCCTGCGGATAGAAAAGATTCTCCATACTTGAGTTCGTCGTCCAGCTGGAAGAGAATATGATCTCCTGAGAGTTAGGCCAGAGCCAATCGAATTTCAGGGAAGGGTTGAAGCCGTTCGGCTGCGCTCCGTCCCTCAACAATTTGAAATCCATCACCTCGGCGGCGTACTTCGCGGCATTCTCCCATCTGGAGACATCCCCGCCAGGGTTGAAGGCCGGCGAGGCCCAGTACAGATAGACCATCGCTTTCAAGGCCTTCACAGAAAGTCCGTCCATCCTTTTCCAGCGGGAAGCCCCGTCTATCGTGCTGTGCTGTCCAAGCCAATCCCTGTTGGCTTCAGGAATATACACAAGCGCGGAGTCGCAGTCATCCAGGATCCTCTTCACACACTCGTCATAAGTGTTCCTCTCCACACTCTCAGGATCTGTTCCGAACACGTCGACCGGTGAGGTGAGGATCGGGAAACCGAGCAGTTTCCCGTCAGTGCCGACACCACCGAACTTCCTAAGAAGGTCGAACTCGTACCATGCTCTCATCGCATACGCGTCACCCTGCAGATAGCGTTGCAGAAGAGCGTTTGTGGTGTTATCGACAAGGAAGCGGGTGTTGAGCCCCAGATTGTCCTCCAGAAAAGTGTTCACGTACATAATGGCAGTGTAGTCCCTTGTCCAGTATGCATCGAAAGGATAAGAGGCCGGAGAGACAGCCCCTGTGCCATAGCGTCTGATCGCGCTGCCGCCTGACGTGATCACGGCATCCTCCGTGATGGCGTCAAGGTAGATGTACTCATTGCTTATGTACGTACTCGGAAGTAAATCGTAGGCTTTTTCCACAAAGCCCCTGACATAGGACGGATAGCCGGAAATGTTCTCGTCCGTCACATTTCCCATCGGAAGAGGATCGAGGAAATCACACCCGCCAAGGACGGCGGCGGCTGAAAGCAGGAATATTCGTAAATTGTTTTTCATTGCCGATTCTCGTTAAAAGTTCAACTTGACACCACCGGTGAATGTCCTGTACAGAGGATCCGTGGTGACACCAGCCGAGACAGATTCCGGATCAATATACTTGACACCACTGACGGTCAACAGGTTAGAGCCACGGACAAAAAGCCTTACACCTCTGATCCAGTTCGAGTTGCGGAACGAGGTCGCCCAACCGAGCTCCACATTCTGAATCTTGAACCAATCTCCCTTGCGAAGCCAGAAACGGGAAGCCTGGAAGTTGTTCGAGATCTTGTCGTAGGAAAGACGCGGATAGTCGCCGCCAATGTTCTCGCTCACGAATCTCGAGTAGTTGTTCTGTCCCCATCCGCTCCAGAAATAGCTGTTTGTGAACGGGATGTCAAAGAAAGCGCGGCCAGTGCCGACAACCGTCAGGTCGAAACCTTTATATTTCAAATAGAGGTTGACAGCGTAGTTCAATTTCGGGGAGGTGTTGCCGATGATTGTCCTGTCGTTGGAGTCTATCTTTCCGTCACCGTTCAAGTCCTTGTACTTCAGATCTCCGGCCTGAACCTCAGAGTCGAAGGTCTGTTCGGGAGATGAGGCGATGTCCTCGGCTGACGCATATTTGCCGAGATACACATAGCCGTGATAGTCCCCTGCCATAGAGCCTTCCACCTTGTTGTAGTCGTTAATCTGGCTCTCGCTGTAACGGAGGTACTTGCCACGGTTGTAGATAGCCCAACCCCCTATTGAATATTCAAAGTCACCGATCTTGTCCGTCCAGTTCAATGCCACCTCGGCGCCTTGGTAACGAATCTTGTTGTAGTTGTCATAGGTAGCCACTCCATTGAAACCGAAAAGCTTAGGATTCACATCGCTCGTGTTGGTAATGATGCCGTCACGAAGGATGTAAAAGTAATCCGCGTCAACGGACAGCCGGTTGCCGAAGAACTTCGCCTCAATGCCGGCCGTGATCTCCTTGCGCTTTTCCCAGGTAAGATCCTTGTTGCCGAGACGCAGAAGAGTGGTCTTGTAGGACTGGTACTTTGTGGAGCCGCCGATCCATTCAAAGTCCGTGGAAGCGGGTCCGAAATTCACGCCTTTTTCCTTAAGATACTCATCCTCATAGAGATCCAATGCTCCAAACGGATTGTAGCCGATGACACCGGCCTGAGCGCGCAGCTTGAGGTAGTCAACCTGGCCGGATCCCTTGAGGAAATCCTCCTCGGACACCACCCAGCCAAGGCCGAGAGACGGGAACACACCGTACCTCTTGCCTTTCATAAACATACAGGAACCTGTCGTGTTCATGACGATCTGGGCCAGATAACGGTTCGCATAGGAATAGTCCGCGTTAAGGATAACGGACTGTTGACGGTCCCTATAGGCGGAAGAACTTCTTTCCGTAGTCTCAAGATAATAGACAGCGGCGGCTGAAAGGCGGTTCCAACCCCAGTCACGGACATAGCTCAGCCTCTCGTTGAGGTACAGGCTCTGATGATACCATTTACCAAACGCCGACTTGCCGGAAGCCTTGGCTCCCTCGTGGGATGTCTTCACACTTGTTCCGGTCTCCTTGTCATAGATGACCGCGATGTAATCCGGGTTCTTTCCTATACGGTCCATGTTGAAGACGTTAAGGCCGACATACGACTCGAACCTAAGTCCTTTGGCTATCTTGTTCATATCCCATGTCAATGTGCCGTTGATGATCCCGGAACGCTCCCTCTCGGTGAAGAATCCATTCTCGGCCAAGGTGGCGTAAGGGTTTGCCGTATAGTTCTCGTTCACACCGTAGATCCATCCCCCGGTCTCCGTGTTGAGCCCTACGTGGACAGGGAAAGCGGTCGGCGGTGTGGTGCTGGCCAGAACGAGATAGTTGTCGAACTCGTTGAACGTACCGCTTCCGCCATAGCCGTAGTGAGGGCTGCGTCTGAAATTAAGGCCGGAGAACAAACCCACGTTGAACCGAAGGTCGCTTGTGATCTTCATTTCAGCGTTGGCGCGGACATTAATCTTGTTGAAACCGGCGCTCGGTCCCGCGGCATAGAAGTCCCCCTCGCCAAGATAGCCGAAATAGACAGCGTACTTCACCGCTTCCGTGCCTCCCTGAACCGTCAGGTTGGCTTTCTTGTAGGATTTGGTGTCCTTGAACATCAGCCCTCTCCAATCCACCGACGGATGAATCAGATCATCAGGCCTGTTCAATGAATAAGCCTGGATATCATCGGCCGTGTACACCAAAGGATAGCCGGCCGCCTCGCGGGCCTGGTTCTGCAAAGTCGCATATTCAGCTCCTCCGACATATCCTGGCATCCTGTCAACGACACTGACTCCGCTTTCCATTCCGACCTTGATGGTCTTCCCGGCGGGCAGGCCTCTCTTGGTGGTGATGTAGATCACTCCCTCCGAAGATCTTGAGCCAAAAAGAGCCTTGTCCAGGACATCCTTGACGAATGTCATAGACTCGATCTCCTCAGGATCGATCTGGATCTCGGAAAGATAGACCGGCTGCCCGTCCACTACGAACTTCGGAGTCATGCCCCGGAAGTTCATTCCACCGCGCATCCCGTCCGACATAAGTCCAGTCATTCCGTTGATCTCCGTGATAAAAAGCCCGGGCACCACTCCTGTCAGGGCGTTCCTGAAATCCGAGGAAGGGTACTTGTTGATGTCCTCCTCGTAGAAGACGGAAGAACCGCCAGTGGACAGGGACTTGTTATAATTATTACCATAAGGAAGGACAAGTGTCTGCCTCACCCTATGACCGGCCTTCGCCGGGACATTGACAGTGTCCGCGGGAGACTTGCCGGCAGCCCTGGCCGGTGATTCCGACACAGCCGCCAGCAACGCTAATGCCAGTACGGCGCTGATTGTCTTAGTGTATCTTTTCATATTCATTTCCGCTGATTGTTACCAAACTTCATTGTTGGTGAAATTCTTCATCTTGTTCACCTCGTCGGTCGGGAACGGGATATAGTACATCGCCTGCTTCCAGGAGCCCTGACGGTTTGCCGGGATGGAGCGGCGCTCATACCGTCTTCCGGCAGGATGTTCCTCACTGACAGGGACTTTCTCGACATAGATACCCATAAGTGTCTGGGTCATTGTCTTCGGTGCGATCTTCCACCTGCGGATGTCAAGGTAATAATGGTGTCCCTCGAACGCAAGCTCGACGGTCCTCTCGTTCTGGACACGCTCACGGAATGAGTCCTTGTCCGACGTGAACCTGTCCTGCACCCCTGGCATTCCGGCCCTTTCACGGACCTTGTTGACCGCCTGGACAGCGGTAAGGTCCAGACCTCCGGCACTTCCGGACGGGCCGTAAGCCTCATTCACAGCCTCGCCGTAATTGAGATACAACTCAGCCAGACGGATCAGCGGATCAGTCCTCTGATAGTTCTTCTGATAGTTGCCGTCCCACCATTTGTTCACAAGATAACCGGTGTTGGTCCAGCCTTTGGCGTCATCCGCGCCCCATTCGTGATTGAGGGTTCTCGGAGAGCTCGCGCCACTGATCCTGGTTGTCGGATATATCTTGAGATCCGGATCGTAATACATGTTCACTCCTGACGCGCAGCCGGCCACGACACTTCCGTCGTGAAGCACGGTAAGATCAAGGCGAGGGTCACGGTCGGCGAAAGGATTCTGCTCGTCATAGTGACCTAAGGCCTCGGCCTCACCCCTTTCCTTCTCCGTCTGAAGAGGGTCTCCGTAGATGGTCTCGAACCTGTCCACAAAATTCTGTGTCGGGCAATCCCCGCTGGCGTTGTTGCCGTTGGAGATCGAGTACGTGTACATTCCGGTGAAGGAACTTGTCTTGGCGGAACCATAGTTCCACGCCCAGATGTGCTCGTTGGTGTACTTGGAGGCTATGAAATTGTTCTTCCAGGAGCCGATAGGAAGCAACTCGTAGCCATTGTCCAGAGCCAGCTTCAGGGCTTCCGCGGAAGCCTCGGCGGCATCCTCCCAGTCCTTCTGGCCGGAGACGTTGTTCAGCGGGCTCGCCGCATAGAGTAGAGCCCTGGCCTTCATCGCCTTGGCGGCCACACCGTTAGGACGATCCTGGTCAGGAGCCGAAAGGTGTCCGGGATTGCCGAAAGTTCCGTCACGGCGGGTCTTCCCGGCTGCGGCGAGAAATACATACGCCTGCTCGAAATCCTCGGCGCAGCGCCTGTAAGTCTCATTGGCACTGAGCCTTGTCTGATCCCAGTTGTCCTCGGAGCCAAGAGCCTTGTCAAGGTAAGGCATCCCGCCGAAATAGCGGCAGAGCACGAAATGAGCGAAGCCTCTCACGAAATACGCCTGTCCCAGAATGTCATTCTTATCCTGCTCCGAAGGGATATTCTGCACCCTGTCGATGTTCTCGATCGCCTTGTTGCAGATCCTGATGATCTTGAACATTGAATATGACACCGGTCTTCTTGTCAGATCCGTCGTGAACACCTCCACATTGGCTCCGAGTGTACCGGCCTTGATGCTTTGTGCCCTGATGAGACGGCCGGTGTCACACATATCCGTCATCGCAAGCCAGGTGAAACGAAGGCTCCAGTTGTCCAGGTAGAGAGGATAACCCTGCTTGATGTTGGTGTTCCTTTCGGAATTGGCTACCGAACTGCCATAGACATAGTCAAAATATGCCTTGTAGTTGTCCCAGATGGTAAACACCTCTGTCTCGTCAAGTCCTGTCTCGGGATTGATGTCCAACCAGTCGCATCCTGAGAAAACAAGACATAACGCAATTATGCCGCTGTTTAGTATCTTTTTCATCTTGATCATTTCCATTAGAATCCAACTTTGACACCGAGCTTGACACTCAGCATATTCGGATAGAAACCTGACGTGAACGTCGTGCTCTGAGGGTCGCCTTCGATCAGCCCTGTGCCGGTCCAGATGTTGTTTCCGGTGGCGTACACGTTAAGGCTCCTCAGACCTGTCGCCTTGAGGAACGCCTTTGACTTGATGGTGTAGCCGATGTAGATTTCCCTCAGGTTCACATAGTCGGACTTTCTCCAGGTACGTCCCTCAAGCATCATCGTGTACGATTTTGTCGGATCACCGCCCGCCCACATATACATCGGGTGTCCGGAAGCTCCGCCATAGACCAACGTGGCGTGGTTCGCGCCCTGATTGTCCGGCCTCCAGTAATCCAGCTGCGAGGTGTTCACACGGTAGTCTCCCTTGTTGAACTCAACCTCCCAGCTTCTGTTGAAATTGACATATTTCCCGAAGTTGGCGGTCCAGAGCATTCTCAACTCAAAGCCCTTGTAGCTGATTCCGTAGTTCAGGGAAGCCACCGCCGGAGCGTACTGGGTGCCCTTTATGGCGTGTAGGTCATTCACATTCAGAAGACCGTCAGCGGAATAGTCAAGGTATTTATAGGCGCCGACGTTCAGGTACTGCCAGTTACCGGCGTACGAAGGGTAGTTGTGGATGTCGTCCACGCTGGTGTAATAGCCACCGTCAACGACAGAGACACCGTTGGTCTGTCCCCTGTAGGCCTTGCCGGCGGTCTTCTGGTACTCAGGCGCGTAAGGAGCGTCCTCGTAGTTCGTGATGCGGTTCTCGTTCAATGACAGCATCGCGGAGACATCGTAGCCGAAACCGTTCTTGAAATCGTTCTTCCACCCGGCCTCGATCTCGATGCCGTGCTTCTTCATCGAGCCTCTGTTGACCTCCTTGTAGGCCGTGCCCACAATCATCGTGACGTTAGGAGCCACGAGCATATTCGTACGGTTCTCATTGAACAGATCGACCTCCAAGGTAAGCCGGTTCTTCAGCCAGCCGAACTCTATGCCAAGATCCCTCTTGTGTGCAAGTTCCCATTGGGCGGTGTCATTGGCCGCGCTGTCCTCCGTGACGTATGAGCCTTTAGAATAGGAGCTGTAGTAAAGCCACCTTGAGCTGGTCTGGTCGTTTCCGACAAGTCCGTCGGAATAGCGGAATTTCATCTTGGACCACCAAGGCATACTCTTCTTCCACCACTTGTACTGCGAAGGCACCCAGCCGACAGCCACCGAAGGGAAAAGGCCGAACCTGTTCTTCGGGGAGAACTGTTCTGATCCGGTGTAGCCAAGGTTAGCCTCAAGGAGATAGGTTCTCCTGTAGTCGTAGGTGACACGTCCGACAAGCCCCATCGTCCTGTACGGGAAGGCCGTCGTGCGGATGTTCTCCCTTTGGTTGAACAGAGCCAGGGCGGACACGGAATGGCCTCCGAATGTCCTGGCGTAGTTCAACGCGCCTTCCCAGTAGAATGTGACATAGTAGTTGTTCTCGACACCACCCTTGGTCACGGCGAACTCGGGCTGCTCGTAGACCGCCTCTCCGGTGCTCTTGTTGTTCACCCAAGGGTTACCGACACCAGCGTCATAAAGATCCCAGTCGATGTAATAGACCGGATTCTCGTGGTTCGCGCTCTGGGATATCCTGGAATAATAGGTGCTCAGCGAGAAGTTGGCGGACAGCGAGAGACCTTTCGTGATGAAGTCCAGATCCTGCTTCAGCTTGACATCCGTGTAGAGTTTGTTGCCGACACTTTGGGAATATGATCCATAGCCCAGCAGCTTGACAGCGTTGTCGTAGAACGCTCCCGCCGAAGAGGCGATGCGGTCTCCTCGCCGGTCCGGATAGTCCGTGTCCGGAATCTCATCCAGAATCCAGTCCGGATAATATGCCGGGTACATCATCGGGGACGAGGAGTACATGTGCCCGAAAAGCCCGGACGGACTCATGCCTCCGGTACCCGTAGGGGCGCTTTGGACTCCGAGATTGCCTCCCACCTTGACAGACAAGAGAGTGGACTTCGTCAGGTTCACGTCAAGGTTGGTCCGGTAGTTGAGCCTGTCGTAACTGAAGTTAGAGCCTCCCCAGGACGTGAAATCCTTGAATATGGAGCCTTCCTTGTTGTAGCCGAAGGAGACGAAATACTTCACCTTGTCGGAACCACCGGTAACGGACAGGTTGGCGTTGACGCTGCTGGAGAAACTCTTGGTGGTCAGCGCGAACCAATCGTTGTCAGGGTAACGGATGGAATTGATCCTGGAAGTAGGGTTTTCATATTCATTGATCTGCCACCGGGGAATCATCGATCCGAAACTCTGGGCGTTCTTCTGAGCGACGTTGAGCATCTCCGCCGTAGTGGCGGAAGAGATGTGCTCAGGGAACATAGTCGGAAAATCCATTCCGTACGACACGGAGGCCTGCATCTTTGGCTTTCCGACCGAGCCGGTCCTTGTCGTGACAATGATGACACCGTTGGCGCCTTTCGCTCCGAACACAGCGGTGGCGGACGCGTCCTTCAGCACGGATATGGTAGCGACCTCGTTAGGGTCAATGTCGGAGAAGCTTCTCTCCACACCATCCACAAGCACCAGCGGGCTGGAGCCGTTCCAACTGGAGACACCGCGGATGAATATGCTCACATCATTGTTGCCCGGCTGACCTCCGTTTGCGATAGTGACAACACCGGAAAGCTTACCGGTTATCGCGCTCGTGATGTTGGCGGTACCGGAATTGACGATGTCGTCGGTGGAAATCTGGGAGATCGCGCCCACGACGCTCTCCTTTTTCTGCTGTCCATAGCCGACGACCACAGTCTCCTGCAGCATCGTGGACTCTTCTTCCAGAACGATCCTCAAGTCCTTGGCGCTTGCCAGGGTAACGGTCTTGTACGTGTAGCCCAGACAGGATATCTCCAAAACGGAACCTGCCGGAGCCTTGATCACAAAACGACCGTCAATGTCAGTGACCGCACCGTTGGACTTGTTTCCTTTTATCATAACTGCGGCCCCGATCACCGGAACTCCGTCCTGATCCACAACCAAGCCTTTAACCGACAGGTTTTTAGGCTGTTGCTGTGCGGACATATTCCTTGCCGGAGCCATACTCTCCGCCGGCGCCGCCGCCATCGAGACTGTGGCAAGCGGAGCCAAGAGAGCGATGAATATTTTCAGACAACTGTTCATGTTATTGGTTATTATTTTTCAATCCTGATCTTGATCGCGTCACAGGAGCCATCGCTCCACTGGCGGACACGGATGGTAGCGTTCTTGCCCGATTGTGCGGCATTGTCGTTGTTGATCAAGCACTCGCCAGCCACGCATCTGACTCTGAACCTCAATGTCCCGTCCACTATCTCATTGGAGAATGTGGCCGTTTCCTTGACATTGACAACGGCATCCTTCTTGGTGAGCATATACGTCGCTTCCTTCGTGACACCACCCTTAGGGCTCTTCAGCGGCTTTGAGCTGGTTGCTTTCCACTCTGTTCCGTCAAGATACTCAACCATCCAGAAACAAGGAGCGGTGGCCACGCCAGACATGGCGAACTGGATGCTGGCCTTGGATCCCGCCGCAAATCCCTTGACAGGAACGGAGAACTCCAGATTATCATCTGTCCATGCGCCTTTCCTTGCATAATGCCCCTTTCCGTCGCCGCTCACTATGAAATCGCTGGCGGCGTATTTGGAATCGTCATTGACCTTGTTCCATCTCATTTCCGCAGTCTTGCTGTCATCGGCGGCTATGCCCTTGGTGACCCATTCCGTACCCTTGAGCACAGAGTCCTCAAGCGTCCAAGTCCATTCAGTAGGCATGACAAAGACTCCGGCCTGACTGATGGTTATGACCACGTCCTCAATCGCCTCGTCCTCACATCTGAATGTAAGAGTGCCTGTGCGCGGCTCGGCCGAAGTGTTCTCGGAAGCGGACACCTTGACAGTTGTACCCTCCATGTCGGCGTTCCCTGAGGCAGGTGTCACGGTAAGCCAGTCCATACCCTCGGACTTGACGGCAGTCCAGTTCCTGTTTGTCGTGACCGTCAGCACCGCCACGGTCTCCGCCTTGTCGGTGAATGAGACTTCATTGCCCTCGGCGCCGGTCACATTGAAGACAGGATCGTCCACATACTTCGTCTGGGTAATCCTGATCACCACATCGGGAGCGCCCTCGCCCTTGAAGGTCAATGTACCCTCCCGCGCGTCTCCGGTGTTGAGCTCGGGAGTGACAGTGATCACACTCTCTGTCTTACGCCCTCCTGACTCCGGAGAGACAACGACCCAATCCAAACCGGTCTTTTCCACGGCCCAGGCGACATTGCTCCAGACCTTGAACACAACCGGATCAGTCTTGTCGAAATCAAAGGCGATGAGGTCAGTGTCAAGATCATAGACCTTGATTTCAGGGACGATAGGAAACGCGTCCTGCGTGACTGTGATCGTTCTTTTCACAGAACCCGCCCTGACCGTCAACCGGCCGGAACGCTCAAGATCATCGTTGGCCTCGGCCTTCACGGTGACAGTCGCGAGCTTTCCTGAACCGCCGCTGACAGGAGTGACCGTCAACCAGTCCATTCCGGATTTGGACACTGACCAGGTCCTTGTGGAAGAAACGGTGAACGTGGCGTTCTCCGACCCGTCGTAGGACAGACGGATGTCAGAAAGGCCATTGATGTCAACCACCTCTTCGGTTCCCTTTTCCTCTTCCGCGCAGGATGCCAGGAACAAGCCCGACAGAACCATCAGCGGCAGAAAGATTAGTCTAAGTGATTTTCTCATAATGTTACTAATTACGTTTTATCATTCTTCATTCAATTATACTCATAAACCGACCCTCGGCATCTAATAGACCGGCTCAGGCTTTTCCCATTCCTTTGTCATACTGTAAGGCATCCTGTAGACCTTGCCTTCCTTGTCGCAGAAATACAGATGCGAGACACTTCTTGAGTCCGGATTGCCGTCCGCCCAGAAAGCATAGAATCCATCCGCCGCCCGCAGGGGCCGTCGCGCGTAGGTATGGTTCGACACACTTCCCGAAGTCAGGCTCAGGCTTTTTCTCCAGGTCTTTCCCTCGTCCACGCTGGTCCAGCGCACCATCTCGCCACCCGTTCCCCAGTATTGAGGACCAGGATCAGTCGGGGCGATGACCGTCCACTGTCCATTCTCCACCCAGATGCTTCCGCTGTCGTAGCAATGTGTGGAAGTGGTGACCAGGCTTTCCTCCCATCCGGATCCCGTCCAGTAAAGCGTGTGCCATTGCCTTACACCGCCTGCCGGACCGGTAAGATGATTGTCGCTGGTAAGGTAGAGTATCACCGGATTGCCAGCCTGATCAAAGTTCAGATCCTTGATGTAGCAGTTCCTTCCCTGGCTCTGATAATCACGGAGTTCACAGACGGAATGCCTGTCCGTGACCGGAACATCCACAACAGTACCGTCAGCCGTCGTCCAGGTCCGCCCCCAGTCGGTGGACTGAAGATAGTAGATGTTCGTGCGGGTGTCGACCGAACCGTTGATATGACGGTTGAAAGCCGTGCAGAGCTTGCCTTCGAAAACATTACTTATCTGATAATGGCCAGACTTGGACTCGGAGCCTTCCTTTATGGACGCCAGTTTCCGGTACGGAGTCCACTCCACTCCGTCCTGTGAAGTCTGCCAGAAAAGCTGACGGACTCCGTCATAACGGGTGAAGAACAGGAAGAATCCCTTGTCCTTGTCGTACATCACCTGAGGATAGGCCATTATGCTTTCGTTGACATATTCAAAGGAAGAGATGTCGTAGGGCTTGGAACTGCGGTAGCGGACTCCCGGGCGCTTGTTGGCCCTTCCGGCGACAAAGACCCAGATGTAGCCATCCTTGTCGATCTGGACGGTAGGGTCGTCGTGAGGGTCGCTCACTCCAAGGATGCCCTTGTCCATCACTACCCGAGGCTTTCTGAGCATCCCCGTGCGGTGGTCATAGCAACCGACCATACATTGGAGCCAGGCCTTCCCCGTGTCCGGACAACCGCCATAGACGAAATAGGTCCTGTCAACCTCCGGCGAGTACACTGCCATAGGAATATGCTTCATTGTATACGTGCCCAACCCTCCGGAGTATTTGTCGCCATATTCAGACTTGGACTGTCCGATGGTGAACCATATTCCCCGATAGCCATCGACCGTCTGCGAAAGACCGTCCACAGAAGGGCCGGTTTCCGGAACAATCATGGCCTTGGCGCTTTTGAATATGTCACCCGCACCTCCAAACGGACTCCAGACGCTGCGGTACGTAAGCGGTCCGTCCCCGGCTTCCCTTAGCCTTACCGTCTGTGTGCGGCCACTGCCATACGACTCCACATATTCAGTCCTCAAGGAGCCGTCCGCCGATGTGAAGGTGAATTCCATTCCCTTGATGTCGTCAGGACACGATGAACTCAGGAGTATTTCAACTCCGTTTCCGGTGTAGGACGCCGCAAGGACAGACCGGTTCTCCAGTCCGTCCTCATATTCAGAGCCATAGACTACCGCTTCGATTCCGGCTCCGGGGAAGGTTTCTCCGCTTTTGGCGCGCCAGGTCACTGAGAATCTACCGCTCCCTTCCGGCACCGGACTCAGGATTGTGGATCCTTCCCTGCCTTCAAGACTGATTTCGAAACTGTCCCCGCCGCCGTCCAGCATTAGGCCGGAGACATCGTCCGGGACTCCGCTCCATTTGCAGACTATCCGTTCCCTGCCGCCAAGAAGTGAGATTTTCCCGGTGTCACGCAGCTCCAGAACATCCTCGTTCTTTACCGAGCAAGCAGCTGCCACCCAAAACAAGGCGGCAACCGCACACAGAATATGGTATAAACGGGTCTGCATTGTCTAATTACCTTTCCGCCTTCCTGACAAGTTCCGGCTTCTGCCAATCCTGGGTCATATGGTAGGGCATTCTATAGACATCGCCCTCGCTGTTGCAGAAATAAAGATAGGACACGCTCTCCTTGTCAGGATTGCCGTCGGCCCAGAAAGCATAGAAACCATTGTTGAAGTTCAGCGGCCTTCTGGCATAGCCGTGGTTGCGCGGGCTGTTGCGGGTCAGAGTCTTGTAACGCCTCCAGGTCTTTCCGCCGTTGAAACTCTTCCACATCACCATCTCGCCACCTGTACCCCAAAGCTGAGGACCGGGATCGGACGGCGTGATGATCGTCATTTCCTTGCCGTCGACCCAAAGGCTGCCGCTGTCGTAGCAATGAGTGGACTCGGTGAAGTCACTGAACTTCCATTTCTTTCCGGTCCAACGCGCCACCGAGTGCACACGGGCTCCGCCGTCAGGGCCGGTAAGGTGGTTGTCGCTGGTCACATAATATATTACAGGATTGCCCTTGTAATCAAAATTGATGTCCTTGATGTAGCAGTTTTTGCCTTCCTTATGGAAATCCCGGATCAGAGCCGGCCCCTGCTCCCTGAGGATCGGAAGTTCGACAACCGTCCCGTCAGCCGTGGTCCAGGTCTTGCCCCAATCCTTGCTCTGGATGAAATAGATGTTTGTCCTGGTGTCCACGCTGCCGTTGATGTGACGGTTGAAGCAGCATACAAGCTTCTCGCCGTCATAGTTGGCGAACTGATAGTGGCCGGACTTCTCCTCCCCCGGCTCGATGATCGAGGCGATCGGCTGGAAATCAGACCAATTGACACCATCCTTGCTGGTCTGGAAGAACGTCCTGCGGACCCCGTCGTAGCGGGTGTCGAACAGAAAAAAGCCCTTCTCCTTATCATAAATGACCTCCGGGTAAGCCATTATGCTCTCGTTGACATATTCAAAGGCGGAGATGTCATAAGGCTTCACGCTGCGGTAGCGGATGCCAGGGCGCTTGTTGGCCCTTCCGGCAACGAAAACCCAGATGTGGCCGTCCTTGTCGATCTGGACGGTAGGGTCGTCGTGAGGATCGCAGACACGGTAGCACCCCTTGTCGTGCACGACCACGGGCTTCGAGAGCATCCCCGATTTGTGGTCATAGCAGCCAATCATGCAAAGGAGGTAATTCTCTCGGGCGTCCGGAGCGCCACCATAGACAAAGAACGTCTTGTCAGCCTCCTTAGAGTAGACCGCCATAGGAATATGCTTCATCGTGTACGTGCCCAGTCCTCCGGAATACTTGTCGCCATAGTCTGATCTGGCCTGGCCAATGGTGAACCATATCCCTCTGTAGCCATCCACCCTCTGACCGTCCATACTACCTTTGAAAGGGTGTTCGATCCTGTCCTTGTTGACTACGACTTCGGCCGGCTTGACTGAAGTCTGCACGACTTTGTGCCCTGCCTTGCCCTGGGCCATTGCTCCCAAAGCTATGCAAACTGACAAAAATGTAAGGAGTGTCTTTTTCATAAAAGCAAAACTTGATGGTGCAAAATTAGGCCATCAAGCCTTAACCACAAGCCACGAAAGTATCAGAAAATTGTCTGAGAATCTCAATTCCGTTAACGAGCACGGAAGAACTGTTACTGTGTGAACTCCTTAGGTGTTCTTCCGAATCTCTGGCGGAAAACTCTTGAGAAATGCGAGGCGGAACTGAATCCCAGCATGTCCGCGATCTCGCCGATCCTCCATTTCCCCTCCCTGAGCATCGCGGCTGCCTTGTTGACACGATAGGTCAGGATAAAGTCATTCGGTGTCATGCCCGTCAGAGACTTCATCTTCCTGAAGAAGCTGGCCCGGCTCATGCACATCTCTCCGGCAAGGGAGGTGATGCTGATGGAGGTCTCGGAAATATTGTCCTCGATGTACTTTCTGAGGCGATCGATGAAGGCACGGTCCTCCGCGCTGATGATGTCCGCCTCATTCCCCTGCCGGCCATCATCCTCAATCTCCTCCTGCGAAGTGAATCTCTCACGCAGTTTCTCCCTTGTGGCAAGAACGTTCCCTATCAAGGTCATGATCATCTCCGCGCTGAAAGGCTTGGTCACATAAAGGTCGGCCCCGTGCTGATACCCTATCAGGCGATCCTCATCCCCGGTACGGGATGTCAGGATGACTACAGGAATATGACTGAGCAGTTTATCCTCTTTAATACGGCGGCACAGCTCGTAGCCGTCCACCTTCGGCATGATAATGTCGGTCAGCACCATGTCAGGAAGGACATCATTGACGATGTCAAGGGCATCGGCACCGTCTGAAGCGGTGTAAACATCATACCTTGATGAAAGAATCTCCTTAAGCCAGGCGAGCAGGGAGGCATTGTCCTCAACCACCAACACCTTGTACCGCTCACTGTTTCCATCCTTCTCGACGGCCTCATCCTTGACCGGATCCACAACCAGCATTCCGTCAATCACATCGGAGCGGAAATCCTTGGCTGACTCCGTTATCTCATAGAGACTCTCGTCAGCCGGCAAGGCGAAGACAAACCTCATCCCTCCTTCTTTTCGCACCTGGGCGTTGACAGCACCGCCGTGGATTCGCAGTAGTTCCTTTACATAGTGCAGCCCGATGCCTGTTCCCGTCACCGATGACTCTGTCTGTGCCAGTCTTGTGTAGCGGTCGAAAATGTGCGCGACATCCTCGTCCTTCATCCCGATCCCGTCATCAGTCACGGAGATCTGAAGATATGAAGCGGACGTTTTGTAGCCGGACAGAATCCGGTCAGGCCTGGCGACACACTCGGCGACAATCCTGACGTGGCCACCCTCCGGAGTGTATTTCAACGCATTGGAGACAAGGTTCACGACCACCCTGGCCAGTTTGCCGGCATCAACCGGCACCCTTGCCAGATCTCCGTAACAGTCGCAGGTCAACTCAATGGACTTTTCGTGGGCCTGGAAAGAGAAACCGTCCGCGAGCCTGCGCAGAAGGAAAGGAACATCTGTCCTGGAGACGGACAACGGAAGGGCGCCGTTCTCTATGCGGCTCAGATTCAGAAGCTGGTCGACCAGGTTCAGCAGGTTCCTCATATTGTAGTTGATCGACTCTATCATCTTGTCGAAACTGGTCTTGTCGCGGACTCTGGACAGCATGTTGACCGGTCCATAGACCAGAGCCAAAGAAGTCCTCAATTCGTGCGAGATGTTCGTGAAAAAGCTCACCTTCATCTCGGAAAGCCTTTTCTCACGGTTCAGGTCATCCTTGGCGGCCTGTAGTTCCATCTCCTCCATCCTACGTTTGATTATGAACCTTGAGACCGCCATCATCCCGGCGACGGCCAGGGAAAGGTACGCAAGCAATGCGTACCAGGAAAGCCACGGGGACTTCCTTATGATGATCTCCAAACGGCGCGGATCCTTGCTCCAGAAGCCGTCCACGTTGCTGGCCTTGAGTTCAAAGACATAATGTCCCGGAGGCAGGTGGGAAAAATTGACACGCCTGTAGCCTCCTATGTCATTCCACTCGTCATCCGCGTACTTTCCCGTAAGTCTGTAGGAGAATCCGATATTGTCCTCGGCGATGAATGAGACAGGCTCGAAACGGATTCCGATACTGTTCTGGCTGCTTTTCAGGACAATCCGGTCCGTGTCATCCAAAAGACGGTCAAGGATCTCCCCTTCCCCCGGCTTCTGATCCACTCCATTGACGCTCAGACCAGTAAGGACAACATTCACCGGCTCATCAGAAATATTCGAGATAATTCTGTCCGAAAAGAAGAACGCCAGCCCCATATTCCCGCCGAAAAACATCCTCCCCGAATGCGACCCCGCGCTTCTTTTACAGAACTGCTGCGTGTCCATCCAGCGTCCTTGGTAATATGTGATCGGCTTGTCAAAGCGCTTCGTCACCACAGAAAGGCCGTAGGATGTCCCCACCCAGACGTTGCCTTCAGGATCTGCGGCAATGCTGGCCACATCATTGCTTCCCAGTCCGTTCCTGATGGAATATTCATTGACAACCTCATTCCCTCGGCAGCGCAGCAACCCTTTGGATGAGGTGCCTATCCACAATTCCCCGTTTTGAATATACAGGCACGACACATCCCCAAGGTTTCTCTTGGCATCGTCCCCGGCCAGATGGTATCTTTCCACCCGGAGAGTCTTCGGAGCCACAAAGAACAATCCGGAATCCTTGACGGCAACGAGAAGCCTGTCCTCTTCAAATCTTATAACATCTTGAATATCCGAACCTTGAAGCAGCCGGCAGTCATCGGTTCCACCATCCAGCCTCACAACGCCAACGGGAGTGGCCGCCCACATCGTCCCGTCCCCATCCTCGCAAAAGGCGTTCACCTCTATCCCGTCGGCAACAACCTTGGAATCAAGAATCTCCGAGCCCCTTGTTCCGCAAACCGCCACCTTTCCGGCCATAGCTATCCAAAGCCTGTTCTTCCCGTCCAAAGCCAACGCCTTGACACCCTTCTCGCCTATGGCGTCCAAAGGCTTGCATTTTCCATAGTTATACCACACGTGCTTGGAGGTAGGGATGTCAAAAGCCAGTAATCCTTTGTAATAGCTCGCCATCCAGACAGTATTAGAGCTCACGGAGGCGGTGACACAGTTAATGTACTTACCAGAGGTCGCCCTCCCTAAGGCAGGAACGTACTTGAAGTTCTTCTTCTCCAAAAAACGGACACCGTAGCCTCTGTCCATGGTTCCGATCCACGGATGGTTCTCACTGTCCCTGAACCCGCAGCTGAAATCGCTCGTATAACTAAGGTCGAACCTCTTGACAGCGTCCTTGCGCACACTCCCGTCGTCCAGTTCCACAGTATAGATCCCGACACCAGGCATACACACATACATTGTCCCGAGCACAGACAGGATCGTCGTGACAGCATGTCCGGACACCAAGCCCGCAAGCTTGGCCAAACGGGAATCCTCCACTGATTCCATCGTGCCGGTGTCACGGATAAGCAATCCATCGTTCCGACCGAACCAGACCCTTCCAAGGCTATCAACCGCCGCGCTCCTGAAAGCGGATTTCTCCGGCAATGCCTCTGACGCCACTACCGCGGCGCACTTGTCGAACTTCACGATATGAATCCCGTCCGAATGTCCACCCCAAAGGCAGCCGGACCTGTCAGCCACCAGTACCGCGACATCGTGCGACGGTGTGTTGTGGACAGAGTCTATCCTCTTTTTCTTCGGATCCAGGAGCGTCATCCCTTGACCTGCGCCATAGCAGATCACCTTACCGTCATTGAAAGCCAGTTTGCTTACTCCGGGAGCGCCATCAACCAGCTCGAACGAGTCCTTCGTCCCGTCGTACCAACATACACCCCTGTCGGTTGCGACCCAAAGTACCCCGTCATCATCTGTCACCAAGGACAGAACAGTGTTTGAAGGGAGCGAGCCCGTTCCTTCCGCATCGTGGTAATAATGAAGGTAGTCGTTGCCGTTATACCTGCAAAGTCCGTTATCAGTGGCTATCCAAACATAACCCTTCAGATCCTGCGCGAACGAATGTATGGTAAGATTCGAGATGTCCTCGACATTGCGCGAACCGGCAAAAGCCACGGATCCGCACAGACCGATCGCCAGAAGCAGAAATATGTGCCGCCACGTTCTCATTATCTCAAGACAAGAATATCCGGTTCTCCCACATCAACACAGTGCTTTCCAAGCTTATAGGCTCCCGGCTTATGAGCAATGGCACTGACGATGCCTTTCAAGCTTGTAAAGGTTGATTTGATTCTCATCCGATTGGGTTCTCCAAGCAATCATAAAACTGACAATTGTACTTTGTAAGAATATCTATGGACATATAGTTGTCCCGGACCTTCGGCTTCCTGCCAAGGGCGAGATAGTCTGTGAGAGCCATCACAGCCCCGGCGGCCTGCCTGTCGGAATGCTGTCCGAGGAGCACACGGACATAGCCTTCGCGCAGGGCGTCGATGTTCCGCTTCAGCACATCGCAGCCGACCACGTTCATCCCGGACATGTTCCTGGACCGCAGATAGTCCGCCACAAGGAATATCCTGGAGTTCATCGTCACTATGTTAAGCCGTCCGGAAAGCCCGTCGAAAGCACCGGAGAGCACATCGAAAGTCTGCCTCGGACTGTTCGGATTGACCAGAACCGTTACCACCTCCGTGTCTGGATAGTAGTGGGACAGGTAGTCACGGAATCCCTTGCGCCTGTCCGAGGAAGGGTCCGAGAGCCCCTTGCTGTCCCTCTCGATCTGCACCATATAGACTTTGTTCCTCTGCTCCTCGTCCGACATAGACATCAGGATGTCCGCACAGCAGCGTCCGCTCTCGTACATCGCGAGGCCGTAGTAGGCAAGGTGGCCATCCGTCCCGGCGCTTGTGTTCAGCATCACGTATGGAATGTTGTTTTCCGTAAGAAGAGCCGAGAAACTCAACGTGTCATCCAGGAACATCGGAGCCATAATCACGCCCGAGTGCCCGTCCTCCAGCACCTGACGGCATTGGCTTCGGAAAGACTCCACGTCATACTGGTCATAATAATAGACCTCGACACTGACGGAGAATCTGCCGGCATATTCTTCTGACAGTGCCAACCCGTTGTGTACCAGTTCCCAGAAATCCCCCTTGCTGAAGCTCGGCATCAGGACTGCGATGCTGTGTGCCTTGTTTCTGGCCAGCATCGAAGCGTAAACGTTAGGTTTGTACCCCAACCTCTCAACCACCGACATCACCTTCGCCTTGGTCTCATGAGCGACCTCGCCCCTGTTGTGGAGCACACGGTCCACTGTGCCGTTGGTCACGCCTGCCGCCTTGGCGACGTCCTTTATAGTCACTTTAGTATTCTGCATATTATATTAATAGTCTCAAGTAGACAATAATAAGGAAAAACGGACAAATATACAAGATTTTCCGTGCACGTGCACAGAAAATCGTCGATTTTGCTTATTATTGCAAAGTGAAGAGATCTGACAACAGGTAAAAACAAACTGCGATGACAAGACTGAAACACTTACTGATGGTCCTGGCGATATTAGTGCCCGCCTTCGCTTCCGCGCGGGCGGAAGTCCCGGACTACTCCAGACTTACAGCTGAGCACCACCCCAGGTTATTCCTTGACAATCAAGAATTTGAAGCGATGAAGTCGCTGATCGGATCAGGAACGTCCAGCTATCTGTCCGACCTTCATGATATCATCATGGAAATATGCCGGCTGGACGCGATGAAAGACTCTCCTCTTGAGTACAAGCTTGACGCAAGCGACAAAAGAATCCTGCACGTATCCAGAGACGCTCTCACAAGAATATTCTTCTGCGCCTACGCCTACCGCTACACAGGCGAACAGATTTATCTGGAACATGCCGAAAAGACCATCCGCACGGTCTGTGGCTTCAAGGACTGGAACGCAGGCAAGCACTTTCTCGACACCGGGGAGATGGCCGCGGCAGTGGCCATAGGCTACGACTGGCTCTATGACGCTTTGGACGAGGACACGAAAAAGATGGCCGAGAAGGCTTTCGTGGACTTCGCCGTCAATCCGGCGCGGAAAAAGAAAGGCGGAGCAAGATTCTACAGGATGACGAACAACTGGAACCAAGTCTGCAACGCCGGGATTGTCTGCGGCTGCCTGGCGATGTACGAGACATTTCCGGAACGAGCCAGAGAACTGATCGGGATTTCGGTCGAATCCAACCGGAAGGCAATGAACGAGATGTACCCGCCTGACGGAAACTATCCCGAGGGTCCGGGCTACTGGGGCTACGGAAGCACATTCGAAGCCCTGATGCTCTCAGCGCTGGAAAGTTGCGTCGGCACGGACTTCGGCCTGTCCGAGACAAAGGGATTCCGTGACACTGGCCGGTACGTCGTGTACTCATACGGAACAACCGGAAGGTTCTACAATTACTCGGACTGCGGAGAGTACGGAACTCCGTCGATAGCGCTATGGTATTTCGCGGACAGATTCAATTCTCCTGATGTTCTTTACAATGAACTCAGGCTGATGAGGCAGGGGAGCTATCTGAATCTCGGCCAAGAGTCCAGACTGCTTCCTCTCATGGCCGCGTTCGCCATGAATATCCCGCATGGCGGCGTCAAAGCCCCGAAGGGAGTATATTCCGGCAACGGGGTCACTCCCGTCGTGATGTTCCACACGGACTGGACTTTCTCTGAATCAGACGTTTATCTTGGTGTCAAGGGAGGTGGGGCCGGAGCTCCGCACTCACACATGGACGCTGGTTCGTTCGTGTTCGACGCGGAAGGAGTCCGCTGGGCAAAGGAACTGCCGAATCCGTCCTACACCTCAATGGAAGGCCCGATGATCAAACTGGGAGGAAGCCTGTGGAAAATGGAGCAGAATTCGCTGAGGTGGAGAGCCTTCGCCTACAACAACCGGCAGCACAGCACATTGACAGTCAACGACAAAGACCACATCGTGGGCGGATTCACCCCGATAAGGAAAGTCATAGAGAAACGGAACCGGTCGGGAGCGGTAATTGATCTGACACCGGCGCTTGCCGGAGAGTTGTCCAAAGCCATGCGCACCGTGGAGGTGGTCAAGGCTAAGGATCTTGTCGTGACAGACAAGGTAGAAGCCCTTGACGGAAAGCCGGCTGTGGTCCGCTGGACACTCGTCACCAACGGAGTCCCTGAATTGACAGGGGACGGAATCAGGCTGACAATCGGAGACAAAGTCCGGTTCCTTCGCTCCGACGCGAAAGGTGCAAGGATAGAGTACAAAGTATGGAGCGCCGATCCAAAGGACTATGACTCACCTCTCAAAGAATATGAAAGGCCGGTTCCGGGCACGTACATTGTCGGGTTCACGGCCACCGTTCCATCTGGCGGCAGAGCCTTATTCCGGACTATTCTTGGAACCGAATGACTTTTCCCGCGACATTTATTTGGAAATATTTTTTCCGTGCACGTACACGATTACAAAAAAAAGCTTATATTTGCAGACACATATTCCGAAATGAACTAAAACATCTATATTCATATTCATTATGGTAAATTTTTCACTTGAAGGAAAGGTAGCCCTTGTGACGGGCGCTTCCTATGGAATCGGTTTCGCCATCGCCACCGCATTCGCGGAGGCAGGAGCGAGGATTGCGTTCAACGACATCAAGCAGGAACTCGTGGACAAGGGTCTCGCTTCCTATAAAGAAAAAGGGATAGAGGCCAAGGGCTACGTCTGCGATGTGACCAAGGAGGATCAGGTTACCGACCTCGTGAAGAAGATCGAGAACGACCTCGGGCCAATCAACATCCTCGTGAACAACGCCGGCATCATCAAGCGCATCCCTATGTGCGAGATGAAGGCCGAGGAGTTCCGCCAGGTGATCGACGTTGACCTGAACGCTCCGTTCATCGTCTCAAAGGCCGTAATCCCTTCAATGATAGCCCAGGGGGGCGGAAAGATCATCAACATCTGCTCTATGATGTCCGAACTTGGCCGTGAGACCGTCTCCGCCTACGCGGCGGCCAAGGGTGGCCTCAAGATGCTCACGAGAAACATCGCATCCGAATACGGCGAGTACAACATCCAGTGCAACGGAATAGGGCCGGGCTACATCGCCACTCCTCAGACCGCTCCTCTGCGCGAGCGTCAGCCTGACGGCTCAAGACATCCGTTCGACGCTTTCATCGTGGCGAAGACCCCCGCGGCCCGCTGGGGCACAACCGATGACCTCAAGGGACCGGCTGTGTTCCTGGCTTCAGAGGCATCAGACTTCGTCAACGGCCACGTCCTCTATGTGGACGGAGGCATTCTCGCTTACATCGGAAAACAGCCTCAGTAATGAGAAGCACGGTTTTACCTTTAGTATGTCTTTCGATGGCACTGCTTTCCTGCGGTGCCGTCGAAAAGAGTATTACGGTCAGCAACGAATCCGACACCGCGCGTCAGTACGAGACCGTGGAAGTCAGGCTTGCCGACATCGGCATAAAAGGTCTGGACGGGAGCAATCTCGTCATCAGGAACGCTGACGGAAAGCAGATCCCTTCACAGATCAGCGCCGACGGAAACTCGGTTCTGTTCCAGGCCACGGTTGACGGGAAAAGTGACGCGACATTCATCTGCACAAAAGGCGAGAGACAGGACTTCGACACTTTGGCCTACAGCCGTTATGTCCCGGAAAGGAAGGACGACTACGCCTACGAGAACAATCTCGTCGCCGGCAGGATCTACGGTCCCTCACTCAAGGATCCGCGCACATTCGGGCCGGACATCTGGCTGAAATGCACGGAAAGGATGGTGATCAACGATTGGTTCGCCGTCGGGGACTACCACCACAACCACGGAGAAGGGATGGACTGCTACAAAGTGGCCAACACTCTTGGCGGAGGAGCCTGTGTTCCATATTCCGGTGACACCATATTCATTGGCGACAACTGGGCGGATCAGAAACATGTCTGCGACGGTCCGGTACGCACCAAGGCCACGTTCCGCTATCCTGAGTTTGACGTTAACGGAGTGAAAGTCAGTGCCGAAAGGACTCTGACCCTTGACGCGAACACACGTCTGGTCCACTGGACAACGGTTTTCCACTCCAGGAAGGATTCTCTTGATGTCGTGCTCGGTGCGGTGATGCACAATGTCCTCTCAAGGGAGGACGGAGACAATTTCATCGCCTTCACCGAGCGGGCCTCCGACTCCCGGAACCCGGAGAGGGACGGGAACATCAGCATCGGACTGATCCTGGACAAGTCATTCAAGGCGACAGCCGGGACTATAGACGGACACGCCGTGCTGAAGTTTAAGGTAAAATGCGGAGAGGCAATCGATTTCTGGACGGCTTCAGGATGGAGCCACGGAGGCATAGGCTCTCCTGAGGAATGGAATGAATATGTCAGCGGACAGGCCGGTGCGGTCTGCTCGCCGCTGACCATAACAATTAGCAGATAAGAAAATGGCAAGTAAGACTAAGACCAATTTCAGATGGGTGATCTGCGCGATGCTGTTTGTCGCGACGGCGGTCAACTATCTTGACAGGCAAGTTCTGTCCCTGACGTGGGACGAGTTCATCAAACCGGAGTTCCACTGGAACGAATCGCACTACGGTACGATCACCTCCCTGTTCTCCATCATCTATGCGATCTGCATGCTGTTCGCAGGGCGTTTCGTTGATTGGATGGGGACGAAGAAAGGCTACCTCTGGGCAATCGGAGTGTGGTCGGCTGGCGCCTGCGCCCACGCCCTGTGCGGGGTCGTGACCGAAAGCGTGGTCGGACTCAACACCGCTGCCGAACTAGTCCAGGCCACAGGAGACACGGCTGTGCTCATCTCAACGATCAGCATGTACTGCTTCATCGTCGCAAGAAGCATCCTCGCGCTCGGCGAGGCCGGCAACTTCCCTGCGGCCATCAAGACCACAGCTGAATATTTTCCAAAGAAGGACAGGGCTTTCGCCACGTCCATATTCAATGCCGGCGCCTCCATCGGCGCGCTTTTCGCCCCTCTCACGATCCCGCTTCTCGCCAAGAACTTCGGCTGGGAGATCTCTTTCATCATCATCGGCGCGCTTGGTTTCATCTGGATGGGATTCTGGGTGTTCCTCTACGACAGGCCGGAGACCTCAAAGCACGTGAGCAAGGAGGAACTGGCCTACATCGAGCAGGACAAGGAACTTGACAACGATAAGACATCCGAGAACGGAACCGCGAAGAAACTGGGGTTCATGGAGTGCCTGAGATACAGGCAGACCTGGGCGTTCGCTGTCGGCAAGTTCATGACCGACGGAGTCTGGTGGTTCTTCCTCTTCTGGACCCCGTCCTATCTGAACACCCAGTTCGGGATCAAGACCAGCGATCCTAAGGGCATGGCGTTGATCTTCACCCTCTACGCCATCACCATGCTTTCCATCTACGGCGGCAAGCTTCCTACCATATTCATCAACAACGCGATGAGGAAAGGGCAGACTTTCGACCCTTATGCCGCCAGGATGAAGGCAATGCTGATCTTCGCCTTCCTTCCGCTGGTGGTGCTTCTGGCTCAGCCTCTTGGAAGGATCTCCCCTTGGTTCCCGGTCATCCTGATCGGCATCGGGGCGGCGGCGCACCAGTCATGGTCGGCCAACATATTCTCGACCGTCGGGGACATGTTCCCTAAGTCCAGCATCGCCACCATCACCGGAATCGGCGGCATGGCCGGAGGCCTCGGCTCGATGTTCCTACAGAAAGTCGCCGGCGAACTCTTCGTCTACTCCGAGCAGGTCAATCTGTCCTTCCTCGGATTCTCCGGAAAGCCGGCCGGCTACTTCATCATCTTCTGCTTCTGCGCCACCGCGTACCTCATCGGATGGTGCATCATGAAGGCACTCGTGCCTAAGTACAAGGTGGTCACATTAAGTAATTCTTAAAAAACAACCTGGCAATCCTTGATTGTCTTATTTTTCAACACTTACTAAACTAACACGAAACAATATGATTCTCAAAAGAATATACTGCCTCGCCGCCGCATTGGCAATCGTCGTTCCGTCATTTGCGGGAATCAACAGGAATGATGTAAAGGAGATCGCCGACCGCGTCGCGGACTGGCAGATCGCCAATTTCAAGAACGTCTCCTACACCGGGAAGAAACGCGCCCCTCTCGACTGGGCCAACGGAGCATTGTTCCGCGGCATGGTAGAGTGGTCTGCGAAGACCGGTTACCAGCCAGCCGAGGACTTCGTGATGAACATCGCCAAGACACATGACTGGCACATGGCCAGAAGGCTCTATCACGCCGACGACATCTGCGTCGGACAGGCTTTCCTCCTGCTGTATGAGAAGTACAAGGATCCGGTAATGCTCCAATACGTCAAGGAAAGGGCGGACTCCGTGATTGACTTCCGTTCCCATGTCGCGATGGACATCCACGTCAAGGGTGGCCAGGAAAGATGGTGCTGGTGCGACGCGCTGTTCATGGCTCCGCCGGTATATTCAATGCTCACCCAAATCACCGGGGACAGGAAATATGTCGATTTCATGAATGAAGAGTTTGTCGCCACGACCAACCATCTGTTTGACACTGAATACAAACTGTACTACCGCGACGCCCGCTACTTCGACAAGACGGAGGCAAACGGGGCAAAAGTGTTCTGGGGAAGAGGCAACGGCTGGTGCTATGCGGGACTGACATTCCTGCTTGAGACCACACCGGAGTCCGATCCGATGTACGACTACTTCAAGAGCCTGTACCTCAAGATGACAGAGGCCGTGCTGAAGTGTCAGGACGCGAATGGTTCCTGGCACGCCAGCCTTCTGGCACCGGAAAACTACCCTACCGCTGAGAACAGCTCATCGGGATTCATGACCTACGGCCTTGCCTGGGGCGTGAACCACGGGATCCTGAAAGGAAAGGTCTACAGGAAAGCGGTCGAGAAAGGTTGGAAGGCCCTGTGCTCCTACGTGCGCGAGGACGGCAAACTGGAATATGTCCAGCCTGTCGCCGGCTCTCCAGGCAAGATCACCAAGGACATGACCGAGGTGTACGGAGTAGGAGCGTTCCTCCTTGCTGCGACCGAAATGCTTGATTTTTAAAATTTTAGAATTATGACTATCAATTCGGAAGTTCGCTACGCATCCTCTCCGGAGGATGCAAAGCGCTATGACACCGCGGAACTCCGCCGTCGCTACCTTATCGAGAACGTGTTCTCGGCGGATGAAGTCAACATGACCTACACGATGCACGACAGGATGATCGCCGGCGGCGCGATGCCGGTTGGCGAGATCCTTGAGCTAAAGCCGATCGACATCCTCCGCGCGGACTATTTTCTTGAGCGTAGGGAAATGGGAATATTCAATGTCGGAGGCAAGGGAATCGTCACCGCCGGCGACAAAGAGTACGAACTCGACTACAAAGAGGCCCTCTACCTCGGACGAGGAAGCAGGAAAGTGACTTTCAGAAGCCTCGATCCGGCAAATCCCGCAAAGTTCTACTTCTGTTCCGCCAACGCCCACGCCACCTATCCTGACCACAAGACCACCAAGGAGAACGCCGTGCATATGGAACTCGGCACACTTGAGGAGAGCAACCACAGGGTGATCAACAGGATGCTCGTGAAGGAGGTGGTGCCTACCTGCCAGCTGCAGATGGGTATGACCGAGCTCAAGCCGGGCAGCACATGGAACACGATGCCGGCGCACACCCATAACCGCAGGATGGAGGTCTATTTCTACTTCGAGATTCCTGACGACCAGGCCATCTGCCACTTTATGGGTGAGCCTCAGGAGACCCGCCACATCTGGATGAGAAACGGTCAGGCCGTGATCTCCCCGGAGTGGAGCATCCACGCCGCCTGCGCCACGAAGAACTACACGTTCATCTGGGCCATGTGCGGTGAGAACCTCGACTACGGCGACATGGACGCCTGCGAGACCACAGGGCTGAAATAACCGGCAGAAAAACAAGCGACGATCAGGCTTTTCCCTTAAGGTACCCACACCGCAAGAGAAAAGCCTTTTTAATTGACGTTCACTTACTTATTGGTAACGGCATCATCACATACCATTACTGAAGTAATACAGAATACGATTGCTAATTTCCATAATAATGATTAAGTTTGCGGAAATTGAAAGAATATGAGCCAAAAAGAACGGGCAACGGAATTTGTGGTGTTCTGCATTGAGAATCTTGCGGATCGCTTAGGTGTGCCTGGTTCTATAATATTCAATAAATTGAACAGCATAGGAGCGATCTCAGGCTTCCTTTATCCAAGTTACGAGTCCCTGCATACACAAAGCAAGGAATACATCCTGAATGAAATCCAAGCCTATATCTCCAGCCATAACCTCAGCATAAAACTATGAAAGTATTTCACGGCTCAATTTCAATAGCTGACAGACCGCTTGCCAATGCAGGTCGTAATCATCTTGATTTCGGCAAAGGATTCTATCTGACAACTTTGGAGAATCAGGCAATATCCTGGGCCTCAAGACCTTTGAATCAAGCCTAACAATCAGATCTGCATTCTTACCCAGGATATTATCGATAATCACTTGACATTTGTTGAGGCGCGTGAAATAAAGGAGGAAGAACAATGAACGGAAATCCTTTGATAAATGAGACTCTGCTCCAAATGAAATATGCCAGAGTCATTTCTCTATTGGCCCAAAGGTTAGGTATTTCCGATGAGAATGCGATGGCTGTTTTCTATAATTCAAAGACCTACAACAATCTCAACGATTTAAGAAACGGTCTGCAAAATATGAGTGACGCCTTTCTGGTTGATGAGATCATCCAAGAATCTTCCGCCAGCTGGCACAAGGCATAGAGGCTGACACAAGTCATAGATAATAGAGATTTAAGGAATCCGCTCAAAAAGAAACACCGCGTTCAGAAAATAAAAATTCCAGAATTTTGGTAACGTGCAAAATTCTGGAATTTTCTATTTTTGAACGCCTTTGCCGCTTTGTAAAAGTGCTTTGATGATTACATAGTCACTTCGACAAGCTCAGTGACCGAAAGGCTGCTCAGTGACCGACGCGGGAACTAACTGATGAACAGGAGCTCACGGTACTTAGGGAGAGGCCAGGTGCGGTTGTCAACGATCTCCTCAAGTTTGTCGATCGGACGGCGGAGGGCTGGGAAACTCTCGGCGATCTCGTGGTAAGCCACTGCCTTGGCATATTCATCCTCAAGGACATTCGCCTTCTTGCGCGCCTCGACCATAGCTGTCGCCTTCTCACGAATCTGGTCAACATATTTCGAGATGCTCTTGATGAGGTAGATCTCCTCCTTGCACTCGTCCGTGCCACCGAAGACATCCTTGCTCAACGCCACCTCCTTCAGTAACTTAGACTTGTAGTCAAGTGCCGCCGGAATGATGTGGTTGATCGCCATCCTCGCCATCACGCGCGACTCGATCTGGATCATCTTGCTGTAAGTCTCCCACTTCACCTCGTTGCGCGCCTGAAGTTCTTTCTCTGAATATACCCCTGTCTCCTTGAACATATTCACAGACGCAGGAGCAGTGAACTGCTTTATCATCTCAGGGACGCTGGTCTCGACATCGAGTCCACGCCTCTTCGCCTCGGCCTTCCACTCATCGGTGTAGCCGTTGCCATCGAAGCAGACAACGTTGATGACCGAAGCGATGATCGGTTTGAGGGTGTCCAGGATGGCCACATTCAAGGCCTTCCCTGCGGCGAGTTCCTTGTCCAGACTCTTCTTGAAAGAGATCAGCTGCTCAGCCACAGCCGCGTTCAGTGTGGTCATCGCACCTGCGCAGTTGGCCAGCGACCCCACGGCGCGGAACTCGAAACGGTTGCCGGTGAAAGCGAACGGAGAGGTTCTGTTGCGGTCGGTGTTGTCCACGAATATCTCCGGAATCTCCACAAGGCCGACGCTCTTGCCCTTCTTCCCGGCGATCTCGATCGGAGTGTCGGAAGGAACCTCAAGCAGTTTGTGAAGCACCTCGGTCATCGTCCTGCCAAGGAAAGCTGACACGATTGCTGGCGGTGCCTCGTTGGCACCGAGACGATGGGCGTTCGTGGCGGTAGCGATGGAGGCCTTCAGCAAAGCGTTGTGCTTCTGCACTGCGGCGAGCACATTCACGAAAAATGTGACGAACTGGAGGTTACCTTTCGCATCCTTACCTGGAGCCAAAAGCATTGTGCCTGTGTCGGTTCCGAGCGACCAGTTGTTGTGTTTGCCTGATCCGTTCACACCTGCGAAAGGCTTCTCGTGAAGCAGTACCACGAAACCGTGCTTGCGCGCGATCTTGTTCATAAGGTTCATCACAAGCTGGTTCTGGTCGTTGGCAAGGTTGGTCTCACCGAAGATCGGAGCGAGCTCGAACTGGTTGGGAGCCACCTCGTTGTGTCTGGTCTTGAGCGGAATCCCAAGACGGTGTCCGGCGATCTCAAGGTCACGCATAAACTCGGCCACACGAGACGGAATAGCCCCGAAATAGTGGTCGTCCAGCTGCTGGTTCTTGGATGAGTTGTGCCCCATCAGGGTGCGGCCGGTGATCATAAGGTCAGGTCTCGCGGCATAGAGAGACTCATCGACAAGGAAATATTCCTGCTCCCATCCGAGGTAGGAATATACCTTCGTGACAGACTTGTCGAAGAGGCGGCAGATAGGGGTGGCCGCATCAGAAACGGTCTTGAGGGCCTTTTTGAGAGGGGTTTTGTAGTCCAAGGCCTCACCGGTGTAGGAGATGAAGACGGTCGGGATGCAGAGGGTGTCATCGATGATAAACACCGGGGAAGTCGGATCCCAGGCCGTGTAGCCTCTGGCCTCGAATGTGGCGCGGATGCCTCCGTTGGGGAAAGAGGATGCGTCCGGTTCCTGCTGGGCGAGGGACTTTCCGTCAAAAGTCTCTATGACTCCACCCTTGCCGTCATACTCGATCAGAGAGTCGTGCTTCTCGGCGGTGCCCTCTGTCAGAGGCTGGAACCAGTGGGTCACGTGGGTCACGTGATGCTCCATAGCCCACTCTTTCATACCCTTTGCGACTCCGTCAGCGGTCTCCCTGTCAAGGGACTTTCCGTTGTCGATGCAGTCAAGGAGTGCGTTCAGGGTCTTGGCGTCCAAGTACTTGTGCATCTTGGGACGGTCAAAGACCAGTTCTCCGTAGTAGTCGGAGGTCTTGCCCTCAGGGCGCTCAGCCGGAACTGCCTTCTTCTCGAAGGATTCCTTCACCAGATCAAATCTGTCAATGCTCATAATTTGTCTATTTGTTAAAGGTGTGTATTTCCTTAACTATATATTGTGTAATCAAAACTATCCTCAAACCTCAAGGCCGCTTCAAAAAGGAAGAAGGCTGATCCACGAGAGACCAGCCTTCAATATTTAAATCATAATATCCTTTTTCCGCAATGAATATGCCGTCAGGCTGGAAGACCGGCACACACGAAATCGTTCAGGACCTGAACATTCTGGCTCTGAAATCCCTGCTGGAACTGCTGCTGTCGATATGTGTGGGCTTCCGAAAACATCCTTGAAAAATTTTGATGGCGCAAGTTATGAAATCAATCCTTAAACTCAATGATTTTTTTTGATTTTATCGGTTTAGAACAAAAATTCCAACTTCTCTGGCAATCTCGTATAATCATCAATCCGGATATAATCCATTCCGCCGAGACGGATCTGGCTGTCGTTGCCACCGTCCGCGAAATCGTCCCCGACAAACAGGATCTGGTCAAACGAGTAGCCATGCTCGGCGGCATAACGCAACACTGCATCCAACTTGTTGTACTGCTTAGGAGTGATGTCGAACGAAGTTGTGCCACCGATGAACACGGAATAATCCTTGAATATTTCCTTAACCTCCGGGAACATCGCGCGTCTTTTGATCTTGTCCGGATCGAAAGTGAGTTTGGCCTCCTTGCCGGCCTTGGTGCCAAGCAGTCCGAAAGTCACCATACCGGACTCGTGATATTCAAGAGACTCGCCGCTGAAGTCGGTGTAACCATATTTCTTACGCAGATAGTTGCAGTTCTTCTCGAAGAACTTTTTGTCCACCTGCGCCTTGTCCTCCCTGACAATCTGGAACTTGCCGTCCACAATACGGCTTTCGGCCATGCCATAGTTGCCAAGGATTGTGATAGGATATTCACCCATCTGCTTATAGATCCTCTCGCAATTGCCGGCCCCCGCCATGATGATCTCGTAACGCTTTGCAAGAGTATCGAGCACCGCCCTGTTGGCTGCGGTCAGCTGGGTCTTGTGCTGAGTCAAAGTTCCATCCAAGTCAAAGCAGATCAGCTTCTTCTCCTGTTTCCACCTCAGCTCGCGGATTGAGTCCATAAGGCGTTTCATTCCCTGCGGCTGGTCCGTGGAGACGTAGGTGACACCGTGCCTCATCGCGAAATCGGCGAGATCATAACTGTTCACCGGCCAGAGGACCGTCTGAAGTCCGGCCGCGTGCACCTCGTCCAGATAGTGGGCGGAGTTGATCACCACATTATAATTATAGGACACACCGGCGTAGCCCCTGTCCTTGAGTTCTTTCACTGAATATGTCTTCCTGGACGTGATCGGGATCACCTCAGCACCCGGATGCAGACGCAGGACCTCGTCGCAGAGATGCTCGCTGAAAGAGATGAAGCACATCTGATCGTACATATTCATTTCATCACAGAGAGCGATGACCTTCTCCGCCAGCTGGGTTTCCCTCGCCGGAGTCGGATGCGACTTGAGTTCAAGGAACAACTTCAGCGCCGGAGTGCGCTTCGCCTGGGTGAAATATTCCCTTAATGAAGGAATATGGTCGCCGTTCGGGAGGGTGCAGCTCTTGACGGTGGCATAGTCAAGTTTCTGAATATCCTTGTACTTCGTCCCGGGGATCATCGGGCCGTGCAGGATCACGAGCGAGTCGTCCGTGGTGAGATGCACGTCCAGCTCGACGCTTTCCACGCCGAGTTTCTGGGCGCCGGCAAGGCTGGTCAAAGTGTTTTCAAAAGACCCAGGATGGGCGTAGAAGCCTCTGTGGGACATAATTTTGGTCTGCGCCGGAAGCATCACGGCGCAAAGCAGTGTCAAGACTGCCGAGAGAACAAACTTTTTCATAGTCCAAAATTACGAAAAAATTGCCGGATGTCGGAATTTGTCCGGGTGAAGTTTTTCACTTCAATGTATTTTCCTGATTTCGGTTAACTCGGTTTTATAGATTATTACTTGTAAAAGTTGACTTTTAGGACATTTCAAACAAATCAAAACAGCCCCCCGGATTTGACAATGATTCTAATGATTGCTATCTTTGCCCCGTGAAGGTTCTTTGACTCAGGTTTGAGGTCAAGGATCAAAAGGGAATCCGGTGTGAATCCGGGACAGTACCCGCTGCTGTGAGTTCCTTATAAATATGACGCGGCTTTCTTATGCCACTGGCCGGACACTGAATATTCAGTTTTCCATACCGCCGGGAAGGCGCCGCGTCAGGAGCGAGTCAGAAGACCTGCCTTCGCAAAACTTTACGGCCTTGCCTGCGGGATCACGGGCGGCGGCCGGACTAAAAATTTATGAAACGAATATACCGTCTCATAGCCTCGGCCTGCATTCTGGGATGCGGGCAGGTGGTTTTTGCACAGACTTCCGGCGACTCCACAGCTGTTCACCGGAAGGATAATTCATTGGATAGCACCCAGGTTATCAAGGAGTCCATCATCATCGGCACCCCTGCCGGTTACAAATACCGGGAGGTCATCCCGGCGCAGACCCTGAAGGAAGAGGAGCTTCAACGACTGAACAGTTTCTCGGTCGCTGACGCTATCCGCTATTTCTCCGGAGTGCAGTTGAAAGACTACGGCGGGGTCGGCGGCCTCAAGACCGTGAACATCCGCTCGATGGGCACAAACCATATGGCCGTGTTCTATGACGGAATACAGCTCGGAAACGCACAGAACGGACAGGTGGACCTGGGACGATTCTCGCTGGACGATGTGGAGGAGATCTCCTTGTACAACGGGCAGAAAAGCGACATCTTCCAGTCAGCCAAGGACTTCGGGGCCTCGGGAACGATCTACATCACGACCCGGAGGCCGCGGTTCGAGAATGGTCGGAACGCGAACTTCAAGGCCACGATGAAGACCGGATCATTCGGCCTCATCAATCCGTCCATCCGCAGCGAGTACAAGATTTCGGATGCCGTAAGCGCCTCATTCAGCGGAGAATGGGTCAACGCCACCGGCAAGTACAAGTTCCATTACCGCAGGCGTAACTCATTGGGAGAGATCGCCTACGACACGACCGCTGTCCGGCACAACGGCGACATCAACGCCACCAGGCTTGAAGCCGCGCTACACGGAACGCTCGACGAAGGGCGGTGGACCGTCCGGGCATATTCATACAACTCGGAGAGGGGCATTCCGGGTGCCATCGTGAACAACGTGTTCCGCAACGGCGAGAGGCTTTGGGACACCAACTCGTTCATCCAAGGCTCTTTCACGAACAAGTGGAGCCCGAAGTTCAGATCCCTGATCAACGCCAAATACGCCGCCGACTACACACATTACGAGAATCAGGACGCGAAACTGATCCAGACGAAGAACACCTACCGACAGAAGGAGTTGTACGCTTCCTGCGCGAACCTCTATAATATAATGGAGAACTGGGAGGTGTCCCTCGCATACGATTTCCAGTGGAACACCCTGGACGCGAAATTCCACATGCCGACGGAAAGCGACGGCACATTCCCCTACCCTACCCGCTACACGCAGATGGCCGCGCTGGCGACAGCATTCGAATGGGGCAGGATCAAAGGCCAGGCCAGCGTTCTGGGTTATTTCGTGCACGAGAAGGTGAAGCGTTTCGAGGCCAGGCCGGACAAGGCGGTCGCCACACCGGCTTTCTTCCTGTCCTACAAGCCGTTCCACAGACAGGACCTGTCGGTGCGCGCGTTCTACAAGCGGATGTTCAGGATGCCGACGTTCAACGACCTCTACTACACGGATATGGGCAATGCCTTCCTGAAGCCTGAATACGCCGAGCAGTTCAACATCGGACTGAAATACACCAAGAATTTTATGAATATGCCCGCTCTGCGCACTGTCGACGCTTCCGTGGACGCCTACTACAACCACATCACGGACAAGATCATAGCCTACCCGAAAGGTCAGCAGTTCCGTTGGACGATGCTCAATCTCGGAGAGGTGGACATCAAGGGGGTTGACATCGCCCTGAACTCGGCCTGGGCTTTCGGCGAGGTGGAGGCCACGGCCAGACTCCAGTACACTTACCAGGAGGCGATAGATGTCACGGATTCCGCAGACACATATTACCGGGACCAGGTCCCGTATATTCCTTGGCACAGTGGTTCGGCCGTGCTGTCGCTCTTCTACAAGGGCTGGGGACTGAACTACAGTTTCATCTACACCGGCGAGCGCTACAACCAGCAGGAGAACATCCCAAGGAACCACACCCAGCCGTGGTACACCAGCGACCTCTCAGTGCAGAAGTCCTTCGCCATCCGCACCCGCACCCTCAAGCTCACCGCCGAGATCAACAACCTCTTCGGCCAGGACTACGACGTGGTGCTGAACTACCCGATGCCAAAGACGAACTGTCGGTTTGTCACGAGTTTTAATTTTTAAATCAATATGTTATGAGACACACAAACAAAATCATCAAAGCCTTGGCCATCGTCCTGTTTTTCGGGGTGGCCATCTGCGGCTGCCGCAAGGAAGAGACCATCGTTCCTCCAGTGTACGGCCCACTCGGATTCCAGACAGATCCCGATGCGGATCCGATAGGAATGTACGTCCTCAATGAGGGCAATATGGGCAGCAACAAGGCTGACATCGACTTTCTCGACTACCGCGAGGCCTCCTATGCCTGCGGAATCTACGCAGAAAAGAATCCGACGGTTGTCAAAGGATTGGGAGACACCGGCAACGATCTCCAAATCTATGACGGAAGGTTGTTCGCCGTCATCAACGGTTCGCACAAGGTGGAGGTGATGGATGCCTACACAGCAAAGAGAATCACCCAGATCGACATCGCGAACTGCAGGTACATCGCGTTCAAGGACAACTACGCATACGTAACCGCCTACGTTGGTTCTGACGCTGAGTTCTCCGCTGACCGCAAAGGATCTGTCTTCAAAGTCAACCTTGACACGTACAAGATTGAGGGTGAGACACAGGTCGGATACCAGCCTGAAGAGATTGCCATCATCGGGAACAACGTCTATGTGGCCAATTCAGGTGGCCACAGGGCTCCGAATTATGACTCAACCGTCTCTGTCATAGACCTGGATTCGATGAAAGAGGTTTACAAGATTGATGTCGCGATCAACCTCTGCCACATCAAGGCTGACTCCAAAGGCAATCTATGGGTGTCATCCAACGGCAATTATGTTGATGTCGCCTCGAATCTGTACCGTCTGGAAAAAGACGGGGCACAGTACAAAGTCGCTGAGACGATGAATATTCCCGTGTCCAATATGGCAATAGCCAATGACTCTCTCTACATCTACAGCAGCGAGTACAACTACGTCACCTCCAGCAGCACAATCAGTTACGCCATCGTCGATGCGGCACGTGCCAGCGTCGTCTCCAGAAAGATCATCACTGACGGAACCGAAAGCCAGATCGTGTCACCTTACGGAATCGCGGTTCATCCGACAAACGGTGACATATACATCACCGACGCAAAGAACTACACCTCCAGCGGCACTCTATATTGCTATTCCAAGTCCGGCGCTCAGAAATGGAGTGCGACCACCGGAGATATTCCGGGACATTTCGCTTTCCTGCCACGGGAGAAATAATCTCCCCCAACCGCCAAACGACAATTTCGGGGTAACCATATTCGTGTTGACTAACTTTTCAGCCCATCACGCTAATGCTCAGATAACTACAAACGAATACAGCCTCCTGGGATATTTCTTTATCTATTAACAAGTTAAGAAATATATTAGTTAACCGATATAGAATTACCATTTTTTAGCTTATATGAAGCCGGAGCCAAGCACACGGTCAACGATCTTCAAGGGGAAGCCATAGCGGGTCGACAGGATATTCCTCAGCGTAACGACTTGATTGGAATTGAGTTTCGCCAGCATTTCCTCTGCCGCTGAGCCGATGGATTTCCGCATCTCCTTCAGACAATAACCAGTGTTCCGCACTGGAGCAAGAACAGATTCGTCCAATCGCCCGATGGTGTCAGGGAACATCATCGGGCATATTCGTGCGACCGCGCTCCTGACCTCCCGATCATTGACAGGGTAGCGGACCGCTTCTCCCTGATTGGCGTTCAGGTCCGCCTTGTTCACCAGATAGGAAAGCGAGCCGATTGTCTTGATCACCGATTCCAGTCGCTTGGTCGTGATAAATGAGCCGAATGCCACCATCCCGTTGGCATAAAGTTTCCAGGATTGCGGAACCGGACGGCTCGTCCCGATAACTTTCGGTTTCTGCCACGGAAGGATGTCGGCAATCCTTGGCCGCAAGACTGAGGAATAGCCTTCCGCGGCGAAATATTCAAGGATGGAACTCCAAGGGTAGGAGAATGGGTTGTTCGTCTCGTGATGTTTTCGAGGATTGTTAAGGATGTAGCCCACAACATTCTTAAGGTATTCCTCAGAGTCCACCCTCCTTACCTTGACCCACACCCTGCTCATCACTTTCGAAGTGCCGAAGCGGTGGGAATAGTACATACTGATTGTTTTCTTGAATCTTTCCGCACACCTGACCACATCGGTTCTCCGCCCCCAAGCCAATGAGTGAAAATGGGTTGACACGAGCACAAGGATCGCGACCTCGATGTCTTCTCCGAATAGTTTGAAGGCCGCCGCGAACTTGTTCACCCCAGTTATGAAGGCTTTCTCATCCGGGAACAAGTCCACACCCTCCAGTCCTTGCGAGCAAATGTGGAACCATCCAGCCTCCTCTTGCTCTCTCACTGGCTCCTGCCCAGTTTTTCTTTCGTTCAAATCTTTCACCTCAACCATAAACGCCACATTTTGTTTAAGTTAATATTCAAGGACGGAATTCCATCCCTTTTCCATCGGCAAGGTACAAACAAATCAGCAAACTATCCAAATATTCCACGGCTAATTCACACCTGGAACTGCAAATCATTGAATATCCGCCATTTCAGGCTCCAGGTGCGAAGGGAATCGCGCACCTGGAAGAAAGGGAAGGCCACACGGAGGACTGGGACGTGGGGCGGGGCTCCGAGGTGCGACTTTTCTCTCGCACCTGGAAGCGCAAGTGACTGAACGACAGTGGAAACGGACTCCAGGTGCGAAGGGAATCGCGCACCAGGGAGAGTGGGATGGCCACTCAGAGGGTCTGGATGTGGGGCGGGGCTTCGAGGTGCGACTCTTCTCTCGCACCTGGAAGCGCAAGTGACTGGCCGACAGCGGGAACGGACTCCAGGTGCGAAGAGGAATCACGCACCTGGAAGAGAGGGATGACAAGGGCTACGGGGAAGGGGGAAAAAATATGAAAGAGATGCGGAAGAAATAAACGTGACAGGGAAATGACCAGGGGAGGGGACAGGAAATCAACAGATGAAAGTTGAGCAATCGATTTCGTTAATATTATTAAACAAAATTTAACCGCAGCTTATCATTTCCGAAGAAAACCTCTTGTATATTTACAAAATGATACTTTACTTTGCATAATGAATAAATATTCCATAGGCTTAATCTGGAGGTTGAGACAAACATCCTAAGATTGACCGAGCTTTGGGACAAAAGAGGTAGAAAGTGGAGACATCAGCTGGGATAAATACCAGGAGCAGGCTAAATTGACCGGGCTTTTGAACAGAGGAGAAAGAAAGAGGTGAAAGGAGCAGAAAAAGCCAGAAGACGGAAGATGGGAAGGGAGCAAAAGGGACAAAAAGCGAGAGAAGCAGAAGAGACGAAAGGAGCAGAAAAAGCCAGAAGACGGAAGATGGGAAGGGAGCAAAAGGGGCAAAAAGCGAGAGAAGCGGAAGAGACGAAAGGAGCGGCAGAAAAAGAGGGGAAAAGAGGTGGAAGAAACGGTAGAAACGACAAAGGCAAAAGAAAAAAAGGAAGCAGAGAAGACAGAAGAGACGGAAGAAGTGGATGAGAAAACAGAGGAAAAGGAGGATAAGAGGCAAGAGAGAGAGTGGAGAGCGACAAAGGCAAAAGAAAAGAAAAGAAAAGAAAAGAAGAGGAAGAAGCTGAGGAGACAGAAGAGGCGGAAGAGATGAAAAAGCGGAAGAGACGGAAGAGAAAAGAAGAGAAAGTACACACACATTGACATACTACACAACAAAACCAATATTTTAAAATTATGTTAAACAGAATCAAGTCTTCGATATTCAGAGGAATGGCGGCTGTTGTGGCTGCTGTCGCTCTGTTTGTATCGTTCTCTGCCGCGGCGGGTGCCCAGAACAGGGGCGGTTCCGTCAGCGGTACAGTCAAGGACGCCAATGGCCCTGTCATCGGCGCGGCCGTTTTTGTCAAGGGTGGATCAACGGGTGAGACCACTGACATTGACGGAAAGTTCAAACTTAGCAACCTGAAAACCAACGATGTGATCACCGTCTCCATCATCGGATACGAGACCAAGGAGATCGTCTGGAACGGCCAGGCCACACTCGACATCCTCATCCTCGAGGAAGCCACAGCTCTCAAGGGAGTCGTGGTGACGGCCATGGGTATGGTCCGCCAGTCGGAAAGCCTTACCTACGCTGCCGAGACAGTCGGCGGCAAGGATGTCAACGACATCAAGAGCATCAACATGATCAACTCCCTCCAGGGAAAGAGCGCCGGTCTGGTCATCACTCCTAACTCGACAGGAGCCGGCGGATCATCCAAGATCCTCTTCCGAGGCAACAAGTCCATCAACGGAAGCAACCAGCCTCTCATTGTTGTGGACGGTGTGCCTGTGATGCAGAACATCACCTCATCCCAGGTGGCCTCCAACTATGGTGGCGAGAGGGACGGCGGCGATGTGATGTCCACGATCAACCCTGACGACATCAAGTCAATCACCCTCCTTAAAGGTGCGTCAGCCGCAGCGCTTTACGGTGCCGTGGCCGCCAACGGCGCGATCATGATCACGACAAAGTCAGCGGCAGCCGGCAAGGTGAACGTCACCGTGTCCAGCAACACGACAGCAGAAAGCCCTATGGTGCTTCCTAAGTTCCAGAACAACTACGGGATGTCGGACAACGGCACCTACAGCTGGGGCAGCAAGCTCTCCTCAAAGGCGCCGAACTATCTCAAGAAGTTCTTCCGCACAGGTTTCACGACCAACAACACATTCGCCGTGTCCGGCGGAAACGACTCTTTCGGAGCCTACTTCTCCTACGGCAATGTCTACTCAGAGGGCATGACTCCTGAGAATGAGTACAGAAGCCACAACTTCAACACCAAGGTCAACTTCACCGTCCTCGACAACATCAAGATAGAGGCAAGCGCGAAGCTCACCAACCAGCACATCGAGAACCAGTCCGCATCGGGATTCCTCTGGAACCCTCTGACCGGCGCCTACCTCTTCCCGAGAGGCGAGGACTGGGATCACTACAAGAACAACTACGAGGTCTATGACGCCTCACGCAGCTGCTACGTCCAGAACTGGACCAACACGAAGCAACAGCAGTACAGCAACCCTTACTGGGTGCTCAACCGCCAGAAGCCGGTCGTTGACCGCAACCGCTACGAGTTCGGCGGCAGCGTGAGATGGGACATCACCAAGGATCTCTACGTACAGGGCCGTCTCCGCTACGAGAGGGGCGAGGAGCACTTCGTGCACAACGCCTACGCCTCCAGCACCGGTGACCTCTACCCTATGGGCAGAATGAAGGACAACCGCTACTTCAGCGACCAGATGTACGGCGATGTGCTCGTCGGCTACAACCACAACTGGAACGACACCTTCTCACTCTCCGTGACCGCCGGCTCCAGCTTCACCCACAGCAAGACCGGAAACGTGGATCTCTGGGCTGAGGGAACACAGTTCACAGCCCCTGGCAACGGCAACGTCTACTACCCTAACATATTCACCCCTAACAACTATTATGGGAATATGTCGTCAGTCGGAAAGGGTGGCCACTGGAACACCGAGAAGCGTCTTAACGCCGTGTTCGCTACCGCGCAGTTCGGCTACAAGGAAGGCCTCTTCATCGATGTCACCGCCCGTAACGACTGGTCATCGGCTCTTGCCTTCACCGACAATGTGTCATTCTTCTACCCTTCAGTGGGAGCCAGCTTCCTTCTGAACAAGTTCGCCGACCTCGGCCCTGCCGTGGATCTCGTGAAGTTCCGCGCAAGCTACTCCATCGTGGGTAACGATGTCCCTGTCTACATGACCAACCTGCTCTACAGCCTTGGCTCACAGGGATCGATCTCCGCTCCGGACAGCGCTCCTTTCAGAACCCTCAAGCCTGAGATGACCCACTCCATCGAGGCCGGTTTCGACGGAGCCTTCTTCAACAACAGGCTCAACGTCTCCGCCACCTGGTACAAGACCAACACCAAGAACCAGTTCTTCTCCGTAGCCTCTCCTTACGAGTCCGGTCTGCGCAACCGCTATGTGAACGCCGGTAATGTGGAGAACCAGGGTATCGAGATGACCGCCAGCTGGTACGAGCAGTTCAGCAACGACTTCAGCTGGGAGACAGGAGTGAACTTCTCCTACAACAACAACAAGATCGTGGAACTCGTGGACGAGCTTCCTAACGGCCTTACACTCTCCAACTTCGGAGGCGCCAAGATCATCCTCAAGGAAGGTGGTTCCTACGGTGACCTCTATGTACGCCAGATCCTCAGGGACGAGAGCGGCAAGATCAAGAAGAACGATGCCGGACAGCCGATCCTCGGCGACGACAACAACGACCAGCTCAAGCATGTCGGCAACATGAACTCCAAGGTTTACGCCGGCTGGAGCAACACATTCCGCTACAAGAACTTCAACCTCTCGATGCTCATCGACGCGAGATTCGGCGGCAAGGTCATCTCCATGACCGAGGCCACGCTGGACGGCTGGGGAGTGTCACAGAGGTCAGGCGAGGCCCGCGACGCCGGCTCCATCACCGTTGACGGGGTCTCCTTCGATCCAAGGGCTTGGTACGAGACCACGGGAGCCAGCAACTTCAACTCTCCTTACGCCAACGAGAACTACGTCTACAGCGCCACCAACATCCGTCTGCGCGAGCTCAGCTTCGGCTACACATTCCGTAACCTCCTCGGCAACGGCAAGAACGTGACAGCATCCATCATCGGCCGCAACCTGTTCTTCTTCTACAAGGACGCACCTTGCGACCCTGATGTCTCAGCAGGTACAGGCAACGGCTGGCAGGGCATCGACATGTTCGCCCTCCCTACCTCACGCAGCTTCGGTCTGAACCTTAAACTCAACTTCTAAAAATTTCCAAGACAATGAAAAATATTTTAAAATATTCAGTAGCGGCCTTGTTCGGACTCGGAATCGCAGCCTGCACAGGCGACTTCGAGAAGATGAACACCAGCGACGTGCAGGTGAACCCGGACGATCTTCCTCTCTCATCCCAGTGCGCTGAGCCGATGCAGTACTGCTACCCTCCTCAGCAGAACATGTTCCAGTTCTGGACAAACCTCACCGTGGATTTCTACAGCGGTTACTTCATGACCCCTAACGGAAACTTCACCAACGGTGACATGGGCGAGAACAGAGGACACTCGGGCGGTATGTACGAGAACCACTACCTCCACGTGTTCAACAACACAAGGCGACTGATCGCCACCCTTGACGGCAAGAACCAGCCAGCCCTCGCCGGCGTGATGAGAATCGTACAGGCCTACAGCCTTATGATGACCACCGACGTGTACGGCCCTCTCGCCCACAGCTCCATCCTGTCCGGTGAGTATGAGTCATACTTCCCGTTTGACAGCCAGCAGCAGCTCTACCAGACAATGCTTGACGACACTCAGAAGGCATTGGACGCCTTCAACAAGCCTACAGATGACGAAAAGGCCGGACTCGGCACATTCGACATCTGGTGCGGCGGCGACTTCGAGATGTGGAAGAAGGTGGCCAACACGATGAGACTCCGTATCGCCCTGCGTCTTTCCAAGAGAGCGGACGAGATGAAGGCCGCGGGCTACGACCTTCCTGCGATCGCCAAGGCGGCAGCGGGCAACACCCTCGCCAACGGCGGCAAGGACATCATGATCGACAAGAGTCTCGAGAACGAGCTTTGGCTTATGTTCGCTTGGGGAGACTGCGGATTCAACGCCAACCTCGTGACATTGATGTCAGGTCTCAAGGATCCTCGCCAGCCTCTGTACATGGCGAAGAACCAGGACAAGTTCACCACCTCCGACGGAAAGGAAGTTGCGAAGGGAACCGGCTACTACGGCATCAGGTTCGCCAGCGGTCTGCCAGGCAAGCCGAACGACTGGGGCAAGCTCTCCGGTTGGGTAGACGGCAGCAACAGCAAGGGCATCTACAGCGCTCCGCTTCCGATCTTCAAGCAGGCCGAGTCCTACTTCCTCCTCGCCGAGGCCGCCCTCAGGGGCTGGACATCCGGCGACGTGAAGTCCCTCTACGAGGAAGGCATCAGAACCTCTATGGCCAACGAGCTTGCCTACAAGGGCAAGTACGCCGAGATCGCGGAATATGCGAAAGGCGCTGTCGAGAAGTACATCAGCGGAACCGACACGCAGATTGATTTCGTCGATCCTTTCGATCCGAAACTCAACACCAAAGCCCTCAACAAGCTGGGCGTGAAGTGGGACAACAATGCCTCCAACGAGGACAAGCTCGCCCGCATCATGACCCAGAAGTACATCGCGCTCTTCCCTCTCTCAACCGAGGCCTGGGCCGAGCAGAGGCGTACCGGCTATCCGGTTCTCTTCCCTGCCTACGTCAACGAGAGCAACGGAGCCGTCACCACAGAGGAAGGCGTACGCCGCCAGATCTACAGCAGCAATGCCGGTGACACCAACGCCGAGGGTCTCAAGACCGGTATCGAGCTCCTCAACAAGGAGAACTCCAGCAAGACCGGCCACTCCGGCGACCAGGGCGGAACCCGCGTTTGGTGGGACAACGCCGACAAGGGGAATTTCTAAGATATTCACGAATATACCAACGAAGGGACCGGCCGATCGACCGGTCCCTTTTCTGTCCCCGAGAACTTCTCCGCCAAGATCTTTCATTCACACTCACTACAAACTTTGCCATTTGTCGCCGAAATGAAAAAACGGCCCTGAAAGCGTCCGTACAACGGTTGTTGAAATCATTGTGGAAAATTTTGGAAATAGGTGGAATAAAATGGAAAAATATTCCTAACTTTGTAACCAAGCGTGAAAGACGAAAACTTATGATCACATTCATCGGAGAATATTCAGGCAAGATCGACGACAAAGGGAGAGTGGTTTTCCCTTCGCCGTTCAAGTCGCTGATGCCATCCGAGGGCGATCAGAGGTTTGTCATAAAGAAAGACATCTTCGAGGATTGCCTTGAGATGTACACCTTTGAGGAGTGGGAGCGCCAGTCCGAGGAGGTCAAGTCAAAGCTCAATTTCTTTAATCGTGCTCACGCCGCTTTCTGGAGGGAGTACATGCGCGACCGCGCGATCGTCGAACCGGACGCCAAGCTCGGACGCATCTCCATCCCCAAGAAGCTTTTGGAGTCAATTGGTGTAACGAAAGAGGTAGTCTTCTCGGGCAACGATTACAAGATCGAGATCTGGGCCAAGGAGAGATTCGAGGCCAGCGGAATCTCAAACGAAGAATTCTTGAATATTGCCGGACAGCTGTCTCAGGAGAGATAGGAGGGTCACGCGATGTCAGAATACCATACACCAGTGATGCTTGACGAGAGCATTTCCGCCCTTGTCACCAATCCGTCAGGAACATACGCCGATGTCACATTCGGGGGCGGTGGTCACACCGCCGAACTACTTTCACGCTTAAATGAAGACGGTCACGTCATCGCCTTCGATCGTGACAGCGACGCGATCAATAACAGGATAGACGACCCTCGCTTGACTATGGTGCGGGCCGATTTCCGGTTCATACACAATTTCGTGCTGAACGAGGCGCACGAGACCGAAGACCAGACCCTTAAAGAAAAACTCACAGGCGGCCTGGACGGCATCCTCGCCGACCTCGGAGTGTCATCCCACCAGTTCGACACGGCGGAGAGAGGATTCTCCTTCCGCTACGACGCGTCATTGGACATGAGGATGAACCGCGAGGGCGGAAAGACGGCCGCGGACGTGGTCAATGAATATTCAGGAGAGGATCTCGAAAGGATTCTCCGGATCTACGGCGAGGTGGACAACGCCCGCAAGGTCGCCCAGCTGATCACTTCAGCAAGGGACAGAAATCCGATCGGCACCACCGGCGAGCTCGATGAGGCCATCAAGGCCGCCCTTCCGAAATTCGCTGAGCACAAGTACCTTGCGAAGGTCTATCAGGCTCTCAGGATCGAGGTGAACCACGAGATGCGATCTCTGGAGAAATTCCTCGAAGGCGCGGCCGACACCCTCAGACCTGGCGGAAGGCTGGTAGTGATCACCTACCACTCCCTTGAGGACCGGATGGTGAAGAACTTCATCAAGACCGGAAGGGCCGACGGCAGGGAGGGAAAGGACATATTCGGGAATATTCATGCGCCCCTCAAGGCAGTGAACCGCAAACCGATCCTGCCTCAAGAGGAAGAGATAGCCTCAAACACGAGGGCAAGAAGCGCGAAGCTGAGGATCGCCGAGAAAATTGAAGACGGAGGGAACAGGCCATGACGGAATTGAGGAAATGGAAATTCTCCGACATCTGGGCGTGGCTCAAGAACGCTGCCCTGGCGACACTTAAGGGAGAATTGCTGCTGAGGTTGCATGTCAGCCGCTATTTCATCCACATCATCTACACGTTCTTCCTTTTCTGGGTCAGCATCTGGCTGAGTCTCAGGATCGAGAAGACCTTGACCAGGGTGGAGGACAACAGGAAGGTCCTTGCCGACATGGAGATTTACCACGCTCAGAAGACCGTCGAGCTTGCGGGTCTTTCAAGGATGAGCAAGGTCCAGGCTATGCTGGAGGAATCAGGCTCGAAGTTGACAATGCCGGAGAAACCGGCTGACAGGTTAAACGAATAACGGCGATGGCTGCACCAAAACAGAACACGACAAAGAAAGAGCAGGACAGGATCGGTCTGATTCTGTACTGCTTCTACATCTTTTTGCTGTTCGTCGGCCTGGCCGTGTTCGGCAGGATGCTCTACATCATGTTTGTCTGGGAGCCCGACAAGGATTTGGTCAGATACTTCGTTCCTCAAAGCACAAGGAGCCTCATAGAGCCAAAACGAGGTGCGATCATCGGCTGCGACGGGAAGCTGCTGGCCCTGTCAACTCCGATGTACGATCTTTACATGGACTGTACCGTGCTCAAGAAGGATTTCATGAGCGAGAAGGATCCACGGAAGGCGGACAGCCTTGAGAACGACTGGCTGGGCAAGGCGCGGAGATTCACGTCCGGCCTCTCCGCCGAGACAGGAATCAACGCCGACGAGTACTACAGGATGATCGTCAAAGGCAGAAACGAGGGGAAACGGTACATGAAGCTTCTCACAAACCTTGACAGAGGGACTCTTCTGAAGCTGGAGAGCCTTCCGCTTATGGAGGAGGGCAGGTACAAGAGCGGGATCATCGTCGAGAAGCATGACAGCAGAAAATACCCTTACGGCACACTGGCCAGACGCACAATCGGTTACGTCAAGGACAACAGCAGCCAGAAGGAGGACGAGAAGGGACGCAGCCACATCGGCATAGAAGGCAAATATGACTATGTCCTGCACGGCAAGGAAGGCGAGATCTGGCTCAAGCCTACCGACAACAAGGAGAAGATCCAGAACTACGACAGCACATACGTCAAGCCGGTGGACGGCTTGGATGTCAGGACAACCCTTGACATAACCCTTCAGGACATCGTTGACAAGGCGATGAGGAAGCAGATGTCCGCCAACCCTAAGATCGAGGATGGCTGCGCCGTGTTCATGGATGTCAGGACCGGCGCCATCCGCGCGATGGTGAACCTGACCAAAAGTCCTAAAGACAGCAGTCTGAACGAGGTTTACAACATGGCGATCGGCTACGGAGCTAACCCTGGATCCGTGTTCAAGACCACAACGTTGATGACAGCCCTTGAGGATGGCTACATCAAATCTCTTGACGATGAGATCCCCACAAACGAAGGCAAACTGCCTGGATACCCCCAAGACGATCATGTCAAGAACCTTGTCAAGATTTCCATCCTGCATGGTTTCGAGATCTCATCCAACTATGTGTTCCGGTACCTTGCGACAAACAACTACTCCGACGACCCTAAGAGGTTCATGGACAAGCTGTACATGTACAAACTCGGACAGGCGTTCGACTTTGACCTCGAAGGGCTGCGGGAGCCTGTGCTTCCGTCTCCTGACTCAAAGAGCTGGAGCTCCACCGACCTGGGATCCGTAGCCATAGGCTATTCGGTCAGAGAGACTCCGCTCCACACCCTGACGTTCTACAACGCCATCGCCAACAAGGGGAGGATGATGAAGCCGTATCTGGTTGAAAGCATAGAGAAAGACGGTGTCGTGAAGACAAAGAAAGGGCCGAACGTCCTGAACGCGTCCATCTGCTCCAGAGCCACAGCGGACACCCTGCTCAGGGCTCTGAAGGCCGTGACCTCCGAGGGAACCGCCTACAGGTTAAAGGGAGCGAAGCTGACAGTGGCCGGAAAGACCGGAACCGCAAGGCAGTCCCTCTCAAAAGAAGAGATTGAGAAATACGGAAGAGACCCTAAGGACAACACCCAGACGGCGGATGGCAGTTATCACAACCTGGCCACATTCGTCGGCTTCTTCCCTGCGGACAATCCTAAGTACAGCGCCATCATCTGCATGAACTCAAGCCTGATCAGAGGCAGTCTTTACGGTGGTGTAGGTCCGGCGTCGGCGATGCGCGAGATTGTGGATGCCATCTACACACTTGACCCTGAATGGGGTGCGGAGGTGACCGCCATGGCTAAAGTCCCGGTGATGGGCGAAGATAAGGAAATGACAGTCCGATCCGACATGAAAAATCCGATCGTTCCTGACATAATGGGGCTTGGACTCAAGGATGCGATATTCATCATAGAGAACAGCGGGCTCAAGTGTTCATATTCAGGGACAGGACATGTATCCTCCCAGAATCCAAAGGCAGGGACGAAGGTCGCGGACGGTTCGACTATAACATTTAATTTGAAATGAGACTGGAGAATATCATAAGGAACGCAGGTGTCATCGAGGTGCGGGGGAACCTGGGCCTCGGGATAACCGACATCTGCAACGACTCAAGGAAGGTGACTTCCGGCGCCATGTTCATCGCCGTCAAAGGACATGACAGCGACGGGCATGACTACATCGGCAAAGCCATAGCCTCAGGTGCGGCGGCGATTGTCTATGAGGATGAGGAAGCGCTGGACAAGGCTGTTTCCGAATATCCCGGAGAGGCCACCAGAGGGCTTACATTCGTCAAAGTCAAGGACTCCCGTCACGCCGTGGCGATGATGGCGGCGGATTTCTTCGACAATCCGTCCCGGAAACTCACGCTTGTCGGAATCACGGGGACCAACGGGAAGACCACCACGGTGACCCTTCTCTATCACCTTTTCATGGCGCAGGGGTACAACTGCGGATTGCTTTCCACAATAGCCAACTATGTTGGAACCAGGCGTTTGGAGACGGCCAACACAACAGCCGACCCTATCACCATCAACCGTCTTATGAGCGAGATGGTGGACACCGGCTGCGAGTTCTGCTTCATGGAAGTCAGTTCGATCGGCGTGGAGCAGGAACGAGTGGCTGGACTCGAGTTCAAGGTCGGAATATTCTCGAACCTGACCCACGACCATCTCGACTATCACAAGACATTCGCTGAATATCTCCGCTGCAAGAAACTGTTCTTCGACAACCTTCCGGCCACGGCCACCGCGATCACCAACATCGATGACAAGAACGGAGAGGTGATGGTGCAGAACACCAAGGCAAAGGTGGTGAGATATTCCTGCAGAAGCATCGCGGACCACACCTGCCGCATTATGGAGGAGACCTTCGAGGGGATGCTGCTCAAGATCGACGGGCGGGAGACCTGGACAAGGCTTATCGGGCAACACAACGCCTATAACATTCTCGCCATCTACAGCGCGGCTATCGCCGTAGGGGCCGATCCGGAGGAGACTCTGGTGGCCATCAGCAAGCTGGAGTCCGCCCCGGGTCGTCTGGAGGTCATCAGCGGGCCGAGGAATCTCTCTGTCGTCATCGACTACGCCCACACTCCTGACGCTCTGGAGAATGTGCTCAAGACTTTGAGGGACATAGACAACGGCAAGGAGCTCATCTGCCTGTTCGGATGCGGCGGAGACCGTGACAAGACAAAAAGGCCGGAGATGGCCGCGATAGCCGAAAAGTACGCCGACAGGATTGTCGTGACCTCCGACAACAGCCGCACTGAAAGGACGGAGGACATCATGGACGACATCCGCAAGGGATTCAGCGTCAACGGACTGGCCAAGGCCATATTCATCTCCGACAGGAAAGAGGCGATCAGAACATCCATCATGTTCGCCAAGGACGGTGGGGTCATCCTGCTCGCCGGCAAAGGTCACGAGACCTACCAGATTATCGGCACCGAGCACCGGCATTTCGACGAGCGCGAGGTGGTCTCCGAAATCTTCAACAGCCTGACGGCCACTAAAAAGGAGGACAAGCGATGATCTACCATCTTTTTGAATATCTCAGGCAATACGACATCCCGGGACAGGGACTTTTCACCTACCTGTCTTTCAGGGCGATGCTTACCAGCATCACGGCGATGCTCCTTTCGTTTTTCGCGGGCCGCAAGATCATCAAATGGCTACAGCGCAAGCAGATCGGAGAGACAATCAGGGATCTCGGGCTGGAAGGCCAGATGCAGAAGAAAGGCACTCCGACAATGGGTGGTGTCATCATCATCCTTGCGATTGTGGTTCCTGTCCTGCTGTTCTGCAACCTGAGGAACATCTACATCCAGCTCCTGCTCCTGACCACGGTATGGTGCGGAGCGCTTGGATTCGCCGATGACTACATCAAGGTCTTCAAACACAACAAGGAAGGACTCCATCCGAAAGCCAAGCTGGTCTGCCAGCTCGCCCTAGGACTTGTCATCGGACTCGCCGTCTGCTTCAGCGATGACATCGTGATCAGGGAAAAGGTTTCCGTTGTCGCTGGCAAGGCCAATGTGGTCGAGCAAGGCAACCCAGGAGCCTTGAACGTGGACACCGAAACCCTCGTGGCGGAGGATTCCGGTTGGGAGATGGAGAATGTCATCAAGAGCACAAAGACCACGATCCCGTTCGTGAAGGACCACGAGTTTGACTACAAATGGTTCTCACCGTTCAAAGGTAAATGGGGCTGGTACTGCAAATGGGCGGTCTATGTGCTGATGATCGTGTTTGTCATCATGGCCTGCTCCAACGGAACGAACCTTACGGACGGAATGGACGGGCTCGCCGCCGGGACAAGCGCCACGGTGGGTGTCGTGCTTGGAATACTGGCCTGGCTGGGAGGCAATCTGGTGAACTCAGACTATCTGAACATCATGTATATTCCCGGAAGCGGAGAGATCGCAATATTCATGTCAGCCTTCGTGGGCGCGCTGATGGGATTCCTGTGGTACAATTCCTACCCCGCCCAAGTGTTCATGGGCGACACGGGAAGCCTCACGATCGGAGGCATCATCGGAGTGAGCGCGGTCCTGATGAGAAAGGAACTGCTGCTGCCGATCCTTTGCGGGATATTCCTGGTTGAATCACTTTCGGTGATAATGCAGAGAGTCTATTTCAAGTACACAAAGAAAAAATACGGTGAGGGCAGAAGAATATTCAAGATGACTCCCCTGCACCACCATTACCAGAAGGAAGGCATTCCGGCGCTGATCTCCAGACCGGTCCACGCCATTCCGGAGGCGAAGATAGTGACAAGGTTCTGGCTGATCGGGGTTATCCTGGCGGTCTCTACCCTGGCTTTGTTGAAGATAAGATAAAAAAAATTGAGGATATGAGCAGAATTGTTGTTTTGGGAGGCGGAGAAAGCGGTGTCGGAGCCGCCGTTCTCGCCAAGGTGAAAGGATTCGACGTGTTCCTTTCAGACAACGGAAAGATTCCAGAGCATTTCGCTGAGGATCTGCGCAAATGGGACATCAGCTTTGAGGAAGGCCATCACACAGAAGAGCTTATCCTCAACGCAGACGAGGTCATAAAGAGCCCGGGCATTCCAAGCTCAGTGCCTATCGTGAGGAAACTTGAGGCGCAGGGCACGCACATCATCTCCGAGATCGAGTTCGCGGGCCGCTACGACACCGCGAAAAAGATCTGCATCACAGGAAGCAACGGAAAGACCACCACGACGTCCCTGATCTACTATCTGCTTCAGAACGCAGGACTCAACGTGGGCCTCGGCGGCAACATCGGCAAGAGCTACGCCTATCAGGTCGCCACTGAGCACTTCGACTACTACGTTCTGGAAATCAGCAGTTTCCAGCTCGACAACTGTTATGATTTCCGTCCGGACATCGCCATCATCACGAACATCACCCCGGATCATCTGGACCGTTACGACTACCAGATGGAGAACTATGTCAAGGCGAAATTCCGTCTCACGCAGAATCTCCGCCCGGAGGACTGCTTCATCTTCGACTCCGACGATGAGATCACAATCGAGCACCTCAACAAGATCATCCTTTCCGCCAAGCGTCTGCCTTTCACCCAGAAGACCGAGGTGAAGCAGGGCGCGTACCTCAAGGACGACAAGATTGTCGTGAAGTACGGCGAGGATGAATGCGACATATTCCTGAAAGAGCTCGCACTGGGCGGTAAGCACAACATCTACAACTCGATGGCCGCCGCACTCGCCGCGAAGGCTTCCGGAATCGACAACAAGACCATCCGTGAGGCTTTGGCCACGTTCCAGCCTATCGAGCACAGGCTGGAGCCGGTCCTCAGCATCAAGGACGTGCTTTACATCAACGACTCCAAGGCGACCAACGTGGACGCTGCCTGGTACGCCCTCGAATGTCAGAGGAAACCGATAGTCTGGATTGTTGGCGGAACTGACAAGGGTAATGATTACGAGGTGCTTAAGCCTCTCGTGAAAGAGAAGGTGAAAGCCATTGTCTGCATGGGAACAGACAACCACAAGTTCCACGAGGCGTTCGAGGAGATTGTGGGCAAGGACAAGATCGTTGACACCCTCTCGGCCGACGAGGCCGTGAAGACAGCGAGCGGATTCGCGAAGGCCGGCGATGTCGTGCTGCTCAGCCCGTGCTGCGCCAGCTTCGACCTGTTCACCTGCTACGAGGACCGCGGCGAGAAGTTCAAGGAAGCCGTGAGAAGACTCTAAAGGTTCAATGAATATGGCCGAGGAAACAAAGAAAAAGAAGACTCTCTGGAACTTCGTGGATTCTCTCGAAGGAGACAAGGTTGTGTGGATGATCGTCATCCTGCTCATCCTCTTCTCCATCGTGGCCATATTCTCATCCACCTCCCTGCTGGCCCTCCAGCAGAAGACCACCAGAATGGCGATCATCAGCGAACAGATGGTCGTGTCCCTGGTCGGCCTCGGGGTGATCATCGTCTGCTGCTGCATCAAGAAGATCGGCTTTTTCAGGATAGTTTCCCAGCTGGGCTACGCGGTCTCCATAGGCCTGCTGTCAATTCTGGCGCTGCACATCTCCGCCGGCCCGGTCAAAGCCCTCTACATCAACCATGCGTGGCGAATCGTTTCCGTCTTCGGATTCCAGGTCCACGTCTTCGAAGTCGTGAAAGTGGCCATGATCATGTACCTGGCATGGGCCGTCAACGCTTTCCGCAACGACAGCTTCGTGATAGCCAACCTTCTGGGGGAGAAGTATCCTTTCTGGAAAAAGCCTCTTGTCAAGAAGTTCGTCTATATCTACCTCCCGATCTGCAGTGTCTGCCTGATCATGATGATGGGAAGTCTGTCCAGCACGGTGTTCATCGGGGGCATGATGTTCATCACGATCCTGATCGGAGGAATAAGCGTCAAGGAACTTGTCAAACCGGCCGGGGCGCTGATAGTGTTCCTTGGAATAATCGCGGTCGTTGACTCGAACCGTGACGGCAAGAAACTGTTCCCGCATCTGGATTCGGCCATCAGCCGCGTCACAGGAGCCGGGACAGAGGACAATCTGAAGATAATACGTGAAAGTCCGCAGAACAGCAAGGAGTTCCAGGACGCGCTTGACGACATCAAGCAACCGATGAGCGCGAAGATCGCCATCCATGAGGGCAGAGTGGTCGGCAAGGGACCTGGGCGCAGCACCCAAAGGTACGTCGTGCCGATCATGTTCGAGGACTACATGTACAGTTTCATCGTGGAAGAATACGGGCTGCTCGGAGGGCTGCTTGTCATCATCCTCTACATCAGCCTTCTGGCCAGAGGCTCGATCATCGTCAGGAACTGCGACAACCATTTCGCCAAGACGGCGGTGGCCGGGCTGGTGCTGCTCATCACCTGTCAGGCGATGATGCACATCGCCATCAACTGCGACATGGGACCTCTCACGGGACAGACCCTCCCGATGATCAGTCACGGAAACTCCTCGTTCCTCATGTTCAGTCTGGCGTTCGGCATCATCTTGTCCATCAGCAAGATGGCCAAGAGAAAGATCGCAAGGGAGGCCGCCAAGGCCGAGCCATTGGTTGACAGGGCGATAAAGGACGAGGTAAGCAGCGGACTGGACGATCTGGACCAGATGGAGAGCGGACTTTCAGCCCGGGACAGCGAGTTCACGGGGCAGGATGAGGAGGTTCCGGTACATGAGAATGACATCCCGGACTACGGGATTGATGACCATAACAATGAATAGGATGGAACATAAAGCATTGAGAGTCATAATAAGCGGAGGCGGCACAGGAGGTCACATCTTCCCGGCCGTCTCGATCGCGAACAAACTGAAGGAGCAGAATCCCAAGACCGAGATCCTGTTCGTCGGGGCCGAGGGCAAGATGGAGATGGAGAAAGTGCCGGCGGCGGGCTACAGGATCGTTGGGCTGCCTATCGTGGGTCTGCAGCGCCGGCTCAATCTGAAGAACATACTCAACGACCTGTGCGTGCCCTTCAAGGTTGTAGCCAGCCTGTTCAAGGCAAAGAGAATCATAAAGGAATTCAAGCCTCAGATCGCGATCGGAGTCGGAGGCTATGCCAGCGCTCCCCTGCTCTGGGCCGCGACAGGGATGCACATCCCGGCGCTTATCCAGGAGCAGAACGGATTCGCCGGGCTTACCAACAAGAAACTCGGCAGCCGGGTGCAGTGCATCTGCGTCGCCTACGAAGGGATGGAAAGGTTCTTCCCCGCCGACAAGATCGTCATGACAGGCAATCCGATCAGGAGCATCATCGTCCCGGCCACCCCGGAAATGAAAGAGGCTGGCATCAAGGAATATGGTCTCGATCCATCCAGAAAGCACATTTTCATCGTGGGCGGAAGTCTTGGAAGCGCACGGTTCAACCAGTGCATGAAGGAATGGATCTCGGACGGATGTCCCGGACTTGACGGTGTCGATGTACTTTGGCAGTGTGGAAAGCACTACAGACCGGACATTGACAGGTTCATGGACGAGCAACGGACAAAGAATCCGGATGTGGCCCGGCATATTCATCATTCGGATTTCATCGGAAGAATGGAACTCGCCTATGCGGCGGCCGACGTGGTGATCTCACGTTCCGGGGCCAGTTCCGTGTCGGAACTCTGCGCCGCGCGCAAGGCCGTGATATTCATTCCGTCCCCCAATGTGGCGGAGGATCATCAGACCCACAACGCGATGGCTCTGGTGAAGAAAGACGCGGCTGTGGTTGTCAAGGATGCCGAGGCGATGGAAAAAATGATACCGACAGCGCTGGAACTGCTCAAGGATCCGGCGAGGATCGCCAGGCTTGAGGAGAACGCCGGGAAGATGGCGCTGCCTGACGCGGCGGAAAAGATTGCGGAAGAGGTTTACAAACTGATCAAGGATTAGAGATGTCAAAATATTCAAAGATTTATTTCATAGGAATCGGTGGCATCGGCATGAGCGCCATCGCAAGGTACTACAAGTTCAAAGGCTATCCGGTCGCGGGCTACGACAGGACACCATCGGACTTGACCCACGCGCTTGAGAAGGAAGGGATTGACATCCACTACAAGGATGACCCCGATTATATTCCAAAGGACGTGGCATCGACACTTGTCGTCTATACCCCGGCCATTCCGGCGGATCTGAAGGAACTGGTGTACGTCAAGGAACACGGTTACACACTGGTCAAGAGATCCCGCATGCTCGGTGAGCTTGCCGAAGGGCAGACATGCCTTGCCGTGGCCGGGACGCACGGGAAGACCACCACAAGCACACTCGTGGCGCACATCCTCACGGAAAGCGGCAAAGGCTGCTCGGCTTTTCTTGGAGGAATCTCCAAGAATTACGACACCAACCTTCTGACAAGCCACACGCCGACCATCGTGGCGGAGGCTGACGAGTTTGACCGCTCCTTCCTCCAGCTGCACCCGGCGATCGCCGCGATCACAGCCATGGACGCTGACCATCTGGACATCTACGGAACTCTTGAGGAGTACCGGAAGGCGTTCAAGGCATTCGCCTCGCAGGTAAGCCGCACCCTGATCGTGAAACTTGGGCTGGACATCACCGCCGAGGACACAAACGCCAGAATCCTGCACTACAGCTACGACAACCCGGACGCCGACTACCATGCTGCCAATCCGAGACCGGACGAGGTAGGGCATTACATCTTCGATCTGGTTTACCCTGGAGGCGTGATCGGTAACATCAGGGTTGGCATTCCAGGCTGGGTCAATGTGGAGAACAGCGTGGCCGCCGCGGCGGTCTGCCTCTGCCATGGTGTGGCCCCGGAGGCCATCAAGGAAGCGATAGGGACATATTCAGGAGTCAGGCGCAGACTGGACGTGCACCTCAACACTCCGCATCTGTCCTACATTGACGACTATGCCCACCATCCGAAGGAACTGGCTTCGGCGATATCCTCAATGAGGGGAATATTCCCCGGCAGGAAGCTCACGGCCATATTCCAGCCTCACCTTTTCACCCGCACGCGGGATTTCGCCGAAGATTTCGCAGCCGCTCTGAGCAAAGTGGACAAGCTGATTCTGCTGGACATCTATCCGGCAAGGGAAGAACCAATCCCTGGAGTCACGTCTGAGCTTATCTTCGACAAGGTCACGGCTCCGGAGAAAGTCCTGCTGAGGAAGGAGGAGCTGATGGACTACCTAAGGAACGAGCCGATCGACGTTCTGGCCACATTCGGGGCCGGCAACATCGACAGGTTCATCACACCTATCACCGAACTTCTTGAGGAAAGGTTGAAGAAATGAAAAAAGGTCTCAGGATAACCCTCGTCGCCGCGGCGTTCTGCCTGCTCGGTCTGATCTGCCTCGTCATCCACGGGATGAACGAAAGGCGGATCGGACAGCTCACCTGCGCGGGAGTCAAGGTGGAGTTCACGAACGATTTCAACTTCGTGACCGCGAAGGATGTGGAAGGCTACCTGAACAAAGGCTACGGTTCCTACATCGGGCAGAGGCTCGACAGTGTGGACCTGCGGAAAGTCGAGAGTGTCCTGGACAACAAGAGCGCGATTCTCAAGGCTGAGGCCTACACGACTCCGGACGGCTACCTGAACGTCAGGATACGCCAGAGGGAGCCTGTGGTCAGGTTCCAGAAAGACAACAACGGGTACTACGCCGACGAGAAAGGCTTCCTGTTCCCTCTCCAGAAGAACTACACGTCCATGGTCCCTGTCATAGACGGAGCGGTGCCGCTGAATGTGGAAAGAGCCTACAAGGGGGAGCCAAAGACCGACATGGAGAAACAATGGCTTTCGGAAGTGATACAACTGGTGAATTTCATGCAGGACTCCCGGATCTGGGCGGAAAACATCTGCCAGATCACGGTCAAGGACAACGGGGATCTGCTCATGATCCCACGCCAGGGGAAAGAAAGGTTCATCTTCGGGCTTCCGTCCGGCTTTGAAAGCAAGTTCGACCGGATGGGCCGCTACTACACCACCATCCTGCCGGAGAAAGGAGCGGGATACTATTCGACAGTGAATGTTAAGTACAACGGGCAGATTGTCTGCAGAAAATAGAGCAAGTGAATATGGAAGAGAGATACATAGCATCCGTTGATTTGGGAACGTCAAAACTGGCTGTCTGCGTGGCCAGGGTACAGGATCAGAATGTCGAGGTGATCTACTACAAGGAATCACCTTCGCTTGGCATACGCTACAGCTATGTCCTGATTCCCGGGAAAGTCAAGGCCGAGCTGAGGACTGCCATAAGCGAGGCGCAGCAGGCCCTCAGGATCAAGATCCAACAGGTGATCGTCGGACTGCCGCGCTGGTACGTCCGCCAGGAGACGGCATCCGCCAGCATGACCAGACCAGAACCGGACGATCTGATCCAGGAGAACGAGATCCGTGCCCTGAAGTCCATGGCACTGGAGTCCTACCCGTTGGAAGACTCGGCAAAGGAAGTCATCTACGGAGCTGTGGCCCAGTCATTTTCCACCGAAGACTGCATCAACGAGCCGGAGAACGACATCGTCGGCATGGCCGCCGAGACTCTTGAGGGCAACTTCAAGGTGTTCATCGGGAACCGGAGATATTCATCGAACATCGACAGCGTCTTCAATGACATGGGGATAGCCATCGCGAAGAAATATTTCACCCCGGGCATCACGGCGCGCGCTGTGCTGAAGTCCGAGCAGATGGAGAACGGCGTGGCACTGATTGACATCGGAGCCGGAGTAAGTTCCGTCACCATATTCAAGGACAAGATCATGAGGTTCTACGCCGCCATTCCTTTCGGAGGGAACAGCGTGACGAACGACATCAAGTCCGAATGCAACTTCTCGTTCGAGCTTGCCGAGAACATCAAGAAGGCCTACGGAGCCTGCATGCCGAACAAGCTCTCCTCGCTTGGGGAGAAGTCCATCCAGATCGTCGATGAGGACGGGAACGCCACCGCACAGGTTTCCGTGAAGTACATCTCGGAAATCATCACCGCGCGTATGAAAGAGATCATCGAGGCCCTTCTGTTCAGGATTCAGGAAAGCGGCTACGCCTCCGAGGATGACCTCAGGGCCGGCGTCGTCGTGACAGGAGGAGGGGCTGAGCTTGTGAACTGCACCAACTTCATCAAGGAACTGTCTGGCTATTCAGTGAAGATCGGCCGCCCGAGACGGTTCTTCTCCTGCGAGGGATGCCCTGAGGCGAGCGAGGCGAGCGCAGCGACCTCAATGGGCATGATACTGTCCGCCAAAGGCGACCGCTTTCTGAACTGTGTCAACGAAGTCACGGCGAGGGTGGTCAAACCAGCCGCCGCCGAGGATGCCGCCGCCACGGCTCCAAATGAGCAGGAGGTCACCAGCCAGGAGCCGGGAGCGGCCGCTCAGGAAGAGAAGGTCACCACAGATGAAGGCGCTTCCGTCACACGCGATGAACCGCACGATGAAGTTCCCGAGACTGAATACGATCCATATTCCACCATTGAGCCTCCTACCATAGAACCATCAGTCGCGGCCACGCAGAATGAGGATGATGGGCCGGGAGTCTTCGACAAGCCGACTGACAAGGAGGTCAAGGAATATGAAGCCAGGAAACAGAAGGAGAAAAAAGAAAGGAAAGAGCACCGGAAGCTGTTCAATTTCACTTGGACAAAACACTTTCTGGGCAAGGTTGGAGAGACAGTCGGAGGACTGTACGATGAAATGAATAACGAAGAGGTTTAACAAGACAAGATTATGGGCGACATGATTGACGATTTGATAGATATAATTGAGACCTGCCCGACGATGACACCCATCCAGTCGATGATCAAGGTCATCGGAGTTGGTGGCGGTGGCTGCAACGCCGTGAACTACATGTTCAGGGAAAAGGTGGAAGGTTGCAGTTTCATCGTCTGCAACACTGACCGTCAGGCACTTGACGGAAGTCCCGTCCCTGTGAAGATACACATCGGGGACAACGCCCTCGGAGCCGGAACCGATCCGGCCAAAGGCCGCAAGGCAGCACTTGAGGCACACGACCAGATTGAGAAGGTGGTGCTTGGAGAAGACACCCAGATGCTGTTCATCACCGCGGGAATGGGCGGAGGCACCGGGACAGGAGCCGCCCCGATCATTGCCAAGATGGCCAAGGACAAGGGTGTCCTGACCGTCGGTGTGGTCACACTGCCGTTCGAGAACGAAGGCGAGAACGCCATGTCCCGCGCGATCGACGGCATCCATGAGCTCGTGAAGAACGTGGACAGTCTTCTTATCATCAACAACGAGAAGCTCTACGATTTTTTCGGCAGCCATCTCGTGCATGAGGCGTTCCCGAAGGCGGACGAGGTGCTCTCCACCGCCGTGAAAGGAATCACCGAGATCATCAGCCGCCCGGGCTACATCAACGTGGACTTCGAGGACATCAAGACCATGATGCGCAACAGCGGCATGGCCCTGATGGGTTGCGGCACAGGCTCTGGGAAGAACAGGATCGAGGATGCCGTCAAGGGTGCGCTCCAGTCCCCTCTCCTGAACGACTTCGACCTCAAGACGGCAAAAAGTCTGCTGATCAACATCACCTGCGGCAAGAACGACAAGGGCCTCACGATGGACGACCTCTCCGAGATCAACCACAAGATCTCTGAATATACCGGGAATGTCAAGAAGTTCAAGACCGGTCTGGTCTGGATGACAGATCCCGAGATCGGGGACAAGATTCAGATCACCGCCATCGCCACCGGATTTAAAGTCAATGACTTGAGGAAAATCGCAAGGACAGACCTCGGCAACATGATCCTCATCGGCAAGGACTTCAAATTCGAAAGGCAGCCCCTGCCTGAGCCTGAAGACGAGATAAACCTCACCGGAAAGGTGAAGATCATCGGCTACAACACCTCAGACAACGTGAAGCGTTTCCATTTCGACCCCGACAAGAAACCATCTCTCGCCGTGGAGCATGGCCAGAACATCGCCGAACTGGAACGGGTCCCGGCCATCAAGCGAGCGGACCGTTCGGAAAAGGAACAAGGATAAGCCATTCCATTGACATAAGTAACCTTCAAAAAACTTATTATTTTATGTTCATAAGAAGATGAAAAAAATAATCGGAATAGGTGAGACTGTTTGGGACGTTTTTCCGTCAGGGAAACGCCTCGGAGGGGCTCCAGTGAATTTCTCGTTCTTCGCCAAGGAATTCGGCGCGGAGGCATATCCCGTGACAGCCATAGGAAACGATGCCCTCGGTGACGAGACTTTGGAGGCATTGAAAGCCACCGGGCTGAATCTCGGTTATATTCAGAGAAACGACAAGCCCACAAGCAGGGTGCTGGTCACCATGGATGATGCCGGAATTCCTCAGTACGAGATTGTTGAGGGCGTTGCTTGGGATGCGATGACCTGCGATGACAGAACACTGGACCTGTTCCGTGACGCCGATGTCGTCTGCTGGGGCACTTTGGCCCAAAGAACCCCTTGTTCGCGGAAGAGCATAATGAATATGGTCGCTTCCGCCCCGGCCTCCTGCCTGAAGGTGTATGACATAAACCTCAGGCAGAATTATTTCACCCGGGAACTGGTCGAGGAATCCCTGAAGTCCGCCGGCCTCCTGAAACTCAATGAGGACGAACTGCCTGTTGTGGCAGGAATGTTCTCGATTGAAGGCGGTGCCGAGGAACGTGTCGCCAAGCTGATTCACAGGTTTTCCCTGAACACGGTCATATTCACTCAAGGCTCGGAGTGCAGTGAGGTGTACGGAGCGGAAGGTCTGCTCTCACATCTGCCTACCCCTAAAGTCAAGGTTGCTGACACGGTCGGCGCCGGAGACTCTTTCACAGCGACTTACGTGATGGCAAGGCTGAACGGGGCGACCATCAGGGAGGCTCATCACCTCGCCGTCGGTGTGGCCGCCTTTGTCTGCACCCAAAGCGGAGCGGTCAATCCCGTCCCCGAGCGACTCAAAACATTCATGAAATATTAGAACCGACATATTCAAATTTAGACATGAAAAAGAATTTTCTTTTGTCCATCGCTCTGCTGGTCAGCGCGTTCGTGTCAGCTCAGCCGGCGCCGGGCAGTTTCAAACAGACTTGGAAAGTAGGGCCGGACTGGCTCCGCAACGGAGTTATCTACCAAGTGTACCCGTCCTCCTACAAAGACTCCGACGGGAACGGAATCGGTGACATCCAGGGTGTGATTTCCAAACTGGATTACATCGAGAGCCTTGGTGTCTCGGCCATCTGGTTCAATCCGCTTTTCGTCTCCGGTTGGATTGACGGAGGCTACGATGTGATTGATTTCTACCGTGTTGACCCACGCTTCGGGACCAATAACGACCTCGTCGAGCTCATCCGGAAAGCCCACGACAAAGGAATAAAGGTGATGCTCGACCTTGTGGCCGGACACACTTCCGACAAGCATCCGTGGTTCCTCCAGAGCGCGCAGGACAGCAACCTCCAGTACTCCGACTACTACATCTGGTCCGACCGTCTTCCGGACGCGAAGGCCGGGAAAGACCTTGAGGCGATGCTGAAAAGTCCTGACTACATGCAGAGCACCATCGGCAAATGGATGAAGAGTGAATATCCCCGTGATAAATACTATATGAAGAATTTCTACGCCTGCCAGCCGTCCCTCAACTACGGTTACGCCAACCCGGATCCAAACCATCCGTGGGAGCAGGGCGTGAACGAGCCGGGACCGAAGGCCGTGCGCCAGGAACTCAAGGACATACTCGCCTTCTGGTACGGCAAGGGCGTGGACGGATTCCGCGTGGATATGGCCAGCAGCCTCGTGAAGAACGACAAGGACAAGAAGGAGATCCTCAATCTCTGGAGAGAGATCCGTGAGTGGTCCGACAAGAACTTCCCTGACCACGTCCTTATGGCGGAATGGGGTTCTCCGAAATATTGCCTCGCGGCCGGCTACAACGTGGATATGGACCTCAACAACACGAGGGCGCACAACCGCAGGATGTACTTCGACAGAAAGCATCAGGCTGACGGCGGAAGCTACTTCTCTTTGAATGGCGGCCAGCCGTCCGTCAAGGACCTCTACGGCAACGCTTGGCCGGAGAACAAGGTTGACTCCAAGACCACGCCGGCGCAGATGCTCAAGGAATATTACGACTACTTCACCGATTGCGTCGAGAGCACACGCACAATGGGCTATTTCGCCAGCATCACCGGCAACCACGACCACCTCAGGATCAACACAGGTGCCCGCAACACTCCCGAGCAGCTCAAGGTGATGATGGCGTGGGTTATGACGATGCCGCTTCCGATCCTTTATTACGGTGACGAGATCGGAATGCGCTCGCTTGTGGATATGCCGAATGTGGAAGGGGCGAACCACAACGGCAAGGAGCGCGCCGGTGCCCGCACCCCGATGCAGTGGACAGCGGACGAGACCGCAGGATTCAGCGACTGCACTCCGGACAAACTTTACCTTCCTGTCTGCACGGACTGGACTCCGACATCCTCACTTCCTCAGTACACCGAGTGGAAAAAGGAACTGGCCTCCGGGAAAGCCAAGCCGATCGCCAAAGGAAACCCGACCGTGGAGTCTCAGGAGAATGATCCTGAATCCATCCTGAACTGGACCAGAGCCCTGATCTCGCTCAGGAAAAACAGCAAAGCTCTTTGGGCCGACAGCCGTTTCATCCCGATTTTCAATGAGGAACAGCCTTACCCGATGGTCTATCTCCGCAGCAACGGCACGGAGACCTTCCTGATCGTCCTCAACCCGACCTCCGAGCGCAAGACCCTCGTCCTTGACGGCGAGATCGACCCGTACCTTTCCGCCCTCAAATCCGTGAAAGGCCTCGTCTCCCCTCTCCTGACCACCGGCAAGGCCACCTGCAAACGAACCGCCAAAGGCACCACCCTCAAGCTGGACGCCACCTCCGGAATGATCATCAAGCTATAAGGTCCTACCCGAAGATGTCGTGGAGCTCCTTGTTGCTGAGCTTGCCGATCCAGCTTTCGCCGGTGGAGACGGTCATCTCGGCAAGGTGTTTCTTGCGCTGGATCATCGCATCGATCTTCTCCTCGAATGTGTCCTTGGTGATGAAACGGTGGACCATCACATTCTTGTTCTGGCCGATACGGTAGGCACGGTCGGTGGCCTGAGCCTCGACGGCCGGGTTCCACCAAAGGTCGAAATGGATCACATGCGAGGCGGCGGTCAAGTTCAGACCGGTTCCGGCGGCCTTCAAGGAAAGAATGAATATCTTGTCCTCCCTGCCGTTCTGGAAACGGGACACCATCTCGTTGCGCTGCTTGACCGAGCAGCCTCCGTGATAGAACATCGGAGCCTTGCCCGTCCTGTCACCGACAAACTTCACGAGCATCTCGCCCATCTCCTTGAACTGCGTGAACACCAGCACCTTCTCGCCGGCGTCCACGATCCCGTCCAGCCGGTCAAGAAGCATCTCCACCTTGCCGGAAAGCGACGGAGACATATTCCCGTTCTTCAGGTACTGCGCCGGATGGTTGCATATCTGCTTCAACGCCAGAATCATCTGAAGGATAAGGCCTTGCCTTTCGAAAAGCGCGGCGCTGTCGGAAGTGTCCTTGCCTTCGATCTCAGCCATCGCCGCATCCAACGTCTTGTGGTACAAGGCCGCCTGCTCCGGAGAGAGGGCTGAATATTCATTGATCTCGACCTTGTCCGGAAGGTCGCTGATGACAGTCTTGTCGGTCTTCATCCTCCGCATCATAAACGGAGCCGTCACCTTTCGGAACCTCGCGGCGCACTCCTCATCGTTGTACAACTGGATCGGGTTGGCATATTCACTCTTGAAAGATTTGAGGTTGCCGAGGTAACCGCTGTTGGCATAGTCCATTATGCTCCAGAACTCGGTCAGGCGGTTCACGACCGGGGTGCCGCTGAGCGCGATCTTCGTGTCGGCGGTGATGGAGCGGACAGCCTTGCTCTGGATGGCGGTCGGATTCTTGATGTTCTGCGCCTCATCGATCACCATCACGCTCCACTTGACTTTCGCGAATATCTTCTGGTCCGAACGGAGCACGCCGTAGGTCGTGAGCAGGATGTCCACACGGCTTTCAGGCCCTTGCCGACCAGTGCCGTGATAGATGAACGAGGTCAGGCCTGGAGCGAACCGGGAGATCTCCGCCTGCCAGTTGGATAGGAGTCCTGTCGGCACGACCACAAGCGCCGGCTTCTCCCTCAATACACCCTCATCCTTCATCTTCTGCAGCAGAGTGATGGTCTGAAGCGTCTTGCCAAGCCCCATATCATCCGCCAGAATGGATCCGAAGCCGACCCGCATATTCCTGTAGAGCCAGGAATATCCCCGTTTCTGATACGGACGCAGTTCAGCCTTAACACCGTCAGGGACAGGAATTTCCTCTTCCTTGGTAAACCTGTCAATCAGTTCCTTCGCCTCATCGGAAAGGACAATCGGAGCGGAATCATATTCACCGAGAATCGCGGCCTGAAGCATCTCGCCCGGACTGACATTGCCGACTCCGGCGATAGCCTTGTTGACTTTCTCCAGATCCTCCGGAGAGGTGTAGATGTACTGTCCTTTGAATTTCAACAGTTTGCCCGCCTGCCCAAGAAGCCTGTGAAAATCCTCCGCCGAGACCACCTCGTCACCCAAAGCCACTTCCCACTCGAACTCGAACAGATCCGAAAGCCTGAAGCAGGACGGTGAACTGCCGGTTTTCTTCTTCAGCTTCAGAGTCGGTTTCGGCCTTATCAGATTCTCAAGCGATTTTGGAAGGAATACTTTGACTCCCAATAGTTTGATAGCGGGAATAATTCTCATCAGAAGCGGTACGAACTCGTCCAATGAATATCTTAGCTCCCTCGCCGCCTTCCGTGCGATATAGCGTTCCACCTCCGGGATAATCACCGAAAGATCCGTGAAGGCTTTCAGAATCGGAAGCCGGGACGACGCGAACTCATCCTTGGCAAGGACATCCGACAAAGCGGTGATCCACTTCTCCGGAGCCTCGACATCCTCGACCCCGAGGTTGACATAGAACATCCCGTCCACATTCTCATCAACCGTCAGCACCGGCACGAAACGGGACTGGCGTATTGAATATGACGACAGCCAGGCTGCGATGCTGCCGGGAATCTCCCGTTCGCCAGGCTGGTCAAAGGCATAACGTTCATTGTCAAAGAATATCCCGGTAAGCGGCCTATGCGATGCCAGACTGAGTTCCGGCACAAGTTTACCCAAAAGGTAAGAGAGCAGTGTCTCGGCCTTGTTCTTCACGTACTTTCCTGACTTCCCGACCTTGAACCGGATCATCGTGTCCGGGATGATGGCCTCCAAAGACTCCAGCAGCGATGTCACCTCCGGATCCACAGTGCAGGGAATCCATCTGACGGCACAGTTCCCGTCCGCCAGCCTGACAATCTGCGGGGCGATGTCTCCGTTCGCCATCAAGTGCATCGACGCCAGAAATCCTTGATGTACAGCGGTCACGCTCGGGGAATAGTCCGGAATGAAATCCGGATTGATTCCGGTTATCTCTCGCAGGACAGCGTTCTCATCCGCCTTGGTAAACTCCTTGCCGTCAGGTGAATATAACATATTCCAATCCAACAGCAGATCCGCTTCCAGCGACACGGCCGAATCTCCGGAAAGGGCATATTCATTATATTCATTGGAAAGCGTCTGAGGCGGGAAAAGCCTCTCGGCCGGGAGTTTGCCTTCAAAGAATTTGACCGCATTGCCGCTGATTTTCCGCATCTGCGAGGAATATCGCTCCTTGAAGTCACCGTTCAGATCGAATGCAGGATCCGGTGGAAGCAGCATCAGAAGGACATCCAGCCTGTCCGACAACCGAGAGAAGTTAACCCTATGGAACTCAGGAGCTTCCTTGCCCACCTCCTTGGCCGGTTTCCGGAACTCGACAACATCTTTGACTGACGGCACAGCCGCCGTCTTGGCCGCCTCGTCCACCGTCACCCCACGTTTCTTCAGTTCCTCCAGCAGATCCACATTGTGAATCGTAAACACCAGAAAAGGATTGTTGTCGATCTCCCGGCTCATCATATAGATAACCGCCGCCAGATGCTTGCACGGCACCGCCCAGTCTGGGCAGCTGCACTGCATCTTGAAGTCAGTCCATTTTTCCGGGAATATCTTGAGTCCGCACTCCGAAGCGATGTCCATAACCGCCGGATCCAGCTCATGCTTAAGCAGTTTCGAGACGATGTCCGGCCTCTCCATAATCCCCTGGATAAGCCTCTCGACATCCTCCGGGAAGAACGGCGGGACAATAATGGTCACTGAATATGGCCGTGGTCGTCTCCCTTCCACCTTCGCGCTGATGACATTCCCCTTGACCTTGATCTCCCGCACCGCCCCCGCCCGTGCGTACGTCGCCCCGCGCGGAATCCGGTTCTCATAGTCGATATGCGTCAGCGAAAGCAGCCACCTGCTCCCCCACCACGTGTTTCCGAAACCCTTTGCCATAACTTTAATGTTTGTTATTACAAAGATAGCAATCAATGGGTTTCCACACAAGGTCTTCACACTCTCCAAACGCTCTGTAGTGGATAAAAAAAGCCTTATTTATCCACTATACGAATAGTTTTGGATAAAATACAACGTTAGCCTAATAGTTAAGCCCGAAGTGCCAAAGCGGAATGACATTGCCGTGGGCATATTCAATGTCGTCTTTCACAATTATGCCGCCAGCTATTCCTTCTATCTGCTTCCGTCCTTTTTTGCGGCCACCTATCTCAAAAGTGTTTTTGCCAATCACAAAATCCGATTCCTTGGATGAGATGACATCGTTACGGACCTTCGTCTGATTATAGAAAAAGGTCTCCCGGACATTACCGATGTCAACAGAACTTCCCGACAACGCATACATCAAGTTAGGGTTGTCGATGTAAACTTTCTCTACCTTTCCCAAACCACGGAGCCCTCCGGTGTCATCCCGCAGCTGGCCGATAAGGCCTGTCTTTTCCATATACGTCAGATATTCAGGAACATTGTTCTTGCTCACCCCTATCTCCACAGCCAGTTTCTCCATACTCGGCTTGTATGGTGCCAGCGAAGCTATGATGGCAAGCATCTTCTTCAACTTGCGGGCGGTGGAGGCCTTCAGGTTGGCGTGCTGGGCGATGTCAGACTCGATCGTCCGCGACACAACCTGTTGCAGACGCATCTCGAATCCTATCTCACCCGAAAAAGGATAATACCCTTTCCTCAAATATTCACGGAAATATGGCAACGGATGCTCAATGCCAGGGATCTCTCCCTTCCCTGCAAGAATATCCTCCAATGAATATGTCGGTGCATCAACTTTGTGGAAGAGTTTCAGATACTCTCTGAACGAGAGTCCGCTCATCGGATAGACCAGCGCGCGGCGACTCAGATCCGCGGCACCGTCCTCGATATCCAAAATAGATGATCCAGTGAACACCACGTGCAAATCTGAATGAACATCATAAATCTGCTTCAGCTCCCGTGACCAATCACTATACTTATGAACCTCATCAATGAACAAATGCGTTCCTCCATCCTTGACAAACTCGTCCGCCAGATCGGACAGTCTATGGTCAGCGAAATACGTATGGTCAGCCGAAACATAAAGGAACCGTCCCTTATCTTGATTTCCAAGAATATACTGCCTTATCATCGTGGACTTTCCGATTCCTCTCGCCCCGGTGATCCCGACAAGTTGCGCCTCCCAGGGAATATCCTGATAAAGATACCGATGAAACCCCGTGGGAGTTTTCCTCAGCATCTCCATCATATATTCATAAAGTTGTGTGTCAATCATAATAACATGAATTTGTATAACTTCCGCGCAAATATAGCAATTTTCCCTCATTAAGGGAAGAAAACGCAGGAAATCATCACTCATTGAGGGAAAATCACCGCGTTGATCAATAGAATTAGGTGTTTGCCCGGCGAAACGCCTGACCTTCCCTAAGAATGGTTGACACTTTAGAGGTTGTTTACCTGATATACTTTACAGTATCTCTGAACTGGTTTACATCCGTCCTTCGACTCTACCTGGCGAGGCTCCGGGGCGAGGGCTGACATCGTCAGGAAGGCCGCCTTCTCTTGTCGTGACGCAGTCAATATAGGCAGCCGAATGCCCAGAGTGGAATTTTCCTGCCGTTTGCCATATCTATGTTGTCAACGGCAAGAGCTGCGTTATTGATGTCAGCGTCATTTATCTGGGAGTAATCCTTTCCTGCACCTCCAACCTCTATCACATTTTTGTGGTCTATCCTGAAATCTCCTGTTTTAAGTCCTCCGTACTCAATCTTGTGTCCGGCGGAGGCCAATTGATTACAAAAGAATGTCTCTCGTGCGGTTCCTGTCTCAGGTTCGCCATCTGAGAATGTGTAGAGGAGATTTGTGTTTTCCATCAGCAGTTTGTCGGGCTTCTGAAGATCGGAAATCTTGTCCATTTCTGTGTATAGACATCTGATCACTTTCGCTTCATCAAGGTATTTGAAATACTTTAAGAGTGTGACTCTGTCGATGCTCAGACTTCTTGATAATTTTGACACATCCACGAGGTATGGCAGCATTCCGGAGATCACTTGAAGAAGTGCGCTTATCTTTCTCGTGTTGGAGACACTTATTCCTCTGTATCTGGTCAATTCGCTATCAATGATGTAATTGACTACATTTTCCACAAGATTCTTGTAGGTCTTGCTTTTTTCAAACGAGAAAGGGTAATAACCGCTTTTAAGATAATCCGGGAAAAATTCCAACGGGCGGCATACCTTTCTTACCGCCAGGCAGAATCCATTGGGGTCGGATAGAAGTTGATTTAGGGGTACAGGTTTTATCTCACGCTTGGTGCGGAACCAAAGATATTCCCTGAAAGATAATCCCGGCATATCATAAACATCGGCCCTTCTTGACAGATCCGCCTGTCCGTCATTTAATTGAATCAGTGATGATCCGCTGAGGATAACCTTCAATCCTTTATAGAGATCATAGATTTCCTTGATTTCCCTGCTCCAGTTCTCGTACTTGTGAATCTCGTCAATAAGAAGAACCTTGCCGCCCATCTTCACAAATTCGGATGCTGTGTCAAGCAGCGTGTGGTTGGAAAAATACGCCGTGTCGGCGGAGCAATATAGAATATGGCGATCTGTAGGGAGGTAATTCTTCAGCACATACTGCTGCATCAGAGTGGATTTCCCGACTCCTTTCGGCCCACGAATCATCACAAGCATTGAATCCCAATCTATCACATTCATCAGTCCACGAGTGAATTCCGTAGGTACATCAGATAGGTATTCAAGGTGGCGGTCGAATAAAATATCCATAATGCAATGCTTTTTGCAAATATAGAAATGTTTATCGCGATAAACAAATTTGTATCAGATTTGTTTATCGCAATAAATAAATTCTATAAGATGTTTCTGTTTATATGGGAGGCTTACAGGCTGTACCTAAAGGTTGTAGCATTGGTAAGCATAACCGCCGGATCCAGCTCATGCTTAAGCAGTTTCGAGACGATGTCCGGCCTCTCCATAATCCCCTGGATAAGCCTCTCGACATCCTCCGGGAAGAACGGCGGGACAATAATGGTCACTGAATATGGCCGTGGTCGTCTCCCTTCCACCTTCGCGCTGATGACATTCCCCTTGACCTTGATCTCCCGCACCGCCCCCGCCCGTGCGTACGTCGCCCCGCGCGGAATCCGGTTCTCATAGTCGATATGCGTCAGCGAAAGCAGCCACCTGCTCCCCCACCACGTGTTTCCGAAACCCTTTGCCATAACTTTAATGTTTGTTATTACAAAGATAGCAATCAATGGGTTTCCACACCAACCAAATCCAATAAAACACTTGTAATGGAGATAAAAATGCACAATTTCTCCGGCCAAACGGCTTCTCACCGGAGAAAGTGTTGAATATTAGCAAAATGTCCGGCGAAAGGGTCTTTCACCGGACAAAGCGATTTCTTAAAAACCGAGTTTCCATAGTATCGTCACAGAGACGTTTTCATGATGGGAATACAAGGAAGTCCCATCTATTCCGATTACTTTTTCATTACCTGCTCGTGTAAGGCCCGGATACTTTCTTTACCGTCATCTTTCCATCCGAATCGGACGTTGTGACAATATAGTATTTATTTCCGCCATCCACAACACGGACGACGATATTTCCGTCATAACCTTTCACACTGGCGGCCTCTTTTGGAGTGACTTTATCATCCACTCCGGAAGGGCGGTCGCCCTGCCAGAAATTAGTGATGAATATGTCAACCTTTGGCAGCGCGCTCTCCATCTCGGAGATGATGCTTGTACGTGGATGACAGTCCACCCATGAATTCACGATAATAGCCTGAGGGTTGAGCACTTTCAAGGCAGCGGCCTGATTGGTCGCGGCAGAGCCATGATGGTCGGCCTTCATCACCTCGACCATTCCGGCGGCTTTGGCGCAAGGAAGCTCGGCGTCTTTCCATGCGAAATTCGAGCGATTGTTGTACTGGAGATCCGCTCCGGCGAAATAATCGAACTTACCGTACGAGATCCTCATGACCGCGCTGCAGATGTTCTCAGCCGGGCACTTGTCGGTGCCCGTCACCTTGGCCGGATTGGCCACCACGATGTCCTTCTTCTCCGGGAATGTCATCTTGGTCTCTGTGCCATTCCCTGTCCAGATCTCGCCGTTGACCGCGATGTTCTGGACCCTGACGTCGTACTTGGAAGACTTAGGGACGATCTGGCTCGCCGAACCAGCCTTGAAGATCTCCGCCTTCAAACCACTGTGGGCGATGTGCCACTTGACGGCCTTCACATAATTCTGGATCGTGCCCTTGTTGCTGGCAAGGTTCAACATGTCAAACGGATAGTCGTAATCAGGCCATCCTCTGTCAATAATTCGGCTTACCTTGAAATCATCAAGGATTTCAGTCAGCCCGTTGAGTCTGTAGGAGTCGTTGGCGGACATCGGAAGGGATGAGCTGCAGTCTCCCATGTGGTCATTGTGCAGATGCGACATGACAACGTAGTCAATGGTGCTGTTGCCGGTCCAGACCATGCATTTCTTCAGGTATTGCGAAATGATCCGGGAACCTCGTGTACCGGTGGCTGTCGGATCCCATCGGCTGCGGATCCCTGTGTTTGTCGTGTTCCCGTCGGAATTGGTCTTGACAAGAGAACTTGCGGCGTCGATCAGAAGCTGGGTGCCGTCAGGCATAATGACGAAAGCGGACTCTCCGGTAGTCGTGTTTATGAAATGAATGTCCATCTCGCCTTCCTGCCAGGCCGGAAGAATCTCCCCGACTTTAATGGACGTGTCTTCACCCCCGCCCGGCTGGACTATTGTCGGTTTCTGTGGTTCTTTTTCCCCGCAGGCCGAAACTGCCGCCATCATGGCGGCGACAGAGATTATAAGTGATTTTCTGTTCATATATTCACTGATGTTAATTTGCCAGATTGATTGTTTTTCGGCATCAGCCTTTGCAGGCGATGTGAAGATTGAGCCGCATGCTGCCTCCGCTGACCTCCGCGCGAAGTCTGATGTAGTTCCCGAAGTCGGGAGCGACTTTGACAATATGCAGGCCTTTGCCACGGATGACCGCTTCCGGCGTGTTGTCATCGGCCCAGTGGACGCCATCCTGCGACAGTTGGACATGCGCTTTCAGACACGGTTCGCTTTCGGACACATTGTCGCCGCACTGTTCGATGTCTTCCACCATGATGTAGAATATGGCTTCGTCAGCCCAGCCGGCTTCGTAGGGATGAGTCTCGAATTTCCCGTCGAACCGTTTCTTCACTTCGAGATGTGAGTCGTTGAAAGTCTTCATTCTTGTGATATTACTACGGAGTCCACATAGAGGAACACCCGGCGTGCCGTGTCGGTTCCGACCCAGAACAGCGGGTTGATGATGTTGTCTATCCTGTTATAACCATCAACACAGTGGCAGGCTGTGCCACGCAGATCCCAGATCCGGTCCTGACACTGCATCTCGGCATATTCCCGTTTTTGGGTGTCCACCAGAAGACGCATATACTGCCAGTTCAGTTTGCAGTCCGTCTCATTGTAAACGAGTTTCTGATGGCCGTCAGGTACCCATTGGAAGCCATCGTGGCTGCCGTCAGGATAACGCCGTCCGAACCACCATGGATCCACACCTCTCACGCACCAGTCACCGTCCAGACCGAAAGCCCAGTCCTTGTCGGTGCCTTCGGAGGCGTTCTCGATCTGCCATTTCTGAATCATCTTGCCGTCAACGGCGTTGAGATAACGCATCCCTACATGGTAGCGTCTGCCGCCTTCCTGAATATCGAACCCCATGCCGAAATCCCGTATGGAACTTTCGTGGAGCCCTGGTTGTGGTCTGTCGTCATCATCAACCTTGTCCTGCTCAGCCGTGTAGCTGAACCAACACTCGATCTGGAGATAACGGGAGCCCGGACGCCAGAAAGACAACCTCTTGATGGCGTGTCCGAGGCTTCCCGGAGCCGGCTTCTCGGTGTAGGGAGCCGCGACCGGACGAGTGGAGAGTTTCAGACTGTATGTGCCTGACATGGATCCATGAGTGCCCGGATAGCGGAAGGTGGCGCTGCTGAGCATCACCGGTGGCCATTGGGTCTTGTCAACCAGAGTCGGAGGCACATCAAAGTCAGGATGTTCCGTGAAGTTGGGCATCAATGTCATCCAGCCGTTGAACCCCCTGTCAAAGACATCGTAGCAGAGAATGTTACGCAGGGGGGTGAAACGGCTTCTTAAGAGTATTTCGTCAACAGACATAACCTGCTAATAGCCTGGATTCTGTACAAGTTTCTTGTTGATCAGCATCTCTGAGTTCGGAATAGGGAAGAGCTCGCATTTAGGGTCGTACTGGTGCAGACCGTATCTGACAATGAGTTTCTCTTCTTCCATTTTTGTGAAGTCAGCGAATCCGTCCTCGTCGATGTCAGGAGTGTATGGCCAGAACCAGTTGCCGTCCGCGATGTATTTTTTGATGTTCTGGGCGTTGAGCAGACCATAGTAGTGGTGGCTGTAAGCCTTTTCAAGCCAGCCCCATCTCTTGAGGTCGAAGAAGCGTCTGCCCTCCCATGCGAATTCCACACGGCGTTCCCTGCGGAGAACACGACGGAGTTCGGTCTGGTCCTTGGTGGTGACAGCAGGATAGGAACCGGTGTCGTCACGTTTCACGCCATAGGCTCTTGCGCGTACATCGTTGATGGCGTTGAGGACGCTGTCGTCAATCCTGTCCAGTTCGATGAGCGACTCGGCGTACATCAGCAGCACATCGGCATAGCGGATGATGATCAGAGGATTCTCATTGTACTGGCCGACCTTCCACTCTTCTTGGGCACCTTTGCGTAGGCAGCAGCCATTGAAGGCGGCATAGGGATTCTTCGAGGTCTTGTTGTCCTTGTTCTCGACTTCCACACCATCCTTGAGGACGGTCTTTGTGTCGGGATGAGGGTCAAAGACGACCCCGTAGATGGTTGTTCCAGGAACGACGAATGTCTCGGCGCAGCGTGGGTCCCTGTTCTTGAATGGGTCGTGCGGATCGAACAGAGGGGATTCGTCGATGACTTTTCCGTCAGTGCACTCGTATGCCGCGAGCAAGTCCCATGAAGGCTGAGCAGTTATGTTTCCACCGGCTGTACGGCTGACGAAAGATTTTATGGCCTGTGTCTGTTCGTATGCGTATGAGTTAGGCAGAGCCCAGATTGTCTCGCAGGTGTAGGCCTTCTCTCTGAAAAGCTGGCCGTAATCCTCATAGAGGCTATAGGTCTTCATGTCCATGATCTCCTTGCAGAGCTCGGCGCAGGTCTCGTAGTCGCCCCATGCAAGAGCCACCCTTGCCTTGCAGGCCATAGCCGTGCCCTTGTCAACGCGGATCACTCCGCCGTTGGCGTTTTGTTCAGGAAGACCGGCGATGGCGGCGTCGAAGTCCTCCATTACCTGCTTCTTTATGATTTCCTTGTCGGTTCGGCCCATGTCGTAGGCTTCTTCGACAGTGATTGAACTTGTGTAGAACGGAGCATCTCCCCAGCAGATGACCAGACGAGCGTACATGTAGGCTCTGAAGAAATATGCCTCTGCCTTGAGGGCCGCGTAGGCATCGCCGTCACCAAGCCTCTCGATTGATTCGATCACGCGGATCGCACGGCTGATGGCCTTGTAGGTGTTATCCCAGTAGGTCTCGAAAGTGGATGTCGCGGATGTGGCGCTACCGTTGACGAGTTCGTAGGTGTAGTCTCTCTGCGCCCAGTCATCGGTCCTCCTGTCGGTCCAGTACTCTGATTCCATTCCGTAGAAAGCCTTGCGGTAGAGATCGTTAAGAGACATTGTGATCTGATCGGCGTTCTTATACCAGTTTTCGCTTGACGCTTCAGATGGCGGGTTCATGTTGAGATCGACGCAGGAAGAAGCGAAGCACAGGATCAGCAAAGCGGCCGATATTGTATTTATGTACTTTTTCATATTCATTAGAATTTGATGTCAACACCGAGTGTGAAAGTTCTTGCGATGTAGGAATTGGTCGTCTGCTCAGGGTCCCATCCCTTGAGGTAGCTGTCGAAGCAGAACGGGTCGTCGACATTGAGGTAGAATCTAAGTCCCTTGATGTTTGCCTTCTTGAGAGGCTCGGAAGGGACTGTGTAGCTGAGGTTGATGTTCTTGACACGGAAATAGGCACCGTTCATCAACCAGAAATCAGACATCTGGTAGTTGTTCTTTTCCGCGCTGGTGTAGCTCAGGCGAGGGTACTTCGCCCTTGCGTTTTCCTCTTCTGTATTATAGACGCTCCAGTAGTTGCGTGAACCGTCTTTGTTTTTCAGTATTGAAGGAGCTGAAAGCCACTGGGAGGCGAAAGGACGAACCATATACTCGGCCACCCTGACATTCTGCTTGCCCACACCGTTGAACATAACTCCGAGATTCAGGCCTTTCCAGCCGAGGTTCAGGTAACCGCCGAAAATGAAATGAGGCAGCGAACTACCGAGGATTGTCTTGTCGTAGTCAGCGGAGATCTTGCCGTCCGGGTCGTTGTGCTCAACTCCGTCGGCGTCCGTGTACTTGTTGCCTCCGAGGTCGATATATTCAATGTCACCTTGACCGACGGTCGCGATGAGCTGGTTTGCCGCGTTGGCTAACTGTTCCTGGCTGCGGATGATGCCGTTGGATTTGTAGCCGTACCAGGCATGATATTCCTCACCTTCCTTTATGATGGTGTCTCCGAGAACGACCTTTCCGCCGAGGTCTCCCATGATGGATTTCGCGTCAGAGATGTTGAATCCGACCCCATAGGTGAAATCACCCACCTTGTCACGCCAGTCAATCTTTACCTCCCATCCGTTGGTGTGCATGGTCCCGACATTCTTGGTCGGGTTGCCATAGCCTGTAAAGCCAGGGATCTCGACGCTTAGAAGCATGTCCTTGGTCTCTTTGTAATAGTAGTCAGCGCTGAGACTGAGCCTGTCGCGCAGGAAGTTCATGTCGAATCCTAAGTCGTAGGTCCAGGTTGTCTCCCAGGTTATGTCCTTCACCGCGAGGTCCACTTGGGCGGCAGTCATCTGTGAAGTGATGGTCTTCCCGGTGCTGTCCACGAAAAGGGCGTTGTTGAAGGAAACGCTGGTCTGCCAAGGGTAGTTTCCGATCCTTTCGTTGCCAAGGGTACCGATGGACGCGCGGAGCTTCAGATAAGTGACAGGATCGATATCCTGCATCCAGCTCTCGTTTGACATTACCCAACCGATGGATGCGGAAGGAAACCAACCCCATCGATGGCCTTTGGCGAAACGGCTTGATCCGTCAGCGCGCAGGTTGGCCTGAACGTAGTAACGGTTCTTGTAGTTGTACATCAAACGTCCGAACACTGAACGGTAGCCGTTCTCGTAGGCGTTGCCTTTCACTCCAAGGTTATCCTTGTTGGCAAGGTCAAGGTAAGGGAAGTCTCCGAGAGCCATACTGGTGCTTGACGCCTCCAATGCCTCATGGTAGTAGTAATATTCCTCGTAACCAAGCATAGCGTTGAAGTTATGTGAGTCAGCGAAGCTTTTGTCGTAGTTGGCGATGAACGAAAGCTCGTAAGAGTTCGCGTCGTTGCGTACCTCGGTCAGGTCGTTGGTAGCGTGGCCGCTCAGGTAGCCGAGAATGATGTCTGTGTCGTAGGCGTCATAGTATGGCACCGCCTTGCTGAAGGTCTTGGTCTTGGTCATCTGCCATGTCGGCTTGTAGCTTCCCGTGATGTTGAGGTCTTCCAGAGGCTTCCAGGTGAGGGCGAACCTTGCGTTGATGTAGTCGCCGCGGTTGGTCTTGCTCCCGCCTTCCTTAAGAATGCCGAGAGTGTTTGAGCCGGTCTTGCCCGGTCCGACCCGTCCGTCAGGGTAGAGTCCGAGATAGACATTCGGATACATGTTGGCCGCTTGGAGCGGAGTGATTGTAGGGTCGGTCTTCACGCTGTGCCTGAAAGCGAAGTCAATGTCGGCGCTGAGGCTCTTGGTGATGTTGACGCTGTTTCTTACACGAGCGTTGAACCTCTCGTAGTTGGATCCTTCGTAGAGGGCGTCGGTGCTTTGGTAACCCACAGATGCCCGTGTCTTTACGACCTTGTTGCCGTAGGAAAGGGTCACATTGTGGCTGTGGGCGCCGGCGGAGTTCTTGATGATGGCTGATTTCCAATCGAAGTCAGGGTACTCGATCGGGTCGTTGGCGTTCTTCTGGGCGTAGTTCTCGATCAGATCCTTGGTATAGACTTGATAGTCCGCACCCTCCGGGCAACCTGCATCGTTCCATTTGTACTCGTTGAACATGGTCATGTAGTTGTACGGATCGTTGAGGTAGTCCGCCCATTCGGTCGCCGTGACCATTGAATATTCCCCTTTGTAGTCGATGGAGAGCTGTCCTTCTTTCGCGGACTTTGTGGTGATGAGAATCACTCCCGCAGCCGCGCGCGCTCCGTAGATGGAGGCAGAAGCAGCATCCTTGAGGACTGTGATCTGCTCGACATCATCGCTGGCAACGTTGTCAATGCTGCTCACGGCCATTCCATCCACGAGTATGAGCGGAGACGAGCCGTTGATGCTTGTCACTCCACGAATCTGGAGAGACGCGCTGGCTCCCGGCATCGAACTGGACCTTGTCACCTGAAGACCGGGGATGGTACCCTGAAGACTCTGCGAGAGCTGAGCCGTGCTCTGTTGCTCGATGAGCTGGCTGTTCAGCACACCTACAGAACCTGTGAGATCCTTCTTCCTGACCGATCCATAGCCGATGACCACGGTTTCCTCAAGCTGGAGCGCATCGTCCTGAAGAATGATGTTCAGAGTGGCCTCTCCCTTGTAGCTGACAGTAAAGTCCACGTAGCCCATACAGGTGATTTCAAGATTCTGGCCTTTCTCCGCACCTTCAAGCTCAAACGCTCCGGCCGCGTCGGTCACAGCCCATTTGCCATTGTCCTTGTTAAGAACCATGGCACCTGTGACAGCCTCCCCGTTCTTGTCTGTTACGACACCTTTGACATTGGTCTGGGCAAAAGCCGTAAGGCTGATCGCCATCGCACATAATATACTGATAATCTTATTCTTCATATCTTGTCTGTTTTTATTCTTTTACACAACGTACCGCACCGGCGTGACCGCGTGTGGCCTTGTTGCTGAAGTTGCTGGCTGAAGCGTTGGCATTAAGGTAAAGCGCGGATGGAGAGGCCTCCGCGGTGCTGCTTTCGTACCTTGCGGCCACACCGAAGTCAGTGAGAGCGCAGCCGTTGTTGTAGCTGAGCATACCAGCGATAGGAAGGCTCCACGCCGCTGTCGCGAACTGAAGGGTCTCAGCCTGATATGCCGCCTTGGCGTCAGGATTCTTGCTGTATTTCGTTGACCCTGCCGGAAGTCCTCCGGCCTCCGCGAACGCGCACCACTGTGCTTTGCTTGGAACCTTGTAGCCTGCCGGACACGGGTCAAACATGGTTTTCCGTGCATCCTGCCATCTGTCGTTGTGGTCGGCCGTGAATATCCAGTCCTTAGGCCCCGCACCGTCAGGGAATGTGTTGATGAACGGCCTTGGGTTCTTAATGCTGGCCGCGATGGTACCGGTTGCCTCGTCCACCTTGACTTCGGCCTGTTCTTCCGTGAGTTCAGGGGTGGTGGCGATGAAATCGGCTGATGTGTTGCCGGCACCGCGCATAGGGTCTTTTCTTCCCCACTGATAGAGGAAACCACCGCTGCGAGTGTCACCGGCGATGTTAGGACAGGTCGCGCCGAGGTTGCGGTCCATCCAGACTGTCCCTCCCAAGTCAGATACAGCAGGCTCGTCGGTGAACCAAATATGCCATGTCCAGAGGATGGTGTTGTCAGCAGCGTATGCCGCGATGATCGCATTGGCCGGAGTGATGTCGTTCATTGGAGTCTCGAACTCAATGTAGTCTCCGTTCAATGCCACAGCCGGGATAATCTCCGCCGCTGCCGTCGGAGCCGTCATGGTGTTGTAGGTGCACCAAAGAACATCGGCGTGGTCCGGAGTAATAGAGACGGTGATCTCACCATCGCAGCTCTCCGGAAGCGTTCCGTTGCCACGGACAGTAGCCTTGAACTTGTAGTAGCCAGGCTTGCTGACTATGTAGCAATTGGAGGTTCCGTCCGCGCCAAGGTCGGTTCTTTCCTTTGCTGGAGCCGCCTCTTGTGTGATTGTGAGAGTGTAGTCCTGGCCGCCAATGGTGACTGTGACCACTGCTGTCACAGGGGCTTCCTTTGTGTTGGCCGGGAAAGTGACCTCCACTTTGGACTCACCCACGCCCGAGGTCTTGCTCAGAACAAAATCAGGATTGTCGCAGGTGGCGGTCCATTCCTTGTCGCCCAGGACTCTGAACTCAGCGGAGGTGGCCGAGAAACTTACGTTCAGTTCGCTGACATCTACACCAACAGGCACTTTTCCTTTTTGTGTGATATCGAGGGCAAGCGGGGTGACACGGTCACCAATGAATTTGATGCGGGCTTTGCGCGCGTCGATGTTCTCGTTGGCTTTCACATCGATGATGTAGTTGGCTGTCTCCGCGTCGTTTCCTTCGGCGGATATTGTCACGAAGTCGTTCTCGTTCACGACACGGTAATAGACGTTGGCTTTCAACTCCACGTTGATACGGCCTCCCTCTTCACCGATCGTGAACTTCTTTTGGGAAAGCTCCATGTAAGGAGTCTCTTCCTTGCAGGCCGCTATGGCCAGCATGGCCAAAATACCTGCAGTGAGTCGTTTTAGATTCATAACTATCGGATTATTATAAGAATGCGTTTTGTTTCTTGAGTTCAGTCCTGAGGTCTTCAGCGCCCAGTCCGCGCGGGGAGATTCCTCCTTTCAGGGCAAGGGCGGCGGCGACACCTGCAGCATGGCCCATGGCCATCACAGGAGGCATGACACGGACTGCGCCGGCCGCGTCTGAATTGGCCGAGAGGCATCTTCCGGCAAGAAGCAGATTCTCCGCACCCAACGGAAGGAGACAACGGTATGGCACTCCGTACCAAGGAGCGTTGATCGTGGTGTAAACAGAAGAGTTGGAGGTCGCCCCACCTCCATGCACATCAACTGAATTAGATGCAAGAAGGATGCTGTCCTCCGGAACGACACCATTGACCAGATCCTCTGCCTTAAGAATATATTCTCCTTCAATATGGCGTGACTCCCTGATTCCCAATGTCGAAGCGGAGCACATGAGCGTGGCGTTCTCGCAACCGGCCACATACTTGCGGAAGAAGTTCATCAGCTCCTGGACCTGACGCCGCCCTTCGATCTCACCTCCTGTAAGGCTTTCGGAATCTGTCGAATCGATGTTCTTGATGCGGGTGCTGTTGATCACCCACTCGTCCCGGCCGACACTCTTGAACAGGTTCACGCTCTTGCGGTCAATATCCCATTCTCCGTTGGCCTCAGCCTGCGCCACATTCCAGTGCAAGGCACGGTAACTGACATTGTTGACTCTCTTGAACTCTGGCAGATGCTTGTAAACATCGGCCTCAAGCTTCTTGGAATCCACATTGTTTATCCTGAGGAAGAGACTGGCCGGCTGGATCTTGCCGTCTCTCTCCTTGCACCCCATCGAGAACGGAGATCCGGCGCTGACAGCGACATCCCCGTCACCGGTCGCATCGATGACCATGCGGGCGTGTATCTTTCTCAGACCCTGCTTCTGAAGCACGACAGCTCCGGCCGCAGCGTTGCCATTCATTATTGTCTCCACGAAATTTGTGTGGTAGAGTATCTTCACTCCGGCCTCTCCGCACATGGTCTCAAGGATGACTTTCAGCCCCTCAGGGTCGAAAGGAGTGACGTGGTCGTGTCCGGCCTTTATCCAGGCGGTGTAAGGGCTTTCCCATCTGACATGTTCCGGATGTATCGCCCAGTTCTTCTCGACCAGTCTGTCGACAATCTCGCCGAAAATACCCTTGATGATCATTTGTTCACCGTAACGGTCGTAGCAGGTCATGAAAGGCCCCACGAGGCCTTTTGTGGCCATGCCTCCCAAGCAGTTTCCGTTGTCAATGATGATGGTCTTGACTCCCATTCTGGCGGCGGCGACGGCCGCGCAGGAGCCTGCGGGACCTCCTCCTACCACGAGCAAATCCGTTTCGTAAGCGTCGGGAATATTCTTCATTCCGGCAAGATCAGAGGCTTCGTTTCCGCATGCGGTCATCACCGGCGAAAGCGTGGCCGCTGCGGCGATGATGCCGCTGTTTTTCAGAAAATCTCTTCTGTTCATTAATTCAAACGTTTAGATTACCTTATGTGTTTTATGTCCTAAAGTTTTATTACATATATCGGCGGATCCTTTTCCGTCCGCTTGGGATTGTTGTTGCAGTTTACATAGAGGCGGCCGTCCCTAAGGACGAGGTCTTCAATCTCGCACGGAATCTGCGCGTTCATATTCCATGTCGCGTCGATTTTGCCGCTGTCGGTGTCATAGATGCTGATGACGGATGGCCTGTGCGGGTCGTAGTCGCCTATTCCGAAGCCGTAGTAAATCTTTCCGTCGTTCATGCAGCCGGCTTGGGTAAACCAAGCATTGAATGGGAATATCACCTGGCCGAGGATGTCATCGACACCGAGTTTAACATTCGTCCCCTCCTTGAGCGAAGGGATGCGGAACTTGGTGGCGATGTAGCTGTTTTCGGCCGGATCCGGAGTCACCTTGAAGGTTGTGCGTTTGACCGCGGAGAACACCCAGAGGAATCCTCTTTCCCGGTCAACGAGCCAGCTCGGGGCTCCGAATATGGGCATATAGCCCTTTGAGTCCCAGCTTGTTCCATCAAGTTCTATCGTCTGGACTATCTCGGAAGAGTAAACTCCTCTCCGGTACTTGATCCGCTCGACATAACACAACCACTCGATTTCGCTGCCGACCTTGCCGTTGCTGATGTACAATAATGGAAAACGAGATCCCTTGGCCCGGCGTGGCCCGAATTCCACATTGTTGACATGGTTGTCCGCCCTTGATGAAGCCAGCTCGAAACCGGCCACTGGATCAGCGCCGTCTGGGGCTTCCTTGAATTCATACACGTTGACGTGTCCGCCGTCTTCGCAGGAGAAGATCCGATTGCCGTAGATTTCCATTCCCTGCTGAGGCCTTACACGCCCTCTTTTGCTCATGAACAGGCCGCAGTCAATGTTCTGGGCGAAAGCCGCCGTGCAGCAAAGGAGTGCCGCTATTGTGAATAACTTACTTCTCATCTTTTTTATGTCCGATAATTCTGTATGCCGCGTAACCGCCGTCAATAATGCAGATCACAGCGATGAAACATATTACTATATTCTTGACTTCCATTGTTTTCGCATCGCCGGTGAGCAGCAGCCCCAAAAGCAGGGCCGCAATGGCGAGCAGTGTCAGGCAAAAGCAGTTGGCCGCCATGCAGGAATATGCCTTGACGCTTTTCCTCGCGCGCTCGTCAGGTTCCCTGTCAGCGTGAGGGTCTGTATATTCGCAGGTCGCCTCATACCCTTTGTCCGTTATGCCTTTCGCCTTGGACCAAAGTTCCATTCCAGCCAGAATCACCACTGGCAGGACACAGCCGGAGATGGATTCTATCATGCTTTGGCTCATCACCGAAGCTGGTACGGCAAGTTTTGCCGTGATGCCGATGGCCCATGTCACCAGCATGGCGGATATGAGTTGGTTGCCGGTGAGCCTTCTGGAGAATAGTCCCCAGATTGACGGGATGTAGAGCGGGCACATTACCATGGTCAGCAGGGTGACGACCACCTTTTCGGCTCCGCCGGCGAACGGTATGAGCATCGACAGTCCGATGATCACCAGTCCGAAAACCACTGTGAATGTGCGCCCGACCTTTATGAGCGTCCGTTCGTCCGCGTTCCTGTTTTTATCCTTGTGCTTCCAGATGTCGTAGGTGAAGACGTTGGCATAGACGTTCAGTATGCCGGAGACATTGCTGAGCGTGGCCGAGAGCATGGCCGCCAGCATCATGCCCACCATTCCGCTCATCAGCACCAGCTTGCTCATATTCACATAGGCGTGCTCTCCGTTGTAGGTCATCGTGGCGGCATCGACATCCATCGCCATGCCAGGTTCCATCACGCGGTAGATCATTGTGGGGAGATACCAGATGACAGGGGTCAGGAAATACAGCAGGCCGATGAGGTAGGTGCTCTTGCGCGCGTCTTTTCTTGTAGGCACACTGATGTAGCGTTGCACGAACGGCCAGTCGCCGCCTATCATTCCCACGTTGAGGAACACCCAGAGCAGGAGCCAGCCCCAAGTGTACGTTTCTGACGAACCCGAGAAGAAACCGGGAATCCGTGAGGCGCTGTCAATGAAATTCCCGACTCCGCCGACCGCATGGAACGAAAGCGGAATAAGGAACACGACAACGGAAAGCAGTACTCCGAACTGGATCACATCGGTCATCAGTACCGCCAGGAATCCGCCCATGACGGTGTAGATCAACGCGATGGCTCCGAGGATAAGCAAAGCCCACCAGATGCCTAGATAGCCGGCGGCACTGTCACCGGGCATTCCGGTCGAGGCCAGTAAACTCCCGTCCGGAACCTTTATCAGGGTGCACATGACGACCGCGACGGCGTAGAGGGCGACAGCGGTGTGCGCAGCCCTGGCAACGATGCCGGAGATCGTATAGAAACTTACTGTTCCATGTCCGAAACGTACTGTCAGAAATTCGCCGGGCGACTTGATCCTCAGGCTTCTCCATTTCCCTGAAATCCATTTTCCTACGATGAAAGAGGCAAGCCCCAGACAGTTGGCGACCACGATGGCGACGAGACCGGATTTATAGGCGACACCTCCCCAGACCACGAATGTGCTCGCGGAGAAGATCGTCATGTACGAGGATATTCCCGAAAGCCACCACGACGAGTTCCTTCCGGCAAGGAACATGTCCTCGGAGCTTCTTATCTTCCTGGACATTATCACGCTGACAGCGATAAGTCCAATGAAGTATGCCAATATGACCAGATAGTCAAGTGTTCCCATTTGCCATTAGCAGTGTTATTCTCTGTGGTTTTCTTCTATATGCATGCCCCCATCTCGCGGAGACGTGATGTAAGGGCTTGGATATTCACCTCTTGCACATCCTTTCCTGCCGATGAACATTGCGCGGCGGCAACCCCTGCCGCCTGTCCCATGTCCATGCAGCTCGCCTGAACACGAATCGAAGCGAAGGCGGTCTTGTCGGCGCTTATGCAACGTCCGGCGACAATAAGGTTCGGGAAATCATCCGCTATCAAAGATCTATACGGCACGTAAGCCGGTTCCTTGAGGAACGTTATGTTCTGTTTCTCTCCGTTCGCCACATGTATGTCGATAGGATGCGCGCCTCTTGAGACACTGTCCTCGAAACGTGTCGCGTCAAGATATTCATCGCCCGTAAGGACGTGAACACCCTTTATACGTCTTGTCTCCCTAACCCCGGCCTGGGTGGAGACAGCAAGCAAATAGCTGTCCCTGAACTCTTCCACATTCTCTTTGAGTATTGCCGCCATGCGGAAAGCGTCTTCTCTGAGCCGACACTCGGCATGGGAATATTCACGGTTGTCACAGGCGTTGCCGGCCGTCCTCGTGATGTTCACCGTGACAACGCCCGGCCGCAAGGTCGAGCAGAACCATGGGCCACCGAATTCAGGAATATTCAGTTTGTCCTTTCTTGCCAGAAGCTTTTCCCTCACCGGAATGCAGTGGCAGTTTACCCCTTGGCGGTTGTGGTGGATGGCCTCTCGCATCATAGGTGTGTCAAGATTCACTCCACCCATTATGAAATATGACGTGAGCGGCTGCAGCGCACATCCTTCCGACTCCAGCATCGGCACTCCGGCCATTGCGGCAAGATCCGCGTCACCGGTGCAGTCAATGAATATCCTGGCTCCAAGGGCCTCCGCCCCGTTCTTGTTGTCGATGATGACGTGCGTCACACGGTTCCCGTCCTTCACGCATCCTCTCAGGTATGAGTGCATGAATATGTCGACACCGGCCTCCAGGACCATTCTCTGTGCGATCAGCTTGTAGTGTTCCGGTTCAAAGGCCACGTTGGCCAGCGGGCTTTCGATCTCCGCCCCTCCACAGTCCTTGAGCCGGTTGACGAATTCCCACGGAATGCCACCGGTGACTTGTCCGCCGTTGTACGAGAACACACTTATCGGGTTTACGAAGCCGGCGGTGGCCATCCCTCCAAAGAATCCATATTGCTCAATGATCGCCGTTCTCGCACCTTCTCTGGCCGAAGCTGTCGCCGCGATGAATCCGGCGGGGCCTCCTCCGCAGACAACCACGTCATAATTTCCGACCACGGGCACGTCCTGGGTCATTTCTATTTTGGCTTCAGCGTTCATTTTTGTGACATTTGTCATTTGAACCGATTCAAACACGGTGCAAATATAGGCAAATCTTGAATCGTTTCAAAACTTTTTGACGAAAATATTATTAAATTTGCATAGCTGTTGTCTATGTCGGCATCGCTGATAAATTAAAAGAAATGGAGAAAATCACCATAAAGGACATAGCCCGCGAGGCGGGTGTATCAGTCGGGCTCGTGTCCATGACCCTCAACGGAAGAAACGGCGTCAATCCGAAAACCAGAGAGGAGATCATGAAAGTGGTCAGACGATTGAACTATACGCCGAACAAAGCGGCCTCCGCTCTTCGCATAGGCTACAAGAAAACCATTGGGGTAATCACACCAGACCTCGCGAACCACTATTTCTCCGACATATCCAGACACATAGAGAACATCGCCTACGACAATGGCTATACGGTCTTGTTCGGGAGTTCAGACGACAGAATCGACAAAATCGGGAAACTGATTGACGTCTTCCACGCTGACGGGGTGAAGGGAATTCTGTTGAGTCCGTGCGATGGATGCGAGGATGAATTGCGTAAAGCGATGTCCCTTGGCATGAAGGTAGTGCTGATGAACCGAGATCTTCCAGATCTTGAGAATGTCGGCAGAGTGCTTCTGGACAACGACATGGCCATACGCATGGGCATCAACCATCTCTTGGAGAACGGGTACAGGCATCTTGAAATGATCTCAAACGACGTAAAGCTTTCCACCCTTAACATGAGGGAAAGAAGCTACAAGAAAATCATGGCCGAAATGGGATTCGGGGACATAACAAGAGTCAATTTCGTTGACGAGAAAGACACCGAAGCCCTGGACAAATGCGTAAAGGAAGCCTCGGAGCGTGGTACAGACGCTATTTTTGTACCGAGAGGTTACCTTGCCCTACACACCAGCAAAGCGATAAAGCGTCTGGGCATGAGAATCCCGGAAGACATAGCCATCATCGGATTCGATGGCGGTGAGACCTACCGCATCGCATCTCCGACCATCACCCAGTTGAGCCAAAACACCCGAGAAACCGCCGAGGACGCGTTCAACATGCTGATCACCATGATGCGGGACAACATCCCAGGCATGGACATCCACCTCATCCCGAAACTTGAGGAAGGAGAATCCACCAAAAGGCGTAAAATAAATTCCCTCAACGAGTGACGGTCTCAAACGAAATCATCATCAGTTAAGGGAATAAATCACAAAACGCCCCTCATTGAGGGGAAAGTCAATGCTTACGCCAGACGGTTGGTGGCGTAGGCGATTCGGCCGAGGGTCTCGGGCTTGCCTATGCGGACGATTATGTCGGCGATTCCGAGGCCGCTGGCGGCACCGGCAAGGGCTAAACGGGTGGCGTTCATCACCTTGCCCATCGGCCATTCATTGCCACGGATGTAATCCTCAAGAGCCTTCTCGAAGGCGGGAACTGTCCATTCTCCGGCATATTCATCAATGAAGGAAGCGACCTTGGCGACATATTCTGCGTTCTCAGGCTTCCAGAATTTGTCAACGTCCTTGGCGAGGAACGGCGCTGTGGCGGCATCGTCATAGACCTTCGCGCGAGGATCGGCCTGACGGCGAGGATCGTTGCTCTGAGGCTCCACGGCAGCGCCGGCCTTGATCCCGTACTTTTCGAAATCCTTCGGTGAGACGAAGAGGTAAGACGCTATCGTCCAGAAATCCTTTACGAAAGTGGCCCTCTCCTTGGTGAAGGAGATGACGTTCTGAACGTAACCTTTTGTGAATATATGCTTGCTCAGATCAGCACCCAAGGCATTTACCTCAGCACCTGCGGCCTTGGCGCGATGAGGGCATTCGACAACCTTCATTCCGTGCTCCTCAAGAATCGGCACGAAAAGCTCGGTGAGTTCATCGTCAGATTTCAGGCGAAGATATTCCTTGTTATACCAGCGGGCTTTCTCCGGGTTGAAGCGGGCGCCGGACTTGACGATGCGGTCAAGGGAGAATGCCTTGATGAGCTCGTCCATCGTGAACATCTCACGGTCGTCGCCAGGGTTCCAGCCGAGGAACGCAAGCAGGTTCACGAAAGCCTCCGGGAAGTAACCGTCCTCACGGTAGCCTCTGGAGACCTCCCCTTGGGCGTTCACCCATTTGAGAGGGAAGACAGGGAAACCGAGCTTGTCGCCGTCACGCTTGCTCAGTTTGCCCTTCCCGTCCGGCTTCAAAAGCAGTGACAGATGAGCGAAGCGAGGCATCGTGTCCTCCCAGCCGAAAGCCTTGTAGAGCATATAGTGGAGCGGCAGGGACGGAAGCCATTCCTCTCCACGGATGACCTCGGTGATCTCCATCAGGTGATCGTCCACGATGTTGGCAAGATGGTAGGTAGGCAGTTCATCGGCCCTCTTCCAGAGCACCTTGTCGTCGAGGGTGTCGGTGTTCACTTCGATGTGACCTCGGATCAGATCATCCATCTTGACAACCGTGTCGGTCGGCATCTTGAAGCGTACGGTCCAGTCGGAAGTCTCCTCAAGCAGCCGCTTGACCTCATCCTCAGGGAGGGTCAGCGAGTTGCGCATCGTCATCCTTGTCACCTGATTGTAGATAAATGTCTTACCTGCGGCTTCAGCCTCAGCGCGGGCCTTTTCCAAAGCCTCGGAGGAGTCGAAAGCATAGTAGGCGTAGCCGTTCTCGATCAGCCGCTCGGCATACTTACGGTATATTCCGCGCCTCTGACTCTGGCGGTAAGGAGCGTGCGGATGACGCTCGGAAGGTGTCTCGACCACCTTGCCGTCAGTGTCCACGCCTTCGTCCGGAATGATGCCGCACCAGTTAAGAGCCTCGATGATATATTCCTCGGCCCCGGGAACGAACCTGTGGGAGTCGGTGTCCTCGATCCTGATGATGAAATCACCTCCGCGCTGCTTGGCATAGAGGTAGTTATAGAGAGCCGTGCGGACTCCGCCCATATGCAGCGGACCGGTCGGTGACGGCGCGAATCTTACTCTCGTCTTACGTTCCATAATTAAAGTTTCGATGCGACAGCCTTGCGCAAATCATTGGCATTCTTGATGACATCCGGTGCCAGGTTTCCGTCAACAATCAGATAGGCGACAGGAAGGCCACGACTTATGTTGTACAGTACCGCAGCCTGAGAAGCGGCACCCAAACCATCGCAGACATTGATCCAAGGCAGGTTCTGGCTCTTAACGGCACTCGCCCAGACACCCTTGTCGGTGTCAAGGGACACTGAGTATATCTCCAGCCCCTTAGGGTGATATTCCTTGTAAAGCGGCATCAGCACGTCCTGGTTGAACATCTTCTGCGCGGCGTCGGCGGCCTGCCAGAAATAGACTAGCACAGCCTTCGAAGCGACCTCGCTGAGTTTCACCTTGGTACCGTCAACCGAAGGAAGGTTCAAATCAGGGTATGAAGACTCCCGCGCATTCTGAACCCTCTGGCTGAGATTGAATATGTTGAATCTCTTCTCGGCCTCTTTCTTGAGAGCCTCCAAATACTTGGACTCCGGATAGACAGTCATCAGAGAATCGTGAACATTCTGAAACAGAATGGCATCGGTCGCCTGGCTGAAGATCGGGAAGTTCTCGTTGACCTTCTGGTACAGCACCGGAATGGAAGTCAATGACTTGGAGTTCGTCATAATGTACTTGACGCAGCCACGGTAATATTCAATGTAATCCTTTGAAGCCGCGGCGTTGTCACCAGCGGCGGCATCAGCGGAAAACTTGTCCATAAACGCGGCGAAATCCTCCTCGACCTGACGCAGTTTCTCGCTCTCCTCCGAACCTTCGACGGAATATTTCCCAAGGGTGTCGGAAGCGACCTTCACCTTGTCCCCCTTCTGGAGAAGTAGCGACGCGATCTTGGTGTCCCCTTTGAAAAGGTAAACGAACTGCGGCTGCCCCTTAAGCACATCAATCTTGCAGGAATATGCTCCCGAAGCGTCCGTCTTGAGGGTGTCCAAGGTCACCAGCGTGCTTCCGGACAGCTGTTTCACAACGACTTGGGTGTCAGGCGCACCGGCAAGCGTACCCTTGACCTGAACCTTGTCCGAGCACGAAGATGCGGCGGCCAGAACGGCTGCCGCGAGAAGTAGGTTTCTACAATTTTTCATATTCATTGAATATAGCTTCGGCGATCGCTTTGTTTTCCTCAGGCGAGATCTCCAAGCGTTTTTTCTTGATGTCCATGTCGGCCTCGGTCTGGAGCGGAACCAGATGAATGTGAGTGTGAGGCACTTCCATTCCGAGCACGCAGACTCCCACACGCTGGCAAGGCACGGCGGCCTTGATGGCGATCGCCACCTTGCGGGCAAACGCCCACAGCCCTTCGTAGGTCTTCTCGTCCAGATGGAAGATATAGTCATCCTCAACGTTCTTAGGAATGACAAGAGTATGCCCTTTCGCAAGAGGGCTTATGTCCAGAAAGGCATAGAACTCATCGTTCTCGGCCACCTTGAATGAAGGAATCTCCCCTTTTGCGATTTTCGTGAATATCGTAGCCATCGTCTTAGAGTGTGATGTCGAGGATTTTGAACTTGATTATGCCGGACGGCACCTTGGCGTCCACAATCTCACCCTTCGAGTGCCCGATCAGAGCCTTTGCGATAGGCGTTGTGGAAGCGAGCTTCCCGTGGGCGAAATCGGCCTCGGTCTCGCCGACGATGGTGAACTCCATCACCTGTTTGGCGGCGATGTTCTCCACTTTTACCTTGTTCATTATCTGCACCTTGTCCGTGCCGATCTTGGACTCGTCGATAACCTTCGCGTTTGCCACGAGGTCCTTGAGCTTCGCAATCTTCACCTCCAGCAGCCCCTGAGCGTCACGGGCAGCGTCATATTCAGCATTCTCGGAAAGGTCACCCTTTTCCCTTGCCTCCCCGATCGCGGCGGAGATCACCGGACGCTGCGCCAACGCGTCGGCGAGGTCCTTCTTCAGCTTATCCAACCCTTCTTGGGTCATATAATGAATTTCAGCCATAATGAAACCAGTTATTATTTTTACTTTGTCTTCATCAAAGAAAACGGACCGCCCGGCCCGGCTCTTCGTCACAGGCCACGCAACAATCTGTTTTCCAATGCTCTTTCCTGTCCACAAGCGGGCAATCACGTGCAGACAAACAATTTACTAAAATAAACAAGCGGCCATTGCCCTCCGCCCTCCCCTTTCGGGGCCATAATATTAAAACGGAGTCCCGCCCTTTTCCGGCGGAACCCGACCTGTTTCTGCAAATATAGTAAATTTTCTTTCAAATAGCGAATATCGCTTTTATTGATCCCGCTATTGATCCCGCCCGAGTCTGGTCCGTCAAGGTGCGTCAATCCTCGATGAGCGCATATCCCCCCTTTTTCGCGCCTATCGAGGCACATTTGAACTCCGACAAGCGCAAAAAGAGGCGTTATCGCGCCTGTCGGGGTTCATAAAACTATCCGGCAATCACATCGTGGAGTTTGCAGCACGTTTTTCCATGCAGAATTTTGCGAAAATTGCACTAACCGTCGTGCAATTTTCTTAACTTATGTGCACATAACTATCAGCAGAAATGAAATCTTTCTTGACAGCCTTTTTCACCGATTATCTATTGCTGGAAATATTTCTTTGAAAGCATCGGTCACTTCGGCTGGATCAGTGACCGGAGGTTATTCCTTGCTGTCCTCGATGGAGTCGCGGACGGTGCGGAGGTACTTGCGGCAGGACTCGATTAGTTCCTTGGAGCGCTTGACAAGGGCTCCGATGTCATCCAGGCTGGTAGCTGGGTCCTCTACTTTGGCGGCGATCTCGTCCAGTTCGGTGACCGCCTTGGTGTAATCAAATTTCTTCTCTGACATATTAATTGATTTTTAACTGATTTCACTCATAGCCGGGATGTTTTCGTCCTCGCTTCCGGGCACATTACTTTTAAGGTCAACCTCCACGACTCCGCACTTGACGGTACCGTCAGCGAACATCATACGCACACGGTCACCGACACGGGTCTTGGTGGCAGAATCCATCTTGACACCGTCCCGGTCCAAGGCGAGGACAAAGCCCTTGCGGAGAATGTTACGAGGATCGTTGGCGGCGATTTTCGTCTCGACCATCATAAGATGCGACAAGGCTCCGGAAAGCACGACACCTACACGGCCTCTCAGCCTCTGCTCAATCCGATCCAAAGCGGAACCGGCCTTGTAGAGGCTTCTGTCAGCACCGTGCAGGACCCTGTCAGACAATCTGTCCAGATGATGTTCCTGACCGACGATCCTGTTCTCGACAGCCTTCGTCAGAGCCGCGCCCAGGATTTCCACCTTGTGCATCGCGTCCGACACACGGGCGTCAGCCTGACGGCGGACACGGGCCTCTAGCAAGTCGACACGGGAAGACATCGCCGCCAAACGGTTGTTAAATGACATCATCAGACGGGACTCCAGCGTCCCTAACCGTTGGTCCTCAGCGATGTAGCAGTCCAGAAACAGGTCGGCCAGAGCCGTAGGAGTCTTCACGAAAGTGTTGGCGACCATGTCCGCCACGTGATGATCCTTGTCGTGCCCGATCGCCGTGAATACCGGAACCGGACAGCGGGCGATGGTAACGGCCAGATCGTAGTCATCAAAACATCCCAGATCCAGATCAGAGCCGCCACCACGCATGATCAGCACAGCGTCGTAATGAACCGGCGAGGACAGAATCTCAGCGAACGCCGCCATTATCGAAGCCGGCGCGCCGTCACCCTGCATCAAAGCCTCGAACAACCTCACGTTGAACACGAAGCCATATTCATTGTCAATCAGATGGTGGCGGAAGTCGCCGAAGCCGGCAGCTCCCGGAGCGGAGATAACCGCCAATGAATATGGCAGAGCGGGAAGCCGCAGACGCTTCTGGAGGTCAAGCAGGCCTTCTCTCGTGAGCCGCTCGATCGTCTCCTGCCTGCGACGCTCGTTCGCGCCGAGGGTGAACTCCGGATCGATGTCATCTATATTCAATGAAAATCCGTACAGCGGATGGTAGCTGACCTGCACGCTGGCAAGGATCTCCATCCCGGCTTCCAAGGATGAACCGGTCACGCTTCTGAAACGCTGGTCGATCATATTCCAGCGGAACGCCCAGATCGTGGCGCGGGTCTTGGCGACCACTCCACCACCCTCGCTTTGGGAAAGTTCCAGGTAGCAATGGCCGTTCTGCTTGCGGCTCAGGCTGCTGATTTCGGCCTTGACCCACAGCCGTTGCGGGAACAAGCCTTCCACAACGGATTTCAGACGAGCCTGAAGGGTAAACAGGTCTATGTACTTCTTTTCCATAATAACGTTTCCTATCTCTTACAAAATTAACAAAAATCAACTATCTTTGTAAAAGAATCGCAGAGGTAGAAAGAAAGATGACCATAACTGAAGCAAAATTCGCAGGCAGCTGCACCAGAGTCAGCCAAAAGCCCTCCCGCAGACTGCCGGAGTTCGCGTTCATAGGACGCTCTAATGTCGGCAAGTCATCGCTGATCAACATGTTGTGTGGCAACCGCAAGCTTGCCAAGACTTCGTCAACCCCTGGAAAGACCAAACTGATCAACCACTTCATCATCAACGACAGCTGGTATCTCGTCGATCTTCCGGGCTACGGATTCGCCAAGATCTCACAAAAAGGACGCGAGGAGCTCCGCAAGATGATCAATGACTACATTGAAAAGTCGGAGGAGATGGTTGTGCTCTTTGTGCTGATCGACTCCAGGCACGACATCACCAAGATCGACAGGGAGTTCCTGGCGGGGCTCGGAGAGAACGGGGTTCCGTTCGCGATCATATTCACAAAAGGTGACAAACTTGGGCCGAATGCGTTGAAGGCGCAGATCGAGCGGGACAAGGAGATCCTGTCGGAGGATTGGGAGGAGATGCCGCCTATGTTCGCGTCCAGCGCCGAGACTGGAGCCGGAAAGGAAGATATACTGGACTATATTCAACAATATATTAATTTATAGCATAGTTTAATGCACATGGAACACAGAATGGAATTGTTTGCCTGCATAGCCTCAAAAGACTTTGCTTGCAAGGTTGTTGACGAACTGAACATCATCGGGGCCGCGGCTGGAGAGAAGTATCACCTTGGCGCGTCCGAAGTAACCAAATTCAGCGATGGAGAGTTCGTTCCCTCTTTCACGGACAGCGTCAGAGGCGCTACCGTGTTCATCCTGCAGTCAACTTTTCCACCTACGGAGAACCTGATGGAACTTCTGTTGACAATTGACGCCGCCAAAAGAGCCTCCGCAGACAAGGTGATCGCTGTGATGCCGTACTTCGGATGGGCTAGACAGGACCGCAAGGACAAGCCTCGCGTCTCGATCGGAGCGAAGCTGGTGGCCAATCTTCTGACCGCGGCCGGAGTGGACAGGATTATGACCTGCGACCTCCACGCCGACCAGATCCAGGGTTTCTTCGACCTTCCGGTGGATCACATCTACGCCAGCAAGGTGTTCATCCCTTACCTCAGGTCACTGAACATCGAGAACCTTGCGATCGCCGCCCCGGATATGGGTGGAGCGAAGAGGGCCAACGCCTACGCCAAGGAACTCGCCTGCCCGGTGATCATCTGCCACAAGTCCCGCGAAAGAGCCAATGTTGTCGCCTCCATAACCGCCATCGGTGACGTGGAAGGCAAGAACATCGTGATTGTGGACGACCTCATCGACACCGCCGGAACCCTTGTGAAGGCCGCCGAGGTGTTGATGGAGAAAGGAGCCGCAAGCGTAAGAGCCTGTGCGACACACGCTGTGCTTTCAGGTCCGGCTTACGACAGGATCAACAACTCCTGCCTGAAGGAAGTGTTCGTCACCGACACCATTCCTCTCAAGGAAGGAGCCGACACAAGCAAGATAAAGGTAGTCTCGATGGCTGAGACCTTCGCGGCGATCATCCGCAAGGTTTACAACTACGAGCCTATCAGCACGGAATTCATATTCTAAGAGATGAAGACAGTTCTCGCCGCGATAATCATCCTCGGAATCGGAGTGATCGGAATGTGCTTCAACATCATATTCCGGAAGAACGGGAAATTCCCGGAGACGGAGATCAGCCGCAACGAGAATATGCGGAAGATGGGAATCAAGTGCATGAGGGAGCAGGACGAGGAGATATTCTCCAAAAAGAAGCCCAAAAGGAACGCTTCCTGCACCGGTTCCTACAGCGACGCCTGCACCGGATGCGGTTTCTATGAATATGAGTTCGGGAACAAGAAGCCGAAACAAGGTGAATGACACGACCGGCAATGGTCATCGAATGTGTGATAATGTTTTAACACAGGCAATTGCCTGCCTGCGAGAGATTGAGTTATGAGTTTAGTAGCCATTGTGGGACGCCCGAATGTCGGCAAGTCCACACTTTTCAATAGACTTGTCGGAATGCGTCAGGCCATCGTTGACGAGACCGCCGGCGTGACAAGAGACCGCCACTACGGCAAATGCGAATGGTGCGGCAAGGAGTTCTCCGTGGTGGACACGGGAGGCTGGACGACCAATTCGGATGATGTGTTCGAGGAGGCCATCCGCAAGCAGGTAGTGATCGCCATCGAGGAGGCTGACGCTGTGATATTCATGGTCGAGGCCGCCGCCGGCATCACTGACTACGACGCCGAGATCGCCGACATTCTCCGCCGGAGCAAAAAGCCTGTCGTCCTGTGTGTCAACAAGGTGGATTCCGGAGAGAAGATGTTCGACGCCTATCAGTTCTATTCATTGGGACTGGGAGAGATCTGGGCGACATCCGCTGCCAACGGAAGCGGAACCGGCGACCTTCTGGACGAGGTGCTTAAGGTTCTCCCGGAAGAGACACCGCAGCAGGACAATGACCGTCCGGACCTTCCTCACATCGCGATTGTCGGGAAGCCTAATGTCGGCAAGTCTTCTTTGACGAACGCGCTTCTCGGAGAGGAAAGGAACATCGTGACCCCGGTGGCCGGAACCACAAGAGACTCGATCTCAACCCTCTACAACAAGTTCGGGCACGAGTTTATGCTCGTGGACACCGCCGGAATGCGCAGGAAAGCCAAGGTCAACGAGGATCTGGAGTTCTACTCCGTGATGCGTTCCATCAGGGCAATCGAACATTCCGATGTCTGCATCCTGATGATCGATGCGAACACCGGAATGGAGGCTCAGGACATGAGCATATTCAACCTCATCGTCCGCAACCGCAAGGCCTGCGTGCTGGTGGTCAACAAATGGGACCTCTTCCTGAAGGACAGCAACACGATGAAGGAATATGAAGCCTCGCTGCGCCGCCGCATCGCTCCGTTCGATGACGTGCCGATCATATTCACGTCTGTCACCAGGAAACAGAGAATCATGGATGTGCTGGATGAGGCGGAGCACGTTTACGAGAACTATTCCCGCAAGCTTTCGACGGCAAGGCTGAACGAGGCTATGCTGCCGGAGATCGAGAATTACCCGCCACCGGCCTGGAAGGGCAAGTATGTGAAGATCAAGTACGTGACCCAGCTGCCAACCAGATTCCCGGCGTTCGCGTTCTTCTGCAACCTGCCTCAGTACGTCAAGGAGCCGTACAAGAGATTCCTTGAGAACAAGCTGAGGGAGCACTTCGACCTGCACGGATGTCCTGTGCAGATTTTCATGAGGGCAAAATAATGACCGCCTATGCTGTTGGAGATTCTGAAAGCGTTCATAATCGGCATCTGCGCGTCGGCTCCGCTCGGGCCGGTGGCGATTCTTGTGCTTCAGAAATCCATCTGCTACGGTCATAAGGCTGGTTTCACGACCGGTCTCGGAGCGTCTCTGGTGGACACAGCGTATGCGATCATCTCGATTTTCGCATGGGCCTTCGCGCAGAATTTCATCAACACCTACGAATCAATCATATTCCTGATCGGTGGTCCTGTGATCGCCTATCTGGGATATTCAATGGCTTTCAAGGACCCGTTCAGGAAGATGGAGCCGGGAGATGTCAAGACCCGTGGGGCTTCCCCGAAGGATTTTCTGCAGGCGGTCGCAACAACCGTCTCCAACCCTGGTGCAATCCTGGTAATGTTCGCACTGTTCGCATTCTTTCAGGTCGATGTGTCGGACAGAAGTTTCAGGATATATCCGATAATTCTGGCGGTGGCCGCCGGCTCGATAGCCTACTGGTTTTTCTTCTCCTGGTTCTTCAGCAACTGGAGAAAAGCCTTTGACATGAAGAAAATAATGTGGCTGAACAGGATAGCGGGAATAATAATCATAATAATAGGGTTGGCTCTGATAGGAGAAGGAGCGTTTGACCTGCTCTTCACGGGTGGAAAGTAATTTATGAATATGGAAGAGAAAGAAGATAAGAAAGGTGGTTTCTTCAGCAACTGGATAGTCAGGAACGTTTTGCTTGCGGTCCTGTTTTTTGCGGTTCTGATATTCGTGAGCTCAATGCTGTTGAGTGTTTTGACAAACCACGGCAAGACAATAGAAGTACCTGATTTCACAAGCATGACCGTGAACGAGGCGAAACACGAGGCCTCACGGTCCAAACTCAGAGTGGAAGTCATCGACTCCATTTTTGTCAGAAAAATGGAGCGGGGAGCCATCTACAGCCAGAATCCGAAACCAGGTTCTCAAGTGAAGCAAGGCAGAAGGATCCTCCTCACCATCAACGCCAAGAATGCCAAGAAGGTCAGCATGCCGAATCTTGTCGGCTATTCAATGCGTCAAGCCAAGGCAGAACTGAACTCACGTGGTCTGGCATTGGGAAAGTTGATCTATGTCAACGACATAGCGACAAACAATGTACTCAGGCAAATCTACCGCAACCGCGAAATCAGGCCGGGAAGGCAGATCGAGACCGGCTCCGAAATCAATCTTGAGGTCGGGCTCAATCCGGAGGACAATCTGACTTATATTCCTAACGTCAAGGGATTGAAATATCTCAGGGCGGTCGATGCCGTGCACGACAACTCATTGAATATCGGTCGCATCGTGTTCGACAAGAACGTGAGGAACTACACAGACTCTCTGAACGCCTCGGTGACCAGACAGACTCCGGAAGCCTCCGAAAATCCTATTCTTATGGGCTCTGACGTGACCCTCTATCTATCATTGGACAAGAAAGACGAGTAACGTGGACGAGGAGAGACTTTACAACGACCAAGAGGATAGCGTCGAGGACGAGGAGCAGGGAATGTTCGAGCATTTCAGGCTCAACGTGGATGTCGGACAGACCCCGATGCGTGTGGATAAGTATATGGCCACACATCTTGAGGATACCTCACGGCACAGGGTCCAGTGTGCCATCAAGGAAGGCTATGTACGTGTGAATGACAAGATTGCGAAAGCGAACCTCATTATACGTCCCGGCGATGTGATCCGCTTCGTGATGCCTTACCGCCGCCGCGGCCTCGAGATCCTGCCGCAGGACATTCCTCTGAACATAGTCTATGAGGACAACGACCTCCTCGTTGTCAACAAGGCCGCCGGAATGGTTGTCCATCCGGGGCACGGCCACTTCGAGGGGACGCTCATCAATGCTCTCTCCTACCATTTGGGAATATCCCAGGGTCCGGAAGCGGCCGATGAGAGGATGGGCATTCTGGTGCACAGAATAGACAAGGACACTTCCGGCCTTCTTGTCGTGGCGAAAAACGATGAGACACAGCTTGACTTGGCCCGCCAGTTCTTCGAGCATTCGATCGAGAGGCGGTACGTGGCTGTTGTCTGGGGCAACATCAAGGAGGACGAAGGCACGATCACCGGCAACATCGGGCGTGATCCCAACGACAGGCTTCGGTTCAAGGTCTATGCTGACGAGGACGGCAGGGGCAAGCACGCTGTGACGCATTACAAGGTGCTGGAACGTTTCGGCTATGTCACCGTTGTCGAGTGCAAGCTGGAGACCGGGCGCACCCACCAGATAAGGGTGCATATGAGCCATATCGGTCATCCTCTATTCAATGACGAAAGGTACGGGGGCTCAGAGATCCGCAAGGGGACAATCTACGCAAAGTACCGTCAGTTCATCCAGAACTGTTTTGAGATTTGTCCCCGTCAGGCCCTTCACGCCAAGACTCTCGGTTTCGTACATCCGGGCACGGGAAAATGGATCCAGTTTGATTCTCAGATTCCGGAGGATATGACCGCGATGATCGACAAGTGGAGGAACTACGTCAATTTTGTCGGAACGGAGGAGGACAACGAATAATTTTGAATAAGGTTTCTGACCGGACGGCCAGAATAAAAAAATAAAATTCAGAATTTTGCACGTTACAAAATTCTGAATTTTATTTTTATTCCGGCCATAGGGAATCTACAGCATCTTACTCTGTCAGAACCCTTGATTCAACGTATTCTTCACTTATAGTTGAAAAAAGACTATAACTATGAAAAAATTTCAGAAGCTGTTTTGAATTGTTTGTTTGAAGGTTTGAGAGTGAAAAACTTCAGTTTCGACCGCTTCTTCCAAGGAAGATAGCGGTGCTATCTGACTGAAGAAGCGGGAAGAAAATGAAGATTTTTCACCTCAAAGAACATTTCAAACAATTCAAAACAGCTTCTCAGTTATGATTGAAAATTTTGAACATTCAATTATATTCATAGGGCTACATTCTTGGAGGTGGGCCCTTCGGGCCGCGGCCCATTCCTGGGCCCATACGACGGCCGCCTTTGCCACCGAAGTTGCCGAAGCGGTAGGTCAGGGAGACCACGATGTAGCGGCCGAGGGTGTTGTTCAGGGTCTCGGTGTGGTAGTTCGAGGAGTCGGAGATCGAGAGGTTCTTGGCCTGGTCGAGGATGTCGTAGGCGTTCAGGGCCAACGTGAATTTATCCTTGAAGAGCATCTTCGTGATCTTGGCGTTCAGGATCAGCTGGGTGCCCTGATCGGTGGTGTAGCCGTTGTACCAGTTGTAGTTACCATCAGCCACGATTCCGAGGCCGCCGGGGACTGTCCAGTTCATCGAGGCTGAAACCTGATTGCTCCACGTCATATTCGTGGACTGGTTGGCGATCGTGTACCAGGACTTTGACATCCTGGTGCGGCCACCGGCGGTAAGTTCCACGATGTCATTGCGGTAAGTAAGACGAAGTCTCTCTATGAGACCGACTGTCTGAAGCTTGTTCAAAGTGAAGTCAAGCGAGTGGAAATCCTCAAGGAACTTGTCGGCGAGGAAGTTCTCCGCATCATAATTGTCACCTTCGTAGTATTTGCCCATGTCGAATGAGGAAGAACCCACATAAGACGATGACTTGGAATAACTTGCCCTGGACATCAGGAACACACTGAAGTTGGACTTCGCTATAGGCGAGTTCAACATGATTCGGAAGCTGCCGTTGTAGGAGTCCTTTCCATTGACAGGAATGGAATATTGCGCTCCGTTCGTCCCGTACCACTGCGCGTTCACAATCGGATTCTTAACTATTCCACCGTCGAGACCAGCGTTAACAGAAAGGAAATTTTTCTTGTTGGTATGACGGAAATCACTCCTGAAACTATGGTTGAAATACGGTTCAAGGTACATGTTACCGAAAGAGACACTCAACGGATTTGTGTTGTCAGGAACCCTCATGAGTTGGCTTACCGACGGTTGCTGCGAGCGGCCGAAATAGAACCCACGCACATTGGTGTTGTCATCTATGTCGTACCACAGCATGGCCTGAGGAGCCCAGTTCAAAACGTGGTTGTCATAGGTGTCAAAGCCGGTGGTCTCATTATGGGTATCGGTCGGGTTGGCGCTCACACCGGCCTGAGCGCGAAGCTTGTCCTTCTGATAGACGAAGTTGGCGCCGATGGTCTGGTTGACATAGCGGTTGACAATCTCACTGGAATACACATCATTAAGTACTTCCCCATTAGGATTATAGACGAGATTTGAGGCCCCGAAGTCCGAAACCACCCCGCTGTCGTAAGTGTTCTTTGTGGAAGTGCTCCGGTTCCACGATGCCTCATAGTTGGCCTCTACGAAGAATCCCTTGCCGAGAGGTTCGGTATAGGTCAATCGTCCACTCAATGACTGAGAGTTCTGCTCTTGGTTGTAACGCTGGTTGATGATGGAATCCGAAGCGGTCTCGAACTCATCGAAAGTCCTTGTAAGAGACTGGTTGAATCCATCCATGTCATTCCCGCTGAAGTTGTAACGCGCGTTGAAAGAGAGAGTTCTGCCAGCCTTGCCGAGTTTCTGGCGGAAAAGGAAGAAACCATTTGTCCTCCAGTTGTTATTCGAGCCAGTGTTACTTGTGAAACCATCATTGGTTTTGGTTGTCGTCCCGTCCTTTTCCGTCAATGTAGAAAACTCCGAGATTTCATTGAAATCTCCGTTGCCGAAGCTGACCTGCGGCTGGAAAAGAATCGAGGTGTTCTCCGAGAACTTATGCTCAAGACGGACTCCGAAACGATGGCCGTCGGAGTTGGTCGTGTTGGATCCCTTGTTGTTGTAGATAAGATTGTGGTCATCAAGATAGGTGATCTTCCGGCTTTCTTCCTCCACATAAGTCTCGTTGTTATTGTAGAGGTAATTGCCGCCCAGATCCATCTTGCCGTCGAACAAAGACGTGTTACCGTTCAGACCTCCCATCCAGGAAGTCGTGATTCCGTTGCCTGGTCCCCAGCCACGGCTGCCACGGCCCATTCCACCGCCACCTCCGCGCATTCCCTGCATCATACTTCCGGCCAGATCATTGAATCCACGGTTGTTGGTGTTGTTGCCGTTGATCACCACGCTGAGTTGGTTCTTATCCGTGAAACGTCCCAGGAAACCGGCTCCTTGGTAACGCCAGTCACCGTTTCCGGAAGAAAGTTCCGAGCCAGAGACCTGCTTGCGGACATCGTGCCCCGCTCCGGCCATAACATTACCGAAGAGGCCGTTCATCATTCCCTTCTGAATGGAGAGGTCGATTATCGTCTCATCGTTGCCGTCATCGATGCCGGTGAACTCAGCCTGCTCGGACTTCTTCTCCACGACCTTCACCTTGTCGATGATCTTCGCGGGAATATTCTTGGACGCAAGCTGTGGGTCGTCAAGGAAGAATGTCTTGCCGTCAATTGTTATCTTGCTGATTGTCTGACCGTTCGCAGTGACGGTTCCATCCTCGGAGACCTCCACGCCCGGAAGCTTCTTCAACAGGTCCTCCAGGACATCATTCTCGGTCGTCTTGAAAGACGAGGCGTTATATTCAATGGTATCCTTCTTGATCACGATCGGGTTGCCGGCGGCGGAGACGCTTGCGGCGTCCAGCACCTGCTTGTCCGGATCCATCTTCAACGCTCCCAGATCCAGTTTTCCCTTGACCTCAATATCCTTGGTCAGAGGCTTGTAGCCAAGAAGTTCCGCCTTCAGGACATATTTCCCGGCGGCGACCTTGTCAAAAACCGTCTTTCCCTTGTCGTCACTCAAGGCATACTTGTAGGGTTTTGTATTGCCTGGTTTTGTGATGGAAACGGTCGCGAACCCGACCGCCTCTCCGGTGGAGGAATCCGTAAGCGACAATGTGACCGTGCCGCCTCCCTGGGCGAAAGCCAAAGAAAAAGCCGACATAACGCCGGCGACAAAAGTGATGAATTTCTTTAAGTTCATAAGGAATACTCAACTAATCAACCTAACGCTTTCTTTGACAGAGAAGCGCGGCGATGGTTTAATCCTTACAAAGAAAAAACTTCACTTCACCCGGTCCGGATGGTCCTTGATGAACTTCTCCCAGCCTCCGGAGCCTTTCACCTTCGCCAGCGGACTGGAAATCGAGTAGTAATGGCAAAGGGCGATGGCAAGCGCGTCCGTGGCATCCAGATGTTCCGGCTGGAAGTCCACGTTCAACGTCTTGCGGAGCATCACGCTCACCTGCTCCTTGGACGCGGCTCCGTTGCCGGTGATCGCCTGCTTGGCCTCCCGGGGAGCATATTCATGAATATCGGTGATGCCATATTCAAGAGCGGCGAGCATCGCGGCCCCCTGCGCGCGCCCAAGCTTCAGGATGACCTGCGCGTTCTTGCCGTAGAACGGCGACTCCAGCGCCATTTCGGTGCCGTGGTAGGTCTTGCAGACTTCGGTGACGGTGTCATAGATCTGCCGGAGTTTTGAATATGCGTCTGTCTCCTTCCGCAGATCCAGCACGCCCATATCCACGAAAACGGGCTTGCCGCTGATGACATCAATAACCCCGAAACCAAGGAGATTGGTTCCGGGGTCTATTCCGATTATCGTTTTCTTGTCCATAAAGAATTTACGAGCAAGGACTTACCGTCCAATGCGGTTAGTCGATGCAGTCGAATCCGGTGTAAGGACGGAGAACCTCAGGGATGACGATCTTGTCTTCCTTCTGGTTGTCTTCGAGCAGGGCGGCGACCACGCGAGGGAGAGCGAGCGAGCTTCCGTTCAGGGTGTGGCAAAGCTGCATCCTGCCTTCCGCGTCACGGTAACGCAGGTGCAGACGGTTCGCCTGATAGGTCTCGAAGTTGGAAACTGACGAGATCTCAAGCCAGCGTCCCTGGGCGGCTGACCAAAGTTCGAAATCGTAGGTGATAGCTGATGTGAAACTCAGATCACCACCACACAGACGGAGGATCCTGTACTTCAGACCGAGCTTGTTGACGATGCCCTCAACATGGGCAACCATCTCATCCAGAGCGGCGTAGGAGTTCTCCGGCTTCTCGATGCGCACGATCTCGACCTTGTCGAACTGATGCAGACGGTTCAGACCTCTCACGTCCTTGCCGTAAGAACCGGCCTCACGACGGAAGCACGGAGTGTAGGCGGTCATCTTCTGCGGGAAGTCGTTGTTACCAAGGATGACATCTCTGAATATGTTGGTGACAGGAACCTCGGCTGTAGGGATGAGATAGAAGTCATCAAGTCCTACATAGTACATCTGGGCCTCCTTGTCAGGCAGCTGGCCGGTACCGAAACCGGAAGCGGCGTTGACCATGATAGGCGGCTCCACCTCCTTGTAGCCGGCGGCGGTGTTGATGTCAAGGAAGAAGTTGATGAGAGCCCTCTGGAGTTTCGCGCCCTTGCCCTTATAGACAGGAAAACCGGCTCCGGTGAGCTTCACTCCAAGGTCGAAATCTATGATGTCATATTTCTTGGCAAGCTCCCAGTGAGGGAGAGCGTGCTCAGGAAGGTTGACCTCAGGGCCGCCCATCTTCACAACCTGATTGTCCTCGGCTCCCTTTCCAGGGATAACGAGGTCGCAAGGCATATTCGGAAGAAGAACCAACTGAGCCTCAAGTTCCTTGTTGTTCTCATCGGCCTTGGCGAGAAGCTCGGAAGACTTGGCCTTGAGTTCGGCCACTTCCTTCTTGACCTCTTCGGCCTCGGCCTTCTTGCCATCTTTCATAAGTCCACCGATCTGCTTGGTGAGCTGATTCTGCTTGGCCACAATAGCGTCACTCTCTGTCTGAAGAGCCCTTCTGTTGGTGTCCAGTTCGAGGACTTTTTCCACGATGGCCCTCGCATCGAAATTCTTTACTGCCAGCTTCTCGATCACGTGCTGCGGATCGTCACGAAGCGTTTTGAGTGTAAGCATAATATTGCGAATAGTTTAATTACAATTAAAATGGAAGTCCCCGCTTGCCGCCGAGAATGTTCCCCGACACATTTCCAGGCTAGCAAGCCTGAAACGGGTTCCTTCAAAACAAAAAGAGGACAGGCACGATAACTCGAAGCCAGCCCTCTTTCATTATCAATCCTCCGAGTCTTAGTTCTCAAAAGGGATAACCGAGACGTAGGATTTGTCCTCTCTCTTCCTTGTGAACTTAACAGTTCCGTCAACGAGTGCGTAGAGAGTGTGATCCTTGCCCATTCCGACGTTCTTGTCAGGATTGTGGACAGTACCTCTCTGCCTTACGATGATGTTACCGGCCTTTACGACCTCACCGCCGAATTTCTTGAGTCCAAGCCTTTTGGAATGAGACTCACGACCGTTCTTTGAACTTGATTGTCCTTTCTTGTGTGCCATAATCTGTTGCTCTTTAGAAATTAAGCGATTTCATCGATACGGATCTTGGAAAGCTTCTGGCGGTGGCCATTGAGCTTCTGGAATCCCTTACGACGGATCTTCTTGAACACGAGCACCTTGTCAGCCTTTGCCTCGTCATCGAGAACGGTGGCCTTTACGACTGCGCCCTTTACATAAGGATTACCGAGCTTGATCTGCCCTTCGGAGTCAACGAGCAGCACCTTGTCGAACTCGACTGAAGAATCCTTGGCCGCCGCGAGACGGTTAACAAAGATCTCTTTTCCAGCCTCAACCTTGAACTGCTGTCCTGCAATGTCAACAATTGCGTACATAAAAAAACAAAACTTTATTAAGTTTCAGCCGCAAGCGCCCGTAACCTCACGGGACTTCTGGAGCTCCACGGCCATCAAACAGACTGCAAATTTACGCAAAATCCATTAATCCGCAAAAATATTTATCAGTGAGTGCAATCGGGCCGAAATCGGGCAAAACGTCGCCCAAGGGCGCAGGGCGGCACTCTGAGGCAACGAATAGGGGCGAGAACGTCGCCCAAGGGCGCAGGGCTGAACTCTTAGGCGACAAATAGGGGCGAGAACGTCGCCCAAGGGCGCAAGGCCGCACTCTGAGGCGACGAACAGAGGCGAGAACGTCGCCCAAGGGTGCCACCCGGTACTCACAGGCAACGAAAAGGGGCAAGAATGTCGCCCAAGGGTGCCGCCCGGCACTCACAGGCAACGAAAAGGGGCGAAAACGTCGCC